>Ga0172372_10002992_pt1 | contig 25249 bp, 41 predicted proteins | sample LakKiv5m_2_FD_114544 | JGI IMG/M metagenome (GOLD analysis project Ga0172372, IMG submission 114544) | Freshwater microbial communities from Kabuno Bay, South-Kivu, Congo - kab_092012_9.5m | ecosystem: Environmental > Aquatic > Freshwater > Lake | place: Democratic Republic of the Congo...
CGACGCCGGGCCTCACGGCCACGGTTTCGCTTTCGAGCGAGAAGTGTTGCAGCGGCCCCGCGTGGCAACCGCTCGAAGGTCGACCGATCAACCGGTTTGATTTGGGGCCGTGCTGATGGCCGCGCGCGAGCTTCCCGCGGTCCCGTCGAACATGGGGCTCGTCGAGGTTGCGAGCGTCTTTGCCCGCTACTGGCCCGGCGGGACGCCGAAGCGTGAGGCTTTGGCCCTCGTGCTTGCTCAATCCGCGCTCGAAACGGGCCGGTGGGCCAGCATGATGGACTGGAATTTTGGCGGCGTGAAGGCGTCGACCAAGATCGATCACACCTACTTTTGGACGAGCGAGTGTGTGACGCCGGCCGCGGCCGAAAAGCTCGTGCGGGAAAGCACCGCGACGGCGCCCGCTCGCATGGCGAAGGATCAAACGAAGTGCGAGCCGGGCAAGGTCCGCGTTTCGGTTGGCCCACGTCACCCCCTCGCACGCTTTCGGGCCTACGAATCGGCCGAGGCGGGAGCGAGGGATTACCTCGGGCTCCTCTCGCGGCGAACGCAGGCGTGGGAGGTTGTCAACACGACGGCCGACGCGAAGGCGTTCGTCCGCGCGATCAAGGCGTCGGGGTACTTCTCGGGGCCGGAAGCGTTGTACCTGTCAAACGTGGCTTCGATGCAGCGGGAATTTCTCGCCAAGCTCCCGGCCGAGATCCCCGCGATCGAAACGATCCCGCCCGCGCGCCTCGTGCTCCCGAGCGTTGCTCCTTCCCCGCAGCCCTCGACGCCGCCGGCTCCGGCCCGTGCAGGCTCGCGGGGCTACGGTGATTTTTTGGCGTTTGCGCTCATCGTGGGCGCGGCCTACGTCGCCACCAGCACCTTCGGAGGTTTCCGTGTTCCAACCGTCGCCCGTGCTCGTTGACGTGATCGCGATCGTCGGCTTCGTCGTGCTCGCGGCCCTCGGGAAGATTTCGCCCGAGCTTGCTTCGGGCACGGTGCTCGCCGTGCTTGCGGGCCGGATGCGGCCCGTTTCCGGCGGCGGCCGTGGCAGCGGAGGCGCGCACTCGAGCCTCGGCGAGCAACGCGAACCGGAGTCGAAAGACGATCCCACGCTCCACGCTTCCGCGGGGGACTATTCGGAGCCCGTTCCTTCGGGCATCCTCACGCTGATCAACGCTCCGCGCGCCATGCTCGCGGCGCTTCGGCACTGAAAGAAGGCATCCATGGCGACCACGAAGACCCGCAAGAAGAAGACCACGAAGGCCGAGCGCCGCGCGATCGCGCTGCGCAACTTGAAGAAGGCTCGCGCCGCGGTGAAGAAGAAGACCGCGAAGAAGCCCGCCAAGAAGACGGCGAAGCGCAGCACCGCGAAGAAGAGCGCCAAGCGCAGCACCGCGAAGAAGAGCGCCCTGGCCCCGATGAAGCGCGGAAGCGGCTACTCCCAGATCAACACGCTCACGCTCACGGAAGCGCAGGCCACGCAGCTTGGGAAGCTCATGCGGTCGCACCGTTGCACGGGCAAGGGCAAGCGCACGGTTTGCACGACGAAGACGGGCAAAGTCGTTGCGGTGATCAACTCGAACCGGTAGGTTCCCCCGCGCGCGCGGCGCTCCTCGCTCCGAGGAGGCGCGCAAACACATAACCCACGGGACCGGATCCCGTGGGTTTCCTTTTGCTCTGCTTATGGCGCAGCGCGTTAGTTTCGGAGCAGTGCGTCTAGGACTGCGCCGGCGCCGTTCAGCATAACGGACGCCTCGCCGTTGACCCGTGGCGGGGGGGTTTCGGCCTCGGGTGGGGCGTACTGGCTCCCCCCCCTCCCCGGCTTCTCCTCGGGCCGGTTCCGCCCCGGCGTTGGGGGTGCAGGTTGCGACCCGTCGCCGAAGGCGACCGAATCGGAGCCCCCGCCAGGGGGCGCGATCTCTGCCGGCCCCCTGGGGGGTTTGGGGGGATCTACCTCTACATAAGAAGGCGTGACGTAACGCGCGTTATCGTCTAGCCGAAAACCCAGGTTCATTTGTGCCGTCGATCGTAGCTTTTTCCTGAATCTAAAGCGGCGCTGGCGTTCGGCGTTCAACTGGCGGGCGCGCTCGATCGCCGCCAAGTTTGGCGAATCTTCGGCCAACATTTCGCAAATGATCCGCCAATGTTTGCCGATCTCTAGGTTGATCGAGCGCCGATCTAGCTCCTCCGCGAGCTTTAACGCAGCCTCGTCGTCGCCGAGCAACGCAAGCCACGCATCGGCCTCTGCGTCATTCTCGATCAACGTCACGAGCCCCGCATCCCAAAGCTCGGCAAGCAGCCTGCGAAGGCGACGAATCGACGCGCCCGAGGCCGCGAGATCGGCCACGCGAACCACGTTCGACGGCCACCGCTCGGCTCGAAACCGGCCGATCCAAAGTAGCAGCCCCCACGCTTCCAGGCTCACCCCTGGCGCGTTGGTAAACTCCTCAACCGAAACCCGCACATGCCGCGGCCTTCCGTGCATGATCCAACCTTTCCACGACGCGACGAAACCCCCGGCGGGCCTTCCCGCCGAGGGTCACGGTTGCCGATCCGGTGCTACCCGTCAACGGCGAGAAAGCACCGCACGAGGCGGCCGGCACGAAGGCCGATCTCCTCGTCCAAGGTGCGGCCCGAGTAGCGTCCGGGCGCGATCTTCGTGTCGACCGACCGCACGAGCGCCCGCGAGGGCGAAAGGCGCCGAGCGACCCGGTAAGCCCGCGCTTTCTCCTCGCTCGTGCAGCGGGCGACGATTTCAATCACGGCGCCCTCCGCGGCCAGATCGAACGTCACGACGTACCACCAGATCCGGCCGGCGGTCACGGCTCGCCCCGCAGTGTGCAAGCGACCACGGAGCCCCGAGCGTCGTTGTACGTCGTCCGCTTGTCGCTCGTGGGGCCGTCGTAGGACCGGATCCGCGTGCGCTCGATGCCGCACGCGGCGCACGCGGCAAACTCGAACACTTGCCGGCACCCGAACGCGCGCGCGCGTTGCCAGCGGTGGCGCCGGCGATCTGAATTGCAGCTTGGGATCCTCACGAGTCGAGCTCCAGCCCGGCGAGCCGTTCGGCCTCGGCTTCGGCGTCCTCGCGCGATCGGCGGTACGCAAGCACGCTTTCGCAGTCTCCCGGCGTGCCGTAGACCCTCACAACCTCCCACCCCGGATCGTCGCCGAACGGCGCGCGCTGAACGACGATCCGCGAAAGGCCCTCGGTGCGAAGCCGCTTCGCCGCCGCGCTCGGCTTTTCGCCTTCGCAGAAAAGCGCCCATGCGCGTTGTTCAACCTCGTGCGGCTTCTCGTTCCGGGTGGAGCCGAAGCCGTCGCGCTCCAAATAGAACCACGCCGAAAAGGCCCACGCTCGCCAACGCGCGTTCTCCTTCGCGCCGCACCCGGTATCCATGCCCCACGGCGGGGCGTTGTGCGCCGTGACCTTCGGCCCGGTGAATCTCGTTCCCATGATTTTCGCCTTTCGTTGCGGGCAAGGCCCGCGCTTCGTTCGATAGCAGAAAGCCGGCCCCCCGCAACGCGCGAGGGGCCGGAAGCGTGGATCACTCGGCGGCGATCGTGTCGTAGGCGTGAAGCTCGACGAGCGCCCGATCGGCCGCCTTTTGCGCGAGCCCGCAGGCCCGCAGGAACGCGGATCCGTCCGTGTAAAGGAGCTTCGCCCACGAAGCCAAGTAGGCGGCGTGCTGAAGCTGGCCATCGATCCCGATCTCGGCGCAGAGAAACGCCGCGGAAAGTTCCGCCACTAGCTCCTCGAAGGCGTAGGCGGGATCGGCGTACTTCGCCCCGAAGCGCCGATTAAGGCGGCGCTCGTGCCCCGTTGCGTGCGAAATTTCGTGAAATGCCGTGGCGTAGTAGCTCGGATCGTCGCGGAAATGCCCTTGCTCGGGAAGGCGGATCGCGTCGTCGGTGCGGCGGTAGTACGCGCTCCCGCCGCCGTGCTCGATCCCGCCCGCGAGCGCCCGCCGCCACGCTGCGATCAACGCCTCGGCGTTGCCGTGGCGCTCAACCTCGGGCCGCACGGGAGGCGGCGGTTCGATAAAGGCTTCCATGCCTTCCGTGTCTTCTTCGAGGCTGAAAACCATGTACGTTTTGAGCACGAACGGCGAGCGGCGGCCCGGTTGCCCCTCCTCGCCTTCGGGCGCTTCGGCGGCCTTCGCGCCGCCGGGAACGGGGCTCCAAAAGAGGATCGGAACGGCCTTCGCGCCCGGCTTCACCTTGCCGCCGGCCTCGGCGATCTGCTTGTAGGTCGCGAAGGCGTAGCCGGCGTGGGCGCAGTGCAAATGCAGGAAATTGAAACCCTTGTAGCGGGTTTTCGTGATGGGATTGTGCGGCCGTCCGGCGGCCTTCGTGGCCCACGGGCGGACCCATGGAGCGGTGCCGGCTTCCATGGCCTCGGCGATCTCGCGAGCGATCCGATCGCGGTGCGTCTCTTTCGGTTGCATGATGATCCCTTTCGTTGCGTGCGCCGGCACGAAGCCGGGCCGCCCGCAAGGCCCCACGGCGAGCCGTGGAGCCCTGCAAGCGGCCGAGGTTCAGCGGCGAGCACGCGAGCGGCGAGCGGCCTTCGGGGGGGCCTCGGGGAACCACAACGGAAACCGCTCCGGGGCTCCTTCGGGCTCGCCTTCGTCGTGCTCGGCGACCATGTACAAGTAGCCGTGGGAGCCGTTCGGATTGACCCGCAGGCGGTAGCCCTCGCCAGCGATCACGACTTCCCGGCGTTCGTTCGGGCTCAGGAAGATCACGGCAGCGTCAAGCTGCGCCACGAGCGATGAGATCGCACGGTGGATCCAACGGTTCAGCGCCTTGCACTCGTCCACGCTCGCCCCGTTCGTCACGAAATCCATGCGATCGAAGGGCAGATCGATCGCTCGCCCCTTCCAAATCGCTCGTGCGCCCCAGTGCATCCGGGCCGCATCCGTGGGCGCAAGGCCCCAAGCGGCCTTGCGGTGCGCCTTCGTCGTCGTCGTCGTCGTGGTTTCCATGGTTTTTTCTTTCGTTGCGGTAGTCCGTCCGTGAAGCCGGGCCGCCAGCAAGGCACGAAGGCGGGCGCCCTCGTGCCTTGGAAGCGATCAAGTTTCGGTGCGTGGGATCGTGAAGCGGCCCTCTCGGATCGCTCTCGCGAGCGATCGCCAGTGCGCAAAGGTTTCGCGCTGGTTCCCGTGCCAGTTGTCATCCATGCGGCACGAAATGCGGATCAAGGCTTCTTCGACCGTGAGATCGGCCAGGAACCAAGCGATCCACGCTGCGCCGAAATGCCGAACGATCTTCTCGATCGGGATCGTGTCGTCGTACCAGTCAATTTCCGTGGCCATCATGCCCCCTGGATCGCTCGTGCGACGGTTGCCGCAACGGTGGGGCCGTAGGTCCGATCGACGTGTGCCACGGCGAGCGCAAGGTTGCGAGGGGCCGACTCGTCAAAAGCGAGCCGGGCGAGCCTCGCCCATTCATGGATCAACGCTGCATTTTGCCGGATGAAATCTTGGATCGCTTCGGCGGCTTCCAACGCTTCGGCGATCGCACGGATCGACGGGAAGCGGTGGCCCTCGACGACGACGAAATCAACGACGATCCCGGTCACGATCGAGCCGTCCGGCGCCGCAAGATCCTCGTCGCAGTACGAAATTTCGCAGTCAATCGGCGAAAACCGAAGGCGGTTGATCCAAAGCGGTTCGTTGGGATTCCAGCCGGCCTGAAGGCCAACGGCTAGGGCTGCGTCGTCGATCTCGCGAACAACGCGATCGATCTGGGGGTATCGCATGGGGGGGGTTCCTTTCGTGTACGGATCCGAAAACGGACCGCCCGCAAGGCCCCACGCCGAAGCGTGGAGCCCTGCAAGCGAGCGATTTTCAACGCTCGATCTGCTTGCGCAAGCTGCGATATTCGGAGGGCGTGACGTTGATTTCGAGGATCGACACGTCGAGCGACTCGCGAAAATCGCGAGGAACGGCGCACCCGCCGTCATAACCCTCCTCGTACCAGTCAAGCGGGCGCCCGAGATCGTCGAGCCGAACCCACGCTCGGCGAGGGTTTCCGCTTGCGTCCTGCTTGGTTTTAATGCGGATCAACGTAGTGTCCATGTGTGCGGTGCCTTTCCTGCGTGTTAGACGCTATGCGATCAACATTCATGCACACTCGGCGCACTTTTCTCGAGTTTCCAGGCTTTTTCCTGGTTTTTTTCTCGTTACCGTAACACGCTAACCCTAGCCTTGCCGGCAAAAATGGCCGCCGGCGGTTCCCTCGAACCTCCGGCGGCCCGTGTGAGCCCGTGGCGGCCCGTTCTAGGGGCCGGGAAGGAGGGGAGCCCCCGAAGGCGCCTTGGCTTCCGCGCCTTCGTCGTCGAGGCGTTCAAGCAGGGCGACGAGGGCGCCCCGGTAGGTGCGAAGGCGAGCCCTCGAACCGGCCGCTCGAACGTCGCCCGGAGCGGCCCCCGCACGCACGGCCGCCTTGCGAGCCCGATCGGCGGCCCGGCGGGCCTCTACGTCGACCGCCGTTGACGGCCGGCGGCGGCCTTCGTCGATCTCCACGTTGGCAGCCGTGGCGTCAACCGTTGTCGCATGGTCGCCCGCGAGCGCAAGCAGGCGAGCCGAGTACGGCGCAAGCGCCGGCGAAAGCTCGCGGAGCCCGTGGACGTAGCCCGACAGGGCCGCCATGCTCGCGTGGCCGCTTCGGGCCTGGACGGCTCGAAGGTCGCCGCCCGCGCCCGCGGTTTCGAGCGTGACGAAGGTGTGCCGCAGCGAGTGAACCGTCCACCGATCCGGGTTTGCAAAACCGGCCTCTTTCACGAGTCGTCGCAGCATCGACGGCCGCATGATGATCGCATCCGAGCGAAAGCCGCCGCCCCTCGTCGGAAAAACGGGATCCTCGTCGCCGGCGGGAAGCTCGAAGAGCCGCAAGAGCGCCCGCTGATCGCGCAGCGCCGCGACCGCGGCCGGGTGCAGCGCAAGCACCCGTGTTTTTCGGCCCTTCGGCGGCCCGAAGGTCGGTTTTCCGTCGACCGCTGCGCCTTGGAGCACTTGCCGATGGACCGTGATCCGCGAGGGAAATTCCAGGTTAACATCGTTCCAGCTCAGGGCGCACGCCTCGCCGCTTCGCAGGCCCGTGAGCCCGAGCACGACGACACGCACGAACGCATCGGAAAACCGCGGGAAGCCCCCGCACAAATGCCGCTCGTCGTAGCCGTGGGCGATCTCACATAGGATCTCGAATTCGGGCATCGATCGGCACGCCTCGCGGGGCGAGTCGCCGACGCTCGGGAGGCGCACGCGGCCCCACGGGATCGCGTCGAGGAGATCGGGAACGGCGAGGCGCACGGCCGTTTGCAGAAACGCCACGGTCGATCGGATGGTCGCCGGCGCATAGCCCTCGCGGGCAAGGTCGGCGACGAGCTTTTGAATCCGCGCCGTCGTGAGGGCTTCCGGGGGCAACTCGAGTATCCCGGCCGCTGCGAGGCGCGCTCGGGCCGGGAAGAACGCCCTGCGCTTCGTGCTCGCCGAGAGGTTTTCGCCGTAGGCGTCGAGCAGCGGCGCCACGGAAACCGGCAGGCTCGCCGTTCGCGTGATCTCCCGCTGAACCTCGGTGCGCGTCTTCGTGCCCTGGCGTGCGTGGCGCCGCAAGGCGGCGATCTTCGCCTCGTGCTCGTGGCACTCCTCGCGAAAGCGAAACCACGCGCTCGTGCGCTTTCCCGTGAGCGGGTCAACGCACTGCGCTCGCCACCGGCCGTTAATCAACTGCGCCATGCTCGCCCCCCTCCTCGGCCGCCCGAGCCCGAGCACGGCGCACGAAGGCCCGCGCCCGCGCTTTCTCGCGTGCCCGCTTCAATTGCTCCTCGGCCCGCCGAAGCTCGGCGGCGCGTTCGTAGGCTCGCTCGCACGCGAGCCCGAGCCCGCCAAGCTCGACAAGGCGCCGCCATTCATCGCCGCCGCCGACGACGATCGAGCCGAGGATCGCAAGGTGCTCGCTCGGCGTGTACTGAAACAGCGGGTGCTGAATCATGGGCCGCGCCGTGGGCTCAATCTTCGCTTTTCGCATGGTCGATCTCGGCCCGATACAGGTGCAAAACGTCGCGCTTTTGCTCTGCTTGCTCGCGCCGCGCACGCTCGACGACGAGCGCGAGGCGCACGCGAGCGACGGCCATTCCGGCACGGTAAGCGAGCGCGTGGGAGCACACGAGGAGCACCGCCACGACGGCCGAGCGAAGGCCCTCGAAGTGCTCGGCGCTCACGAGTGATCCCCCACCCACTCGGGAAACCGGCTGCGCTGGCAAAGCGGGCAGGTCGGGCGCAGCTTCGGCGGCTCGGCGGCCACGGGCGCGGGCACGAGTTCAAACACCCACCCACGGGGCAGGGCCTCACGCTCCGGGGCCTGAACCTTGACCCCGCAGGCGTGGCAGGTGTGCCGGCGAACCGTGGTCGATGCAGCTTCTTTCGTCATTGTCAACACTCCTCGCGCGCCCCCTACGGAATACGGCCCCCTAATTGACGCAGGGCGCTGCGTTGCGTCAAAAGCACCAGGCCGCACACCGCTTGCACACTGCCACGCCTTCCGCGGTCGCGCAAGGCTGCGAAGGCCCTTGCACCTTGCCCTCGGCGCTTCAACGTCTCACGTTGACGCATCGGGGCCGACTCCATGCGTTTCCGAGGTTTTTTCCTGGCAACGGCCCCGAACCTCGAGACTCGGCCGCGGAAGGAGCTTCAACAACCTTGCACGGGCGCCCAAAAATCGACCGGCGGCCGCGGCCGGGGGGAGCCTCGCCAAAAGCTCCAAGGCGCAGCGAACCTTGCGCCTTACCCTCCGATCGTTTAGCTTGCAGCGCAGCGCAACGTGCGGCGTCCCGGCTCACCTTTCCCCGGCGCCTCTTAGGGATCCCCCCCCTTTCGCGTTGCGCGCCTTTTTCATGCGGACGGTCAAGCGAATCTCCCGGCAAATCCTCCGCAACGTGGCGGCCCAAGTGACGCGAACCGTCGCCGATGCGGCCCTCGTGCGGCCCGCCATGGATAACCTTGACCGCGCCCGCGGGCCGGAAGACTGGCAAGCGGCCGCCGTCCGCTACCGTCAACGCAGCGCCGTCGCCGACGCGCTGCATGAATTCGCGATCGATTCCCTCGATCGCTACCTCAACGCCGACAACGAAAAGGACGACGAAGCATGAATTTCACGGAGATCACGCGGGACAACTTGATCGCGGCCGCGCCCGCGGCGCAGCCCTTCGACAACGCCAAGATCGGCGGTGGCATCGACGACGGCCGGATCTGGCTCGCGGTCGAATTCACGCCGGCCGGCGTCGGTTGTGGCGCGACCTTTCAGGGCTCGCCGACGCAATGGCTCGAATTCGCCCATGCGCTCTACGGCGTGGCCGGGCGGCTCCTCGAATTGCAGCAACAGGAAAACCGGCGGCGCGAGCTTGGCCTTGATCTTCTCCCGCAGGGGGCCGGCTGATGGCGCGCGCAAAGGCCACCGCGCCGCAGGGCATCGGCGAGGACGAGGACGAGGGGCACCCGCTCTTTCCGGTTGACGACGGCGAAGCGCCGCCGGCGATCGGTTGGATCCAGGTTCGGCGCGCGGAACCGGGCGCCGGATGGGTGACGGCGCCGCAGAAATTCCGGGGGCACGAGCTTACGAGCGAGGAAGATTTGCATCGGCTCTACGGCGGCGGCACGTTCGAGCTTTACGGCCGCGCGCTCACCGCCAAGGGCTTCATGGGGCCGATCACGGCTCGCCGCACGCTCACGCTCGCGGGCAAGTCGAAGCCGCTCATCGCGGCGGCCGAGCCCGAAGAAGACGACGCCGACGAAGGTTCGCACGACGCAGGCGCCGCCCCGCCCTACTTCCCCGGAATGGGCGGCGGGCCGAGCGTAGACGTGGGCGCGATCATCGGCTCGCTGCAACAGTCGGCGCAGGCGCAGCAAGCGCAACAGCTTGCACTCTTCACGCAATTCATGCAGGCGCAAAACGCCATGTTTCAGGCGCAGCTTTCGAGCGCCAAAACCGAAGGGCAAACGGTCGCGCAACTGATGATCGAGCAGTCGCGCGTTCAAGCGGAAATGTTCAGAGCGCAGGCGCACAAAGCCGAGGCGCTTGCGGAGCGCGCGCTTGCCTCGAAGGGCGACGCCTCGTCCGGCCTAGAGGCGACGCTTCGCATGATGGATCTGCTTGAGCGCCGCGTTGAAAACCGCGTCCGCGAGCTTGAAAAGAAGAGCAAGGGCGGCGCCGAGGACGATATGACGATGCCTCTGCTTGGCCTCGCGGGAACGCTCCTTCAGGCCATGCAGAGCAACGGAAATGCTCCTCCTCCCGCCGCTCCTCCTTCTCCTCCTTTGCCTCCTCCCGTGGCCGCGCCCGCGCCCGCCATCGTCACGCAGGCGCCCGCCGTGTGGAATGGTCCCCCGCCCGTGGCCGCTCCTCCTACGCCAAGCGGAACGAACGGGGCCGCGGTCAACGGCGCCGCGACGCTGAACGACGAAGACGCTTCCGAGGACGCGAGCGCGATCAACTGATAGGCTCGTGCCATGCGAAGAGCGTGGGAGCTTCAAGGCGTAGAGTGCGCGTGTGACGCGACGGTCCCCCGGACTGCAACGGGGCTCGTGACGTGGCGCACGCCGCAAGAAAAGGCGAAGTGGCTCGACGAAGCGGCGCAGGCGGACGCAAGGCTCCCGCTCACGCGCCGCTTCGCCGTTTCCGTTGCGCGGACCATCGATCCGAACCGCAAGGATCTGCTCGCCGAGGAGCTTCACCGCTTCGTTCGCGATTCGATCCACTACGTTCACGATCCGTCGTTCGAGGAGTTCGCATCGAGCGACGTGACGCTTCAACGCGGCATCGGAGATTGCGACGACAAGGCGCGCCTCTTCGTTGCGCTCGCGCGAAGCGTCGGCCTAGAGGCGCACATTCGGCCCGTTTACAACAAGGCGGGCGATTTCGTTCACGTTCAGGCGATCGTGCGGTGGCCGGGCTCGGCGACGTACCGCAACGCGCTCCCGAGCGGTTTCGTGGTCGGCGAGTTCATCGTCAAGGGCGCGCGCCTTGGTGACGATTTCCCGCAGTTCCCTCGCGACGCCGCCGGCCGGATCCAACTCGTGTGAACGGTGCTCGACGTGCGCGCCGCAGGGCGGTAGCCTTGGGCCATGCTTTCCACGGCCAGCCTGATCGATAGCGCGGGGCGTTCCGTCGTCCGTGATGGCGTTCTCCCGAACGCGGTAAGTGAGGCGAACGGCCTCGTTTTCGTTTCGGAGCGCGCCACGTCCACGGGCCTCGGCGCCTTCACTCAGATCCTCACGATCCCGCAACGGGTCGACTCGGGGGCCGGCGTCGTCGTGTGCGACACGCAGTGTCGCGTGCGGCGTCTCGACGTGACGCTAACGCCGGACGCGGACGCGCTGATCCCGCTCTTCGCGCAGGTTTACAACGGAAACGCCTCTTTCTTCACGCCGCCCGATTTCGTGCTCCCGTTCTTCCCCGTGAACGGGCTTCCGTACACGAAGCGGATCGAGCTTGACGACACGCTCTTTCCCCTCGGGTGCAGCGTGCGCTTTCAAACGGTGCCCTTCACCGGCCCGTTCGTTTCGTTCACCAACGCGGGCACCTTCCAGGTTGCCGCGCTCGTGGGGCTCGTATGAATCCGACCGATCTGCTCCTCTTCGCGCCGTTTGGCTCGCTTGCGCCCGGCGTCTACACGGACGATTCCATCCTGCAACGGTACGCGCTGCAACTCCAGGGCGGCAGCGGCGCAGCGATCAACCGACTCACCGCGCGGACGTGGGCGCACACGTTCGAGGGCTACGTTCAAACCTCGATCGAGCTTCGTTGTGGCACGCTCTTCGATGCGCTCGGCGGCTCGAACGTCTCGGGCGCGGTGCTGGAACACTACTCGGAAAACTTGCTCGGAAACATCGACTGGACGGCCGAGCCGGTTGTAAACGGCGCCGTCACGTCGACCGCTTCAGCGTCGGCCGCGCTTCAAACGCCGGCGTCCGGTTTCAAGCTCACGAGCGCGGCCGCGGGCGATTGTTACATTGAGATCGCCGGCCCCTTCACTTGGGCGAACCTCGACGTGGTTTATTCCGTGGCGGCGGTCGATGGCCCGGTTTTCATCGGCTGCAACGTCGACGGAACGATCACGACGCTCAACGCGAACGTCACGGCGTGGCAGTGGCTTACGGCCTCTGACACGACGGGCGCGGCTCCGGCGGCGTTTCGCGTCGGCTTCACCGCAGCGGCCGCAGGCGAAACGCGCTCGTTTGCGTGGCCGCAGGTCGAAGAGCTCTACGGCACGTCGCCGATCTTGAACGGGATCCGTCAAGGCGAGGCGTTCCGTGCAAATGGCGCGCAAATAGTGCAAACGGGGCGCGTAAATCTCGAGATCGACGTGCATCCTTCCGTCGACGAAAACAGCGATCTGGCGACGTTCGAGCTTGTCTACATCGACGCCTTGAACGCGCTTCGCTTCGTTTTCGATCCGCTCGTCGGCGCGTATCGGCTCCGCGTCACGGTGGGCGGCGTGGACGTTACGAGCGATCCGATTCAGTGGAGCGACGGCCGCCGGCTGCGGCTCTGGATCGAGTTTGGCAACGGCCGGCCGCGCGTCGCTTACAAGTACCAGGACGAGGCAACCGTTTGCGCAAGCGACCCCATGACGACAACGCAGGTTGCACTTGCCTCGTCCGCGCAGTTGCTTGTGCCGGGCCGGCCGCAGGTTGGCGTGAAGCAATTTGGCGGCGTCTATCAAGCGATCAACTTTTGGCCCAACGGCGATCGGCCCGATTGGGTGGGCTGCGTGTGCGGGAGCTAGGACAATGCGAGACAATCTCAACAACATTCCGAGCACATGGAGCGGGGGCAAAGCCTCGCATGACGACGATTACATGATCGGTTTCGTGGCCGGCGTCCGCGCGTTTGAGAAAAACCGCAACGCTTCGATGCTCGAAGGAAACCGGCTTTTTGGGCGCGCGAAGAAGCGACATGGATCATGGTGGCTCGTAGGCTTTGGCAACGGGATCGACTACGCGCGCCACGGTATCAAGGCCCCGATCGCGAAAAAGCTCGGCCTTGTGTGAGGGAAGACGATGCCACGCACCACGATCTACGCGAAGAAGGTTCGGATCAACCGCCAGGGCTACGATTCCAGCGGAAAATACTGGGGCACCGGCCAGCCGCTCTACCTCGTGACGAACGACGACGGAGCATTTGCCTACGTCCGCGCCTCAACGGCCAAGGTCGCAAAGGCCGCCGCCAAGGTGGAATGGGAGCTTGCGGATCGAACGCGCTCGACTCGTCGGCGCCTCGGTGCGCTCGAAGACGCTTCGCGCTTCGGCTACCGTTGATCATGCTTTCGCGCTCGACCACCGACAAGCGCAAGAACCCGCGCGGCGGCCTCACGGCCGCAGGGCGGGCTTTCTACGCTGCGCAGGGGTCGAACCTGCGCCCCGGTGTGATCGTCGCAAGAACGGCCGAAGACGCGCGACGAAAGGGCAGCTTCCTCCGTCGCCACTACTTCGGCCCGACGAACGAAGCCAAACCGCTGCGCGACGCAAAAGGGCGACCGACGCGCCACGCGCTCCAAGCGCAAGCATGGGGCGAGAAGGCGCCGCGAACCCTCGGCGACGTGCGCCGACTCGCGGCCAAGGGCGCGCGGCTCCTCAACATCTACCACCAGATCAAACCAAGAGGCTGAATCATGGCAACGAAGCGAAAGACCCCTGCAAAGCGACGCGGAACCACGGTCACGGCAAAAAGCCGCGCGAAGAAGACGATCGCGAGGAAGCGTGGCAAGGCGAAGACCACGCGAACGGTGCTCGAAATCGGCGAATTTCTCCGCAACCGTCGAAACCCGAAGGGCAAGAAGAAGCCTCGAAGCGTCGCCTCTCGTCTTCGTGAAAGAACCGATCTGCTCGAATTGAAAAAGCAGATCGAGAAGACGAAGACGATGCTTGCGGCGTTCCTCAAGGGCTGAACCGTGGCCACGACGAGAAAGCGCGCGCGCTCGTTTCGACTCCGAACCTCCGATGGATACCGGACGCTCGACGACGTGAAAGACGAGATCGATCGGCTGATGAAGCGGCGAGGCGTTCCGCTTCGCGCCGAGCGTGCTTTCTATCGTGCGTGGAGCCGCGTTGACGCCGCGATCCGCGCGTTTGAAGGATGGGCCGATCTCGGCGACGAATTGAGAAAGAGGTAATCATGTATTATGCAAGCGTAGGTGATGCAGCGTTCCTCGACGCGATCGCGGATCGAGCGTCGCAAGCGGTCGACGACGTTGTTTCCTCAGTGAAGAGCGAGGGGGAGCGCGTTGTGCAGGAAACGATCGCAACGATCTCGCCGTCGCGGCCTGCGCCCCGCGTTGGCCTCTCCTCGCGTGTCGGCACGATCCGCCGCGCTCCCTCGCTCACGGTAGCGCCGTTCACGGCGCTGACCGACGAGCCCCGGCCGTTCGGCGCCGCTCCCGTCAACGGCCGCGGGCCGCTCCCGCTGCGTGCAGCGCCGTTGCCTTCGGCGTCGTCGATGCCTTCGCAATTCGGCCCCGCGCCGTTTCGAGCGCCGTCAACGATGGTCGCTCCCGATCTCCAGGTCGTTGCAAACTACAACACGCAGGCCGGTCCGCGCGTCATGCAGCAAGCGCCGCAGGCCGAGGGCATGAGCAACACGACGATGTTGATCATCGGCGGCGCGGTGCTCGCGGGCCTCTTTTTCTTCTCTCGAAAGTAGGTCGACCATGAAGCGCAACGGATCATGCGGGTGCCAAGAGGCGGGCTTCTTCGACTCCGGGCCTTACGCGCCCCTCGCGGCGCAGCGGTGGGATCAACTCGGCCCCGGCGTCTACGAGGCGGGAGCGATCGCGGACGGTCAAGCGCGCGGCCAGATCGGCGGCCTACGCCTTTTGGTGCCGATTGACCTAACGAAACGATTCAACTGGCCCGATGGCAGACACCTCGTGAAGCTCCTCGGCGGTAGCGGACGAGGCGCGCGCATTTTGGTTGATTTTCGTGGCGGGAACATGGGCGATATTGCCTATCCCCTTGCGACCGCTTTTCCGGAGCGCGGAACGGGTTACAAAATCGGCGATCGGTTGCGCGTTGCAACTTGGTACGGCCCGGAATTTCTCGTGACAAACGTTTACGACGGCACAAATCAGCCGCAAGAATGGTTTGAACGGGGCGATCCGCCGATCCCCGGAGAGCGAGTTCGACCGGTCACTTGGGCCACGGCGGAAGCAGACCAGAGCGGCGGCGCGCTTGTGCTTGTGGCGCTTGCCGGCCTTGCTTGGATCCTCACGGCGAAACCATGAGGGCCGGGCTCTTCGTCCTCATGCCGCTCGTGCTCGCGTGCGGCCCGAAGCTCCCGGCCGATCGCCGCTACGCTCGCGACGTGGCCGAAGCGGTGCGCGACGGCGACGAACGGTGTGCGGCGAGCGGCGAGGCCGACGCGGTGATCGAGCGTTGCGCAAAACTCCGCGGCGATCTGAAACCGATCTTGCTTGCAGCCGACGCCGACGCGGGGGCACCGTGAGCCTTCGCGAGCTTCCCCCGCTTCCCGAACGCCTCACGATCGACGCCGCGATCGCTTGGCTCCTCGACAACGCGCCGGACCTTGCCGCTGCGCTCCTCGATGCGTTCCGCGACCCGTCGCCCGTGGCCGAAATTCTCGAGGGCGACGGGGCCGCGGCCGCGGAAATCAAGCGTCGGCAGGCTGCAAAGGCGCCCGGCGACCCGCCGCTTTGATCTCGCCCCCGCCGGGCTCGCGAGGAACCGAAAGGCGTGGGCCAAATCGGTTCTTCGCGGCCCGGATCGTTGCGTCGTCAAGGTGGAGCGTCGCGTCGGCTAGGTGCTCGGCGCGCCGCGGCCCTGAAAGCTCGTCCGTCTTCGTCGTTTGGCCGATCAAAATCAGTACGGCGTCAAGCTCGCGGGCGAGCTCGATCATGGCCCGCACGAGGCGCACTGGCCGGTCACGCGGCGTCGCCTCGGGATCGTCTTCCATGAGTTCGTCGACCGAATCAACGACGAGCGCGGCCGGCTTCGTCGAGGCGCACGCCGCGCGAAGGTCGGCGACGCTCGCAACCTCGGCGACGTAGAGCCGCCGCAGGTCGGCCCCGCTGCGCTTCGCCGCGTCGACGACGGCGGCCTTAGTTTGCTCGGTGCTCGCGACGAGCACCTTGCCCCCGCGCACGTCGGTCGCCCACCGGCTCGCAAGCGTGGTTTTCCCGACGCCGGGCGGCCCCGTGAGGATGATCACGGACGGGATCGGGATGCCTTTCGGAAAGAGCGGATCAAGCTCGCGGGGCACGCTCGCGCGGGCAACCTCCCGCGTCGTGATCGCGGTGGCAAGCTCGGGCCTCGCGGCCGTTGTCGTCGTTGCGGGGATTAGCCCGTCTTCCCCGCACGCGGGGCACTGGTCCGCGCGCGTCGTGGTCGACGTGCGGCAAAAAACACACTTATATCGGCGCATGGGGGAAACCCTAGCTTTGGGGCGCGCCCGGCGGTAGCCTTGCCCCATGGAATTCGAGCGCGTGGGATCCGGCGTCGGCCAAGTGGCGCGACACTTCACGATCGTTGACGTTCCGCTGGTCGCAACGCGGATCGAGGCCCTTCTCCCGGCGAGCTTTGCCGCGACCGGGTGCTTGATCCAGGCGTCGCACAATAACCCAAGCGGCCGTCACGTCTTCGTCGGGGGCTCCGACGTGACGACGGACGTTCCGCTTGCGACCACAACCGGCCTCACGCTGCTCTCGGGCTCGGCCGTGTCGATCGATGCGCTTCATTTGCATGACACCTACGTCATTGCGCGCTTCGCGGGCCTCTCGCTCACGGTGCTGAAGGTATGAGCGCCCCACGCTTGATCAATCCGCCGCCGAGCACGGGCGGCGTTCCAGTTGGCGGTTCGGGTACGGTCGGCACGCTCCCGATTTGGGTGGGCGCCTCGACGCTTGGCAACAGCGCGGTCACGCAGGTTGCGGGCTCGATCTTCTCGCTCACGGGGCTCGTTGGCGGGACGGGGTACGCAAACACCGAAAGCGTCGCGCTAGGAGGCGGCACCGGAACGGGCGCGACCGCAAGCCTCAACGTCTCCGGTGGAGGCGTTCAGTGGGTGGGCCTGCTTAACCCTGGGAGCGGCTACACCGCGGGCGACGTGCTTACGATTCCCGGCGGCGTCGGAGGTACAATCACGGTGCTCGCCGTCGTGCCCAAGAACGACGCGAGCGGCCACCTAACCGCGCAACGCATCGGCGCAGGAACGGCGCAACCGAACGCGGGGATCGACTCTCGATTTGGCGCGTTCATCGGCGGCTGGCAACGAAATTTCCGCTTGCTCGGGCCGACAGTAAATGCCCAACTTCCGACACAATTGTATGTCGGCGGGGACGTTGACGCTTCGATTTCGGGAGCAAATTTTCCCGTTGGCCTCGGCGTTTACACGCGCAATATCTCAACCGCAGCGGGCGCCGGCACAACTTACTCCGCAATTTTCCAGCCTACCGCGGTCACGACAAGCGGCGCAGGCACATTTTTCACCGTTGGGGCGCTACTTGCAAGCGCCTATCGTTCTTCCGCCTCCGATTTGGCGACAAATACGGGCGCGACCGGCCCACAATTGTGGGGTGTCTTCTCTCGATGCGCGCATATAAGCGGTGGAGCAGCAAGTTATGCGTCCGCGGCAATCATCGGATTTCGTCAAAATACGTTTTTCAACGTTGGCGGGAGCGCCGATAGCGTTCAGGGTTTCGTAAACAATACGAGCAACATCACGAACGCGACCGCGATCGGAACGTATTATGCTTTCCGTGAGCAGGGTTTCGCGCTCTCCGGTGGCGCAACGATCGGAACGTATTACGGGCTACGCCTCGAACCGATCACGGGAACGGCGATCGCAAACAAGTATCCGCACGCGCAGGAAGACACGGACGGCCGCAACTACTTCCGAGCGCCCACCTTCTTCGGCTCGGCGGTCGGCACCGCGCGCAGCGCCACAAACCCGAGCGTCGAGGTTGAAGCGGTCGGCGGCGTGAGCAACGGCGACGTGCGCCTACGCTCCGCGTCGGCCGTGTTTGATGCAAGCAATTCGTCGACGAACGGCGTGCGGTTCTTCGCGCGCACCACGGGCGACCTTCCGACTACGACCACGCAAAACTGGTACGAAGAGGGCACCTACACGCCAACGGGATCCGGCTGGCAAGGCACGCTTGCCGGCTCGTGGACGCGCGTGGGCCGCAAGGTATTCGTCACGATCAACCTCACCGGGACGCCGAACGGCAACGCCGCGGGTTCAACGCTCACGCTCCCCTCGGGCCTCGCACCCGCTCGCGGTGGCGCTGGCCTTCGCGTCAAGACGGCAACCGGCACCGCGCTCGGAAACGGTGTGTGCTCGGTCGACCCCGTGAGCGGACTGATCCAAATCAGCACCGCGGTCACGGTCGACAACGATTCGAAAACGATTCAAGCAGAGTACGAGGTATGACGCAAAATGCACGCTAACATCGTTCCCGTTTCCATTTGGCAAGGCAAGCAGTCGACGCAGGGCGTGATCCTAGAGGCGCTTGTGATCCTCTTTCCGAACGTCATGGCGCGCGTTGAGTGGAAGATTTGCAACGCTTCCATGCAGCCGGTCGCGGCGGGCCTCGAAGAAATGACGGGCGCCGATTTCGAGGCGTGGGGCAACGACGACGGCCACGTCTTCCGCTTCCTGGCGGAACGCCTTGGCCTCACGATCACGGAGCTTGTGGAGCCGCCGCCGCCCGCGCCCCCCGAGCCGGCGCCCGAGCCCGGCCCCGGTGATCTTGGCTTCGTCGAAGGCGCCGCCGGCTGATGCTCGTCGGGCGCGTCGTCGAAACGGATGCGGCCTACCTCGATTCCGCGATCGGGATCGGGTCCGATCTGCTTTTCGACGATGCGCTTGCGCTCGACCGCGACGCTTACCTTGTGGCGGCCGACGCGATCGGCGCTGCGCCGTACCTCTACGCGATCAACGCAGGCGACGCCGCGGGCTGGTTTGACGACGTGATCGACGGCGTTTCAAGCGCGGTCGATGCCGTCGTGGACGTGGCGACGACCGCCGCCGATCGCGTGGTCGACGTTGCGCGTGTTGTCGGCGACGTGCTGCAAATCGTCGCCGGTCCCGTGCTCGACACGGCGCAAACGTGGCTCGATCGCGTTCGCGCGTGGGGCTCGAGCGCGGCCGCGTGGGTTGGCCGCACCGCGGAGATCATCGCGCGAGGCGTCGCCGAGTATGGCGGCGCCGTCGAGGACTGGATCCGTTCGGTGCCGGTGCTCGCCGAAATCTACAAGGGGATCGAGGCGTCGCGACGAATCAGCGTGCAAGTTTTCACGCTGGTTCCGCGGCTCGCGGCCGTCGTCATCCGTGGCGACAACATCGTTGATTTCATAGGTGCAGAATACAAGCAATTTGGGGCCAACGTCGGCGCCGTCGCCGAGTTTGCCGCGCTGATTTCGTCGTTCATCCCCGGCCTCGGTCAACTCACCGGGCCGGCGCTTGCGCTCTGCGCCGGGCTCCTCGAAGGCAAGGATCTTTCGTCCGCGCTGATCGGAGCGGTCGCGTCGATGATTCCGGGCGGCGCACTCGTGCAAGCGGGCGTGGAGTTTGGCGCTCGCGTCGGCGTGGCGCTCGTGCAAGGCGAGCGCATCGACCGGGCGGCCCTTGGAGCCTTGAAGCAGGCGCTCCCCGAAAGCGCGCGCGCGGCCTTCGTTGCATCGATCGAGCTTGCGCAAGGCGGCACGCTTGAAGACGCACTAAAGAAGGCCGTCGCCGAGGGCCTTCCGATCGATGATCTCCTCAAAAGCGCGGGGATCGAGCCTTCGAAGATCGGCGATTTCGCGACCACGCTGCGGTTTCGCGAGTTCCCCGACGCGATCCGCAACATGGCTACCGTCCTAAAGGACGCCGGCGGCACGGTGCTCGCGCAGGTCGATTTGAAGGTGCCGCGGTTTCCGTCGATGGCCGAGGCCGAGGCGCTTGTGAACAAGCTCGGGCGCCCGCTCACCGACGTTCGCGCCATGGCCGATGCAAGGGTCGCGATCGCCGTCTTCGGGGGCGCCGAGGTTGTGACGTTTAGCGCCGGCGTGTGTCCGCTTACGATCAAGCCGCGCCTCGATGCGCTCATGGCCGAGTTTGACAAGGGCGGCGGCGCCAACCTGCTTGCGCTCGGCGATCGCGTGTTCAACGGCTCGCCCTTCGTCAAGCAGGCCCGCGAGGTTCGCGAGGCCGTCTACGCGGCCGTGAGGGCGGCGCAAGAGGCCGGCGCCGACGTGGAGCGCGCCGCCGCCGATGCTTACAATCAAGCGGAAGCGGCGTTCCTCGAAAGGACGCTTCCGGGCGGTGCGCAGCGCATCGAAATGGGCGCCGGCGTCTTCGTCGTCATCGGCAAGACGAAGGGCGTTCCTCGCGCGATCGACCGCGCGCGCACGGAGCTTGGACGGCTGCAACGCGGCTCGATCATGGAGGGCATCCGATCGGGCCGGATCAAGTTCAGCCTCGCCGCTGAGGTTCGAGCCTCGGGGGCCGTTCGTGCGCCCTCGGGGGCCGTTCGACGCGCCATGATCAACCTGGATGCGCCCTACGTTCACCCGCAAGCGCGCGCTTTCCGTGACGCGCTCAACACGCCGACCGTGATACCTTCGACGATCACGACGGCCAGGGCGATCGCCGCGCTACCTCCTCGGCCGCTCGTGCCGCTTTCGATCGTTCCGCTCAGGCTTCCGCAACGACAAACAACGCAGGGAATTGAAATGCGCAGCTACTCCTACAATCCGATGCGCGAATCGCAGGGCATCGATCCGTCGAATCGTGCAGTCTACATCGTTGATCCGGGCGATGGTCCGATCAAGATCGCGCAGAAGGTTGTCGGCGACGGCCGCCGCTGGCGTGAGCTTGTGGCCGCGAATCCAACGAAGGCAACGAAGAAGACCGGCCCCGACGCGGGCAACTTCGTGAGCCTTCGCGTGGGCGAACGGCTCAATCTTCCGAAGGCGTGGGAAACCGCGGTCGAAAAGGGCGTGACTCCGGGCGGCGTCGTCGTGCAGCCCGTCGTCGTTCCGGCAAACCCGGTGATCGTTCCCGCGCCCGTCGAGCAGGCCGACACGACGCCGAACATTGCGCCGAGCCCCGGCCCGAACCCGCTGCGCATCGTTCCCCCCGATCCGGCCGTGACGCCGCCGCCGCCTTCGGTTGTCAACGTCACGCCGACGCCGACGCCGGCCGCGGATCTTCGGCCCGCGGGAGGCTCGGGCGCGGGCATCGGAACCGGCGCCGTTGTCGGCGCCGTCGTCCTCGGCGCTCTTCTCTTCGTGGGCGGCAAGCGCAAGCGGGCATGAGCCGGCTTTTTTGGGAGCACAACGAACCAACGGGGATCGCGGGCGCGGTCCTCGGTTGTCGGCAATTTCTCGCGAGCGGTCGCACGCTTGCGAGCGCCGACGATGCGCTCCACGTCGCGAGGCTCCTTCTCGTTGACGGCCTGCAAACCTACGCGCGTTTCCAGGGCGATTTTCGCCCCGTTGACGGGCGGCCGGGCGTTCTCCGCGTCGAGCTCCGCGCACCGACCACGCCACGCAACCGTGAGGTGCTTGTCGATGCGCTTTCGTTTCAGGCGCTCCTCATGCGTCTTCGTGGCGCATCGATCCGCGTTCCTGCAAACTACACGCAGATCCAGCCGGGCCTTGTTCGCGTTGTTCGCACCCGTCGCTTCGATCCAGTGAACATGACGGACGCGCCGCAACGGCAAGCGGCGCCGTGGCTCACGCCAGCGGCTCCCGGCCCGGTGCTACCCGAGGCCGGGATCCTTCCCGCGATCCCGGTGGCGGGCGCGGCCGCGGCGTGGACCTACGTCGCCGTCACGGGGATCGTGGCGGCGCTGGTCGCCTACACGGTTTCCAAGGTGGCCGATTCGGTCGACAACTGGCAGCGTTCGCGCGCGGCCACCGACCTAAATCTCACGCGGCAAGCGACCAGCTACGCCAAGCTGATGCAAACGCACCAGGACCACGCGAACCGCGAGCAGGCCGCAGGCAAGGATCTGCCCTACGACGCCGCGGAACAATCGCTCATCGACTCGGCGCGGCGCGATCTCGAGGCCGGGCGCTCGGATGCGCGCGCCATGGTCGAGGAGCTTACGAAACCGCCGGCCGGCTCAACTTCGACAACGATTCTCCTTTTGGGGCTCGCCGTGGTGGCGGGACTCGCATACACTCGAACAGCAAATCAGAGGGCATGATCATGATCGGAAACTTCTTCTCGGGCGCCAAGGGTTCGGCCATGACGGCGCTCACCGGCGGCGCGGTCAACTACGGCGTGAGCGTTGCGCAGAGCAACGTGGCGTTTCTCAATCAAAACCCCTACATCATGCCGGCCGCGCTCTTTCTCACGGGCCACGCGCTCCGCAAGGGCAAGGCGGCGGCCGTTGGGCAGGCGCTTCTTACGCTCGGCGGCGTGGCGACCGTCAACGCGCTCGTGATGAAGGGCATGATCCCCGCGCCGTCGTCGCTCATGGGCGGCGCGAAGACCGCGACGGGCTACGGCTACGGCGACGCGGGCGTGCTCCTCGATCCGAGCGACGTTCGCCAGCTTTCGATGGGCGCGCAGGGTTACGGCTTCGACGCGGGCGTGGTGCTTCAGCCCGTGGCGAGCGCCGAGGCCATGGGGCTCTGATCATGGCCCTTCCGGCGCTCCTCGGCGGCGTTGCTGGCGTCGTGTTCTCCGATTTCATCGGGGGCCGCGTCGTCAACGCGCAAGGCTACGGCGGCCCGCTTGCGACGGTCGCGTGGGGCTACGCGCTCCAAAGCTACGGCGGATCGAAGATGCTTCGCGACGCCGGCACGGCGATCGTGGGCGTCGGGGCGGGCCTCGCCTTCTCGACGTGGCGAGCGAAGAGCGGCATGGCGCCGGCCTCGCTTCCCGCGGCGCGTACCACGGCGGGCTACTTGGGAGATCCGATCCAATTCGAGGATCGGATGGATCCCTACTTCCGCAAGATTTCAAACATCGGGCTTCCGTAGGGCGCACCCCTGCTGAATCGTCAATCGAACCAGGACAATCGGAGAACAGAACATGGCCGTTGAATCGACTCTCTACCAGACCGCGCGTAAGGAATTGCTCGACGAGTACGCCAAGCGTGGCGTGCGTTTCGCCGCGTACACGCGCCCTTACAAAAGCACGCTTCAACTTCAGCTTCAGGCGATCACGGAGCCGAACGCCGCGGGCGTGACGTTCCTCGTCGCGCAGGCCGGGCAGCGCCTCGAATGGTTCTCCTACGGCGTGGGCGAGCCGATCCCCTACGGCCGCAGCGGCGCGACCCGTGTTGCGCTCGAAGACGACACGAACGTTTCGAAGGGCCGCAACACGAACGGCGTCGAGGATTTCGTGATCGAGGGCATGAGCCTCACGCACTCGCGCACCCGCATCGACTACAACACGACGGTCGCGGGCTTCACCAACGCCTTCACCAACTCGGCGCTCGGTATCAACGGCGCGCAGCCGCAGGTGCCGGTGATCGACCCGGCGGCCATTCTCGCGCCGCCGCAGGTTCAGAGCCCGCTCAACCTCGAAGACGCGCTTTGGACGGCGATCGCGCCGCTGATGTCGATCGAATTCGAGTGGGATCGCAGCCGCGTGATCAAGATCGGCACGGCCGACGAGATCGGCGAGGGCGGCCCGAAGTCGTTTCTTCGCGCGAACGGCGATCCGCGCCCGGACGCGCGATACAAAATTCCAGAGGGTTACGTGTGGCGTCGCCAAGGACAGCCGGATTCCGAGTTCATCGTCCGCGGTGTGCTTCAGGATCCGATCTTCGTGCCCGTCACGAACCTTGCGCTCCCGATCGCCGAGGCCGCCGCGCTTCCGATCGCAAACGTGTTCCTCGATCTCACGTTCCGCCTTCACGGCCTCGCCGTGACGCTCCCGACGCGCAACTAGTCGGCTCGCCGGGCGCCGCGCACGCTTGCGCACGCGGCGCCCGGTTCCGCTTTTCCTCGTCGCCTCTTTCGGAGTGATCATGAGCAACGTCCGTCAAGCAGTGTTTTCGTTCCTCGATCGCGTTCGCACGCGCCCGGTGGACGCGACCGATCCCCGCGTCCTCTCGACACTCGAGGATGCCGCGCGCAACGATTGGGGCGGCTCTTTCGTCGCGATCAATTCGCCCGTCGCCCCGCTGACGTGGGAGCAGCGCGTGATCCTGCGCAGCCCTGCGCAGCAGAGCGAGCGCGTTAACTTCGTGCTCCCCTACCCGTGCGAAATCCTCGGGATGTTTCCAAGCGTCGTGCAGAGTGCAAACAACGCGCTCACCGCGCCCTCGACGGCCCTGATCGACGTGGCGATCGACGTGAACCTTGACACGCTCTACACGCAGGCCAACGGAATCAGCACGCCGGGCGGCCAGCAAGGCGGAACGTTCGTGACGCTCGCGGCGATCGATTCAAGCGGGAGCGCGAACAACGCCGGCCGTCAATTCGGGATCCGCCTCACGCAGCCGAACCCAAATCTCGGCTTCACGTTCCGCTGGAAGCTCGGCGCAAACTCGTGCAACGAAGCACTGATCGGGATCGCGCTCTTCACCCGGAGGATCGGCTAATGCCTCTCTACCTCACGCAATATGACAACGACGGCGCGATCGATTCCGCAAGCTCGCTCACGACGGTTGCGCCCGCGCCGATCGGCCGCCTCAACTACTTCACGAAGTACCTCGCGCCGGTCACGCAGTACGTCACGCGCGCCGCTGGCCTTCTCGGGCCTTCGGGAGCCCTCGGCTACGGCGGAACGCGCCCCGGAGTGATTCCAGGCACCTACTTCGCCGCGGTCGTCCCCGTGCGCATCGGTCGACGTTACGGCGTCCTGGCGTACACGGTTCCCTCTCGCGTGGATTGAACCATGCAGATCGCCTCCGCCAGCTTCGTGCAGCAAGTCGGCCTCTTCGACCAAGAGGCCGGCTCGCTTGTCGCGGTCGCGCTTTCGGAGCCGACGAGCAACAGCGGATCGCCGTGGTATCTCGAGATCGCCGCGGTCACGCCGGAAGGCGAGCACTTGATCGGCGCCATGTTCACGGCCGCGACGCTCCAGCCCATTGTGGGCGGTCCGTTCTACAACAACCGGATCGTCGCCGTGGCCATGGTTCCCGGTGCGAAATCCTGGGTGGCGCGCCTCACGAACCCGACGCCGGGCCTCACGGCCACGGTTTCGCTTTCGAGCGAGAAGTGTTGCAGCGGCCCCGCGTGGCAACCGCTCGAAGGTCGACCGATCAACCGGTTTGATTTGGGGCCGTGCTGATGGCCGC
>Ga0172372_10002993_pt1 | contig 25239 bp, 10 predicted proteins | sample LakKiv5m_2_FD_114544 | JGI IMG/M metagenome (GOLD analysis project Ga0172372, IMG submission 114544) | Freshwater microbial communities from Kabuno Bay, South-Kivu, Congo - kab_092012_9.5m | ecosystem: Environmental > Aquatic > Freshwater > Lake | place: Democratic Republic of the Congo...
GGTGCTGGTTGCCTATGAGTACCGCTGCTGTGTATGCGGCTATGACCTGCGCCTGGGCCGCCAGATTGTGGGGGTGGAAGCCGGACACATTCGCTGGTTTCAGTTCGATGGGCCGGACACCACCAATAACGGCTTAGCGCTGTGCGCCACGCACCACAAGATGTTTGATCTGGGCGCATTCACGGTTGCACCAGAAACACTCAAGATTTTGTTTTCAACACTGGCCAACGGAAACGATGCCGCTCGCCGCCAGGCACATGACTTTCACAGCAAACCGATTTCACCGCCGCAGAGCAACGGCGATACGCCGAACGCTGAGTTTTTGAAGTGGCATGAGAAGGAAGTGTTCAAGGGGGAAGCAAGAATCCCTTGACTCTACGATCTGCCGCGCACGCCCCACAATATCCAAGGACTAAAATCAGAAAGAAAATTTCATGAGCATAAAAACCCCTTTCGAACCCACAAAGTCATTTTGCTATCGCGTCGCTCGATACGAGCTCCTGGATTTGATCGCACAGGAGCCCGAGGCAAAGACACATCAACCATTCCGCATGATCGAAGTAACGCGCCGTGTGATCCAGAATAACTTTACGCGAGAACAATTAGAGATAGAAATTCCAGCAGCCCAAGCGGATCGCATTGATAACGTTTTTGGGTCTTTGAAATTTTTTGTTCAGCTACACGCAAAGCGACTTGCAGACTCCCCGTTTGTATGGCTGGGCAACGGCGGTATGTACCGACTAAAAGATCCTAGCGATTTAGAGCGAGAAATCGAGGAAGCAGAGAGTGAAGCGTTAGAAATTGATGAGGACGAGGAAGAGTCGGAATTTGACGGCTGGATATATGCATTCTCATTTCCACTGCTCACCAAGCAGCAGGGCGACTTTCCAATAAAAATTGGGAAGACCACACAAGATGTAGATGCGCGTGTAGCACACCAATGTCGAACGAGTGCTACTTTCGAAAACCCCACGATACTTGGACGTTGGCGGGTAAATCGAGTAACTGCATTCGAACAAGCTTTGCATGCAATGCTTAAAGTCAAAGGAAAATGGCGGGAGGATGCGCCGGGTACGGAATGGTTTGATACAACCCTGCCGGAGATTGATCGCCTAGTGAAATTAATTAGCGAGAGTTAATAGAGAATCTCATCAGCGCGCAGGCGCATCCCCCTAATACAAAAACACCGCCGTTTCCTTCTTCGCCCGACTAATTGCGACATAGAGAAGCTTTCGATAACTCTCCGAATCACGAATCTCGCCTAGCCAGTCCTGGGGCGCCACTACAACTACCCGGTCAAACTCAAGTCCCTTTGCTCGGTGCATTGTGGCCATATAAACACGGTCTTGTGCCACTCCTGCGTTTTGATTTTCATCGATCGTCTTTGTCTGTAGGGCGTTACGCTCAAGAAAGTGACTGATGTTGTCACGCTGCCTCTTCGTGGGTGCAATCACGCACACCGTTTCGCGAACATCTTCAGTCGCTGACGAAGACCATTGTTTGATGGTCTCTAACGCTGCCGGAAAAACCTCATCTAAAGATGACATCCTCTTAAGAACCGGTAAGGGACCATGCGACAGCGATTTATAGCGCCGTGTCTCGTCATGGCCGTCGTCGAGATCATCTACGGAACAGCCCTCCAATACAGCAACGGCCTGACGACGAATCTCATCGGTTGTGCGGTAGTTTAGGTAGAGCTTCCTCGATCGGCCGCGGATATCGATGCCACACTTACTCATTGCAGCTCTGTTGCGACTGTATATACGTTGGTGACCATCACCCACGAAAAACAGATCGTTAACCCCAGGGGCAATCATGGCCCTAATCAGGCGTAGCGCTTGTGGGCCAAAATCCTGAGTTTCATCAATAACAATGGCGCTGTATGAGGCACGTGCTTGACCATTGCTTGCATCATTGCCCGCCTCACCTCGTTCCCGCATCAACAGCTCCGCGACATCTGCGTAAGCATCGTCAAACTCTTTGAGCCTTCGAACGGCTAGCTGCGCCCGATACTCCTCAAACACCGGCCAGATTGCATCGCGCTTTGCACGGTTCAATAATACGCCGCGACCAACTCTGCGCACTGTGCGGTATTCATCTCGCGTTCGTACTCCGTGGGCGAGAACGACCTGCTCAAGTTCCTCTTCATAAAAACTATCAGCAAGATCAAGTGAGGTGTCTTTTGCCGCCAACGCTATCTGCCAGGCCTGCTTGGCGCCGTCTTCTGTTCGACTGTAGACGATCTTGTGTTCAAACCGTCGTGAACGCATAAACCCGTACACCCAGGCGTCTAGATTCTTGACTTCAATGCGGGCGAGCGTATCCGTTCCGCACATGGTTTTTAGATTCTCTTCAATATCGAGCGCCAGGTTTTTAGTGAATGTCGTGAACAGCACTTTCCCGCCAGCAGGAACAGCATGTTCGGCAAGCCACTTCGCCCGGTGCATTGCCACCACAGTCTTACCGGTACCAGCGCCGCCAAGAACTCGTACGGGACCAGACCTGTCGCCTGTCGCAAGCTTTTGCTGAGACGGATGCAGAAAAACACGCCACTGTGCAAGAGGCGCATTCATAATTGCAATCAAGGCCTCATCATCGACCACTACGAAACGGGAGCGAGATTCTGGGGTTTCGATCGCTGTGGCGAAGTCACTGGTATCGACACTGCGGTCTACGCGAGTCTCACGCTCGCTAAGAATCTGACCGGCAGTATCGCCAGCAGCCATCAAAAAAAGGCCCTCATACGCCTCCACCGGCAGTAAAGCCTGAATAGCATCCAGCTCCGCCTCTGTTCGCAGCTCTCTGACTTTTTCAATCATCTCTGGGGGCACACCTAAGCCCATGAGCTCTTTGTCCGTTGCCTGACCCGCAAAAGGAGCTGATTCGGTCACAGTAGGTAACTGTAGCCCTGCCGTGACCGGTTCGGTTTGGTTTCCCTGGGCCGCAGGGGCCACCGACGCCTCTTCAACAAATACCATCTGCATGGCACCCGTCACCGGGTTAATGATGAGCTTGCGCCGTTCCGCCCATCGGTATGCATCATCGTGCTTGTTCACATGCAAGAGCACGTAGACATCGCCTTGCTCTGGCTTAAAAACAATACCTCGCCAGTCTCCTTCGATACGCACAGAGCGCATTGCAGGATCAGCTGCTGCATGAATTTTTTCGTAGTTGATGCCCGGACTTGCCGGGTCGGCCTGAAACTTCACAGCCCAACGCATTACTTTCGTCTGTATGCCTGAAGGCAGCTTCGATAGGTTAAGTAGAAAGTCTTGTGATAACGCGACCTTTGGCCTGAGACTCATGATGAGACCCCTTCAATATGAACATTTAAACTTCGGGCCACCGCCTGCCACCAGGCCTCATCACCCACGTGTTGAAGATCTTCCGACAAAAGAAGCGTGTTCCAACCGACTGCTTGCCATGCTACCTTCATATCTTCTTGATCCGCCGTTAAAAGCACTAGGCGCTGAGCCGGCCATGCCATTTCGGCTTCCGCAATAACATCTCCATATTCATCTGCTAGTTCGTGGCCAACAAGCGGCGCCAGGGCCTGGGCGGCCGCAAGCTGACGGCTGCCTGTTTGTAAGCCGACAAGGGTCTGTTCGATGGCCTGTAACCACTGCTCCGAGGGAAGGCTCTCCCCACCAGGGTGCTGAGGCGCTTCAGCACTCTGGCTTGTCATCCATCCCGCACAAGCTCCCTCGTTTAGCATGGCTGAAGTCGCCATCAACATGCCCGGCAGAAACTGCTCTTGGTTCATTAGTGCCAGCCATCGACGCCACTGAAGTCGGCGATCGGACTCTGCCTGATCAGTGATATCATCAAACAACACGAGTCCCGGTGACTTCCAGCCCTCCATAACCCCGTTTGTATAAGCCAAGGGCCACCAGTTCAATACCTTTGGCATTGCTGTATCGATAGATAAAGCAGGAGCAGCCCCCGAAACTGGCGGCTGCATCTCTACCGGGAGTAGGTTCGATAGTCGATTGATCTCTTGCTCCACCAACTCCTTCTGATCTTTATCAGGCGGGATCATCAGAAAGTTTAGCCACAGCACATTTCGCTGCAGGCTTAAAACGCCCGGCTCCGGGTCTGACTCGGAAGGATTGACACCCAGGACCGATAGCAGTAATGCAACTGCATTAAATGCAAAAGGTGCCTTCGATGGGCGCCGAACACCTGCTGGTGTCCGTTGCCCATCATGCCGCGCATGCGTAGCTAATGGGGACTCGAGATCGGTTTGAGTATTTTCGGAAAGCGCAGCCTTCACATCATCGAATGTCACTGACCAAATCCAGAACTTGCCGCTTTGTAAGATTGCGCTTCTCTTTAGAGTATCCTCTGCAAATTTGTCTTTATGAAACTCCCAACCATCACAAAAAACAGCAATCGGTCGGCGCTGCGGGTGCTTAGGCCAGGGCCAGAGCACAAAGTCAGGTTTGCTCGCAACCGATATACCTTGGTCAGCGCCGAGCGCAACTTGTGGCTCGACTCGATACTTTTGCCCGTCGACCACAAGAACATACCCTGCTTTACCGTTCACGATATCTTGAGTCACCTGAACCTTAGGCATGCCGGCCACACCCCCCAAGCGCTTTAACGCCTCGATAAACCGAGCCTCGAGCACGGAATCGAAATTGGGGTTGATATAGATCTCAGAGATGGTCGGCACCGCCTCCAACTGGTCGAGCGAAGCGACAAGCTCCCCAAGAACCTGCTTGCCGCGCTCGCGCGACACTAATGCCATGTTTCGACCAAGACGGTACTGATAAAGGCAGCGATAGCAACCGTCTTTTTCTGGGTCGTTGTTACATGGGCAGCTAGTCATCGCTGCGAGCGCCATGCGCAATACATCCGCAAGGGTTCTGGCATCCTTGGCTAACAACTGGTCTAGATATCCGGTGCCTCCAGGCACAGAGTCATACAGCATTACGAAAAACCGGCGTGGTCCGCCGTCTTTGCCCGGCTCGTCCTGCAACACCATACGCAGGTGGTCTACCTTGCCACCAAATCGCTTCTTAAGACCCAGCTGCACCGCGGCCATAAACGACTGCACCACCTGCTCATCCACACCGGACCGTGTAAAGGGCACCAAGATACGAAGCGCCTCAGACTCGAACTCACGGTAGAGATAGAGACAATCGATTAACGTGCTCGGATCGTCTGTACCCCGGGAACTACAGTCAAAGGTGTGCTGCTGCCCCACTTCGTCAGTATTCCGCTTTGGCGGCTTTTGCACCTTGCCGCAATGCCTACAGACCTTAAACCCGGGCCGTACCGACTCCTTATCTGCCACCTTGAATGCGTCGCCAGGTTTAGATAATTCACCAAAATTTACATCTCTAAATACAACACGAGACACAAACTCAAAACCAAAAGGTACGCCCCCAGTCTTAATCTGCCATGCACTGCGAATATCTTTTGCATCAAAGTCAGCCATGAGCTGACGAACATAGAACTTAGGCTCTCGATCATCAACGCTATCATCGATTCTGACCTTTGTATCGTCACTGTTCGCAATCGCCTGCTTAAAACGCAACAGAGTACGACGTTGCGCCTCATCGGCCCACATACTGTCTCCGCAGCGTGGACAAGCAGTATGAACATCTTGGCTGACCTCCAGGTTCTGCATGTGATGGCATGATGAGCAGAACCTCCAGCTCTCAGTGCGCGCCAGTTGCATATTGATCTGGTCAACCTCTACCCTGCGCTGATTCGCATAAAACCGATTCTCAGGTGCAAACTCCGATAAAGCAGAATTTGCTGGTCGCTCATACTTTATTGTCGCCGTGACATACCGACCTTCGCCCTGCTCGCCATCCTCATCTCTGCGCTCACGCCAAAGAACTGATTTCAGCTCGACTCCTGCCTCTGGAAATGCATAGTTCGGAATGAGACCAGCATCGGTAAGGGTACCAAGAAGGTCACGGCCATTGATCTCGGCGATCAGTTCCATCATTTTCCCGCGCTCACGCATAAGATTGTCGATCTCATCGCGTGTTGCATCATCTTGGGGTTGGCGCTTTAAGTTGCTGATCTTTGAGTCAATGGCGGTTTTGCGTTTCTTGTACTCTGTCCGCTCATCGCGCAGCTCAGTAAGGGTCTTTAGCAGCTTCGACCGCAGACCATTGTTTTCACCTTGGCCTTGCATGAAGTCACGAAGCCGCTCGCGCACAGGCTCATTTACTTCCTCGCCCAGTAGTCCCAAAAATCCTTCAAGCAGTCGAGGCTCATTAGCCAGCACGTGGTCCATAAAGCTATATGGAAATCGGTCCTGAAGGTTATTATCAACGGCATCGAGTGCTACGGATGTCTTTTCAGGTAACGCGGTAATTGCCTTGATACCCGCAACCCAGTCATCCATACAGTAGGCGAATAGCTGTCGGCGCAAGACCTCTGCCGCCCGAAGAAAGACACCTGGCGGTGCGACCTCACCGGCCATCATCTCCAGAGTTTCTTCAAAGAAATACAGGTCGTGCGGGCTTGCGCCGTCTGCCAGTGTGGTTGTCATCGCATTTCCATCGCGACGACCCGCCCGCCCAAGACGTTGTAGGTAACTTGCTTGATTAGGGGGAACGGAACATAGCAGCACCGAGGATAAGCTACCGATATCGACACCCATCTCTAACGTGGGGGTTGCAGACAGCAGGTTTTCGTACCATGGCTTGGGCTCTCTCGCTTTGAATCGGCCCTCAAGCTCTTCGCGCTCTGATCTCCCCAGTAGCCCGGTATGTTCCGCTGCAATAACGCGACGCAGATCACCTTGACTCATGCGCTGAGATAGCCATGACTGAGGCACTGTTTGCCTCTCGTACCGTTCATTAAGAGCATCTAGACAAGGCATGCCCTCGAGAAGATCGGCAGCATCTCGCGGAACCATCAGCTGCCGACGACCTTGAAGGGAGGCGAGGCAAACCAATTGCGTGTTCACTTCTAACACCTCTGGCGAAATCGCAAGGCTTGGTCCCAAATGGCTGTCGATTTGCACAATAACGCCCTGTTCAACCAGTACGCTTGCCGCCTCGCGAAACAGTTCACACGCAAGCTTCGGCGCTAATAACTGGCCTACTCCCACGAAGACTGTTTCTGCCCATCGGTCAAACCAGGTCGGTATGCGCTCTGACGTGACCTTATCGAACCCCGAATGTGTACCCAGCGTCACCAACACAGGGTGGGCCGTGTATTCGCTCATGGGTGGCAACCAGTCTTTACGGCCCCCAAGTTGCGCTAGGCCGTAAACTTTCGCATCTTGCGCGTACTGTTGCATCTCCGGATGCAGTACCGCGCCGCGCTGTCGCATACGAGTGAGGATTCCCCATAACCACTGCACGAGTGTTTCCTCAACAAGATCACGAAGACCAAACTGCTCAACAAATCGTGGCAGGAGCACCGAAGCTACGCTCTGCACTCTAACTAGAGGCACTGCAACAACTGCCTTGCCGATGCGCTCAAGCGTGCGGCCACGGTGGCTCAAGTAAGTAAACTCGCTAAACGCCTCCCAAAGCACCCGCTTTCTTACCCGCTGGGGGAGCCGACTACTCGTAGGAAGCTGGCCATGCTGACGTAACTGCACAGCCCAGTCAGGCTGCCAGGTCATGTTTGGCCCCATAAACTCCGAGACCAGCTCTTCTTTTGACATATACAGCACAGAACCAGGCCTGTTGAAGCTAGCCTCAAGCTCGGCAGTAAACAGCGCCCACGATATGCCGGGCTGAACAACCTCATCGATTACACGGGCCAAGGCAGTACGCACATTATTGCGGTACGTGCGCGCGCCGAAAAAACCCGCCCGATGCGCGGCATCTTGCACCGAGTCAGAAAAGGCTATTAGCTTTTTATCGTCGTTAAAAGGACTCGCCCAAGAGTGCTCAACCACTTGCGATCCCAAGGTCGCGTTGCGCGCGCCAACCAGCATGAGTCGATCATCTTCGCCGCAGGCCGGGCAAGTATCGTCGTGCTGTGTGTATTGCACTTCATTGCGTGTAAAGCTGCGTTTCGCGGTCACATAAAACACCGCAAGTAATGATTCCTGACTGCACGCCAGGCAGGTCTTATGGCCCTGGGGTTGCAAGGTGCCACATGCCGTACACAGGTCCTGTATCAGGCCATCGACCTGTGGTCGCCGAAAACTCTCGGCTGCATAAAGCCGGGCCACTTCAGGGCGACCAGCAAACCATGTGTTGTAGATCTCATCGAGTTGGGTTGATAGCCTGCTGCTGCTAGCTACCTTCCGAGACAACCAACCCGTTGTTCTGCAACCGATACACTGAATCAGTGGCAGATATACGTCATCTGGATTGGCCGGTACATCGGCACTGCTACGAAGGCGAACCGCTGTTGGACTGGTTGACACGTTAGCCACCATTCGGCGCAGCTCACGCAGCCACATCTGAATCCGCACATTCACTAAAGGTCTGCCGGAACTGCCCCCCGGCGACCGCGCCCAGGCCACAAGCACCAAAAGCGCATCAATTGCCTCAGCGACTAAAGGTCTTGCAGCCTCGCTTAGGCTTCGCTGCAGCTGAGCCGCAAGATCATCGTAGGCAACGACCTGGCCCTTGGTTATTTTGAGTAGGTTTGCAAAGAGCACGTGCTGCTTTAAGTAGCCGCCGAGCGCGATGCGCCAGTCTAGGGCGTGAACATCGTCTGGCGCATTAAGCTCTGGGAAGAAAAGCGTAAACCAGCCTGCTACCGCCTCTTCGATTGTGCGAAAGCGCTGAGGACTTAAAAGTGTCGCAGCATCAGCCGCAGGGCCTGCGAAAAATTCAACGATGGCATCTTCAAGAAAGTTACCAACCGACTGACGGCTTTCAGTAATAACCGAATCCGGGCCAAAGTCTTGACCGAATATCTGTCGCGCATAGTCTCGCAGTGGTGCAGTGTCAGATGAAACACCCAGCGTTGCAGACGTTCCCGCACAAACCAAGTGACCCGAGGGTATTTTCAGCCTTGCACGAAGACGCCGAATCAAAAGTGCAAGATCGGTGCCTTGCGCTCCATCAAAAGTATGAAGCTCGTCTACCACCAAATACCGCAAAGTGTCAGGCTGATTCTCATCCCACAATTGGCGATCTTTGGGTCTTAGCATTAGGTAGTCGAGCATCTTGTAATTGGTTAACAAGATGTCCGGGGGCGTTTTTCGCAAGGTATCCCGATCGGTAATCACACTCGTCGGAGTCATCGCCATACCTTGACCATTCCCAAAAGCGTTGCCACCAACATAGAGCCCTACACGCAAACCCTTAAACACCGGGGTACCGGCTACCAATTCGGCGAAACGACGTGCCTGATCGGTGGCCAGCGCATTCATGGGATAGATCACCAGAGCCTTAATGCCCTTGCGGCCGTTGCGCCGCTCGCGGGCACAGTGATCAAGTACCGGGTAGAGGAAACACTCGGTCTTCCCGCTACCTGTGCCCGTTGCCACCAGCGTACTGGCTGCCTCGTGGCGAGAGGAGAGTCGCTGCCAGGCAGCCTCCTGATGTACAAAACCGGGGTGCTCGGTTTCAAAGCCTTCAAAAAATGTTTTTCCTGATGCTCCAAGTAAAAAGGGGAGACCCAGCTGCAAATACGGCCCCTTCAGCCACCCCTTGGGATCTTGAACAAACCGCTCCATCACCCCTGCCATGAAATCGTCTGAGGCCTCAAAACCGGTCAACAGAAACTGTCGCAGGCCTTGTTGAATGTCTCTAGCAAGAAGGGATGGCAGCATTTTTATCCCCTCTTTCAAGAAACGACGATGAGTGCCAAGGGCCAGGCTGCATACCGAACCCCAGCCTGAATTTCATCATCGGACGGCTGGCGCAGTTGGCTGTAAAGATTACGCTCAATGTCAATCAAGTCGGCCCGCAGCGTAAGTTTCTGGGGGTCCCGCACACGCGTGGCCGTACTGAACGCGCGAATCATACGTGCAGCCTCGTTGGCAGTCATCACCCGCGGTTCATCAGTCGAACCAACCTGAAAAATCTTCAGCTCTACCTCGACTTCAACCCAGCGTCCAACTTCCTGCCGTAGTTTTTGCCGAAGAAATGCGAAAAAGCAAACTGATCTCTCGCTCGCTGAATCCGTACTTAACCAGGGCTGGGCCTTGATAAAGGCAACTCCACATCCACGGTCTGGTGCGAAAGCATCTCTCAAGCAACTCTGCACCCATTGAAGGTTGATGCCGAGTCGGTCTGCAGTGGCTCCGTCATCTGCAACAGCCGGTAACCCTCCCGTATCGCCACACGCAAACCGATTGCCGTCAAAGAGTACAGTGGGCAATGACTGCTCGATCTCAACGATTTCGTCTTCAGAAAATTCAAATGAACTAAACCTCGCACCCGGCCCGTCAGTAGCACCCGCATAACGAACCAGAAAGCTACCTAGGTCCGCCCACGTCGCCTGGCCTGGATTGATTGCTCGAATAGTCTCGGCCTGTTGGCGGTACTTTTGATCAAAGTCGCTCCAGAGCTTGAAGCCCTCTGTCACCAACCGACCGATTTCCTCTGCTGCGTAGGAATTTGCAAATAGCGGACCTGAAGCGTCCCCCAAAATAGCTTCCAGTTCTTTTGGGGGTACAAGCGACATCACACGGCTGAACAATCCCTCAAACTGTTCGGAATCCAGATGGCGAACAGCCATGGCTAGCTTGTCTCTGGCGATGCGGTACATATCCACTTCACGGCTCCCAGCGACCACGACAGTGTCGACAATGATGGTCTTACGAGAACCAAATCGGTGAACACGCCCGATGCGTTGCTCCAAATCCATGGGATTCCATGGCACATCCAAGTGGATCAAGTACCGAGCCCGTTGCATGTTCAACCCCTCGCCACCTGCCTTTGAAGACACCAGAAAGCGTGGTCCGTCATCAGACTGGAACTGCGACACCTGCGCCGTCCGCTCCTCATCGCTTTGATTGCCAATGATCACAGCAGGCTTCACACTGTAACGTCTAGCCAAGAACTCCGCCACAACCGTCACAGTTTCAACGGGCTGGGCAAAAAGAACCACCTTCTCGTTGCCGGCGCTTTCAATAAGACTGCATAGCGTTTCCCATTTTGCTTGCGCCGCGTCGCTGCGAATCAGGCTGATGCCTTCCCTCAAAAGCTCGGCAAGCAGCTGAGGATCGGGGCGCCATGGTTCCTCCTCCCATTCTTCCTCGTCTTCTTCGCCTTCCTCGGGTAACACATGGTTTCCGATCTGCTTTCTGATTCGATCGAACAAAATGGGCAAAGGCTCGTCGGGCGAACCGCCACGATAAGGTCTCAGAACAGACAGAGCTGCAGCAAGCGATTCATTCTCTAATGACCACCCTAGGCGCCTTATGCCTAATCGCGCCAGAAACCCCAAACCCGCCTGTACGCTGGAGGCGGCCCATTGAAGCGCTTGCCCCTTGGCCCAACCCGCCGCACGTAAGCGCACACCGTTCAGACCCGTAGCATCGTAAAGTAGGGCCACTCGTTCATACCATTGTTCGTAGCGCGCACCCAGCTGCACGACAATCGGTGGACGAACATTACGGGAAGGGAATAGCGGAGCACCGCGCCAATCTCGGATACGGTCTTTAGTTCTGAAAACGACCCTGCCGGCAGCGCTTGATATGTCTTTTCCGTCATCGGATAGCAGCCGCAATATATTTCGAAATCTAGCCTCACTGCCTTGGTGGGGCGTACCACTCATCAAAATCAGTCGGCCCTCGGGGGGCTGTGCTTTTAACAACTGACTGACGAGCCTAAACGACTGATTGGGTTTTCCCCCTAATGGGTTCCAATCTGAAAGGTGATGGCATTCGTCGACGATCAATACGTCCCATGGCCCACTGTTGACCACTTTGTCAAAGTTGTCACCGAAAACTGCCTTGTGGATGCTGGCAATTACTACGCGGTCCTCAGCCAGCCTGGCGTCGCTCATATTGCCTGCTGCCCACACGCGAGCATCGAGATCCAGCTTCTCACGGAACTCCCGAGCCACATTGCTAACCAGCCGCGCCGGGGCCAGGTACAGAACGCGCGCACGATTGTTCCTCTCAATCAATTGACGAATGATGAGCCCTGCTTCAATCGTCTTGCCCAGCCCGACCTCATCTCCAATTAGCACTTTACGAAGGTTTGGTTGCCCCAGAATGTGCTGGACTAGGCTTAACTGATGCATCAGCGTTGCGGTCTTATTCGCATCCAGTCGGCGTTGCGGGTCCTCAGCCACTAAGAAAGCTGCGTACAACCGCGCTAAGGTTCTCGATGTGTGCGACAGCCAACCATCCCCCTCTGCAAGCGCCTTGTTTAAGGCCGCTGCAGCCGGTGTCAACAACTCCCTCACGCGCCGCTTATCGACATTTGAATCGACTAGTGGCGGCCCGACTTCAGAGTCACACAGACGACGTGGGTAGCCAACGAGGTCGTAACTCACGAAGCCGAAATCGTCCACCTTGCGTAGTAGCGCTCGGTGGTGGCTCGCGTATTCAAAGAGCATACTGGGCTCCGACTCAGGTCCCGCTGGCAGTGGTCACTGACCGCCCACCCGGAAATGCCGCCACGATCGTCTGGATCTCCTTAAGGACACCACGGCGCTGTTGCGCATCTGACCGACGGAGTCGGTCTTCGTGTTTCTCAACAATGAGATCCACGGTACTCTGGATTGGGTCGCCGCCTTTCTTAAACTCGTTCTGAATATCGGCACGCACGCTTGCCGCATTCTCGGTGAGGATCATAATTGCAGGCTCTTTGGCCGCTCTTGTTGAAGTTTCTGAGAGCGTATTAAATAGTTCGAGAATGCGGTATTTCACGCCTGGACCAAGGTCGTTTCCATCCCGAACAAACCTTTCACATGCCGACTTAATAGGCCCTCGGATAGTCTTGGACAACTCCTTTTTTACGGTATCTCGAAGCTCATCGACCGCTTCTTTACCCACTGTCTTCATCTGATCGGCCAGCAGTGCGATCCGCTCCTGCTGTGTATCGAGTAGCTTCTTGTTGACTGCGACACCTGCATTCGCATTTGCCCATTCGCATAGCTCTTTGACGATCTGCACGATGTCATCTGATAACTCCCCGGTTCGCTTGCGAATGTCGCGCAGCAGCTTCTGGCCCCAAACCGCAGCCATCGGCTCTTGGAAAAAACCAGTGATGTCGTCAGGCAAATTTATGGTCCGACTGCCATCGAACACTCCACCCCGCCGCACTGCTGCGCGAAGCGTCGCCCAGTGACATCCGCGCAGACTACCAAGATAATTACTCACATCACCCTCCGCCACCTCCTTGGCCTCAAGCACTAGCGTATTTATTTTCTCAGGAACCGTTTCCTTAAGGAACTCACGAAAGCCAGCCGCGCGAGCGCGGTATTCCTCCTTCTTTTCATCAAGCACTGGTTTAAGGGCTGCCTCAAGGCGCTCAGCTTCTTCTTCAGCGCGCGTTTCCCTCAGCCAGCTCGATTCGATCATTTGAATTTCGCCGCGCGAAGCTGTCGCCAAGCGCTCCCCAATCTGCCGAATGAATTCATCGCGAGTTGCCCGCTCTGTCTCCGCCAAAGCCGTTAGGCTGCGCTGTAGCTGCGGAACTCCGGTTTGCTCAATATCGGTCAGAAAGGCACGGTCATCTTCATCATCGCGAAGGAGTTTTTTATACTCTGGTGCGGAGACAGGATGAATTTCCAACGACGCCAAGATACTCGTTCTGGCCTGCTCACGCGCCGCATTGACCGCAGCGTTGGAGGACTCACCAATCCGACCCAACTGCTCGGTGATTTGCGCTTTCATGCGGGGCCTAAACTCCTCGACCAACTTCGCAAAGATCTCTCGCTTTTTAGGTTTTAAAGTACTAGGGTCAAGAGAGGCTACCTGCTTCTCCCACTCTGTCTGCGTCACGTCATCCACCTTCGTCACGGCGATCAGCATTCCGCAGGCATCGCTTGTCGGATCGTCAGAAGCCCCCACGAGTCGCTCCCAGTAACCGCTTACTCGCAACAAGTCGACTGTTGACTCCGTTGGACCCGCTCTGTCCACGGTCACGATGACCGCACGGGCTTTATCTCGTACATAACTGGCTGTGACATCGCGGTAGGCATCCTGGGCAATGCCCACGCCGGGGAGGTCTACCAACACAACGCCCGTCTCCAGCAGTTTCGAAGGCCAACCCACTTCGATGCGTTCAATAAGCGGCGAGAGGTAACCCGCAGCATGATCCATCATGTCCTGCTGAAAACCCCGAAAATCGCCGCCTTCACGCCTCTCATACGCTCGGTCATCCTTTGGCTTCTTTAGAATCGCTTGAACTCGTGTGACGCGCTCTAGATCGGCCGGGTCAATCACCGACTCCCAGCGAGCCTTCTTGCCACATGCAAGACGCAAAGCATCGACCAGATAAGGAAGTGCGCGGTCGCTGAACTGGTTGCCGCATACGATGTTTTTAGCCTGCTTGATGTAGCCCTCCAAAGCGTCCTGTTTGGGTGCCTCGGGATCTGTGGGCTGCGTAGTCAGTTGCGCACGGTCGATGCTCTCTTCAACATCACTCTCACTGAGATCACTGGCCAGATCGTCTGAGCCGAGACCTGGCTCTATACCTGCACTGCTACCGTCAGGTCTCGTAGCTGTACGCTTCTCAAGGTTGAGGCGAGCTTCCAGCGCAAACGTTAACTTCCACAGGTGACCCTTCGGGTGATAGATCACCCGAAAGCGCTTTTCCTCGCTGAACCGGACCTCAGTCGCCTGTGCAGTCAACGGGCCGATACCACCAGCTGGCAACACATGACTATCGCCGGCCGCAAGCGCATTCAGTAAGGTGCTCTTACCCACACCAGAGTTACCCAGGAAGCAGATGGTCACCTCATCAGGTTTCGCCTTTAAACGCTTCAGACGCTGGTAGTCGGCCTCAAGCGAAGCCAGCCGATCCTGCGCGTGTTTTTCCAAGAATGGCCTGACATGTTGTTCATACCAGGTGATCACGTCATCGCTATTCATTAGTCCTCCTCTTTGGCTACGGTCTGCGCTTGTACGCACACATCGTTTAGTCGTTGTATCACTGTTCAAAAAACGCCCAAGCAATTCGGTAATCTTCTTCGCGATTAGCGCGGGCAAAGGGCGCAATAAACGTTCGGGTTACCTGACGAGGCCCACCGGGCAAAGTGTCGTCAGTGACAGTCATCTCTACCTTAGTGCCATCGGGCACAAGAAACTGACCGTCTTTACAGAGATCTTCCCAGCCATGATTGCCCTCTTTAGTTGCGCCATCGGGCGTGATGATCCGGGTCTTGGGGGTGCTACGCCCACCTTTTCGGGGAAGACCAACGCCAACCAGACCTTTGCTATTGGTGAAAACGATACGGCCTTTGATGTCGTACCAGGTGTCGCGCTCGTAGCCTTGCATTACAGGAAATTGCACGCGATAAATAAGTAAAAGCTCCTCAAGCGTTAGGCCGAGTGCCTGGGCGACCAGTACGTCGATTTCCACCAGCGCCATGCGGCGGGCGTAGTCGCTCCGCAGCGCGCAGTGGCGGGTCCAGGTGCCAGTGAGATTGCTCCAGAAGTCCTGCGGCAGGCGTGGGTTGTTGGGCTGGCTCCAATACTGTTCGGCAAACTCGAGTTCGTAGACCTCTTTCCAAAGGGGGGCGTAGTGGGTGGATAGGCAGTTAAGAGCCAAATAGCGACATGCCCTTCTCGCGCACACCGCCATAAGTGGCAACTTATCAACCAAGTCAGCCCGCATGTCACCCTTTCCTGTGGTCTTTACTAAAAAGTCCAGCGGTAGGGACGCGAGAGCGCTTGAGAGCGATACAAGCTGCTCAATACTTCGAAAAGCTATAGAAAAGACGCCGTCGATATGCGCCACGGCAGGAGGTATGAGTACTCCTATCGCCGTTCTCTCCATCGAAGCGCTGATAGCACGCCTGTGCGCATGACGAAAGTAGGTCGAGACCGGCCTCGCTTCAGTCGCTGCGTCGTCAAGCCAACTAACCCGGGGCGTACGTCGCGTGTACTCGGCGCTATCTACTGCAGGCCGAAAGTTGGTACGCGGAAGATACTCATCCTGCAGGTCTTCAAGCGTCAGACTCTCGTAGGCCTTATGGGTCTCACAAATACGTTTCGGAGTCTTGTTGAACGGACACGCAACGAAAAAGTGCGGCCCAGAGACAACCAAATCGTTCAGGGCGGTAACAAAGCCAGTGTCGTTAGATGAACGACGGCGTATCGTGCCATCCTTCTGCTGAGCTGTTTCATTCCACTGCTCAGTACTGAAGCAATCTGAGCCAAGGTCCGCGAGACGTCGGGGCCATACCGAGAGTTTCCGAAGAACAGCCGCCAAAGCTCCAGCGTGAAGCGCTGGCAATCGGGCCTGCATGGCCGGCGTTCCAGGCGAGTCGTATAGGTTGGCAAAGGTGGCGAGCATTGCAGAATCGATATGTACGATGCGATTCGCGTGCCCCACAATGTTCCATTTGCCGCTCTCGTCCTTTATTCCTCCAGCCAAGCCAGCGCCACCATGCTGGTAACAAGCATCAACAGTCGATGGCACAAAGAGGTTGGCGACTTGTGAGAATGCCGGTGATTGAGTCGGCTTCCCATAGATATTGATGGCAAACGTTTCACGGTTGCCGATGGGGAAAAGCTTGAACTCGTTTTGGAAGCCGAAAAGCGACCTCAGTCTGCTGTACATCGCAACTCGCAATGCCGCACCTTTGGGGTCATCGTAGGGCCCCTCGGGGTGGAGTAGCCCTGCCACCCCTAATGAAGAGTTCAGATTCCATGCGAGTGGCAAAAAGCACTTGTACAAGTTAGCTGGTGAACCCTTGAGTAATGGGTAGTTCTGTATCGCATTCAATACGTTCTGCGTGCCTTCGGCCTCCTCCAATTCGGCGGTCCAGGCGGCCTGCAAGCCCGCGTGGCGGGCGAAGGCCTGCTCACGCTCCTTCGTCAGCTCCGTCGCGCTGAAATTGCGGATGGCGAACTGTGGGTTGAACTCACCCAGCACACCCGCCTCGTTCCACTCCACCTTCAACCAGGGCGGATTCCCCAGGATGAGGTCGAACCCGCCACGCTGAATCAGCACATCGGCAAAGCACAGCTCCCAGTGCATGAAGCGTCTGCGAGTCGCGATGCCCTCCACCACCGGCACACGCGGAAAGTGCTCACGCAGCCGCTTGATGCGCAGCTGGCCGAACTTGTCGTGCAGGTTGGGCTGGTCGGCCGCCTGCTGCAGCGGCAGCTGCGTCTCGAAGCCCTCGAAGGTGGGCTGCGCATCGGGCACCAGCACCTGCGGTGCCTCAGTGATGGGCACCAGGTCCAGCGTCGTCTGCGGCGCAATGTCGACGACGTTGCCTTCCAGGATGGCGCCCACCTCCATCCACCATTCCTCACGGCTGGGCAGGCTACTGCTTTCGGTAATGGGCCAGAACCACAGCGCGCACCAGTAGTCCATCACCAGCTTCAGGCGGCGGAAGGGGGTAGCCAGGTCGCCGTCTTCGTTCAGCAGGTTCTGGCGGCGGATGGCTTCCTTCTGGGCGCGCGACAGCGGTGAATGCGCGTCGTCCAGCTGGCGCTTCTTGTGGGGCCAGACGTCCAGCGCGTCCTCGGTGCGGGCGCGGTCGCGCGCCAGGGCAGCTGTGTGCTCGGCCCACAGCTCTTCCACCTTGGCGCTGAGCTGCTGCAGCCGCGCCACCTCGTGGTTGGCCAGCGGCGCATTGAAGGCCTTGCGCCACTTTTTCAGCCGTTCGAAGTCGTCGGGGTAGAGCTTTTTGGCGTCCTTGTCGGCGTAGTCCGCCATGCCGGGGTCAGGCAGCAGGAAGTGCCAAATCTCCTCGGCCTTGCGTGCTTCGGCGTTCGTCACCTTGCGCGGCGCCTCCTCGTGCCACGCCGGCTTGGCGCCCTTCACCACGCTGGTGGCGCGATAGGCCTGCCGGCGCGCGCCGATGAGGCTGTTGCCGGCGAAGAGCTGGTAGCCAAACCAGGGCACGCGAGCGGGCTTGAGCGGCAGCGGGTTGCCTTCCGTGTCTTCAGTCGGCTCGCCGTAGATGGCGTTGAGCCACAGCGACACCTCGGCCAGCTCCACCGCCACGGGGTTCAAGTCCACACCGAACACGTTGCGGTCGGCCAACACCATGCGCACCTTCTGCAGTTCCTGCGGGTACTCGTCGTGTGGGATGCGTTTGCCCAGTTCGGCCTGCTTGCGTTCCAAGTAGGCATCGGCCAGCTGGTTGACGGCCTCGTTCAAGAATGCGGCGCTGCCCATGGCGGGCTCGCAGACAGTGAGCGTGAGGATGTCGTCCGCCTTCTTGACCCGGCCGTTCTCCTCGGCCAGCAGTTCCTTCAGCGCGTACTTCACCAGGCACTGGGTTAGCACCTGCGGGGTGTAGTAGCTGGCGCTCTTCTGCCGGTCGCGGCCCGCCAGGCGGTAGATGAAGCTGCCCTTGGGGTACATGCGCAGCTTGCGGTGGCCGTTGTCGTCGAGGTCGTAGACGCGCTCGTCCTCGAGGTAGTCGCTCAGGCGGCCGACCGGAACGAACCAGGCGTTCTCCAGCTTATCCGCTTCGGAGTCGCCCCCTCCGCTAGCCCGGCTGCGACGAGAGCTGCCCACGTCGTCGCTGCTGTCTTCGTCACCGTCGGGGTCGCCGTCGCCATCGCCCTCGCTGGCGGCGGCCCGCCCCTTCTTCGGGGCGGGCTTGACTTCGTAGAGATCATCGGCGGCGAAGAAACCGCGGTAGCTGAGCAGGGCCTCGTACACCGCGCCCAGCTGGTTGATGGACAGCAGCTGGTAGCTGACGCGGCCCCTACGCTGGCGATTGCCCCTGCCGCGCGTAAGTGACATCAGTCTAATGACGGTTTGCCAGATATGGTTGGGAAACTCCACCTTATTCAGCAACGTCATGGTGGTGTCATCGAACAAGCGACTATCCAACGGTGCCAGTGCAAAGGTATCTTTGGCGCCAGCTACCGCATGCATATGGCGCTGGTCTGCTGCGCCGCAGCCCAGTGCGACCAAAGAAAAAAGCTTACGCAGTGTCTTATCAAAATAGGTGCCGTCACGCGACTGCGGGGTGGTGAGCTTACGGAGTTCTAAGTCACGCAGACTCTCAAGACTGTAGCCCTTCAAATAAACTTCGCTCTTACCAATGGGTACATAGCCCAGCTCAGGGCGGGCCTCGATATAAAACATAAAGAGCAGCCGATACACCATACGCAGACATTCCAGACTCAAGTCCGCCGCATCGAGCTGATCCTTCCCGCTAAAAAATCCTTTTTTGGCATCGGCAGCCTGGCGTCGTAGCTGATTGGCTGCCTCGTTACCTAGTAGCTCGATTGCATCTCGTAAGGCGTGCTTAAGGTCTTCGCTAACACCGAAGGCATGCTTGTGGGCATTTTCATCCAGGTTCTGCAGAAGGCTCGTGCCATCGCCAGGGGCGAGACTGGTCTGATGCAACAAAGCAGCCGCAGCCTGCAGCGTCGCTGTGTCTTTCCGATCAAGAATCTCGGCCCAGTCAAAACGAAGGGCACGGTTCTGCGGCCACTTGTAGCGATCGAGCAGCAACCAATGATCTAGTCCCAACAAAAGCACATAGCGCGGCGCTAGATCGGCAGCAAAAAGTGTATCTGAGACCAAATCGGCCCAGGTCTGGCCCACTAGTGCGGCAGGCAAATCAGCGCTTCCGTAATGCAGCGGAATTAGGCCATGATCTAAAATGTCTTCATCTTCGCGGTCAGGCTCATAAGCTGGCACGATTGCCAGCTGTGGTGGATGCATGTTGAGATTAACGGCGCCTGTAGCACTGCTTTCTTTCGCCAACAGCATCCATACCGGGATAGGTTGTCTTGCCACCAGCTCTACTAACGATGGCTCAGCTGGTGGAGCGCCATAGCCCAGGGCCCCAAGTAGGCCAGCTTGCATCTGAGTAAAAAAACTTAACTTCTCTTCAGAGTCTTTCGCACGGTCAATCTGACCGCGCAGTGCAAACCATTTCTGCGCGAGTGATTGCAGCCGCTTGGGTGGTGCGCGGTCTTGATCACTACCGGGCGAAGCAGACTCTTGCGTCTCCCACGCGTCGAGCTTGGCCTTGATGTCACCTTTAAAAATCTCTGCGAGGTAGTGATGACTATAAAACTCGTTTTCGTTGGCAATGCCCGCGAAGGTTTGCACAGCCTCAAGAACAGGCATACATCATGCTCCTTCGGTGGGGTGATACACCGCAGCCAAGACTTGTATCCAGGGCTTCGGTTCGGTAGTGAGTGTGTCTTGCACCCACTGGCGATAGTCATCGAAGACGCGGCCAATCTGCCGACTGCGAGATTCAAACCGACTGCGCTTGACCGCCTCAATCTGATTTTCCAGGCGCAGCTCAAGCTGTTGAATCTGCTTGTCTTGCAGCTGCTTGAGTTCAGAAAGGGTATCAGCTAACCGCGCACTTAACTCTGTGGCAAAAGTTTTTTGCTGGGTCGTCATGTACTGATGCATGACGGCTACCGCTTCGGGTAAAGCTGCCTGCATGCGTGAAGCATTGCTAAGGTGAGCTGCATTAGCACCGGGGTTTGGCCAGGCGCCTGCCTGTAAGCCCACGCGCTGAGCAAAGGCCTCAAATGGTTCAAGCCCAAACTGGCCCGTATGCCCGACCCGAGTGGCAACCTGCCACTCAACGACCAGCGGCTGCCCTTTTTTGTTAGGGATAAGGCTCATGAGCAGGAAGGCCTGTTCGCCTGGATAAAGACGCTTGCTTTGAAGTATTGGTGCGCTGTGGCGCCCAAAATGACTCAGCACTAGATCGCCTAGCCATTCCATAACAGGATGCTGGGGCCAGAGGTAATGCAGCTGAGGCCAGCTCTCCTGGTCATCTTTCGCCTGGCGTGCCTGCTCAATTGCATCGGCGATACGATCTTTGTTACCGCAAAGCGAGTAGAGATCATGCTCGGCTTGTACCTCTCTGGGTAACTGGCGCAGACGATCTTGCAGGTCGTGGGGTGCTGTAAGGCTAATGATTTCTTCGCCATCGTCGCTAGTCCACTGGCAGACTGTTTGTTCTTGATTTAAGAGCTTGAGTGCAGTAGTGGCGAAGTGATAATCGCTCTTAAAAAGTGATGTGGGATTGTTGATATGGTCCAGGCTGTTGGTGCTTTGAGAAGCGATCTGTTTTTTGTCATCAGTGTCGGGCTCGGTGTTAGCCTCGTTACCGCCAAATAGGGTCAGTAGCCAGTCGCCTTCATTGTCTTGCTTGTTGGCAGCGGCGTTATCGAGAGTCTTTTCGACAGCCTCGGGAGTGAGTCCCTCGGCCATAAACCCACTCACTTTGGCGGCCTCTTTTTCGGGGTCGTAAACGTTTAAAAAAGCTGATGGATCGCCCAGATTCTTGTTCGCCTGATCATCTTTTGCCTGCAATATTTCCAGAATACGAAAGTCGCCTTTGATCTTCTCAGTCTGCGTTTCCGTAAAGAGATACACAATCTGCGGCTGATGCCGCTGGCCATATCGATCGACGCGGCCGTTTCGCTGCTGAAAAACCATGAGTGACCAAGGCAGGTCAAAGTGCACAAGGCGATGGCAAAAATAATGCAGGTTCAAGCCTTCACTGGCAACGTCAGAGCAGAGCAAAACAGAGATGCTATCGTCGAGCCGCCCAAATCGCTCGACCATTTCCTGCTGCTCGGTGTCGCCCATTCCCCCATGCAGTATGGCAACCTGCTTTTCTGGCTTTAAGCCAAGATCTTTTGCAAGCTGAGTCTGAAGCCACCTTAGAGTTTCAATGCGCTCCGAAAAAATCACCAGACGGTCTGCTGGATCACGCCCTGTCCACGCAAAAGCATCACTACGCAGATGGGCCAAAAGCCGTTGATACTTACTAAAGAATGCCTCGCCGCCCTGATTTACAAGGGGCTGTAACGTCGCCGAAAAATCTTGGAGATGTGCAAGCTCTCGACTCTCGTCTTCAGTAATTCCTGGTTTTTTCTGCAGTAACTCGCTACGTTTGCGCACAGACTCCAATGCCGCTGCGGGGCTTGAGAAAAGCCCCTTTTGCATGGCCACTCGCTGCAGCTCTTGCTGCTGCCCCGACTTATGCTCGCCACTTTGCGTAAAGGGAATGTCGAGTAGTGCGCGGTATGCAGACTCTTCCTGCGGACTGGCAGGTTGGCGCAGGCAGGTCGTAATACGTTCCTGAAAATCAGCGGTTACCTGATCTTTGATGTCTTTTTTAAAACGACGGATGACGAGGCCTTTGTGCTTAAAGTCATCTGGGGTGTAGTCATCGGGGTCTGAAATTGCTGTGGGGTCAAGCAGCGCCATTAGCGACGCAAAGCTGCGAGCCGAGCCGTCATGCGGAGTTGCCGAGAGCAGAATAAGTGTGTCCGACCTTGTTGCCAGCAAACGGGCTAGCTTGGCTCGCTTAGCCAAACCCTGCTCGCCAGCCCGAGCGGCCACGTTGTGACACTCGTCGATAACGATCATGTCCCACCAGGCGTTCTCAAGGTAGTTGCGGTACTCAAGGTTGCTCTTGAGGGTATCGACCGAGATGATCGATCGGTCGAAATAATTAAAGGGGTTGTGGTTTGCCGGTATGCGGTTACGCACCCGTGCGAGGCCAACCGAATCAAGACGCACCAACGGAATGGAGAATCGGCTCCACCATTCCTTCTGAAACTGCGTGAGCATCGCTTTCTGCGTGACCACAAGAATGCGCTTGCCACGACCCCGTTGAATCAGCTCGGTGGCTAGCACGCCTGCCTCAAGGGTCTTGCCAAGACCCACCGCATCTGCAATGAGAATCCTGGCGCGGGGCCGCCGCAGTGCTTGCAACGCTGGGTCGAGCTGATAAGGCACCACATTCATCACCCCGCGGTGGCCCAGGTGGATGCGCGTATCGTTTGGTACTGTGCGTCGCCGCTGGCTCTCGAGATAGAGCATGGTGGCGTTGTAGGTGGCCGAGGTATCAGGGACCAGCAGCGTCTGTGCCGGATCAAGCACCTCGATCTCGTCCTCGAGCGCAGTGAGAAATAAGGCGCCCTGCCCTCGAACCAGGTCGGAGATCCCGTCGCAGGTGAGCAGCCAGCCCCCGTCGGCAGAGGGGTCAACCCTGCGTACGAGCCATTCTTCGTCGCGAATAAGGGCGCGGGCGCCTGGCGCTAGTTGAGTCACGAGTGTGTCAGTGAAAAAATCTTATTAAAAACAACAAGTTAACCCATTCTCTGGGGCCTTCTGCAAGCTTCGACTAGGACCCATTAACGCTGGACGGATCATGCTTTCGATGACGCAACACAGCAAATTTGGGGTGTCTTTTATATATGCTGAGTTTAGCGAATTGGAAGGCTCATTGGCTGACCCATCTATACGTAACTATGGAAACGTTCAGATCGATTCCAAGTCTATTGAGCGAGCGCTGAGTGAATTTGACAGAGTCGTGCATCGAATTGAGTCCTGCCGAGGGAAGGAGTTCTATGGGGTTGGCATCATTGACTCATGGAAACGCGACCCACACGATCCGGAGACTTGTAAGATCTGCGATGCAAGAACTTACTGCCCGGACTATAAGGCGAGATACGCGCATCAGAATCGGTAGCTGGACCCAAAAATACCGGGGGAGCGCTAGATTGCACTCAACCGGATGACCGCAAAGCATACCGCCGAGACAAAAAATTTCTGTTGGAGGCGGATGATGAGACAGGTTAATCAAACAACATGTAGCGCTCAAAAATCATATTGTGCTGCCCGCATTTCGGGCACAGATGACCTGTTTTCCCAGCCCTGTATGTTCTCCATTGCATAAAATAGCTTTCACTGCCGTCCGGCGAGATTGGCGACCTGCCATACGGAGTGATCTGCGTTGACTGGCATTGCGGGCAGACAGGTATGGGATCAGAAATGTTGACCGAGACCATCCCGCAGGTATCGCAGTAAAACGGGAATTTCGAGTTGGTCTGAAAATCGCTACGCCCTGCCCCGACCGTAACCGATCCTTGGAAGCCGCAAGGGCAACTGGCATCAAACACAGATCCCATCTGGCTTTACCTTTGCAGCTGCCTAACTTCACTGGCCAGATCTGAAAACTGCCTCGCTATCTCTCCAAACCGGTGTTCAAGTTGACTCAGATCATCAGCCATCATGTGCCGAAGCTTATCGTTATGTAGGTGACAAAACACATTGCCCTCATGCTCTTCGGCATAGCTGGCAAGTAACTTATAGACCTTAAGCAAGTTCTGGAGATACTCTTCCTGGGTCTCGTTGGCGGTCGACCAGATTTCATATCGATCAGAAAGTTTTTGTTTCTCAAGCAGCGTGCGCAAGATTTGATAGCTGCCCCAGCAGCGCTCGGCATAAGCTTCAGGGGTTAGGCACATTCTTAATATTCCTCCAAAATTTAGAATACCTAAACCCGACCAATCTTCTCCGGTCGCCTCGAGGGGTACACGACATTTATCTCCGTACGATGTTTATGAAATCTGATTTCAATGAGCTTAGCAACCTGGCTGGCTCGGCGGACGATCTAAGGGGTAACCCGCCAGAGGCAATGAACAGCCGATCTAATTCCAGTCCCCACGCTTTTCCATAGGGACCATATCTTTGGGGCAAATTGGTGGGCCGATCTTCAAGTGGTTGCGCAGCATGGAGACCTTGAACTTACACCTTGGGCACTCGGCACGGGCGGGCTTACGTGAGCTCTCATACATGGCGCCGCCCACCGATAGCTTGGCGTGTGGGTAGGGGCCAAGCTCGGTAGTCATCACCGTTGCGATCGACTGAAGCCGCAGCCTTAACCGCGGCCCAGCGCTGGCCTCACGCATCTTGCCCTGAAGGCCCACCGCTAGAGCGATCACTTTGAATTCTTTGCCGTGCCGGTGCTGGCAGTCATCGACTGCATGGACCAGTTCGTGGGTAAGGGTATCCAGCACTTCCACTGGGTCAGAGTGCACTGGCGAGATATAGATTTCGTTCACAAGGTCTTCGGATCGGGTCGTAGGCCAGCACTGGCCCACGGCGCTACCCCGCTTGGCGGTCGCGGGAATCGCGCAGGCGACCCGGACTCGCGGAACGGTGTAGCCTGCTTCGTTAAAGATGGGTGCAATATGGCCAACCGCAAAAAGCAGCCAGGCCTCGCGTGTGAGTGGTATTGAGCGCATGCTGGGGAAAATAATCGACCACAGGCTCACCGCATGAGCCCTTAGGCGATTCATACTCTGGAACCTTAAATCTTGGAGCCGTCATGACCGCACAAGCTGCAGAAATTCTTCACTACAAAGGTCGGGAATTGGCCCTCTGCGCAGAGCCGCTCGACCTCTATCTTGAAAACAAC
>Ga0172372_10002995_pt1 | contig 25239 bp, 25 predicted proteins | sample LakKiv5m_2_FD_114544 | JGI IMG/M metagenome (GOLD analysis project Ga0172372, IMG submission 114544) | Freshwater microbial communities from Kabuno Bay, South-Kivu, Congo - kab_092012_9.5m | ecosystem: Environmental > Aquatic > Freshwater > Lake | place: Democratic Republic of the Congo...
GCAGAAGGTCACGCTGGCGGAGAGCACGCTGGGAGACATCTACAGCCATGTCGCCAAACAGCTCCTGCCGCTCTACGAAGCCCATCGGAGGGAAGTGATGGATGCCGGATACCTGAACGTGGACGAGACGGGTAGTGAAGCTGGGCAATACGGTATTGGTCGGGCGCTTACTTTGAGGCCGTGGCAGTGGATGTCAAGGCAACCCGTGGGGGTAGAAAGCCCTTGTCGGTGGCATCCACCTGCAGCTTGGCGGAGGCATTGACGGTGCCCGTGACTCCGATGCCGACCTGGGTCCTACCGCCGAAAAAAGAGCAGATCAAGGCTAATGAGAAGAGGGTCTTTTTCATAGTATTACATTTGTCATGGATTCATCACGGCAAACTAGCCTCGAAGCCCTTCCAAAAAAGGGTACCCGCGTTTCTGGAATTCCAGATTCTAAGATTTTGAAAAAGGAAATGAGGGTTTCCGGAGATTTTCTCCTGACTGCCCGGCCCGCAAGACCGGCAGGGATGCGGCAGTTTCCCATGACCTCTGCCATCCACCGATATGTTTACCTGTGACATTTGACTTCGAGTCGTTGTCCGATCGATGCAACCTGACATCCCGATGCTTCTGAACATCTGCCTGCTCAATTGTTTTCTCGCCCTTTTGATGCTGGTGTTCAACTGGCGGGTCAATCGGAATTGGTTTTTCTGGCTGTGATCATTTTTCTCGTTTCCCTGTATACGATCACCTATTATTTCATAGCCCACGACCAGTCACGCTTTTGGGCAGCCGTCTTCTATGTGAATCTGGCTCCCCTTTGGTATCTGCCCGGTCCTTGTCTCTATTGGTACGTCCGCGGTAATTTGGAAGACCGGGTACGGATGCGAAGAAGCGACGTCTTACACCTGGTCCCTTTTGCGGTCTCCCTGCTTGGGATAATCCCTTATCTGTTGACGCCCTTCTACTACAAGCTGGAAACCGTGGACGCCCTCCTTCTTGACCCCAACATCCCCAAATCCGTCCCACCGAACTGGCTGATGCCTGTGGAGTGGAACCTGCTGCTTCGTCCGGCGCTGCTCATGGCCTATGCACTGTTCTGCATAGGCCTGGTCTGGAGGGCCCATCGGTTTTTTTCCAGGTCCTGCTTGGTAGCCCGGGATCAATGGGTCTTTCTGCGCAATTGGATGAACCTGCTGTCTGGGGTCCTTTTCATCATCAGCGTAGGACCGCTATCCCTTTCGTTCTTCTACACTGCTTCCACGCAGATCGACTTCAGCCTGATCAATGCCTTTTCGATGTGTTCGGTGACGGCCTACTCGCAGACCCTGATATCCATCACCTTACTGGTCTTTCCGCAGATACTCTACGGTATCCCAAGGGTGACAACCAACGAGGTCAGGGTCGAGTCATCGGGCGATCCGCTTCCGGTACTGGCCGGCTCAGGTGGAAGCGAAGATCATTCCGAGGTTCTCGGGGAGGAAGCGGCGGAGTTGGGGCTGACCGAAGAGCCGTTTGTGGAATTGAGCCAGCGGGTGCTTCGGTACATGCAGGAGCGGACACCCTATGTCGATCCCGATTTCACGCTGGAGGTCCTGGCCAGGTCGATGGGTGTTCCGAAACACCATCTGTACTATTGTTTCCAGAATATCCTGAAGACGAAGTTCACCCGGCTGCGCACGGAACATCGGATCGAGCATGCCAAAAAGCTGCTGCAGGAAGAGGACCTTAGCCAAACGACTCTGAACACCGTGGGAAAGGAATCGGGATTTGCCTCCGTGTCGGCGTTCTACACCACATTCAAGGCCGAGGTCGGTTGTTCTCCCGGTGAATATGCGGCAAAGGTCAATGCAAGCTATCCGGGTTGAACGCAGGATGGATATGTAAGGGCACACTCGCTGCTCCCATGGCGGGTGGGTTGCTCGTGACCTCGCCTGTCAATCCTGCCTGTTGGTCTTCCACCACCTGTACCCCACGAAGCCGATGATCGCCAGGGGAGCGAACATGAGGTAGATGATGCCGGCGTTGAGGGCCTTGGCGGGCTTGTGGCCCAGTTGGGAGGCCGTCTTGGTGCAGATGGAGCACTGGGCGGAGGCGGCGGGGGCCGACAGCAGGAGGGTGGCGGCCAGCAGGAGGGTGAGGACCGGTTTCATATGGCAAAGGTAAGGATCCGGCAGACGGCCGGTAGGGGGCTGTTGTGGACAAATGGCCGACATTGCGGTCATCATGCAGAAGGAGACGGCGAAGCTGCTGATGCTGGCGGGGGCGGTGCTGCTCATGGCCGGAGGGGTCTGGTACCGCTACGGCGACCGGCTCGACTGGATCGGGCGGCTGCCCGGCGACATCCGGGTGGAGCGGGATGGGTTCCGCTTCCATTTCCCGATCACCACGATGCTGCTGTTCAGTCTCCTCGCCAACCTCCTCTGGCAGCTGGTACGGCGGTTCCTGTGAAGTTTTCGTGAAAGCGCATTTCGGTTTGTCCCTCCGGCGGGATAGGCGTACCTTTGCGCGTCCAAAACCGGCACTTCCCCCCACTCCCCGACGCATGAACATCCGCAACATAGCCATCATCGCGCACGTCGACCATGGCAAGACGACCCTCGTCGACAAGATCCTCCATGCAACCCGTGTCTTCCGCGACAACCAGGAGACGGGCGAGCTCATCATGGACAGCAACGAGCTGGAACGCGAGCGTGGCATCACCATCTTCAGCAAGAATGCGGCCGTCATCTACAAGGATGTCAAGGTCAATGTCATCGACACGCCCGGCCACGCCGACTTCGGCGGCGAGGTGGAGCGCGTCCTCTCGATGGCCGACGGCGTCATCCTGCTGGTGGACGCCTTCGAAGGTCCCATGCCGCAGACGCGCTTCGTCCTGCAAAAGGCCCTCGGGCTGAACCTGCACCCCATCGTGGTGATCAACAAGGTCGACAAGCCCAACTGCCGGCCCGACGAGGTGCACGACGCCGTCTTCGAACTCTTCTTCAACCTCGACGCCTCCGAGGAGCAGCTCAACTTCCCCACCTTCTACGGTTCCGGCAAGAACGGCTGGTTCAACGACAGCCTGACGCCCATCGAAGGCATCAACCCGCTCCTCGACGGCATCCTGCGCCACGTGCCCCCGCCCCGGGTGGCCGAGGGGCCGCTGCAGCTGCAGGTGACCTCGCTCGACTATTCCTCGTTCCTCGGCCGCATCGCCATCGGCAAGGTGTCGCGCGGGAGCATCCGCGAGGGCCAGCCCGTCGCCCTGATGCAGACCGACGGCAGCATCCGGAAGCAGCGGGTAAAGGAACTGTATGTCTTCGAAGGGATGGGCAAGCGCAAGGTCGAGCAGGTGAACGCCGGCGACCTCTGCGCCGTCGTGGGCATCGAGGGCTTCAACATCGGCGACACCATCGCCGATGCGGAGCAGCCCGAAGCCCTGCCCGTCATCAGCGTCGACGAGCCGACGATGAGCATGCAGTTCGGCATCAACAACTCGCCCTTCTATGGCAAGGACGGCAAGTTCGTCACCAGCCGCCACCTGCGCGACCGCCTCGTGAAGGAAACCGAGAAGAACCTCGCCCTGCGCGTGCAGGAGACCGAGAGCGGCGATAACTTCCTCGTCTACGGTCGCGGCATCCTCCACCTGGGCATCCTCATCGAGACGATGCGCCGCGAAGGCTATGAACTCACCGTCGGCCAGCCGCAGGTGCTGGTGAAGGAGGTCGGGGGCGTGAAGTCGGAACCCTACGAGGTGCTCGTGGTCGACGTCCCCGAGGAGTTCGCCTCCAAGGTCATCGACATGGTCAGCCGCCGAAAGGGCGAGATGCTGGTCATGGAGACCAAGGGCGACATGCAGCACCTCGAGTTCGAGATCCCCAGCCGCGGCCTCATCGGCCTGCGCACCCAGATGCTCACCGCCACCGCCGGCGAGGCCGTCATGGCCCACCGCTTCAGCGAATACAAGCCCTGGAAGGGACCCATACCCGGCCGTAACAACGGCGTGCTCCTCGCCAAGGAGGCCGGCTCCACGACGGGCTACTCGCTCGACAAGCTGCAGGACCGCGGTTTCTTCTTCGTCGACCCCGGCGAAGAGGTCTACAAGGGCATGATCATCGGCGAGAACAACAAGCCCGGCGACCTCGTCGTCAACGCCAACGAAGGCAAGAAACTCACCAACATGCGCGCCAGCGGCAGCGATGCGGCCACCAACATCGCCCCCAAACGCCTCATGACCCTCGAAGAATGCATGGAATACATCCAGTTCGACGAATGCATCGAGGTCACGCCCAACTACATCCGCATGCGCAAGGTCATCCTCGACGAGCACGAACGCAACCGCCTCACGAAGGCCATGAAGGCCGAGGCGACGATGTGAGGATGTCGTGACACTCAGCGAGCCTTCAGGGGGTGGAATGTTGGTCGGGATGCCCTGATACCAAACTTGCGTCCTCGGATGGTTTTTAACCAGGATTCGAGGATTTCGGAGGATTCGAGGATGGGCTGTTGAAACGCACAATGACCTTCCTGATAGCGGGCAGGGAGATAAAATGGCCCGCTCTTGCTCTTTCCTCAAATCCCATTCAATCCTCGAATCCTGGTTGAAACCCATCCGAGGCCGCAACGTGGCTATTTGTCGTACGCCCCTAACCCCTGAACCGGTTCGCCAGTTCCCGCAGCCCCGCCTTCATGAACGGCCATTGGGGCAGTGAGTTGAGCAGGCGTATCTCTTCCGGGAGCGTGGTCTCGTTGTCGAGGAACTTGAGGATGCGGCGGGGGGGATTGTTGCGGAAGAGTTCGCGGAAGACGAACCAGCCTTCGAGTTTACGGTGCTGGAGGATGTGCAGGAGCACGCTGTCGTACCAGTCGTAGCGGGCCTTCCAGCCGCCGCCCGCCTTGTAGGGATGACCGTTGCCCTGCAGCGAGGCGACGATCTGTGCCGACTGCTTCTGGATGAAGCGGAAGGTGTATCCCGAGGATGCCTTCGTCTGCCCGCCGGCGGTGCCGATGTGCATCACCCTGCCCTGACGGGTGGGGAAGCGGTGGTTGGTCATGGGGATCACGCCGAATTCCTCTTCCGCCACCCGGTAGCCGGAGAGCCCGAGGTGGGTGGCGATGTAGTCCGCCAGGCCCTTGTCGTAGGCGGCGGGCTCGAGCAGACCGGGCGTGAAGAGCGTGTATTCGACGAGGGCGCGCCTGGGCGAGAGGGGCATCACATAGACGAAGGTGGTGCCATGGTCCTGCGGGGGTCGGAAGTCCATGAGGGTGGCTTCCCGGGTATCGAACCGGTCGTCATCGGTCTCGATGACCCATCCCTTGAAATGCTGGAGGAGTTGCAGTTCGTGCGAGGCGATGACGGGGGGATGGAAGAGGATGCTGTTGAAGACGTGGGTCGCCGTGAGGTCGTTGTCGTCGATGCGGACGGTGGCCGCATGCGTCGATGCGGAGATGCCCTGCACCTCGCCGTGGCGGATCTCGAAGGAGGGGTGGGCGTGGAGGATGTCGAGGCAGTGGCGGTAGTAGTCGATGCCGCGGACCATCTTGTAGGCGTAGGGGGAGAGGTCCTTGAGGCCGGAGTAGCCGGGCGCATGGAACCAGGCTTTCTCCCATCGGCGGTGGACGATGGACTCGAAGGGGCCATCCCCGGTCTCCCAGAAGCACCAGGTGCGGTCGTTGCGGTCTTTGTTCTCGCGGTCGACCAGCAGGATGCGGCGGCCGTGGGCCCAGGGCGATCGGGCGAGGTGGACGGCGAGGCTGAGGCCGGCGCAGCCCATCCCGGCGATGATGGCGTCGTATGTGAGGGGGCTGCGGATGGTGGGGAAGGGGTTGTGGGGCTCAGTCGGCCTCTGGGGCGTATTCGACCTTCCGTCCCGCCATCAGCCGGTTGTCGCGCCGTACCTTCTCCCAGTATTTGCGGTGGACGTAGAGCATCCCGAAGCTTTCGCCCTGTTCCTTGCCGAGGTGCTTGTGGTGCATCTTGTGGGCCCAGCGGATGGCGCGGACGTAGGTGCTGCGGCTGCGGGAGAACCATTTGAACCGCTGGTGGATGATGACATCGTGCACCAGGAAGTAGGCGAAGCCATAGGCCATGATGCCGTAGCCGACGGCCTGCATCCACCAGACGCCGTCGATGCTGCCGAACATGATGAGGAGCATGCTGGGGACGGCGAAGATGAAGAAGAAGGCATCGTTCTTTTCGAAGAAGCCGGGTTCGACCTGGTGGTGGTCGCGGTGCAGGTACCAGAGGAAGCCGTGCATGACCCATTTGTGGGTGGCCCATGTCACGGCCTCCATGGCGAGGAAGGTGCCGACGACCACGAGGGTGAAATACAGCAAGGTCATGCGACGAAGGTACGTTGTTTATTGTTTTCCCCGATGCTGACGGCCGTCATTGGCGGCGGTTTCGACGATGGCTTCCTTTGCAGGACTTCCCCGTCGTTCCGCCCCGTACCGGGGACCGGCTGCCGCATCCGCTCGCGGCCGGCGCGGGGTTTCACGCAAAACCCACGGACCATGAAGAAGATCATCATCGCATTCGACGGCAGGCATTTCTCGGAGGGGGCCATGGAGATGGCCGTCTGGATCGACCGGCGGCAGAAGGTGCTGGTGGCGGGTGTCTTCCTGAGCCCCATCGACTACCGCGAAGTCATCGGCTATACGGGCATGGGGATGGGCGCGCCCGTCGTGATGCCGCCCTACGAAGAGGACGACCGGATGGTGCAGGCCAACATCGCCCGCTTCGAGGACTTCTGTCGGCGTCAGGGACTGGAGCACCGGGTGCACAAGGATACCGAGATGTTCGCCCTGCAGGAGCTGGTGGAGGAGACGCGGTTCGCCGACCTGCTGCTGGTCGGCAGCGAACTCTTCTATGAGAACATCGACAAGGAGCAGCCCAACGAATACCTCCGGAAGGTGCTCCGCGATGCCGAGTGCCCCGTCATGCTCGTGCCCGAGCGCTACGAGATGCCGGAGAGGCTCGTCATGACCTACGACGGCAAGGCCTCGTCGGTCTTCGCCATCAAGCAGTTCTCGTACCTCTTCCCCGAGCTGGGTGGGATGGAGTGCCTGCTCGTCGGGGCCGACGAAGACCCCAAGGCGGGCCTGCCGAAGGCCCAGCTCATCGAAGAGCTGGTGTCGAGGCACTACCCCGACCTCACCATCCGGCATTTCGCCGGCGAGGAGCGGGAGGGGTTCCTCGAATGGCTCGGCGGCCGCACCGGCAGCCTGCTGGTGACGGGCGCCTTCGGCCGCGGCGAGGTGTCCACCCTCTTCCGCAAGAGTTTCGTCACCGGTCTGGTCAGAGAACACCGCATGCCGATCTTCATCGCCCACGCCTGAGGCCTCAGCGCTCACCGCCCGAGGCCGCCGGCCGCCGTATCTTTGCGTCGAAAACCAAGGATCATGGCAGCCGACACGCCGACGCTCAACGAGCGCGAGATACAGTTCCTGGAAGGTCCCCGCTCGCGGTGGCAGGACTTCAAGTTCGTCGTCAAGGTGGCCCTCGAATTCGTCAGGGGCTTCCGCGCCCTGCATTTCTCGGGGCCCTGCGTGACCGTCTTCGGCTCTGCCCGTTACGGCGAGGACCATGAGTACTACATCCTCACACGCCGCCTGTCGGCCGAGATCGCCAAGCTCGGCTATACCATCATGACGGGCGGCGGCCCCGGCATCATGGAGGCCGCCAACCGCGGCGCCCGCGACGTCCGCGGCCGATCCGTGGGCTGCAACATCGTCCTGCCCTTCGAGCAGAAGCCTAACCCGTACCTCGACAAATGGGTCGACATGCGCTATTTCTTCGTCCGCAAGACCCTCCTCATCAAATACTCCTACGTCTTCGTCATCATGCCCGGCGGCTTCGGCACCCTCGACGAGCTCTTCGAGGCCATGACACTCATCCAGACCGGCAAGATCAAGGACTTCCCCGTCATCATCTTCTGCAAGGACTACCACCGCGAGCTGCTCGAACACATCGAGCACATGAAGGCGCGCCGGACGATCTCGGAGAGCGACCTCTCGCTATTCCTGGTGACCGACTCCATCGAAGAGGCGGTCGGCCATATCGAAGCCAGCATCCAGCGCTTCGGGCTGAAGCCGATGAAGCCGCGTCGCTGGCTCTTCGAGAAGGCCTGACAGCCGCCGGCATTTCCCCCTTCCCTCCTTTTTCGCCGACGGCAGGCGGCATTCCGTCGAATGTCCCGGGACCCCGCCGTCCGCCGTGCAATAAACGGCCCCGTCCTGCGTTGACCCCCTGTCTGAACGCCGGGTGTCAGGCCCGCGCCAATCCCATCCTCCCGAAAAACCATCCCCATGAGATACCAGCTTGCCGATTGCTTCATCCAGGAGAACCACGCCTGGGACGACCTCATCGCACGCCACAAGGGCGAGATCCCGCAACTCCGCCACATGCTGGGCGACGTGCTCAGCCGGAAGCGCGTCGTGGGCGACGACACCCGCGCCGGGGTCGACCACCTCTGCACCGAGATGAGCCAGCATGAGGCGTCGATGACCCGCATCCGCGAGCACCTGGCCGACCAGCAGCACCACCTCCGGCGGCTGTCGGGGCACGACCTGTCCGCCGACGTCGACTCGCTCTCCCGGCAGAACATCCTCCGCGAACGCATCCGCCATGCCGAGCGCGCCTTCATCGACCTCAAGTGCGAGATGCTCAACTACCTGTCGATCATCGCCTGAACCGTCCACCCTTCGTCGTTCCGAGACCCGTGCCGACCATGCACGGGTCTTTTTTTACCTGCTGCAGGGGGCCTGACGGGCGTCATGCCCGTCGTTGACCCCTGTCAGGGATGGGGGAGTGCGGCCTGGGTATTTTCGCCCTGTCGACCCCTAAAAAAACGATGCCATGACGGACCATGCGATGCTGGGCTTCTTTCTCCGCGAGAACGATGCCTGGGAGGATGTGATCACGCGGAGGGGACGGGAGATCCCGGACTTGGAGCGGATGTTGGAGGAGCGTATGGCGGACCTGCGCACGATGCCGGCGGGCGTCCGGGCCAACCTCGAATGCCTGCACGAGGGGATGGAGCGGCAACGGGCCGAGTTGCGCATGCTGCAGCGAGCCCTGCAGGAGCAGCAGCGCTTCCTGGCGAAGGGGCGCGAGGCCGAGGCGGCGGACGATGGCATCCACAGCCTCTCGCGGCAGAACCTCCTGAGGGAACGCATCCGTGCTGCCGAGCGCAACTTCATCGAGTTGAAGTGCGACTTCCTGAACCAGCTCTCGGCCGTGTACTGAGGTTGCATGGAGGCCGTCCTGGCATATCCCGTCCGAGAGGTGGCGCAGGCCCCCTGCCACCACTGCGGGGCGTCCTGCGGGGATGCGATCACGGAGGGCGGGAAGCGTTTCTGCTGCGAGGGTTGCCGGCAGGTCTTCCTGCTGTTGGACGCCAGCGGCATGTGCGGGTACTACGACCTTGGCCAGGCGCCCGGCATCCGCGCGCGCGGCCGCTTCACCGATGGCCGCTTCGCGTATCTGGACGACCCCGGCGTGCAGTCGCAGCTGGTCCGCTTCACCGATGGCCGGCAGACGCAGGTATCCTTCCAGGTCCCTTCCCTGCACTGTGTGAGTTGCATCTGGCTCCTGGAGCACCTGCACCGGCTGGAGTCGGGCGTGTTGTCGTCGCGCGTCGATTTCGGGCGCAAGGAGGTGTTCATCGTCTTCGAGGCGGCGGCGACCAGCCTGCGGCGCATCGTGGAGCTGATGGCCTTCATCGGCTACGAACCGTACATACGCCTCGAGGCCGCCGCGACGGCGAAGCCCGTGCGGCGCGACCGCACGGCCGTCCACCGCATCGGCGTGGCGGGCTTCTGTTTCGGGAATATCATGATGCTGAGCTTTCCGGAATACCTCTCGGGCGGCCGTATCGGCGAGGCGGGACTGACGGAGGTCTTCGGGCGGCTGAGCCTGGTCCTTTCGCTGCCCGTGCTGTTCTACAGTGCCGGCGGCTTCTTCCGTTCGGCCTGGCAGGGGCTGCGGCAGGGTTGGCTGAACATCGACGCGCCGATCGCCCTGGCGCTCTTCGTGGCCTTCGGCCGCAGCGCCTACGAGGTCCTGTCGGGCACGGGCCCCGGCTATCTCGATTCGATGAGCGGCATCGTCTTCTTCATGCTGGTGGGCCGTTGGTTCCAAGGGATGACGCATGATGCGCTGTCGTTCGAGCGCGACTATCGCGCCTACCTGCCGTTGGGTGCGACGCGGCTGACGGCGGAGGGGGAGCGTGACGTGTCGGTCGGCGAGCTGCGCAAGGGCGACCACATCCGGGTGCGGCACGGCGAGCTGGTGCCGGCGGATGCGGTGCTGCTGTCGGACGGTGCCCGGATGGACTACAGCTTCGTGTCGGGCGAGGTCACGCCGGTGGCGGTGGGGCGGGGTGCCGTGGTATATGCCGGCGGCCGGCCGGCGGCCGGCGCCATCGAGCTTGAGGTGGTGACGCCGGTGACGGGCAGCCGCATCACGCAGCTATGGAACCAGGACGTCTCCCCGACGGCGAAGAACCCTGACCGGTCGTTCATCCACCCCTGGAGCCGCTATTTCACCTTTGGACTCTTCGGCGTGGCGCTCATCGCGGCGGCCTTTTGGATGCAGGCCGACCCCTCGCGGGTATGGCCGGTGGTGACGAGCATTCTCATCGTGGCCTGTCCCTGTTCGCTGCTGCTGTCGGCCACCTTCACCTACGGCAACATGGTCCGTGTCCTCGCCCGCAACCGGATGTTCCTGAAGAACGCATCGGTGATCGAGGCGCTGGGCGGCATCGACGCGGTCGTCTTCGACAAGACCGGCACGATCACCCTGGGCCGGCGGGCGGTGGTGCGTTACGAGGGTGAGGGGCTGGCGGCGCGCGACCGGGCGCGTGTCCGCAGCCTGGCGCTGCAGTCGGCCCATCCCCTGAGTCGTCTCCTGGCCGAGTCGCTCGCAACGGAGGGTGTCGGGGGCGGGATGCCGCTGGAGGGTTTCCATGAGCGCCGCGGCGCCGGTGTAGAGGCGGTGGTCGACGGGGTGCGGGTACGGCTCGGCTCCATGGCTTTCGTGGAAGGGCCGGGGGCATCGCCAGATGCCGGGGGGGATGGCACCAGCGTGCATGTCTCCATCGACGGCCGGAATGCCGGCTGTTACCGGATCCGCAACGAGTATCGGGAGGGCCTGTCGGACCTCGCGGCTCACCTCCGGCGCGACGGCTATGCTCTTTACCTGATGAGTGGCGACAACGACCGGGAGCGCGACAACCTGCGGTCGATCTTCGGCCAATGCCTTCGGATGTCGTTCCGGATGACGCCACAGGACAAACTCGACGGGGTCCAGGCCCTGCAGGCGGCGGGCCGGCGGGTGCTGATGGTCGGTGACGGCCTCAACGACGCGGGGGCGCTGCGGCAGAGCGACGTGGGCATCGCCGTCACGGAGGATACGGGACTCTTCTCTCCCGCCAGCGATGCGATCCTCTCGGGCGACCGCATGGCATCGCTGGCGCAGCTGCTGCGCTACGCAAGGTCCGGGCGGAGGGTGGTGGCCGCCAGCTTCGCGCTGTCGTTGGCCTACAATGCCGTGGGGCTGGGCTTTGCGACGCAGGGGCTGCTCTCGCCGATGGTCGCGGCGATCCTGATGCCGGCGAGTACGGTCAGCATCATCGTCTTTGTCACGCTGGCCACGACGGCGCTGGCCCGTCGGATGGGACTGTCGGCCTGAGGTTCGCCGTCGGGTCGATGGTCCGGGCGCAGGTGCGGGCCTTGGATCGGCGGCTGGGGGGGTGGGATGCGACCCTTTCCGTAACTTCCTGAAAACGACGCGATGACGACAGTCCAGTCATTCCTCTTTGCGGCCATCCTGTGCTGCCTGTCGGCGCCGCCGCTTCGTGCGCAGGGTGCGAGTCCCGAGCAGCTGACGCGCATCCGGGAACTGCAGAAGCCCATCCGAGAGAAGGTCGAGGGCATTCTGAAGGCCGACCCGTTGGGCCGGTACAGCGTGTTGGTGAAGGATATGGAACGATTGAACGCGATCTCCGACCGGAAGAAGAGGGCTGAGCAACTCCGGGCGATGGAGGGCCGTCATCTCGAATGGGTCAGGAAGGCATATGCCGAGGCTGCCATCGACCGTAAGGCCTATGCCTCCCGTGTGGCTGACATCCTCGGGAGCCGCCTGAGATGGCGGCTGACCGAATTCCTCGGGGTAGTGGTCATCGACCAGCTGCTCGTTTTGGCCGACCCACCCCCGGCATCGGGGACAGTTTGCAAGGAATTCGTGAACCCGTGCGACCTGAGGGAATGGTACCCCAGTGATGCGCTGAGCTATTCCATCCGGGAGAACAGCGGGGAGTGCTGGGTCTACGCCCATGTATCGGCCATGGTCGCCGGTAGCAGTGAGAGTGGCGCACATGCCGGCATGAATGTCGAAGTGCCGCCTTCACAACGGCGGCTGCGGGCGAAGGCAAGGGTCAAGTTCAGCCTTGAAGCCACCGCCACGGCTGTGCTGGGGGGTAGCTATGGCGAGGCCTCGATCGGCCTGTCCGTCAAGGGACCTGATGTCAACCAGTCGCAGGAGGCGGTGCGCATTCAGGTGCTGGCCCCCGTCATCATGTTTGCCACCGACAGGGTGGAGGATGACCGCGACATCGGCATCTCGCTGGCCCCGCCATTGCGGGGCGGCATCTTCTCCGTGGTGGCCTGGGTAAGGACGAAGACGGTTGCGGGAGGCATTGCTGGCACGGGTGCCGATGCCGAGATCATCCCCTTGAGACGCATCAGCGTTTGCTGGGAAAGGTGAGGGTGTCAGGAGTGGAGGATCCGGGCGTCGATGCCATGCGTGGTCCGCGGGAATGGTGAGGGTGCCCGGTGTCGAGGACCCGGGCGCTGATGCATGGCGTGGTCCGTTCGCCCGAGCCCTTTGGGGATGGGGTTAGGCCGCACATCGTGTCGGGCGTGGGGCTGAACGCAGCGCTCACGACCCTTTCAGGCCCGGTCGTTCGGCTCATCGCCCGGCCAGGTCGAACCTGTCGCCCGGGGCATGGAAGCGGAAGGGGATGAGGATGCGACCCCATCTGTCCAGTTGTGCTTTCCAGTCGGCGGGGTCGTAGGTCATCATGTAGGAACGGCCGATGACGCGGATGTCTTTCGAGGTCACCACGGCTGCGGTGGATTCGTCGAGGGAGAGGCCGAAGGTCCCCGGGTGGTTTTCTAGGACGGGGATGAGGTCGAAGGCGCGGTTTCTGACGAGGACATGCTGGTCGATGGCGGTGTACCGCATGAGGGCGAGTCCTTCGGGCAGTCGGAATTTCTGGTCGGGGGATTTGCGGTGGTCGCCGCCGACGAGGACTGAACCCATGATGCTGGCGCCGGCGGAGGTTCCCATGATGGTGCCGCCGCGTTCGAGGAGGGCGATGAGTTCGAGGTGCAGCCGGGTGCCGCGGTAGGCATCGGCCAGGCGGGATTGGTCGCCCCCGCCGAGGAAGACACCCTTGGCGTTGCGGATGAGGTCGAGGAAGGCGGGGGTGTCGGCCGAGTCCCTGTTACGGGTGTGGACGGTATGGAGCCGGGTGAAGCCCTTGTCGCTGAACTTCTGGAGGTGTTTGCCCTGTCGGATCCAGTCCTCGTCGCCGGTGGCGGTGGGGATGTACACGACGGGCTGGTCGCGGCCGCCGATGCTGGCGGCGAAATGGTCAAAGATGGTGTCGGGGATGCTCCCGCCGCCGATGATGATCAGCTGGCCGGGGTAGGGGAAGATGGCCTCCTGGGCGGTGGCGTGTCCGTAGGTGACGAACAGCAGGGCGGCCAGCAGGGGCCTTGGGAATGTAATGCTTTTCATGATCGTGCCTTCCACCTGAAAATACGGATATCCATCCAAGCTGTCCTAGCGGCCAGGGGTTCCGCCATCCTATGAGGTTTTGAGAACCACCCCCGGTTCTCAAAACCTCCGGGAGTTCTCAGAACCGGGGGTAGTTCTGAGGATACGGGGTGGTTCTCAGGACCGGGAGGGGTTCTCAAAACCTCCGGGAGTTCTCGAAACCGGGGGTAGTTCTGAGGATACGGGGTGGTTCTCAGGACCGGGAGGGGTTCTCAAAACCTCCGGGAGTTCTCAGAACCGGGGGTAGTTCTGAGGACATTTGAATAGAGCCCCCAATCGTCTGGCCATATAACCCTTCGCTTGGAGGGTACCCCCACCCTTGGGGGGTGGGTTTCGGGGCTGATGGATATCAGTTCCCGTTTTGACCCGCGTCATGAGCGGCTGCGGGGGAGGCCTCTAGTTTTGGCCCCAGACTCCACCTCTATGAGCGTGTTCTTCATCCTGATCGCTGCGAGCATCCTGGTTGCCGGGGGTTTCCTGGTGGCCTTCCTCTGGTCGGTCCGGGATGGGCAGTACGACGACGACTACACGCCGTCGGTCCGTATGCTGTTCGACGACGGTGTCGCTGAGCGGGGGGAGGCCATTCCCAACCCGAAACAACCTCACGAAATGAAGACCGATGCAGATCGAGAAGTTCAGTTATGACAACCGGATCGTCCGGGATTTTGCCTATGCGACCATGATATGGGGTATCGTGGGCATGCTGGTGGGGCTTTGGGTGGCCCTGTTGATGGTGTTTCCCTCTTGGAACCTGGGGGGCATCCCGGTGGGGAAGGAGACCATCGGGTTGTCGTTCGGCCGTCTTCGGCCGCTGCACACCAACGCTGTGATCTTCGCCTTTGTGGGCAACGGCATGTTCATGGGCATCTATTACTCGCTGCAGCGGCTGTTGAAGGCGCGGATGGCGAGCGACCTGCTGAGCCGCATCCATTTCTGGGGCTGGCAGTTGATCATCGTCGCTGCCGCGGTGACGCTGCCGCTGGGCATCACCACCGGCAAGGAGTATGCGGAGCTGGAACTCCCGATCGACATCGCCATCACGCTTGTCTGGGTGGTCTTCGGCGTGAACCTTTTCTGGACCATCGTGAACCGTCGGGAGCGCCACCTGTACGTGGCCATCTGGTTCTACATCGCCACGCTGGTGACGGTGGCCGTGCTGCACATCGTGAACTCCTTCGGCTATCCGGCCTCCTTCTTCAAGAGTTATTCGGCCTATGCGGGCGTGCAGGATGCGCTGGTGCAGTGGTGGTACGGCCACAACGCGGTGGCCTTCTTCCTCACGACGCCCTATCTGGGCCTGATGTATTATTTCATGCCGAAGGCCGCCAACCGGCCTGTGTATTCGTACCGCCTGTCGATCATCCATTTCTGGGCGCTGATCTTCCTGTACATCTGGGCCGGTCCTCACCACCTCCTGTATACGTCGCTGCCCAACTGGGCGCAGTCGCTCGGCGTCGTCTTCAGCTTCATGCTCATCTTTCCGAGCTGGGGTGGGATGATCAACGGACTGCTGACGTTGCGGGGTGCCTGGGACAGGGTGCGCGAGGATGTGATCCTGAAGTTCATGGTGGTCGCCGTGACGGCCTATGGCATGGCCACCTTCGAGGGTCCGATGCTGTCGCTGAAGAACGTGAATGCGATCAGCCATTTCACGGACTGGATCATTGCGCACGTGCATGTCGGCGGCCTCGGATGGAACGGCATGCTGACGTTCGGCATCCTCTACTGGCTGTTCCCGCGGATGTTCCGGACGGAGTTGCATTCGAAGTGTCTCGCCAACATGCACTTCTGGATCGCCACGCTGGGCATCCTCTTCTATGCCGTGCCGATGTACTGGGCCGGCTTCAAGCAGAGCCTGATGTGGAAGGAGTTCACCGAGGCGGGTCAGTTGAAGTATCCCTTTCTGGAGACGGTGACGCAGTTGCGCGGCTTCTATGCGATGCGGGCCTTCGGCGGCACGCTGTACCTGGTGGGCAGCATCCTCGGCGTCTACAACCTCTTCCGGACGGCTGCGCGGGGTTCGCTGCTGGCTGACGAGGCCGCCTCGGCCCCGGCGCTGGAGCGCACCTACGAGGCCCACCGCGGCGAGCACTGGCATCGGCGTATCGAGCGGAAGCCGGTGCCGTTCCTGGTGCTCACGCTCGTGGTGATCCTGATCGGCGGTGTTGCGGAGATGATGCCCACCTTCCTGATCCGCACCAACGTGCCGACGATCTCGAGCGTGAAGCCCTATACGCCGCTGGAGCTGCACGGCCGCGACATCTATGTCCGGGAGGGCTGTTACACCTGCCATTCGCAGATGATACGCCCCTTCCGTTCCGAGACGGCACGTTACGGCGAGTATTCGAAGGCGGGCGAGTTCGTCTACGACCGCCCCTTCCAATGGGGCTCCAAGCGTACGGGTCCCGACCTGGCGCGCGAGGGCGTCGGCAACAACCGCAAGTCCGACGCCTGGCACTACAATCACTTCGAGGATCCGCAGGCCCTTTCGGCGGGGTCGCTGATGCCGTCGTACGCCTTCCTGATGGACCGCGAGATGGACACGGCCGCCGTGCCGGCCCGCATCCGGGTGATGCGAAAGCTGGGCGTGCCCTATCCGGAGGGCTACGACCGGCAGGCCAATGCCGACCTGATGGCGCAGGCCGGGAAGGTGAGGGCCAGCCTGGCCGCCGACGGCATCAAGACCCCGGCGAACCGCGAGGTCATCGCCCTGATCGCCTACATGCAACGCCTGGGCACCGACATCGGGTCGTCCATCACCGCCGAAAACCGCTGACATGTCCAAGATCGTTTCGCAGTATGCCGACCAGGTCTCCGGGCTCGTCGTGTACCCCGCCATCGCGCTGGTCCTCTTCATGGCCGTCTTCGCCGCCGTGCTGTTGCAGGTGCGGCGCATGAGCCGCGAGCATCTCCGAGAGGTGTCGCACCTGCCCTTCGACACGGCCGACGAACCCCGAACCCCTAACGACCAAAATCCCTGACATGCATTCCTTCCTGAAACACGGCGCCGTACGCTTGGCCGTCCTGGCCGGTCTGTCGATCCTGACACCGCTGACGACGCTGGCGCGCGGCGGCGGCGTGTCGCCCGAGGCGAAGCCGCCGACCAACTGGCTCGAGATGCTGTTGGTCTTCACCGCCCTTGTGCTGCTCTTCGTCATCTGGGGCCTGGGGCAGGCCCTGCTGGCCTTCGCCCGGCAGCTCTCGGCGAAGCGGAAGGCGGCCGGCACCGTCACCATCCTGCTGATGCTGCTCTCGGTGGTGTCCGACGACCTCCGTGCGCAGGCCGCCACAACGCATGCCGACTATGGCGGCCTCTCGGAGCTGCAGTTCTGGCTGTTGTCTGGTGTGATCGGCGTGGAGGTGGTGGTGATCCTGTTCCTCGCCTTCCTGGCGCGACGCATGTACCATGCCCTGACGGGTGCCGACGCGCGGCGGGTGGCGGAGGTCCGCGAATTCCGGCTGGCCCGGTGGTGGGGTCGGCTCGACAGGGACCTGATGACGCGGGCCGTGCCGGTGGAGCGTGAGGCCGACGTGTTGCTCGACCACGACTACGACGGCATCCGCGAGCTCGACAACGCCCTGCCGCCCTGGTGGAAATGGGGTTTCTACGTGACCGTCGTCGTGGGGGTCGTCTACCTCTTCCATTTCCACGTCTTCGGCACGGGCAAGGACCCCGGCCAGGAGTATGCCGCCGAGATGGCGGCGGCGCGGGAACAGGAAGAACTGTACAAGGCCCGCACGCGCGACGTGGTCGACGAGCATGCGCTCACGCTGTCCGACGCCGGTGGCATGGCCGCAGGCAAGGCCCTCTATGCCCAGCGTTGCGTTGCCTGCCACGCGGCCGACGGCGGTGGCGGCATCGGGCCCAACCTCACCGACGTCCACTGGATCCACGGCGGCAGCCTGAAGGATATATACCGCACGATCAAGCTGGGGTACCCGGAGAAGGGCATGCAGTCGTGGCAGACCGTCTACAGCGCCGTGCAGATGAAGCACCTGGCCTCCTATGTGAAGTCGATGCAGGGCCTGAAGCCTGCCAACCCCAAAGCCCCCCAGGGCGACCCCTACACGGAGATGCCGGCAGCAGCCGACAGCGCCGCGACACCCCAATGACGGCAGCCCATGTACCATCGCGTCGAGCAGGAGGCATCGGAGAAGAAGGAGGGGATGGACCAGTCGTTCCGCGACGCCATCGCCACGATCGACCGCAAGGGCCACCGCAACCGGATCTTCCCGAAGCGGCCCTCGGGCCCGCTGTTCGACCATCGCACGGCCGCGAGCCTGCTCTACCTCGCCGTCTTCTTCACCCTCCCCTTCATCGAGCGCGACGGCGAGCCGCTGTTCATGATCAACGTGTTGAAGCGGAAGTTCATCCTCTTCGGCCAGATCTTCGGGCCGGAGGACTTCTTCATCTTCATGCTCGGTATGCTGACCTTCATGGTCTTCATCATCGTCTTCACCGTCGTCTTCGGCCGGGTCTTCTGCGGATGGGCCTGCCCGCAGACGGTGTTCATGGAGATGGTGTTCCGTCGGATCGAGTACTGGATCGACGGCGACGCCACGGAGCAGCGCCGGCTGAAGGAGATGCCGTGGAATGCCTATAAACTGCGCAAGCGGGCCTTGAAAGGGGTCGTCTTCTGGCTCCTGTCATTCGTCATCGCCCATTTCTTCATGGCCTACCTGATCGGCATGGACGAGGTGCGCCGCTACCTGCACGAGGGCATCGCGGCGCACCAGGGCACCTTCGTCGCCCTGGTGGCCTTCAGCACCGTCTTCTTCTTCGTCTTCCACTGGTTCCGCGAACAGGTCTGCATCGTGGTCTGTCCCTACGGACGGCTGCAGGGCGTGCTGCTGGACAAGGACTCGATCGTCGTGGCCTACGACTATGTCCGAGGCGAGCCGCGGGGCAAGGCGGCGAAGGGGCGGGTGTCGGAGGGCAATGGCGACTGCATCGACTGCGCCGCCTGTGTGCGTGTCTGTCCGACGGGCATCGACATCCGCAACGGCACCCAGCTGGAATGCGTCAACTGCACGGCCTGCATCGACGCCTGCGACAGCATCATGCAGGGCATCAGGCGTGCGGAGCGGCTCATCCGCTTCGCTTCGGAGAACAACATCGCCCGGGGCGAGCGGCCGCGGGTGACGGGCCGGACGGTGGCCTACTCGGTCGTCCTGGTGGGACTGGTGGCGGCGTTGGCCGTCATGCTGGCGACGCGCCAGGATGTGGACGTGACGATCCTCCGCGCATCGGGCAGCCTCTTCCAGGCCATGCCCGACGGCCGCATCGCCAATGTCTACAACGCCCGGATGGCCAACAAGACGCGGCGCGACATCCCGCTGGAGCTGCGCCTCTCGGGCCTCCGCGGCGAGATCGAGGTGGTGGGGGCCGGCGGCATCGTCGTGGGTCGCGAGGCCTACGGCACGGCCACCTTCATCGTGCGGGTGCCGCAGGGGGAGGTCCGGACACGGAGGACCCCCTTCCGCATACAGGTCGTGGAGGACGGGCGCGTGATCCGCGATGTGCCGATGACCTTCATCGGGCCGGTGGAGTGAATCGAAAAAAAACAAACATATGTCGTTCGACTGGGGAACCCGCATAGCTGCCGTCTACCTGCTCTTTGTGGCCGGCATCGGATGGATGGTGTACCGTTCGGGTCGGGAGCGGGTGGACCTGGTGACGCCCGACTATTACGAGCAGGAGGTCCGCTTCCAGGAGCGCATCGACCAGCAGGCCCGGGCTGCGGCACTCTCGTCGCCGGTGGCGGTGGCCTTTGTACGTGGACGGGTAGAGGTCGAGCTGCCCGTCGAATTCGAAGGGCGTCCGGTGGAGGGCGACCTCACGCTGTACTGTCCGGCCGATGCGGGCAAGGACCTGTCGTCGGCCTTCCGGACGACCGGGCGGCGGGTGGTGCTCGGGGTGCCGCCGGACCGTTCCGGCTTTCACGTGGTGAAGCTCTCGTTCCGCAGCGGGGGCAAGGCCTACCATGTGGAGCGGGAGATCTTCGTCCCTTGAACCGATGGCGATGCCGACGTTCCAACTCCTCGTCCCCGCCTTCCTGATGGGTGCCGCCGGCAGCCTGCACTGCATCGGCATGTGCGGCCCCTTGGCCCTGGCGCTGCCGGCTTCCCGCGGCGGCTTCGGCATTCGGCTGGCGGGGCTGCTGCTGTACAACGGAGGGCGGGCGCTCACCTACGCCGCCTATGGCGCCGTCTTCGGGTCCCTGGGCGGACGGATCGGCTGGTTCGGCTGGCAGCAGCGGTTCTCCATCGGCCTCGGCCTCGTGCTGTTGCTGTTCCTGATCCTGCCGGCAGGGTTCCGGAAGGGCTTCCCCCGCCAGCCCTTCCCGCTTGCGATGGCGCGGCTGCGTGCCCACCTCGGCCGGCACCTCCTCGATCCCCGGCCCGCCGCCCGCCTGCTGACGGGCCTGCTGAACGGGCTTCTCCCCTGCGGACTCGTCTACATGGCCCTGGCCGGCGCAGCCCTGGCCGGTTCCGCCGGCCAGGGTGCCGGCTTCATGGCCGCCTTCGGCCTGGGGACCCTGCCCGCCATGGCCGGGCTGATGCTCACCGGCGGCCTCCTGCGGCCGGCCCTCCGCCGTCGGCTCTCAGGGGCTTATCCCGCCCTCATGGCGCTGATGGCCTGCCTGCTCATCCTCCGCGGCCTCGACCTCGGCATTCCCTTCCTGAGCCCCGCCTTGCAGGTGAGCCCGTCAACCCCCGTTGCTTGTCCCTGACATGACCGAAATCAGTCTTTCACATGACCCCGGTTATGGATATTGCAAGCCCTTATGGATATTTTTGTTGAATTTATATCCACCAATAGTTAAACAATACAAAGCCTTACGGGTCTGGGGGATTTTCCGGGCCGGTGGGGTTGGGAGGTAGGTGATGGAGACCTGGAATACGGGCCAAGGCGGCCATGGGCGGCAGGCGGGATCTTCGGGTCGGCAACCGGAAGGGGTGGAGCGGTCTGCTGCGGAGGGCCGGGCACATGGGCGGCTGTGGGGTCAGTTCCTGGAGGAGAGCATGGCCTGGCTGCGGAGCATAGAATTCCTGCGGCAGGAGAACAGTCATCTGAAGAACCGTTTGGCGGGGGTGGTCGACCTGAGTACGGACCGGGAGTTTTTGGCGCAGGCGGAGCATTTCCAGAACCAGTTCATCATCAAGGACGAGTTCCTGGACGAGTTGCGTCAGGATGTGAACGGGCAGGAGCGTCAGTTGCAGGGGATGGCGCGTCGTCGGGAGACCTGCATCGAGGATCCGGTGCGGACGGTGCAGCGGAAGTTGCGGGAGCAGATGGCGTATCTGGAGCGCGACTTCACGGGTCTCCGCCATGCGTTCAACGTGTACCTGGACGGGCGGTTCTGAGGTGTGCGGGGTGGAAGGGGGTCAGTTGAGCATGGCGGCGAGTTTCCGTTCGTTGGCGATGACGATCTGGCCGTCGCGGATCTCGATGAGTTTTTCGGAGCGGAAGTCGCTGAGCGTGCGGATGAGGGATTCGGTGGCGGTGCCGGCGATGTTGGCGAGGTCTTCGCGGGAGATGTGGATGGAGAAGGGTTGTGCGCCGGGGCGGTGGTATTTGCGTTGGAGGGTGAGGAGGGCGTCGGCGACGCGTTTGCGGAGGGAGTTGTAGGCGAGTCCGATGAGTTGTTCCTCTTTTTCGGTGATGTTGCTGGCGAGCATGCGGATGAAGCGGCGGGCGACGTCGGGGTTCTCGTTGATGAGGGATTCGAAGTCTTCGCGGGGGATGATGGCTATTTCGGCATCTTCCATGGCTTCTGCGGTCTCCTTGTAGACGCTGTTCTCGAGGAGTGAGATGTAGCCGAAGAAGTCGCCGACGTTGTAGAGTCCGACGGTGAGTTCCTTGCCGTCGTCGTTGGACTTGAAGGTCTTGACCTTGCCTTTCTGTACGAAGTAGAGGCGGAGGGGGTGGTTGCCTTCGCTGTAGATGACCTGTCGTTTCTTGTAGTGGTTGATGTTCCGGTCTTCGGAGAGGGCCTTGAGGGCGTCTTCGCGTCCGGCGTCGCGCATGAGGTCGCCGATGCCTTGCATGTTGCGGGCGTATTCCTTCCGCAGGAGTTCGGTCTTTCGGAGGCGTCTTTCGATGGCGTTGAGCAGTTCGATGTCGGTGAAGGGCTTGGTGATGTAGTCGTCGGCGCCCATCTCCATGCCGGTGCGGAAGTCGCTCCGTTCGGCCTTGGCGGTGAGGAAGATGAAGGGGATGTGCCGGAGGCGTTCGTTCTTGTTGAGGAGGTGTAGGACGCCGTAGCCGTCGAGGACGGGCATCATGATGTCGCAGATGATGAGGTCGGGCGTGTGTTGCAGGGCGGTTTCGACGCCCACCTTGCCGTTCTCGGCGGTGAGGACGCGGTAGTCGGCGAGTTCGAGGATCTCGGCCGTGTTCTCGCGGACGTCGGCGTTGTCTTCGATGATGAGGATGGTGTTCATGCGTCGAATTGGAGGGTGATGGTGGTACCTTTCTCGAGTTCGCTGTCGACGCCGATGCGGCCGTGCATGAGTTCGGCGTATTTGGAGACGATGTGCAGGCCGAGCCCGGTGCCCTGGATGTTGGTGGCGTTCTTCCCGCGGAAGAAGCGTTCGAAGAGGTGGCGGCGGTCTTCTTCGGGGATGCCGATGCCCTGGTCCCTGACGCGGACGGTGGCGCGTCCGTCCGCCACTTCGGTCTCCACGTCGATGCGGGCGCCTTCGGGCGAGAACTTGATGGCGTTGGAGACGAGGTTGATGATGATGTTGCGGAGGAGGGACAGGTCGAGGCGGACGGTGTCATCGCCCCTGTGGTCGAGCCGTATGTGCTGTTCGGGCTTGAGGATGGTCTGCATCTCGCTGCAGACGAGTTCGGCGTGCTGCCGGAGGTTGAATTCGGAGAGGTTGACCTGGATGCGGCCCTCTTCGAGTTTGCCGATGGAGAGGAATTCGTTGAGGATGTCGGTGAGGTTGCTCACGGCGGAGCGTATGCGCTGGATATGCTTGTCGCGCTTGTTCTGTTCGTCCGTCAGGGTGTATTTGCCGACGAGGGAGGCCGAGGAGAGGATGGTGCTGAGTGGGGTGCGGAACTCGTGCGAGGCCATGGAGACGAAGCGGGTCTTGAGGTCGCTGAGTTCCTTCTCCTTGCTGAGGGCCTTCTCGAGGTCGTCGCGCGACTGTTGCAGTACGGCGAGGGTCTCCTGCAGCTGTCGGGTGCGTTGTTGGACCTTGGCCTCGAGTTCGGCGTTGAGTTCCTCGATCTCGCGGTTGACGCGGGCCATCTCGGCCTGCTGGTCGCGTACGGCCTGTTCGATCTCCTTGCGTCGGGTGATGTCGATGATATAGGCGATGACGAAGCGGCCCTCTTCCGTCCGGTAGTGGCCGAGGCTGATCTCGACGGGGAACTCGCTGCCGTCGCGCCGTCGGGCGAAGAGGTCGAGCCCGACGCCCATGGTGCGGTTGACGGGCTTTTGGTGGTAGCGGTCGCGGTAGCCGACGTGCCGTTCGCGGAAGCGGGCGGGCACGAGGTCTTCGATGGCCATGCCCTCCAGGTCTTCCCGGCCGTACAGGAAGATCTCGGCGGCCATGCGGTTGGCGAGGACGATGCGGCCATTGTCGCCCGACACGAGGATGGCGATGGTGGCGAACTGGAAGAGCGCTTCGAAGCGCAGTTTTTCGCGGAGCAGTTCCCGGTCGGCGCGGTTGATCCTGTCGATGCCGGACTGCATGTCGTTGGGTTGCAGCGGGCTCCCGAAGTCGTGGTCATGCCCTGTCCCGTCCGCATAGGGCTGTAACAGGAGGTTGGGGAGGGTGCCTGCGGCTTTCCAGGTCAGTCCGTAGAAGACCAGCTGGCTGCCGCCGCCGGTGGGCAGGAACTCGCCCCGGAGGAGGGTATCCTGTCCGGGGGTGGTCGATCGGAGCACGAAGATGCGGTTCGGCGTTGCGGCGAGGGTGTCGAAGTCGGGTGCCTCGCCGAGGGCGGGCTGCAGGATGCGGAAGCGATCGTGGAAGCCGGCACCCGGCGGCATGATGTCGGAGAAGTTGCCATCACTCCGTGCGATGGTCAGCGTGCGGTCGACGACGAGGTAGGTGGGTTGGATCTCCTGAAGGTCCATCAGCGCGGGTTCGGTGGCTCACGACATCGTGACTGCCCCCGGGGGCGCAGTCGACGATCGCCCGGGGGGCGATTCCATCGGTAAATTAAGGCATTCGGCAGACATGGTGTTTCGGCGCGGTTGCCGGCGTCGAATTATGCATGCGGGGGAATGCCCCCCTGCAGCACCTCCCGGTTTGGCCCATATGGCCTGGCAGCCCCGTCGGATGTCGTTTCAACCGTTGAGCGCAGGCGAAGCATGCCTGGCCCGCCCGGTGGCGCTGTCCGAGCGGACGGACATGCGGCCTCCCCGTACCGATGGCGGATCGCGGGGATCCATGACAGATGTGGCATCCGGCCCTACGCTCCGCTCGGGAGCGTTCGAGATGCTGATCTGCGGTTCGCGATCGGCCGGTGGAGGGGTAAGAGGCAATGTCTCAACCTATGCAGACCCCGGAGCGGGAAGTCGCGTCCGGGCAAATTGCGGCATCCAGCCCCGTCGCAGGTCGACGCGCAGAACATGGCGAGCGTCGCGGCCGGGTGCTGCGCGCCGGCCGGAAGGGCAGGTCCCTGCCTTCAGGCGAGCGTGCGGAGGAGGAGGAAGAAGACGAGTTGGATGAGGTACAACCGGGCCGGGAAGGGGTTGGCGTCGGAGAGGCGCAGCCGGGCGGACAGGGAAAGGAGAAGCCATGCCACCCCGAACCAGGTGAGGTAGTTGAGGGCGGGGATACTTCCGTCGCCCCGCCATGTCCAGTAGCCGAGCCTTACGGCGACGGGTTCCATCACCCAGTCGAAGAAGGTGGCCAGCAAGGCGCCCAGCAAGGGTATGGTCCACGGTTCGGAGGTTGCGGCTGCCGTTCCGTTTCCGCCGCCACCTGGCTTCAGGACCGCTGCCAGGCGTGTGGCCACGCCCGACGAAGTGCGGAGGATCAGGAACCAGTTGCAGCCGATGAGGAGGGGAACGCCGAGGATGCCGGGTCCGAGTACCGCCCCGTAGGCGTAATCGCCGAAGAGGATGCCGGTGTTGGTGCCGATCATCTCGGTGGCCATCCCCACCGTCCATGCCGCGGCAAAGAACCTGAGGAGGTTGCGGGAGGGCTCGCCTGTCGTCCAGAGGGTGAGGAGCATCATGACGACGAGGTTGACCGGGGTCATGCGGACGAACCATTCGGCCTGCAGGAGGATGCCGATCGCACCGGCAACGTGTATGACGATGGCCGCTGCGGTGGCTGCCTTGCGTCGGTTGATGGAGGAGTTCGGCCAGGTGGGTCTGGGTATGGTGAGGCCTCGGGCCATGGCATCGAAACAAACCGGAAGGGGGAAAGTTCGCCCCACCCTCCAAGGGTCCCCCCAC
>Ga0172372_10002998_pt1 | contig 25225 bp, 17 predicted proteins | sample LakKiv5m_2_FD_114544 | JGI IMG/M metagenome (GOLD analysis project Ga0172372, IMG submission 114544) | Freshwater microbial communities from Kabuno Bay, South-Kivu, Congo - kab_092012_9.5m | ecosystem: Environmental > Aquatic > Freshwater > Lake | place: Democratic Republic of the Congo...
GCGCCGCCATCGGCAAGTGCTCGGGCTCGGCCATGTCCATGGATCGTTCCCGATGCGCCAGGATGCGCGCGACGAGCTCCGGCTCCTCGAGGCTCGCGATCCCCCGCAGCCTTCCCTGGCAACGGGCGCAGGTCTCGATCTCGATCGCGAACACCCCGTGATACCTCGTCAGGTGCATCCGCGGCGGCGGCACCAGCCGGACTTTGCTTATGCCGAGCTGCCTGGTGGAGGCGTTGATATCGTCGATCAGCAACCGCATCAATGGGTAGAGGTCATTGATCGGTTTCTCAGCGCGTAGGTTAATCGGACGGTCCGTCGGCTCAACAAATAGTTCAGTTTCGCAATTTGATTGCGCAGCTGCTGACCGGGGAGTGGCTTGTCGTGCCCCGCCACCGGCATCGCCACCAGCATCACCAGCCGCGGGTGCATGGGCCGGGGGGAGCCCAACGGGCTAAGCGTCAGCCCCGCGCTCAGCAGGGCCAGGCGGATAGGAAATAAAAAAGTACCCCTCCCCTCCGCAAAGCCCGTTCGCTGAACGGACCTGATGGCCAGGCCCTAAGCGCCTCGGTCTCAGCCATGCGCCGTGCACCATATCCGAGACTTTTTTGCAGCGTCGTTGGACGCATAGAAACTGTCGTCGGATTCTCGAGGGAACGTAGATCCGAAGAGACTACGGCGACAAGAAGTTTGATATGTTATAACATAACATATATATCCTGACGGCGCGCTTGATAACCGTCATCTGCCTTTCCGTAAAGTTTTTTAAGGAGTCTTCCACTGATGAGCCGTTCCGCTATCCGACGGAGCCTTCCCGTCTCGTTCGCAGTGCTCGCAAGCGCTGCGGTTTTCGCAGTCCCAGCATTCGCCGCTCCGCCTGAAGCGCTCGATGAGGTCACGGTCACCGCAGCCAAGCTGCGCTTGCTGGACGACGAGGCCGCTACGGGGAGTCGGCTCGGACTCACCACGCGAGAAACACCTGCAACACTAGATGTGATCGATGCCGACCAGATCATCGGGCGCGGCTTCACCACATTCGAGCAAGCTGCGGCCAGCATGCCGGGCGTGACCACGGGCGGTTCGGCGGCCGATCTGGCAAACATCGCGATGCGCGGTTTCAGCGGCGCGCAAGTACTCCATCTTTACAACGGGCTCTATCTGGGTCCGACGGGTATGTCCACGCGGCCGAGCAACGCCTTCAATCTGGAGAAGATCGAAGTGCTGAAAGGGCCGGCATCGGTGTTGTACGGCCAAGGAGCGATCGGCGGTGTCGTGAATCTGGTGACACGACGCGCATCGTTTGAGGACGCGGGCCTCGATGTGCTGGCGGGTGTCGGCAGGTTCGGCAGTAGCAACTTGGGCGTGGGTGGTGGTGCGCAACTCGGCGAATCCATCGCTGTGCGCGTGGACGCGAGTCGCACTGCTACCAAGGGCTTCGTTCCCGGCACGCCGTCGGACTACACCAGCGTCAGCAGCAGCCTGTTGTGGAAGGCGAGCGAGAGTTTCGATGTGATGTTCGTGTTCGACTATAGCGGAGACAACCCGTCGGAATACTTCGGCACGCCTCTCGTACCGGTGAGATTCGCTACGCAGCCGCTGCGGGGCGTGGTGGACGCATCGGGCGGCGTGACCATCGATCGCCGCACGCGCTTCGTGAACTACAACGTTAGCGACGCCTACATCGACTCGGAGCAATACTGGCCGCAGCTGCACCTCGACTGGCGCATCAACGAGTCACTGACTCTAAGCAATGTCGCTTACTACTACACGGCGAATCGCAACTGGGTGAACTCCGAGATCTACGACTTCAACGAGACGACAAAGCTTATTGATCGCGACCGCTTCTTCGTACTTCACGATCAGGAGCTGTACGGCAATCAACTGACACTAACGCATCAAGGGACGCTGGCGGGGCGCGGAAACCGCTTCGCTATCGGCATCGACTACAGCCATCTGGATTTCGTGCGCAGCCGCGGCTTTCCGGATGGCGAGAGCGTCGATCCCTTCGAACCCGCGCCGGCGTTATTCGGACCATTGGTCAGGCGCGTCAGTCCTACCAAGTGGGATCGCACGTCGCTGTTCTTCGAGGACTCGCTCGCCTTAACGGAGAAAGCGCGGCTGGTGACCGGCACGCGTTTCGAGCGACTCACACTGGATCGCAAGAATTTTAACGCCGCTGGCGTCTTCGTGCCGGGGAGTAGCTTCCAGCGCACTCTTAACAGCACCACCTGGCGTTTGGGTTTGGTTCTCAATGTCACTGAGAGCATCACGCCGTATGTGTCGTTCAACACGGGCGAGGATCCGGTGGGCTCTAACATCTTCCTCGTGAATGCTGGGGAGAACTTCGATCTGAGTCGTTCGCGGCAGATCGAAGCTGGGATCAAGATGAGCAGTACGACACTTCATGCCGACCTCACGGCCGCCGTGTACGACATTCGCCGCAAGGACATCCTCACGCAGGTGACGGTCGATGGGCCGTTGACCAATGTCGGCGCGGTCGAGTCGCGCGGAGTGGAAATAGCCTCCAACTGGCAACCGATAGACAACTGGAATCTCAGCGGCAGCGTGGCCTACACGGATGTGAGGTACGGCGAATACGTCGATCCCAACTTCAACATCGACGCGACTGGAAACCGGCCCGCCAACATTCCGAAGTGGAATGCCAAGCTCTGGACCAATGTGGATCGCGTGGGCGGAACACCGTTATCCATCGGAGGCGGCGTAACATACGTGAGTGATCGCTTCGGTAACGATGCGAACACGCTGCGCTTGAAGTCCTACACGCTTGTGGACGCGTTTGCGAACTACCGCCTGAACGATCGCGTGATGGTGACCGGTCGTGTCGTCAACCTGTTCGATAAGGCCTATGCGCAGTGGGCAGACATCTTCTATCCGAGCCAGCTTAATCTGGGTTCTCCGCGGCGTTATGAAGTAGGCATCGTGGCGCGATTATGAACGGTGTAGCCATGCGCGTGCTGATCTGGATACACCGATGGATCGGCGTCGGCGTGTGCCTGCTCTTTACCCTGTGGTTCTCCAGCGGCGCGGTGATGCTGTTCGTGCCATTTCCGTCGCTGTCGTCTGCTGAGCGACTGGCGCACGCCGCGCAGTTCGATCCAGCGCAGGTTGCTGTTGCACCAGCGGCCGTGATGGCTGCGGTGCCGCATGCTCAGTCATTGCGATTGATCGACCGGGATGGGCGCATCGCCTACGTCGCAGATAGCGCGGACGGTGTGGTTGTTGTCGATGCCCGCGCAGGAGGTGAGCTGCCGTCACTCGATGTGGATGCCGCTGCGCGAGTGGCGCAGCGCATGATCGAACATCCCATCGCGCGTATCGATGCTGATGTGGTGTACGACCAGTGGACTGTGCATCAGGGCTTCGACGCCGCACGCCCGTTCTTTCGCGTCGCCTTCAACGATGCGGCCAGCACCGTGCTGTATGTTTCGGCGGACAGTGGCGAAATCGTCCAACGTACAACAGGCTCGCAGCGATTCTGGAACGGCCTGGGTGCGGTGCTGCACTGGATCTATTTCACGCCCGTGCGAAAACACTGGTCGTTTTGGGATCGGCTGGTTTGGTCGGCTTCGCTGGTGGCGCTGCTCGGCGCGGCGACTGGCATCGTGCTGGGCATCTGGCAAAGCGTGCAGCACCGCAGGCGGAAAGGAGGCGGACTCACGCCGTTTCGTAGCTGGTGGCGTTGGCACCATGTCCTCGGTCTGTTCGGTGGCGCATTTCTACTCGCATGGATTCTAAGCGGCTGGCTATCCATGGATCACGGTCGGCTGTTCTCCGAGGCAGCACTGCCTGATGAGCAGACCGCTCTGCTGCGCGGCCGGAGTCTGCGGCAGGTTGCCACGGATGTCACCCTGGATGACTTACGCGCTCTCGGCTCTGTCGCGGAGTTGCGCTTCAGTGCCTTAGGTGGACACAGTTTCGTCGTGGCGCGCGGCGGCGCGGCTCGGCAGAGAGTGCTTACGGATGCTGAACTGCTAAGCGCGGTAGCTAAAGTCTGGCCGACCGAGCGGGCAGAGATCGAGCCACCGCGCTCCGCCTACGACATGCATGCCGCAGCCGAAGGGGTCTCCGGTGATGTGCGTACCATCGTATTGCCGAGAGCATCGCGTAAGATCTACATCAATGCACTCACGGGCGAGGTTGAAGCGGTGATGGACAGGAGTCGTCGCGCGTACTCGTGGTTCTACTACGCGCTGCACACTTGGCGCGTGTCCGCCCTCGCAGCGCACGACCCGTGGCGCAAGGGGCTAATGTTGCTGGCGCTTACCGCGGGGTTTGCGCTCAGCGTCACCGCACTCGTGCTTGCGGCGCAAAGGCTGAGGCAGCCGATCTGATCGACGCTGTCGCTCCTCTCGACGGGTACGAATTGCTTGTCCGTTTTGCCCTGAATACTGCGAGACTGCGAATCACGCCGATCGTTAGTCTCACAGCATCGTGAGGTGGCAACAGCAGCGATGTTCTCCATCCGCCCGTGCGAACCGCAAGACTGCCCAGAGAACCACGTGCATGTGTAGCCACTGTCCACGGACCACGGTCCGTTAACCGGTGACCGTGGTTAGAGGCCTTTTATGCGCATAAACCTGATCGCGGTCGCCGACCGAAGCGTCGCTAGCGCCAGCGCCCCGGCAGCTACGCCGACGACTCCATCGAGCAGCAGGGCAACAAGCCCTGCGACCTTCGGCAGGAACGGCAGCGAGTGCGTGAGAATGCCGCCGGCGGATAGCAGCAGGGCAACAAGCCCTGCGACCTTCGGCAGGAACGGCAGCGAGTGCGTGAGAATGCCGCCGGCGGATAGTACTTTCAAAAGCCCTACCGGCAGCGCCGAACCGCCCTCGCCTACTGCGCAACGGCTCGACGGTATCGATGCCCGCTTCCCGACGCGGGCCGATCAGCCTGCGAGGCCGGGTTGATCCGGTCGGCAGCACTCCCGATACCCCCCTCTTTCCCGACCTGTCCTCAACCGAGCGCGATCGGCCCCGCCCCGCTGCCGCTTCGGCGGCGCAGGTCTGCCTCCGGATCCGATACCGACGCCCCCTCGCCTCAGCGTCACAGCAGCAGACGCTGCCGCGGCGGCGCACGCGCCGCCATCGGCAAGTGCTCGGGCTCGGCCATGTCCATGGATCGTTCCCGATGCGCCAGCCTGCACGCGACGAGCTCCGGGTCCTCGGGGCTCGCGATCACCCGCAGCCTTCCCTGGCAACGGCCACAGGTCTCGATCTCGATCGCGAACACCCGCCTCAGTCACTGTGCCCAGCTCATCGCGACGTGCTTCGGCACCGCGGGCGCCCCGGCAGCCGGCTTCGCGCCCTTCGCTCCCGCCCCGCGGCCCGCCGGCGTGATCGCCGCGCGCAGACGGCTGTGCGGCGCGAACAGCCGGTTGGCGCAGCACAGCCTCTGGCGCTGACTGGCAAGCCGGACCAGAGCGAGAACATCGCGTCGTCGATGTGCGATCCAGTCGCCGCGTGCCGCAGATCCGGCAGCGCCGCTAGGGCGACTCGCTGGCATCCGTCGACGCCACTTCCTCCTCCTCGAACGAACTCAGGATGCTCTGGTACTTCTCGATGTACCAGCGGTTCTCGTTGTTGTAGCGCGGAATGCTGACGGGGCGGATGCCATCCGCGGCTTCGGCCCAGAGGCAGGGACAGCTCACGGGCCGGTCTTCGGGCTGCACGGCCGGCGCGCGCAGGTCGACGAGATCGAGGCCCATGCGCTCGATCACGCGATTCAGGCGGGTCACGTTGCGCGGCCCGCCGTTGTACGCCGCGACGGGGAAGATGCCGAGCACCTTGGTGTTGTCGCGATAGGCGAGACGGATCGAGTCCGGCATCTGGCCGAGTTCGATGTCGAACAGGCAGATCGCGGCTTTCATGGCGTTGAGCAGATCCGTGGCACCGCGTTCGAACACCGGGTCGATGTTCGCGCCGCGACAGCGCCGCACCACGAGTGAATAGGTGCCATTGCCGCGCCGGTTGGTGAACTGCATGGGCCCGAGTGCGGCAGCGCGCGACACGCTGTAGCGATAGGCCTCCTCGCGCTTGAGGCCGTACTGGCTCAGCACCTCGTCGAACGCCGCAGCCTGTTTGTTGCGATAGTCGGTATCGTCGGTCTGTTCGATCACGGCGAGCGTCGCGATGACTTCGGCGGGCACGAGATCGGCGAGGGCCGTGCCGGGAAAGGCCTGCGACGGCACCTGGGCGAGCCGCAACTCGTCGATGGCCTTGCGTGCCGTCGCCAGCAGGTACTCGCGGCCGCCGCTGACGAACAGCGGGTCGAGGGTGTCCTTCGTGAAGGGAAGGTAGACGATGGGCTTGGCAGTCTGGACGACGGCACGCCAGCGGCGCTTTGCGAGCAGATCGCTGTCGAACACCGGGAACTTGCGTCCATAGACCTTCAGCGCTTCGCCATCGCGCGCGAACGAGAACATGAGTCGCTCGGCGCCCGCTCCCTTGACGTGGCGGACCGTGAATCCCGGCGTGATGGTGACGAAGCGCAGCGGTCGACCGCCCGGCTTCCAGCGTACTGGCGGCCGCGGAATCTCGACGTGCACGATCGACCACTTCTGGTTCTTCTCGCTCCAGACCGCGAACGCAACCGGCCGGCCACGCAGTGTTTCGCGGCGCCCCTTGCCGACGAACACGTACCGCAGCTCGACGTCGCGCAGCAGCACGCGCGCTTCCGCGACGAAGTCGCGGATGATGTCGTCGCGTTCGCGCGGCACGGCGATGACCACCTGTTCGAGACGGTCCTGCGACTCCGGCAACGACGCGACCGGCGCCTGGGGAGTGGGGGCGGGTTCGGCGACCGCGGCGGCTTCCGCCACCTCAGGCGACTCGATCGGCTCGGCCGTGTCCGGCTCGTCCGGAACGTAGGTGGGCTCGGCTTCCTCGGCGGAATCGGGCGCCGTCGCGCAGCCTCCCACCAGTGCAGCGAGCAGGACCAGCGCGAGACGCAGCGGAGGGGACGGGGTGGCGGTGCGGAACGTCGGCATCGTGTTTGTCGGAGCCTCGCGGGGAGAATTGGTGCATTCTAGCCGTCTGCCGGTCCCCATCCCGGGTGGAGATACGCATGATCCGTGCACGCCTTTGGCCGCTGGCCTCGATCCTGCTCGTGACGGCGGGTGCCGCCGAAGATGTCGCGCCGACCCGTATCGCGTTCGGCTCCTGCCTCGGCCAGGACGGCGTGCAGCCGATCTGGCAACACGTCCTGGCCCACAAGCCCGACGTGTTCGTGCTGCTCGGCGACAACGTCTACGCGGACACGACGGACGCGACCGAACTGCGCGCCGCTTACGTGAAGCTCGGGGCCCAGCCCGGTTACCAGTCGCTGCGGGCGAGCACGCGCGTGCTCGCGACCTGGGACGATCACGACTACGGACAGAACGACGCCGGCGCCGAGTACCCTCTCAAGGAGGAGTCGAAGCAGATCTTCCTCGACTTCTTCGAAGTGCCGCGCGATTCGCCGCGCCGCAAGCGGGACGGCGTGTACCACGCCGAGGTGATCGGCCCGCCGGGTCGCCGGGTGCAGATCATCCTGCTCGACACGCGCTACAACCGCTCGCCGCTGGTCTGGCAGGCCGACGCGTCGGACCAGGTGGACGGTGGTCGTTACCTGCGCAACAGTGACCCGGGCGCGACGGTGCTCGGCGCGAAACAGTGGGCCTGGCTCGAGCAGCAACTGCAGGTTCCGGCCCAGGTGCGCATCATCGCCTCGAGCATCCAGGTGGTCGATGAGGACACGACCGGCGAGACCTGGGCCAATTTTCCGCTCGAGCGCAAACGGCTGTTCACCCTGCTCTGGCGCGCGACGGGGTCCGTGTTCATCAGTGGCGACCGGCATTTCGCGGAGCTCTCGATGATGGCGAGCGAGGCCGGCTATCCGACCTACGACCTGACCTCCAGTTCGCTCAACTGGTCGGAGCGCATGTTCCGCATGCCGGAGCGCAATCGGCACCGCGTCGCCGTGCTGAACCGCGGCGACAACTTCGGCCTCATCGAGATCGACTGGGCGCGGCGCGATCCGCTGCTGCGCTTCAAGATCATTGACGAAGAAGGCGAAATCATGATCAATCACAAGGTCGAACTCAGCGTGCTGCGCGAGTCGAACCTGCCCTGGTGGAACGTCGTGCCCAAGCAGGATCGTGCCGACGAGCCCTGAGACCAGTTCGCCGCCAGGAGGGTTCCATGTCGCTCGACCTGGATTTCGTCCGTGCCCAGTTCCCGGCATTCCGCGAGCCATCCCTGGCGGGCTTCGCGCATTTCGAGAACGCGGGCGGGTCGTACGCCGCCGCGCAGACCATCGGCTGGCTCGAGCGCTACTACCGGCGGACCAGGCTGCAGCCGGGCTATGCATCCGCGCCCTCGGCGCTGGCGGCCGAGCAGATGGCAGCGGCCAAGGCGCGCCTCGCGGCCTGGCTCAATGTCGGCTCCGACGAGCTGCACTTCGGCCCCTCGACGTCGATGAACACGTACGTGCTCGCCCAGGCCCTGCGCCGCCATCTCGCGCCGGGTGACGAGATCATCGTCACCGACCAGGACCACGAGGCCAACATCGGCGCCTTCAGCCGCCTCGCGCACGAGGGCATCGTGGTGCGCGAATGGAAGGTCGACCGGCGCACGGCCGAACTCGAGCTTCGTGGCCTCGAATCGTTGCTCGGGCCGCGCACCCGCGTCGTGATCGTCACGCACTGCTCGAATGTCGTCGGCAGCATCAATGCCATCAGGGAGATCGCAGATCTCGCGCACGCGGCCGGGGCCTGGGCGTTCGCCGATGGCGTGGCGTTCGCGCCGCACGGCCTGCCGGATCTCGCCGCGCTCGGCGTCGATGCCTACTACTTCTCGCTCTACAAGGTCTATGGCCCGCATCTCGGTGCGCTGTACCTGCGGCGTGGGCTCAATGCCGCGCTGCCCAACCAGGGACACTTCTTCAACGAGGCGCTGCCCGACAAGCGCTTCACGCCCGCCGGCCCCGACCATGCGCAGATCGCGACCGTCAATGGCGTGATCGATTACATGGACGCGATCGCCGACCATCACGGCCACGGCGGCCGGCCGGTCGGCGAGCGCGCGGCGGCCGTGCGCGCCTTGTTCCGCGACCACGAGGCCGCGTTGCTGCAGCCGCTGCTCGCCTTTCTCGCGGCACACCCGGCCGTGAAGCTGATCGGTCGTGACGGCGTGCACCAGCGCGAGCCGACCGTCGCGTTCACGGTGCCTGGACGGCGCTCGGCCGACATCGCCGCGGCACTGGCGCAGGCGAACATCGGCGTGGGCGTGGGCAACTTCTATGCGTTCCGGCTGCTTCGCGCACTCGGCATCGACACCGACGACGGCGCGGTGCGGCTGTCGTTCGTGCACTACACGTCGCCGCAGGAGCTCGACCGCCTGCTCACCGAGCTGGCCCGCTGCCTGCGCTAGCGTGACCGCGGCCTCGGGCGCATCAGAGTTCGTCGAACGCGACGACGCGGTCCTGCGCGTCGAGATGGAAGCGGAGCAGCGGAGGCTGATCGTCCGCACCACCGCGCGAGCCGGGGTTCGCATCGAGTACGTAGTAGAGGATCCGCGCGACGCGCTCGCCGAACATGTCGATGGCGCGCGCGCCGAGGTCGTCGGCCGCGACGAAGCGCATCGACGCCGCGGCGGCGAGCTGCTCGCGCAGCCGGGATCGCCCGGCGGCTTCGCGCGCGCTGCCGGAGGCGGTGTCGGCCAGGGCGCGCGCCATCCCGGGCACCCGGCGGTATTCCGCGTAGGCGCCGAGCACCTCGCGCAAGCGCGCGGTGCGCTCGGGCGACGGGTCGGGCACTGCCTTCCCGGCGGTCGGCAGGCGCAGCGCGGGATCGATCAGCCCTGCCAGCGTCTGCGCCATCTGCTCGGGCTCGGCCGAGGCGAGGTTGGTGAGCACGACGATGCTGAGCCGTTGCGCGGGGTAGCGGTGGATCGCGCTGCGGAAGCCCTGCCAGCTGCCGCCATGCGCGATCAGCGGAAATCCGCGCTGCTCGCCGAGGCGCCAGCCGAAACCATACGGGTAGGTCGTGCCGTTCGCGAGTGTTGCCGGCGTCCACCACGCCTGGAACAGCGCGGCGGGCATGAACTGGCGTGCGTCGAGCGCCGCGTCCCAGGCTGCCAGATCGCGCACGGAAAAATACAGCGCGCCATCGCCCGTGCTGTTCGTGGTCGGCGAGACCCAGTCCTGGTTGCGCAGCCTGGGCTGCGCGTCGAGCTCATAGCCCGCGGCGCGGTGCATCACGATGTCGCGCTCCGAAATGACGCGGGTCGACTTCATGCCGAGCGGCGCGAACAGCCGGTCTTGCAGGAACTCGCTCCAGTGCCGTCCCGACAGCTTCGAGACCAGCAGCCCCAGCAGCAGATAGCCCGTGTTGCTGTAGCTGTACTGCGTGCCCGGTTCGAAATCGAGCGGGATGGTCTTGACGACCGCGAGGTATTCGGCCTCCGTGTAGTCGCGCCTGAGATCGAACTCCTGCCCGTAGTCCCTCAGGCCGGAAGTGTGGGTCAGGAGCTGACGGACGCTGATGCGGTGCCAGGCTGCCGGTGCATCGGGAAAGAAGCGCACGAGCCGGTCATCGAGCGAGAGTCGACCCTCGGCGGCCAGCAACAGCACGCCGGCGGCGGTGAACTGCTTGCCGAGCGACCCCGACTGGTAGACCGTATCGGCGGTCGCGGCAACCCCATGCTCCACATTGGTGAGGCCGTACCCGCCCATCTTCACGACCTTGCCGTCCTGGCGGATCAGCACGGACGCGCCGGGTATCTGCGCCTGCTGCATCGCCGCCCGGATGTATTCGTCCAGGGCATCGGCGCGTGCCGTGGCGGCCGGGCTGGCACCCAGCAGGCACCAGCCCGTCAGGCACCAGCCCATCACGTGCCAGAAAGTCGGACGGCAACGGCGTAGGACTCGGTACATCGGCAACCTCCGGCTTGCAGCCGGGAACCATGCTAGCGCGTCTTGCGGCCGAACCATGACAAGACGCCGGTACTTGCGATAGTCTATCGAAACAGCCGGGTCACCTGCTGTCGCGGTGTGGGCTCGGCCGTTCAGGGGGTCGAATGATCAAGAAGCGTTCCGTGCGCCGCCAGGCGCCCGCGTCAGGCACCGTCCGGTCTGTTGCGCTGTGCCGTTCCCCGATCGCCGCGGCCGTCGCCGCAGCGCTCTACCCTGGCCCGGTCGTCCTCGCGCAGGGTACGGGCGCCGCCGACGGGCTCGAGGAAGTCGTCGTCACGGCGACGCGCCGGGAGGTCAGGCTGCAGGACGTGCCGCAGAGCGTCACGGCGCTTTCCACCGAGTTCATCGAGCGGCAGGCGCTCAACAACCTTTCGGATCTGGCGGGCGCACTGCCGTCGCTGAATATCGTGACGCCCTGGCCGGGCCAGAACAGCATCATCATCCGCGGCATTTCAACCGGCACCGGCGAGTACCGCATCGACAGCCAGGTCTCGGTCTACCTCGACGAGCAGCCGATGACGTCGATCTCGCAGCAGGTGGATGTGCGACTCATCGACATCGAGCGAGTCGAGCTGCTGCCCGGTCCCCAGGGCACGCTGTTCGGGTCGAGCGCGCAGGCGGGCACGCTGCACTACGTCACCAACAAGCCCAGCAATGACGGCTTCGCGGCCGAGATGGCCGGCGAGGTCGGTCATACGACGGGCGGGTCGGAGAGCTACGACTTCAGCGCCTGGGCCAACTTCCCGGTTTCCGACAGTTTCGGCGTGCGCGTCGTCGGTTTCTGGTCGAAGGAGGGTGGCTACGTCGACAACATCCTCGGGCCCACGCTGCTGGGCGATGCGACCAACGCGGATGTCGCCACGGAAGACCAGAACTCATACGTCCAGTCGGGCGGGCGCGTCTCGGGCCTCTGGACCATCAACCCGGAATGGAATGCCCTCTTCACGGGCATCTACCAGCGCAGCAAGACCAAGGGGCATTGGGATACCGATCCCTTCCTCGGTGACAACAAGATCACGCGCTTCTTCGACGATTTCCGCGACGACAAGTGGTACACGACTTCGGGCACGCTGCGCGGCAACCTCGGCTTCGCCGAGCTGTCGCTGACCGCAAGCTACTTCGACCGCAAGGTCGACTACGAATTCGACGACACCAACTACGCGCAGTGGCGCACGGTCAACTTCGGCACCTACTACGCGCTGTATGACACGGGAACGCTGCACGCCGTCACCTTCAATACGCAGGAGCAGAAGCGCTGGGCCTACGAGGCGCGACTGACCTCGCAGGGCGAGGGCAAGCTGCAGTGGATGGCTGGCGCGTTCTACGAGGACGTGTACGACTGGTGGAATTACGGTGACCGCCTGACCGAGGGCGACTTCACGACGACGAACGCGTGGGTCGAGGCGAATGCGCGCGCCTGCAGCCTCGGCCCGCCGATCGCCGCCTGCCCGCTCGCGCCGACCCAGATCTACTACTTCAACGAATACACCAACAAGGTGCAGCAGCTCGCCTTCTTCGGCGAGATGACCTACTCGCTCACGGACAAGTGGAATGTCACGGGCGGCGCGCGCTGGTTCAAGTTCGACCGCGAGCAGTTCGACAAGTACAACGTGCCTTTCGGGCTGCCTGCCAGCAGCGACCCCGATGCCAACGGGCTCACCAGCGAGGGCTCCGACAGCGACACGTCCTTCAAGTTCGCGACGACCTACAAGTTCAGTCCGGACGTGATGGTCTATGGCCTCTACAGCGAGGGCTTCCGCCTCGGCGGCCAGAACTCGACCCGCGCAGCCTCCACGGGCGAGGTGCCGCTCAAGTATGGTCCCGACCAGCTGCAGAACTTCGAGGTCGGCCTCAAGAGCGAGTGGTTCGACAACCGGCTGCGGCTCAATCTTTCCGTCTTCCTCATGAAGTGGGATGACATCCAGATCCACTTCAGCAGCACCAGCGGCGCCGTCAACGGCGCCTTCTGGGTCGAAGGCAACATCAACGGCGGCCAGGCCGAGCAGAGGGGTGCAGAGCTCGCGGGCGAGTGGCGTGCCACGCCGAAGCTCAAGTTCGAGTGGAGCGCGTTCGTCGCGAGTCCCGAGTTCACCGAGGACACGCTCGTACCGAACTCGACCGATATCTACATCGCCAAGGGCACGACCTTGCCCGTGTCTCCCAAGGAGAAGTTCTGGGTCTCCACCGAGTACACGTTCCCGAAGCTCCTGCCCGTCGAGGGCGATTTCTGGACGCGCTTCTCCTACAGCTGGCAGGGCAAGACCTGGGACAGCCTGACCGCGATCGAAGACAACGACCGCGAGTTCCTGCTGCCCGAGTACAAGTCCGGCACGCTGCAGCTCGGCTACACGAGCGACAACGACTGGGATGCCTCGCTGATCGTGCGCAACCTGTTCGACGACAAGGGCGTCAACTGGCAGAGCAGCAGCGACCGTGGCGCGCTGTTCGGCGACCCGCGCTTCCGCTACGTGCGCGGCCTGCAGCGGCCACGCAGCATTTACCTGTCGTTCCGGACGAAGTGGTGACGGACGCCGGCTGAAGGGCGCTCGCGTTGAAGCTGATCACGACGTCGGTGGTTCGCGGCAGCCACCAGGGCGAGAGCCATGGCGGCGTGTACCTGATCGACCTCGAACGGCGCGAGATGGTCCAGACCATCGACTGGAATGCGGCCGACATCGACTGGCAGGGCCGCGGCTGGGATCGTGGCCTGCGCGGCATCGAGTTCGATGGCGACATCGTCTATATCGCCGCGAGCGACGAGCTGTTCGCGTACACGCCCGAATTCCGTCTGATCGGCTCCTGGCGCAATCCCTATCTCAAGCACTGCCACGAGCTCGCCGTGTGGGAACGGACGCTGTTCCTCGTCTCGACGGGCTTCGACAGCATCCTCGGCTTCGATCTCGACCGCAGGGAATTCACCTGGGCGCTGCACGTCGAGACCGCGCAGTTCCGCTTCCGCGGCAAGCTTTACGACCCGCGCACCGACGACGGCCCGCTGATGCTCAACAAGCTGCACCTCAACAACGTGTACTGCGAAGAGGGCGGCATGTTCATCACGGGCCTCAAGTCCGGCGGCATGCTGATCTTCAATGGGCGCGAGGTGCGCATGGCGGCGGAGCTGCCACCCGGCACCCACAACGCGCGGCCATTCCGTGATGGGGTGCTCTTCAACGACACCGAGGCCGACCTGCTGCGCTACGCCGGGCGCGGCGAGGGGCGCGAGGACCGGGCGCTCAAGGTGCCGCGCTACCCCGAAGAGCAGCTCTTGCACCGCGATTCCGACCAGAGCCGCATCGCGCGGCAGGGCTTCGCGCGCGGGCTCGCCGTGCTGTCCGATTGCGTCGTGGCCGGCGGGTCCTCGCCATCCACCGTGACGGTCTACAATCTCGAGCGCAACGAACGCGTGCTGTCTGTCAACCTGACCATGGATGTCCGCAACGCCATCCACGGGCTCGAGGTCTGGCCATTCGACTGACCACGCGCGCCTAGAGGCCGGCTTCGCGCACGGATTGCGGCAGTTCGGCAATGATGTCGGCGAGCTCTTCGGCCCACGGTTCGAGGTGCTTCTCGTAGCGTCGCCAGGTGCCGAGCGCGCGCCGGTACAGCGGCTGCCGCACCTGTTCGGAACTGGCCGTGCGCACCGCACGCTGCGTTTCGTGGAAGCGCAGGCAGGATTCCTCGAACGGCAGGCCACAGTGCGCGAGGATGCGCCGCAGCTGAGTTTCGAGGTCGCCGACCGTCTCCTCGTAGTGCACGTCCAGCACCTTGCCGGGCAGCACGCGATGCCAGTGCCGCATGATCCCGTGGTACTGGCGGTAGTACATGACCAGCTCGGTCATGTCGTAGGTGAAGTTCTGCCCCTTGCCGAACAACTGCTTGTAGCTGCCGAGGATGCTGTCGAGCGGGTGTCGCCGCGCGTTGATGATGGTCGCGTTCGGCAGGATGAGGTGGGCGAAGCCGATGTGCGAGAAGTTGTTGGGCAGTTTGTCGGTGAAGCGGGGCTTGCCGGTGCTGCGGAAGATGCCCGTCGCCTCGATGTACTGCTTGCCGTAGGCGCGCAGGTCGCGGTCGCTGAGCTCGCGTACGGCCTCGGGATACTCGACTCGGCCGCGCCGGAAGCGCCCGATGGAAGTCGCGATCTCGCCGAGCGTCGACAGCTCGAGAGTGCCCTCGACCTGGCTGTGACTCGCCAGGATCTGTTCGACGAGCGTCGAGCCGGAACGCGGCAGGCCGACGATGAAGATCGGCGCGTTCGACTCGAAACCGCAGCCGCGCCGTTCATCGAGGTACTCGCGCGTGAAGACCGAAGCGATCTGCTGGTGCCGCACCTCGAACTCGGCCGGATCGTAGGTGACGAGCGGCCGCTGGCGCTGGTTGCCGGAGTGGTAGAACTCCCAGGCCCGGTCGTAGTCGCCGGCGTCCTCGAAGGCCTTGGCGAGCGCGAAGCGGAAGTGCACGTCGGCGCTGGGGCTGAGGTCGTCGCGCGCCACCTGCTGCTGCATGGCCGCGACTTCGGCGGCCTCGAAGCGGAACACCTTGAGGTTCGCCATGCTCCAGTAGGCTTCACCGAACTCGGGTCGCAGCGCGATCGCGGCGCGATACTCGCGCAGCGAGTCGGCCTGGCGGCCGAGCGACTTCAGTGCGTGGGCGTGGCTCATGTGCATGCCGGGCTGGCCCGGCAGCAGCGTGAGCGAGCGTGCGTAGGCGTCCGCGCTCGCTTCCATCTGGCCGATCTGCGCGTAGTCGGCTCCGAGGCCCGCCCAGACCGATGCGTTGCCGGGCTCGAGTTCGGCGGCGCGCCGATACGCCGCGATCGCTTCTTCCGAGCGGTGCGTCTGGTGCAGCAATAGACCCAGCATGAGCCAGGCAGAGGCCAGTGCCGGAGCCAGTTCGTTCACCCGTCGCAGCAGCGCTTCGATGTCGGAGACGCGCTCGTCATCGCCCCAGTAGGTCTGCGCCAGCGTGTGCAGCGCATCGACGTTGTCCGGATGGGCGCGCACGGTCTGGCGCAGCGTCGTGATCGCTTCGTCCTTGCGGCCCGCGCGCAGGTGATCGAGCGCCATGGCCACCTGCAGGCGAGCCGGATCCTGTTCGAACCAGGCCTCGAGGGCGGCGTCCGCCTCGGTGCCGCGTCCGAGCGCGGCGAGGCACTGCGCGAGCTTCTTGCGCGCCATGCGCAGGCTGCCATCGAGGCGCAACGCCGCTTCCAGACTTGCCACCGCTGCCTCGAGCCGCTGCTGCGCCGCGAGCAGGCCGCCGAGGTCCTCGTGCAGGGGCGCGAAGCCGGGGCGCAATGCCAGCGCCTGCCGCACGGCCTGTTCGGCGTCGGCGTAACGCTCCTGCATGGCGAGGGCGTGGCCGAGCAGGCGCAGGTGATCGACCGAGCCCGGCTGCTGCCGCAATCGCTCCCGGCAGATCGATTCGGCCAGTTGCGGCCGCTTGCCGCGCAGCGCCTCGAGCGCCTGCACGACGGAGGCGGACGGTGCGCCCTGCGCAGCGGCCTTCACGGTGCCGCGCCCGGTGGTCGCTCGATGCCGAGATGGCGATCGAACCAGTCGCGCGTGCGCAGCAGCGCGTCGCGCTCGAATTCCTGGCTCCAACCGCCGTGATGGGTGCCGGGGTAGACGACGAGTTCGGTCTGCACGCCGCGTACCCTGAGCGACTGATAGAACAGTTCGGCGTTGAGGATCGGCACGTTCCAGTCGTCACGTCCACCGAGGAACAGCGTGGGCGTCTGCACCTGACCCGCCTGCCGCAGTGGCGAGAGGCGTTCGTACTTCGCCTCGTTCTCCCAGGGGACGCCGAGTTCCCAGTGGTACCACTTCTGGTAGATGTCGTGGCCGAAGTTGGCGACGATGAGGCTGTGGCCGGCACCCGACACCGCGGCCTTGAATCGTTGCGTGCGGGTGATGACGACATTGGTCATGTAGCCACCGTACGAATAGCCGGTGACGACCAGACGATCGGGATCGGCGACGCCGAGGCCGATGACATGGTCCACGGCGGCGATGAGGTCGGCGTAGTCGGTGATGCCCCAGGTCTGATAGATGGCACGCACGAAGTCCTGGCCGCGGCCCGTCGAGCCGCGCGGGTTCGGCTCTATCACCGCGTAGCCCTGGGCGGCCAGGTACTGGCTGCTGAAGTCGTATCCGTAGGCGAACTGCCCGACGGGCCCGCCGTGAATGCTGAGGATGGTCGGATAGCGGCGGCCCGGCTCGTAGCCCGCCGGCAGCGTCAGGAACGCTTCGATGCGCGTGCCATCCGCGCTCGCGAACTCGATTCTCCGCCGGGCGCCGAGCATGACGCTACCCAGGAAGGCGCCGTTGAGGTCGCTGAGACGGCGCTCGCTCCTGCCGTCGAAGACGTAGATCTCCGGACCGTCGTTGATGTTGGCAGCACGCGTCGCGATGAGCCCGCCCCGCGCGACGTCGAAGGCGGTGATGTTGCGTGGCGCGCGCAGCACGGTCTCGAGCCGACCGTCGCTGACCCGCACCCGACCCACCTGCGTGCCGCCCAGCTCTTCGTAGCTGAAGTAGATCCACTGTCCGTCGGGCGAATAGCGCAGCGCGGTGATCCACCGATCCAGCGCCTCGGTCAGTACGCGCGCAGCGCCACCGGAGGCGGGCACCACGGCCACCTGCGGCATGGCGTAGACGCCGTCGACAGCACGCAGGAAGGCGATGCTGCGGCCATCCGGGCTGAACACCGGCGCACTCTTTACGGCGTCGTCGTCCGTCAACCGTGTCGGCGGCCGGGCTGGATCGGCGCCGTCGGCGTCGACGAGCCAGAGGTCGGTCCGGTAGCTCGCATCGGCATCGGCGTCGCGGTTGCTGACGAAAACGACGGTCCGGCCATCGGGTGACCACCCCGGCTCCGACTCTGCATGCGGCCCGGCCGTGATCGGGCGCAGCGCCTGCGTCCTGAGATCGAGCACGTAGAGGTGCGTGCCGGCGTCGCCGGTGATGTATCCGTCGCCTGCGTCCTCCTTGAACTGGCGCCGCGTGATGACCCACGGCGACTTGCGACGGCCGTCCGACTCACCTGCGGTGGGCGCGGCGGGCCCTGCGAACGCAAGCAACAGCCGCGACTCGTCCGGCGACAGGTTGACGCTGTCCAGGCCGCGCGGCAGCTGCGAGATCTGCTCCGCTTCGCCGAAATCCGCGATGGGCAACCGCCACAGCTGGCGGGTTCCCGCGGCGCGATCGGACAGGAAGTAGAGGGCGCGGCCGTCACGCGACCAGCGCGGGTCCGACGCGTGCGAGCCTGCGGAGGTGACCGCATGGACGGCGCCGCCGCTGACCGCCGCCACCATGACCTGTCCCTCGACCGTGTAGGCCACCCAGCGCCGATCCGGTGACATGCGTGGCGCACCGGGCTCGCGGATCGCCGCGCTGTCCTCGAGCGTGATCGCGCGCAGCCCGCCCGGATTGGCCGGCGGCGCGGCATGGCCGGGCCCGCTGCAGGCCAGTGACAGCAGCGCGGCTGCAGCGCTCGAACGCAGGGCTGAAATCATCGTTGCCCACCCCCTTGGGGCCCTACTGTACGACGTTGCCAGGACGCGTCCAACCGGCCGATGATGGCGGGCCTGCGACCACGTGGCTTATCCTAGCGTGCGAGGTGCCATCGCTTGGATATCGGGGTTCCATACCGTGACCTGGGGCCGGTCGACACGGCCGAGCTCGCCGCAAGGACGCTCGCGCAGGAGCCGCAGGCCTGGCACGAGCACGAACTGCGCCAGCAGAAGTTCGAAGTCCACCACGATACGCACTCGATCGTGCTGGTTTTCTGCGACCAGCAATGGCCGCAGCCCGCGATCAGTCGCGAACCCGGCTGGGCGCGCCTCGCCGACGTCGCGCAACCGCTGATGGATTCGCTGATCGCGCGGTTCTATCCGCCGGGGGGCGTGATCCTGCGTGCCATGGCTGCGCGGCTCGAAGTCGGCGGCACCATCAAGCCGCATGTCGACGCGCATGAGTCCTTCGTGCATGCCCACCGCATCCACGTGCCGCTCACCAGCAGCGCGCAGGTGCGCTTCACGATCGATGGCCGGCCCTGCCCGATGGCGCTGGGCCGCGCCTACGAAATCAACAACCAGAAGATGCACAGCGTGATGAACCGCGGTAAGCAGCCGCGCATTTCCTTCATCTTCGACTACTGTCCACCGGACCGGGTTGCCCGCTATGTCACGAACGATCGCTAGGGCGGCACTCTGGCTCGCCTTGCTGCTCGCCACCGCGGCCGTGGATGCGCGCGATCTGCGCCGCTTTTTCATCGGCGACCGCGCGCTGCCGACGCCGGCTGCCGTGACGCCGGGACTGCTGCTGATGGGCGGCGGCGACCGCAACGTCGATTCGCTGCGCTGGTTCGTCGCCAAGGCCGGTCATGGTCATCTGGTCGTGTTGCGCGCGTCTTACACGACCGAAATCGCCGACGAGTTCTATCGCGACATCGGTGGCGTCGCATCGGTCGAGACCTTCGTGTTCAAGTCGCGGCGCGCATCGTCCGATCCGGCCCTGCTCGCCAGCCTCGCCAGGGCGGATGGCATCTTCATCGCCGGCGGCGACCAGTCGAACTACGTGCGCTTCTGGCGCGGCACGCCGGTGGCCGCAGCGCTCGACGCGCATGTGCGCGCCGGCAAGCCGCTCGGCGGCACCAGCGCCGGGCTCGCCATGCTCGGCGAGTATCTCTACGGCGCGATGGATGGCGGCAGCATCCGCAGTCCCGAGGCATTGGCCGATCCGCTCGGCGCGGCCGTGACGATCGAAGGCGACTTCCTGCATCTCGAGCGCCTGCACGGTGTGGTCACCGATTCGCATTTCCGCGAGCGCGAGCGGCTGGGTCGCCTGTTCGCGTTCATCGCCAAGGCGGAGCACATGGCGGGCGAGCCACGGCGAGCGCTGCTCGGTCTCGGCATCGACGAAAGTGCGGCGCTCGCGGTCGAGACGGATGGCAGCAGCCGGGTGTATGCGACCGATCCCGAAGGTGCGGCCTGGGTGGTGCGCGGCGGCTTCGCGCGCTCGCTGGCGCCCGGACAGCCGCTCGACGCCGAGCGCATCGACGTCACCGGCGTCGGCGCCGGGTCCGTGCTGCATCTGCCCGAAGGACGGGTCGACGCGCCGGTGTCCGAGCGCGTTTATCGCGTCACGCGCGGGGTAGTGCAGCCACTGCCGGCGCGCTGAGCCGCAGGCCTGAGCAGGGCGCCCGGGCAGGGCGCCGACCTACTGGAAGTCGCGCGGGATGGTTTCCTGCCAGGTCCTCTCCCGCACCAGCGTGCCGTTCTCGGTCAGGCGCCGTCGGTAGGTGTAGAAGAAGTGCTCACGATCACTGCGGAAGGTCAGTTCGGCGTCCCACACGAGGGTGCGCTGCGGCAGCTTGACCTCGATGCGATGCGTGCCGGTGACCGCGGCATCCGCCGGCGCATGGTCGTTGACTTCGTAACGGATCGTCTCGAAGTTGCGTTCCTCGCCCCACGGGTAGCGCGTGCCGTACTCATTGGTCGCGCGCGCGACGGCGGTCCCCGTCTGCGGATTGCGTTCGACGGAGGAGATCTCGCCGTAGCCTGACACGGTGCCGGCGACGAGCGATTCGACGCCCGGGAACTGCGGATCGTCGTTCGTCGGCGGCAGGAAATCGGGCACCGGGCGCGCGGCCGGCGGCACGGTCGGCAGCGTGAGTCGCGAGGTGCCGAGCCGCAGCTGCGTGGTCATGGGCTCTGGCGTCGGCCAGAGCATGGGCCACTGCGCGTTGTTGATCGCAAGGCGGATCCGGTGTCCCTTCGGGAACACCCAGGATGTGAAGTGCATCTCGATGTCGAGGTCGAAGGCCTCACCGGGCACGATCGCGCGCGGCTCGCGCGCGGAGACGCGGTGCGTGCCGTTCATCGCGGCCCCGGTGATCTGCGTGACCGTGCCGTCCGGTGCCACGTCGGACAGGCGAGCGACCCAGTTGGCGCGCGTCCCATCTGCAGAGACGGCGAGCGCCGCGCGCGGGAAGCCCAGGATCTCGAGATCTTCTGCAAGCGGCGCGCTGTCGTACACGAGGCTGAACGCATCGGTGCCGCGCTGATCGTGCGCCACATCGCCCCACCACATGACCGGACCGCCGCCCTCGACGCCGACAGAAGCCAGGTAGCGCAGCGCATGCGTCGCGGTGGCGGGCGCCGCCGGCGCCAGCGTGTGGTCGGGTTGCGGATAGAGCACGCGCTCGCGGCCGCGCGCGAGGGGCCAGCCATCTTCGTAGCGCCAGCGGCCCGGCGCGGCGTCGAGGCGCGGGCCCGGCGGATGCCAGTCGCGCACGAACACGGCGAACCGCGGCTCATCGAGAATGCCGGTGTCCCGACCTTTCAGGAACTGGTCGAACCAGCGGATCGCCTCATGGCGCCATTCGATGCCGGGCCCAGGGTAGGGCTGGTGCGGCCAGGTGTGATGCCAGGCGCCGACGATGCCCTTCACCGGCACGTGCTTCACGTTCTCGAGCATGCGCGCCACGCTGTCACGATAGCCGTCGTACCAGCCGCCGATGTGGAACGTCGGGATGCGGATCCGATCGTGGCGATCGCGCAGCGAAGCGCGATCCCAGTACGGGCCATCGCGCTGCTGGCGCTTGTGGGAGAGCGTCCAGGGCTCGACGTCGAAGCGCTCGCGGAAGTTGGCGTCGTCGATGCGGAAGTCAGGCGCGCCCGGCCGCGCGTTGTCGAGGTCCATGCTCATCTCCCAGGAGTCGAGGTGCATGATGCCGTCCATGTAGTGCACGTCGTCCTGGTAGAGATCCTCCGTGGCATCGATGGCCACGATCGCCTTGAGCGCCGGTACGTCGCGGGCTGCCATCTGGATCGCGTTGAACCCTCCCCACGAGATGCCGAACATGCCGACGTTGCCATTCGACCAGGACTGCTTCGACAGCCAGTCGATCGTCGCGTCGCCGTCCGCATGCTCGATGTCCGAGTACTCGTACGGGACGATGCGTCCCTCGCTGTTGCCCGTGCCGCGGATGTCGACGGCTGCGACCACGTAACCGCGTTGTACGAAATAGGAATACAGCGGCCAGTTGCGGCTGCGTGCCTCGTGCTTGCGGTAGGGCAGGTACTCGAGCAGCACGGGAAAACGCTCGCCACGGCGCCCGCCGGTCGGACGGTACAGGTCGGCCGAGAGGCGCACGCCGTCCGGCATCGTGATCCAGGCGGTCGACAGCGCCATGCCGTACTTCGGCGGCAGGGGCGTCGCGGCGGTGGCGGGCAGGGGTGCGGTCGAGCACAGCAGCAACGCCGCTGCGGCCAGGCGGAACTTGCGTGCAACGGACATCGGCGCACCCTCGATGGTCGGATCCGTATTGTGCATTCAGGCCGCGGTGACCGCCATGGCGGTCCGGGTGGCCAAAGCCACGCGGCTGAGGGATCACCCGTTCGCCACCGATGCGGAGAGTCCCTTGAACACCGGCCTGGTTGTGCGTGCGGCGCTCGCCGCCGTTGCGGTCGTCACCTCCTTGCTGGCGGCCGGCCCCGTGGCGGCCGGTACCGCGGCGGCAGGCATTGCCGCGCTCGCGCCCGTGCCGCAGCGTGAGCGGGCGGCGCTGTTCCGGCACATCGATGCCGGCGCGCCGCAGTCGGTCGCGCTGCTCGAGGAAGTCGTGAACGTCAATTCCGGCACGTTCAACGTCGCCGGCGTACGGCAGGTGGGTGAGCGACTCGAGCGCGAGACCCGCCGGGTGTCCATGGACTCGGTCGGTCGTGCGGCGCACCTCGTGGCCGAACGCAAGGGACGCAAGGGGCGACGCCTGCTGCTGATCGGCCACATGGACACGGTGTTCGAGCCGTTCAGCTGCCACCGGCGGGCGGCTCACGTAGCGGCACAGGCGTTCGAGCTTGGCGCGTGCCCTGGGAAAAATGCACGGAGCTCGCCCAAAGACGGTCAAGACGATCTTGGCTTGCCGCGCGTTGTTTTCTTGGGTTTGGTCCCAGCGAGCCTATGCGCAGCCGTAAGCGCGGACAGAAGTGTAGCTTCGTCCACCTTCTTGAGATCACAGCGCGTCGCCCCCATGCGGCCCCAACCGCCTGGAACAGGCGAAAAGGCATGCGGAGCCTGTTCGCAATAGAAGTCGCGCAGTTCTGGACCAAACATCAGATTGATGTCGGCGCCGTCGCCAGCCAGCGTCGCGAAGGTCTTGCGCGGTGTCCTCACCGCCGTCCGGTCGAAGTGCGGACGCTCAGAGGCATCTTGGAGGCCAAGGGCCAGCTTCTTTGCGCGGGCGGGTGTCACCGACATAGGCCAGTATTAGCATAAGCAGCTGCAAATAGGCAGGTCTGCTGCAAGTCAGCCGCTCGACCGGCGAACCGGAGTGCGGCGTGGTTTCGCCGAAAGCAGCCATAGCCGGTTCAGGAGAGTTCCTTAGCCATCGCATAATCATGAATGGTGACGCCGCGAAGCTCAAACTCGCGACGTTCGATGACCGAGAACCCCTTGCGCAAAAACAGCCGCCGCGCAGCCTCGCTGGCTTCAACATAAAGTCGAGGCAGTCTTCGCGTCCGCGCTGCGACTTCCAGCGCATCATAAAGGCAAGACGCAACGCCCAGACCCACGACATCTGGGTGACAGTACAAATGGTCGATGTGGCCATCGCTCTCAATATCGCCATATGCGACGGGTTCGTTTCGATCGTTGGTTGCGACCAAAACTTCGCGCCCATCACTCGCCCAAACATGGAACCGATGCGGGTCCAGCGGCGCAGGGGCCCAGGCGGCAACCTGCGCATCGGTATAATCTCGAAGCCCGGCCGTCCGCACCGAGTCGAAAAACAACTTGGCCAACTGCGGAGCGTCCGCGGCCTCATAAGCCCGTACCGCGACTTTCGCCACAATCGCCTCCGTCAAGGTCCCGAAGGACGTAGATTGAAAAGGATGTTTCGCGCGCGGCAAGGCGGATAGTACTTTCCAGGGCTCTCCATTTAACCGGACCGCCACGGTCGACCGGCCGCTTTGCGGTCGAGGCTGGCCGGCGTGCCGCGTGAGGAGGGTGGCGTCGGTGGCTTCTTGCGCGGCCGCTGGCCCGCGGTGATGTCTGCGTAGCGCACGGGCGCGTGCCGCACCGCAAGCTCGAGCACTCGGTAGAACACCAGTCCGCGGCTGCGGGAGTGCCGCCGGTTGAAGCGGAACACGAACTCGTTGAGGTACTCGTGCAGATGCGCTTGGTCGATGGCACCTTGGTGGGTGCCGAGAATCCACCGTTTGGCCAGTGAGGCGACTCGATGGACGGCGGGCAACAGCTCCTCAGCCTTCTCATCGCCTCGAAGCCGGGCCGCGCGCTGACTGCGCGCTTCATGGGTGTAGCCGCATCGGTCCAGCCCAAGGTAGCCTTTCCAGCCGTCTGTGATGACTGTGGCGCCTGGCTCGACGTGATCGGAGACGAAGGCGAGCAGTGATGCAGCCGAGGCGTCGGCCAGCGGCGCGAGCCTGCATCGGCCGTAGCCGCGAGGTTCCTTGATCTCCACCGCGATGCCCGTCAACACCTTGTCGCCCCTGCCTTTGCCACGACCTACTCCAGGATCTCGACCGCCGATGTAAGTCTCGTCGACCTCCACGGTGCCGACCAGGCGCTCTCGCCCTGGACGAACGAGCACGGCCCTCAGCCGGTGAAGCATGGCCCACACGGTCTGATAGGAACCGACATCGAGCGACCGCTTCAGACTCAGCGCAGCGATCCCGTCCTTGCCGGTGGCGAACAGCCAGCAGGCAGTGAACCACAGGGTCAGGGGCGTGCGTGTGCGGTCGAAGATCGTTCCGGCGGTGACGGAGCAACGCACACCGCACGCGGTGCACTTGAAGCGCCCGTCGCCCAGACGCCAGCCGTCACGCCCCAGACAAGCCGGGCAGACGAAACCGGTAGGCCAGCGCAGCCACTCGAGGTAGTCCAGGCAGTCGCCATCGGTTCGGAACCAAGCTTGGAACTCGCCAAGTGACCTTGGGTAGTGCTCCCCTGCGCGTGGCTGACCCATCCCCAGCAGTCTACCGGTCAGTCCGGTTAAATGGAGAGCCCTGGTACTTTCAAAAGCCCTACCGGCAGCGCCGAACCGCCCTCGCCTACTGCGCAACGGCTCGACGGTATCGATGCCCGCTTGCCGACGCGGGCCGATCAGCCCGCGAGGCCGGTTGATCCGGCCGGCAGCACTCCCGTTGCCCCCTCTTTCCCGGCCTGTCCTCAACCGAGCGCGATCGGCCCCGCCCCGCTGCCGCTTCGGCGGCGCAGGTCTGCCTCTGGATCCGATA
>Ga0172372_10002999_pt1 | contig 25222 bp, 15 predicted proteins | sample LakKiv5m_2_FD_114544 | JGI IMG/M metagenome (GOLD analysis project Ga0172372, IMG submission 114544) | Freshwater microbial communities from Kabuno Bay, South-Kivu, Congo - kab_092012_9.5m | ecosystem: Environmental > Aquatic > Freshwater > Lake | place: Democratic Republic of the Congo...
GAAGCGGCCGTTGCGCGCCGCGAGCGCCGGGGCGCCGCACAGCCCCGTGTCGTCGTCCCAGCATGCGGCCGGCACGTGCACCTCCGACGTCTGCGCGCCCCCCGGGTCCACGCGCACGACGCGGACCATGTTCGAGCGGGCTCCCCACGCGACGACCCCGCGCCCCCCGTCGCGCGCCACCGCTATACGCGCGGAACGCGACAGCGAAGCGATGCGTGATTCCCGACACGCGCCCCCCGCCCGACAGGACAGCAGGCGCGCACCGCCCCCTCGCGACGGCGCGACGAGCAGCGCCCCGTCAGAATCACATGCGATACGAACGCGATCCGACTCGAACGGCTCAGCAGCGGGTTCCCGCAAGAGTCCGCCCGCGACCCCTGAATCGCTCGTGATACGAGCAAGCTGGAGCCCCGCATTGCTACCGAATGCGACCCAATCCTCCGCGCCGGATGGGCAGGTCCACAGCGAAGGAGCCTCGCCCATCGGCGCGGTGCCGACCGTGCTCTCGAGGCCCGTATCATCAGCGAAACGTCGGAGCTCGAGCGCGTCTCCGGTGCCAAGCAGAAGGAGCGCGCGCCCTTCCCGCGTCAACGTCGCTGCCCGGACTGAGGCCGCATCGGCCAGAAGCACCCGCTCCTCCGAGGGCGCACGCACATCGACGCCCGAATCTCCATTCGCAGTGGACGTCCCCGCCGACCGTGCGGCCCGAGGCTCGAGCGCGAAGTCGCGCAGCGCGAGGCCGCCGTCGACCGTCCGCGCGAGCACACGGGCGCGCGCTCCTTGTGCCCCCGTGGCGGCCGCGAGGATGCGGAGCGAGCCTCCTTCGGGGCCACCCCATGGATGCGCCGCGAGGGTCATCGGCTCCGGGGCGCGCGTCGCGTCCGAAGCGATCGGTGCGACGCCGATCGTCCGCCGCGCGCAGCGCAGCGGGTCCTCCGCGCAGCGGTGTTCTGGCGTCGCCGTGACCACCCAGGGGATCACGCTTGCGACAGGGCCGCTCAGCGGCACGCCCGCGATGGTTGCCTGCGCGCCTCGAGGACGCGCCACACGCCGCGCGTCCACGCTCCCGGCCCCAAGCCGCACGACGCCGAGCCCGCGCGCATCGAGCGCGAACGCGACGAGCCCATCGGCGCGGGCTTCCAAGTACAGCGGGGCGTCCGCCGCCGCGTGAACGGGCAGCCGTGAAGGCTCCCGAAGTGCGCCCGCGGGCGCGAGCGTGATCGCATCGTCGTCGAGCCCGTCGTGGAAGCCCGACGCCACGACCATGCCTGCGAGCTTGCCGCGGAGCACGGCGATGGCGCGCAGAGGCCGCGTGCTCAACCGCTCAGCGCGCGTGCGGTTCGCCGCGAAGGCGTCGAGCTCGCGACGTACGAGGCCGACCGCCCTGCGCACGTCCTCCTCGGCGACCGCCGCGCTCGGCAGCAGAAAGCGCGCGTACTCGGGAGCCACCGCGAGCAGCGCGGGCCGACATCGTGCGGGCCAGTCGTCGGGGCCCTCGAGTGCGCGGGCCGCGAAGTAAGCGGTGTCGCCCGGGGGCAGACCGAGTCCCGGCGCCTCGACCGCGCGTCCACCATAGAGACACGCGGCGAACGACGCGAAGCGCGCGCGCGCCTCGAGGACGCGCCCGCGTTCTCTCCACCACGGCACGGCGAGGAAGACCACGGCGAGCGCGACGTTCGCCAGCACGCCGACGAGCAACGCGCTCCGACCACGCCGGAACGTCCCCGCCACCTCGACCACGTCGCGGCCTGCGTCCGGCACCTCGCGCGATGCTAGCAGGCGTCGCGAGACTTCCGCGTGCACGCTAGCCGTCGCTCGGACCGATCCCTATACTCCCGCGCGTTGCCGTCCTCCATCGGCACGCCTTCACGGAGCCCCATGCGCTACCTCTCGCGGCTGTGGATGCCCTTCGCCGCCTTCCTGGCCGTGGCGCTGGCGCTCGGCGTCACGTTCGTCTGGCCCCGCCGCAACGGGCTCGACTTCGACATCGACGGATCCCCCCGTGCGCAAGCCGCGCACGGGTCGCAACCCTATGATTTGACGGAGCTTCGCGTGCTCAACGCGGTGCTCATCCACGTCAAGGATCACTACGTCGAACCCGAGCGTGTGAACCCGCGCCGGATGCTGCTCTCGGGGCTCAACGCCATCCAGCGCAGCGTCGGCCCGGTGATGTTCGACTACACGGACGGCGCTCCCACGCTGACCGTCCGTGTCAACGACCAGCGGCGCGAGTTTCGCGTCGACGACGTCCGCGCTCCCTGGGATCTGAGCACCCACTTCCGTCAGATCTTCGCGTTCCTTCAGCAAAACCTCGCCGGCACCGAGGTCGACCTGCACGACATCGAGTACGCGGCCGTGAACGGCATGTTGCGGACGCTCGACCCGCACTCGGTGTTGCTCACGCCGGAGATTTTCGCTGACATGCGCATGAGTACGCGCGGCGAGTTCGGCGGTCTCGGCATCGTGATCAGCATCCGCGATGGTCAACTGACCGTCATCCGGCCGATGCCCGGCACCCCGGCCTCCTCCGCCGGGCTCCTGCGCGGCGATCGCGTCGTCAAGATCAACGAAGAGGCGACGCTCAACATGCCGCTCAACGAGGCGGTGGGGCGGCTGCGTGGCGCCCCCGGCTCGCGCGTGAGCGTGTTCGTCGTCCGCGAAGGCGCGAACGGCTGGACCACACCGCGCCGCTTCGACCTGGTGCGCGCCGTCATCCACATCGAGTCCGTCGAGTCGCGGATGCTCGAGGGCGGTGTCGGCTACCTCAAGATCAAGAGCTTCCAGGGCAACACCTTCGAGGACATGCAGCGCGCTCTCGCTCAGCTGCGGCGCCAGGGGCAGCTCCGCGGGCTCGTGCTCGACCTACGTGACAACCCGGGTGGCCTTCTCGACCAGGCCGTGCGCATCTCGGACGCCTTCCTCACCGGCGGCGTCATCGTCACGACGTCGTCGAACGATCGCTCCCAACGTGACGTCAAGGAAGCCGAAGCCCCCGGCACCGAGCCCAATTATCCGATGGTCGTGCTCATCAACGGCGGCTCGGCCTCGGCGTCCGAGATCGTCGCCGGCGCCCTGAAGAACCATGACCGCGCGCTCATCGTCGGCCAGCGCAGCTTCGGCAAGGGTTCCGTCCAGGTCCTCTACGACTACGAAGAGGACGGCTCCGCGCTGAAGCTCACGATCGCGCAGTACCTGACGCCAGGCGACGTCTCCATTCAGGGCGTCGGCATCACGCCCGACATCGCGATCGACCCAATGACCGTCGACGCCGAGGACATGGACCTCACGGTCGACCAAGGCTACCTGCGCGAGTCGGACCTCCGCTCGCACCTGACGAACGAGTCGTCCGAGCGTGCGGCCGCGCAGCAGAGCGCCGTCGTGCTCCGCTATTACCTGCCGAAAGACCAGCGCGAGCTGCTCCGCGAGGCCGGGCCGGAGGACGCGGAGGAAAATCTGCGCGAGGGAGAGTTCCTCACGCGCTTCTCGCGCGATCTCCTCGCCCAGGCCCGTCGCCCGGGCCGCGTCGAGCTCCTCGCGGATGCCGAGGCCGTGCTCGCACGTGCCCGGCAGGCGGAACTCGACAAAGCGATCGCCGAGTTGCAGCGCCTCGGGGTCGATTGGTCGACGGGACCCGACCAGGGGCCGTCTCCCGTCGACGTCGCCGTCTCCACGAGCGCCCCATCGAACACTGGTACCGCGGGCGAGTCCTTCGAGTTGCGCGTTCAGGTCACCAACCGCGGTACCGCGCCGCTCTACCAGCTCCGCGCCACGACCAAGAGCGACAATCGCCTCTTCGCGGATCGCGAACTCGTCTTCGGCAAGCTCGCGCCCGGGCAGACGCGTGAATGGTCGACCACGCTCGGCCTTTGCGAGACGAAGGACGCGCGCCGGGTGTGCCATCTCCCCGCCGACATCCCCGACCGCGCCGACGCCATCCGCGTCGAGTTCACGGAAGCGCACGATCACGCACCGCCCCCCGCGGAAGTACGCACGAACATCCGCGCGCTCCCGCGCCCGCTCTTCGCGTATGGGCTGCAGATCGCCGACAACGGCCGCGGGAACGGTGACGGTCGGGTCCAGCGCGGCGAGGCCGTGACGATGTACCTCCACGTCAAGAACGTGGGCCAAGGCGCCAGTCGCGAGGGGCAGGCCAACCTCGGAAATCTGAGTGGTGCAGGCATCCTGCTTCGCGACGGTCGTTTCACGCTGCCAGCGCTCGCCCCGGGTGCCACGCACGACGTCGCGTTCACGTTCGAGGTTTTGCCCGACTTCGAACTCGACGAAGCCAAACTCGAGGTGAGCCTTGCGGACGTCGCGCTCCGTGAGGGTGTGACCGAGAAGGTGCGCATCCCCATCGCGGCGGCGCCGGCCGCGCCGCAGGCACCTCAGGCTCGCGCCGCACAGGTGCGTATTCGCGACGGTGCCCCGCTGAGGGCGGCCCCAGCCGGCGATGCGGTGCCGCTCGGTACCGTGCGCGGCGGTGCGCTGGAGATCGCCGCGCAAGCCACGCTCGGCGCCTTCACGCGTCTCGACCTCGGAGGCGGGCGCCCGGCTTGGGTGGCTAGCGCAGACCTCGTCGAGTCCGGGACCGGAGGGCGATTCGTGGAGGATTACGAGCACACGCCGCCGATTCTCCGCGTCGACCTCGGCAGCACGCTCGTGACGCGGGCTGCAGAGATCTCGCTGCGCGGCGGGGCAACGCATCCGGCCCGAATCGCAGATATGTACGTCTTCGTCGGTTCCCGGAAGGTGTTCTTCCAGTCGAATCGTGGCGGTTCCACCCCCCGGGAGATCGCCTTCGATACCCGAGTGCCGCTACACGGCGGCGCCAACGTCATCACGGTCGTCGTGCGGCACGACGACGATGTCATTGGCCGCAGGACCTTCGTCGTGCGGCGCGATGGGCCCAACGGCGAAACGCTGGAGGCCCCCCGTTTCGAATACGACGAGCTCGGCGAAGACGGTGAGTCCCTCGTCGACGAGTGACCTCACTCGACGTGGACGGCTTGCTCCACGCTTTACACCCCGTGTCAAGAATGCTATGCGCAGCCGAATCTCGGGAGAAACCCGAGTGCGCGTAGGGGGGCACGTGGCCACCAGCAAGAAGAAACCATCCGCCGGGCAAGCCGCGCGGAAATCCGCGTCGGCCTCGTCGACGCCCCGGTCCGCTGCCAAGGCGGCCCAGAAGACGGCCCATACCGTGTCTCCGAAAGCTCCGATGAAGAAGGCCTCTGCGAACTCCGCGCCGAAGAGTTCGGCCGCGAAGAGCCCCGCGGCGAAGGCTTCGACGGCGAAGAGTTCGACAGCCAAGGCCGCCCAGAGCCCTTCGAGCAAGAAAGCCGGCACGGCGAAGCACGACGGGACGAAGAACCCGAAGTCCCCCGCTGCAACGAAGCCTTCGCCGACGCCGAACGTCGCGAATCCCTCCGACAAGGCTGCCAAGACCCGTGAAAAGCCAGCCAAGGCGGCGGCGAAGCCCACCTCCACGCCCCCACCTTCTGCGGCCGTCTCCCCGCCGCGTGCGCCGGAGAAAGCAGGCGCAAAGGCGAGTGACAAGACTGCTGCAAAGCCCGCCGACTCGGCGGGCGGCGCCACGAAGACGACGCCGGTACGTGGTACCCCCGGTCAAATCGTTCCGACGCCATCGCGCACGCCAGCCCGAAGCCCCGTTGGGGCCGAAGAGCTCAAAATGAAGCTCGGCGCTCTGTCGACCGCTACCGCGCAGATTCGCGCCCTCAAGCGCACACTCGGGAAATCGTTCTTCGAGATCGGTAGGATTCTCTCGGAAGTTCAAGAGAAGCGCCTCTTCGAGGTCAAGGGCTACGGGTCATTCGAGTCGTTCGCGGAGCGCGAACTCCCTGAACTTGGCAAGACCCTGAGCATTCGCCTCGCGCGCATCTCGCAATCCTTCGTCCGGGACGCTGCGGTCACCGCCGGGCTCGACCGCACGACGGCCGCGCTCGCTGCTCTGGACGGCGAGAGCGACATGATGTCGACGTCGACCTCGGTTCCGGCGCCCGGGGCGTCGGCGGCGACACGATCCAGTCTCCCGCCGCACAAGGTCTGAGCCGGCGCTCGCAACGCGTCCGCCGTGATTCCGCTCCTCCTCGCGCTGCTTTGCGTCGCGGCCAACGCCTTCTTCGTCGCGGCGGAGTTCGCGCTCGCCAAGGTTCGTCCGACATCTCTCGACGCGATGGCACGCGCCGGCGACAAGCGTGCAGAACGCGCGCTTGCGGTGACGCGACGCCTCGACGCCTATCTCACGGCGACGCAGATCGGGATCACGCTCGCCTCGCTGGGTCTCGGCTGGCTCGGTGAACCCGCACTCGCGCACTTCCTCGACCCGATGTTGCGCGGTCTCGGCGCCTCCGACTCGGTCGTGCACGGCGTCGGACTCGCGCTCGCATTCGCCGTGATCACGACGTTGCACATCGTCGTCGGCGAGCTGATCCCCAAGTCCTTCGCGATTCAACAACCCGAAACCGTCGCGCGGCACACGGCGCTCTGGATGGTCGGCTTCTACTGGCTGATCTTCCCGGCACTCGTCGTTCTCAACTCCATCTCGAACCTCGCGCTGCGGCTCGCGGGACTGCCACCGACCGAGCACGCGGAGGGCAAGCTCTCTCTCGAAGAGCTGCGCCTCGTCATGCGCGCGTCACTCGGTGAAGAAGGCGAGAAGAAGCGGGAGCTCCTCGAACGCGTGCTGCGCGGCACGGACCGTCCGGTTCGCGCCGTGATGGTGCCCCGCGTCGACATGGCGACGCTCTCGCTCGACGACGACTTTCAGACCGTGCTCACGCAGGTTCAAAAGCACGGCTACAGCCGCTATCCCATCGCAGAGCATGGTGATCCGGACAAAGTTCTCGGCTACGTGTACGTGAAGGACGTCCTCATGGCGGACGCCCGCCCCCCGGATGGCCTGCGCGCGCTGAAACGCGACGTCCTCTTCTGCCCGGAGTCGCTGACGGTCGGCGAACTCCTCGCCCAGTTTCAGCGAGCGAAGATCCCCATTGCGATTGTCGTCGACGAATACGGCGGAACGAGCGGACTCGTGACGCTCGAGGATGTCGTCGAGGAGATCGTCGGCGAACTTCAGGACGAGCATGACTTCGAAGCACCGCGCGTTTCACGGCTCGAGGGCGGCGCTGTCGTCGTAGACGGCTCGCTTCCGTTCGATGAACTCGCGAGTGAAGGCGTGGATGTCCCGCCGCGCGAGGGGGCCGAAGAAGGCGAGACCGTCGCCGGCTACCTCGTCGCGGTGCTTGGTCGTCTCGCGCACCCCGGGGACCGCGTGCGCGTCGGCGCCTTCGACGCGGTCGTCGAAGACGTGCGACGACGCCGTGTACACCGCGTGTCGTTCACGCGGGCCGCTCCGGTACCGACGAACGACGACTGAAATCCCCCCGCATCGCGCGGCTCAATCGAGCGGCGACGCGATCGCGAAGAGGTCGGCGAAGCGTTCGACTCCACCCGGCAGCGCGCCGCGCGCGCGTCGATGCGCCCAGAGGACGGGCGCGAGGAGGTCGATCGCGTAGGGCATCGGTGCCTCCTCGAAGCGCAACTCCGCGGGAAGCCTCGAGAGGCTCGTCGAGGCCGCCGAGTCGTCGACCATCGGCTCGAACACCGCGTGCGTGAGGCCCTCGCCACGCTGCCAGGCGACGCCGAGCACTTCCACGAAGGTGCCGTGGAGCGGGCGGACGAGCAGGGCACCGCCGCGCGACTCGTCTCCCGCAACGAGGGCGCGCGCGCCGCTCGTCGAAGCGAGCCCGCGACCTCCCTCGGCGTCGATGGCAGCGGCGATCGCCCGCGCATTCTCCGCGTCTTCTTCCACGGCGAGGAGCGGCGCGAGCACGACGGAGGCCGAGATACCTTCGGCGAGCGCGTCCGCGACGACGGCCTCGATGATGCGTGCACGGCCGACGACATCGAGCGATCCGTAGGCCAACGCGAGGCCTCGGGCGGCTGCAGGATCTCGCGCGGCCGCAGCCAGCAGCGCTCCGAAGGGCCCCGCGCGCCCCCGCAAAGGCGTCACGAGCGACGAACGCGGTCCGCGCGGAGCCTGAGTCGACACCGCGCCCTTGTACCCGAGCCGCGCGAGGGGCGGAAGGGCTCGGGGATTCGCTTGACGTGCGCGGCCCTGCACGTGTACTCCGCTCGCTCACGATGGGGGACGCAAACGCGAAATTGGTCGCTGAGTATCAAGGCCTCGTTCGCACCATCGCGTCGAAGGTCCGCGCGCAGCTCGACCTCAACTGCGACCTCGACGACCTCATCGCCTTCGGGAATCAGGGGCTCATCGAGGCCATTCAGCGCTTCGACCCCACACGCGGCGTGCAACTCAACACCTTCGCTTACTATCGGATTCGCGGAGCGGTCGTGGATGGGGTGCGGCGCATGGCCTACATGCCGGCGCGCATCCACCGGAAGATTCGCGAGGCGGAGGCGATGGATCTCGCCCTCGAGCCGATGGGCGAAGCGCGCGCCGCGTCTCCGGAGGCTCGCGCCGACCTCGAAGCGACGGCCCAAGCGCTCGAAGACTCGCTCTCTCGCGTGACGGCGTCGTTCCTGATGTCGGCAGTCGGACAGGGCGACGAAGACCAGCCGGACACCCCGGAAGAAGAGCTCTTCACCGCCGAGACACGGGCCCGCGTCGGGGCAGTGGTGGCCGCGCTCCCGGAGCGCGAGCAGGCGCTCGTGCGCGGCTTCTACTTCGAGGGCCGACAGTTCGACGAAGTCGCCGCGGAGCTCGGCATCTCGAAGAGTTGGGCGAGTCGCCTGCACACGAAGGCCCTCGACGCGATGCGCCAGGCGCTGGTCGACCCCTGAGTTGCGCGAGAAGAACGACGGCGCAAGGCAACCGCGCAAGAGACGGAACGAACAGCACCCCGCGCACTCCCTTCCTGCGCCGAGGTGCCCATGTCCGACCCCGTCTCCCGCGCCCGTATCGCTCCTTTGGCTCCGCTTCCTGCGGCTCCAGCCCCGTCCGCTGCGGGTGCCGCGGACCGGTTCGCGGCTGCGCTCGCGCAAGCGCAGAGCGCGCCTGAAGCCCGCCACATGGCCCCCGCCGAGATTGCACTCCGCGGTGCGGTGTCGTCGATCGCGCGGGGGGAACGCTTGGTCGAGGGCGTGATCCAGGCCGCGAAGCGCGGCGCGACCTTCTCCAACGAGCAGCTCATCGCGATCCAGACCGGCGTCTACCGCTACACGCAAGAACTCGAGCTGGCTGCCAAACTCGTCGACAAGGCGAGCGGCGCCATTCGCCAGACGTTGCAGAGCCAGCAGTGAGCGGCGGCGCGACGCCCTGCTAGTCTCCGCGTCTGGCCGCCCGACTCCCACGACGCGCGTTTCTCTTCGTTGCCGCCCGTCTCGCGTGGGTCGCCGCGCTCGCTTGCATGGCTGGCGCGGCCGCACCGACGCTTCCCCGCTTCGCGGGAGCGGTCCTCTCGACTCCCCGCGCGCGCGCCCAGTCACGCGATCCGGCGGGCCGCAGCGAACGGGCGGCGCGTCTCCGCGAAATGGGAAACGTGTGGGCGCGCGCCGGAGATCCCGGGAGCGCAACCTCGTACTTCCGAGAGGCACTTGCCATCGACCCCAGCGACGCCCGGGCCTACGAGGGCCTCGCGCGGCTGTACCTCGGCCGCGGTGCACTCCGAGATGCCGCAGACACCCTGCGCGCGGGTCTCACTCGCCGCTCCGACGATGCTGGCCTCTGGGCCGCGCAGGCTGAGGTCCTGTCGGCACTCGGAGATCTCGACGGCGTGACGGCGGCGCTCCGGGAGCGTCTCGCGCGCTCGCCTGACGACCCGGCTGCGCTCGTCGCGCACGCGGCCCACGCCGGGCGACGCGGCGCATGGACGGAGGCTCTCGCCAGCCATCGGCGTCTCCTCGACCTCGCGGAACGCGGCGCTGCGATCGACGTCGATCAAGTCACCGCCTCTCGCGCACTCGCAGAAGCGCTCTCGGTCCTCGCGGGCCATACGGATCCCGTCCGCGGAGGCGCAACACGGTGCCCACGGACCTCACCCGTGCGAAGCGCACTCGCCGGGTGCGCTACACCACGCCCAACGCCCGCGGCCGAGAGCGCCTCGTCGAGAGGAGTCGGCGCATCGCCGGCGAGTTCAACACGCCGCCCCGGACGCAAGCGCTCCCGGCGCTGAGCCGCGCGCATCCGCGTGCTGCGTGAAGGGGCCTCCTCGCTATACTCCGCGCCGCCACGGCGCCCGAGCGCCCATTTTCCCCGAGGCGCACCGTGCGATTCGCTCCGTTTCTCGCCTTCTTTCTATCCGGCGCGAGCAGCCTGATCTTCCAGTCGATCTGGACACGCTATCTGCATCACGTCTTTGGTTCGACCACCATCGCGATGAGCACGGTGCTCAGCGTGTTCATGGCGGGCCTCGGGCTCGGCGCGTGGGTCTTCGGCAAGGTTTCCGCGCGCATCAAGCATCCGCTGATGACCTACGCGGCCGCCGAGCTCCTCGTCGCGCTGTGTGCGATCGCGATCCCGTGGCTCGTCGCCCCGGACGGCTGGCTCGGTGATCTCAACGCGGCGATGCGCGCGTCCTTCGGCGATGGGTCGGCGGCCTTTGCGGTCGCGCGCTTCGTGGCCGTCGTCCCGATCCTGATCGTGCCGACGACGCTCATGGGCTCGACCCTGCCACTGCTCTCGCAGCACTTCGTCGAGGCAGAGCAACGCGCCGGCGCGACGAGCTCGCGCGTCGGCGTGCTCTACGCGGTCAATACCTTCGGCGCGGTCGCGGGAACATTTCTGTCCGGGTTCGTGCTGCTCCCGGGCATCGGGCTCGCTGCGACGAACTTCACCGCAGCCGGCATGAATTTCTTCCTCGCCGCCGCGATCTTCGCGCTGCACAAGCCGTTGCTCGGGGCCGCCCTCGCCCCCGGCGAACGCATCAGCATCCTGCCCGGCCGCGAGGCCATCGCTCGCCCGACACCATCCCCTGCGAAGGTCGTGTCGACGAAGAGTGACGCCGCAGTCGAGGATCCGATCTCGCCGCTCGCGCGCAAGCTGGCGCTCGTCGCGTTCGGCGTCTCTGGCGCGGCAGCCCTTTGCTACGAGGTCGTCTGGACGCGCGCCCTCGCGCAGACGATCGGCTCGTCGATCTACACGTTCACGCTCGTGCTGATGACGTTCCTCATCGGCATCGCAGGCGGAAGCGCGATGATCTCCGGTCTGCTCGGCACGTCACGGCGCCCCCTGCTCTCGCTGAGTCTCGTGTCGGGCGCGCTCTGCGTGCTCGCGAACGCCCCGGTCGGCGTCGGCGCATCGTTCAGCGCCTACATCGCCAGCGTCGCCGGTACGTGGGCCGTACTCGCCGTGCTTGGGGCGCTCGCGCGCGCCCGAGCGAAGAAGAGCGCTGCCCTCGGCGGCGCGGCCAGCGACGGAGAGACGACCGTGTGGGGCCTCGCGATCGTCGCGGTGCCGCTCCTCGCGTCGCTCGCGCACCTGCACTACCCCGGCCACCTCTCCGGCATCGTGGCCAGCGTCACGGGCGTGTTTTGCGCCTATTTGGCCGTCTCTCTCGCGCTGCGGCGCACGTACATCCTGCTCGTTGCGCTCATCCAGCTGCTCATCGCCGCGGCCACCTTCGTGAACTACCTCTGGGCCGACGAGATCCCGCTGACGTTCGCGAGCCTCGTTGCGCCGCTCGGGGATCGACTCGCCGACAACGTCGGGCTCGTCCGTTTCTTCATGTTCCTGACGGCGGGGCTCTGCACGCTGCCCGCGACGTTCGGCATGGGCGCGATGTTCCCGCTCACGCTCCGCATCTGGTCGAGCGGCGGCCGCAGCGTCGGCGCGGACGTCGCCGTCGTCTACACCTCGAACACCATCGGCTCGATCCTCGGCGCATGGCTGCCGGGCTTCGTGCTCTTCGCGCTGATCGGCGCCGAGAGCACGCTGCACCTCGGCGTCGCGCTCAACCTCGTGCTCGCGCTGATGATGCTGCTCGCGACGGCCGCCGACGTTCCTGAGGACGCGGCATCGAAGAAGAGTGCGTCGAAAAGCGCGAGACCCGCGGACGCCGACGCTGCGAACGAAGCGCCGGCAGACCGGGAGGCGAAGGGCCGCGATTTGCCGGCCTGGCAGGCGGGCATCGTCTACGTGCTCGCGCCACTCATCCCCGCACTGCTCGCGCTGGGCTGGCTCGTCACCGCCAACCCTTCGTCTCGTTGGTCGATCCGCTGGGACCAGTCGAAAATGACGCTCGGCGTCTTTCGTGTCTCGCTCGCGGCCGACGTACTCGATCCGGAGCGCTGGGGACAGCCCGACATCGTCTACTTCCGTGATGGTCTCTCGACGACCGTGACGGTCGAGCGCTGGGGGCGCCACCTCGCCATGAAGAACAACGGCAAGGTCGACGCCAGCAACGGCGACGACATGCCGACGCAGATCATGGTCGGTGCATACCCACTCTTGATGCACGCGAAGGGGCCACGCGATCTCGACGTCGCCGTCATCGGTTTCGGCTCCGGCGTCACTGTCGGCTCCGCGCTGCGCTTCCCGGTGAAGAGCGTGGACGTCGTCGAGCTCGAGCGCTCGATCCCCGAAGCCTCGAAGTGGTTCGCCGACGTCAACCACCTCGAGTATCCGCTCTCCGAGTTTCCGTACGTACAGATGGACCGCCTGCGGGTCGTCAACGACGACGGTCGCAACTACCTCGCGAGCACGACGCGACGTTACGACGTCATCATGTCCGAGCCCTCGAACCCTTGGATCACGGGCGTCTCTGACCTCTTCACGACCGATCATTTCCGCATCGCGAAGCGCGCGCTCAAGCCCGACGGCATCTATTGCCAGTGGGTCCAGCTCTACGAGCTCAGCCCCGCGAACATCAAGACCATCTACCGCACCTTCGCGACGCAGTTCCGCTACGTCGTCGTCTTCGCGGCGGAGAACCTCTCGAGCGACACGGTCGTGCTCGGCTCGGACGTGCCGCTTCCGCTCGACCTCGCACGCGTGCAGCGGGCGTACGACCTGCCCGGCGTCCCCGCGATGCTCGAAGAGGCGCGCGTGGGCTCGCCGTACGACGTATTCTCGCGCGTCATCCTCGCGTCGCGCGACGAGGTCATGCGCTACACGCGCCTCCGCGAGCAACGCGAGGGCGGCGGCTGGGTCACGGACGTGATGACCTCGAACGGGCCGAACGAAGCCTGCTCGGAGCCCGACTGCCGCCTCATCCCGGCGGTGCTGAACTCCGATGACAACGCGCGGATCGAGTTCGCGGCGCCGGATGACCTGATCGGCTTCCAGCGCTACGAGGGCTATCTCGGCAACATCTACTCGGAGCAATGGCCGTATGGTCGGCTCGCCGAGCGCGTGCAGGGCTTCGGGCGCGGCGACGAGGCCGCGAGACACCACGCCGAGCAGGCGATGTCACTGATGATGAGCGGACGCCGCGACGAGGCCGCGCGCTTCGTCGAGCGCTCACAGCGTGCCGGAACCGTCCGCGAGATGGCCATCGCCCTCGAGACGCTCGCGCTGCTCATGAGCCAGGACCGAGAGCCGCGCGTGCAGATCGAGCCGCCGGTGCCGGGCCCGCAGATGGATCGCCGCACGGCCGAGCGGCTCACCACGGGGTTCGACGCCGTGAAGCAGGCCGTCGATCAGAGCGCGTGGGCCACGGCGCTCTCGGCGATGGAGGAGATCCCCGCTCCACTGCGCCTCCACAGCGGCCCCGGCATGCGTTTCCTCTATGGCTATCTGCTCTACAAGGGCGCCGCCGGCGTTGCGGCGCAGTTCCGCGCCTCCATCGACACGCTCGAGGAGCTCGTGCGCGAAGACGAGGACTACGTCGCGGCGCACCCTGAGGTCTTTTACTTCCTCGCGCGCGCGCACGACGCCGAGCTCAACCACGCGCAGGGCGTCCGCGCGATGCGGCGCTACGTCGAGGCGCGCGTCGTCCCCGCCGTCGCGCCCGAAGCGCCCGCGCAAACGCCGACGCCGACGGACGCGGATGGCGCAGCGCCCCCCACGCCTGCCGCCGACGCGGCGCCTCCGACCCCGCGAGCGAACTGACTCGCTGCGAAGTCAGCTACGCACCCCCGCCTGCTCGCGGTGCGCAGTCCTCTTCGCACCGCAAGGAACGCGCGGTCCAGCGCAAGTAAAGTTGGCCAATGATTTCATGTGTTTACGTCACATGACCCCGTCGTCTCCTCAACTGGCACGACCAGTGCTGAACGGCGGCGTATGACCACGACGTCCTCGGCCCAGCAGCGCGCACTCAAGATCCTCGCGAAGTCGGTGTACCGGGAGCTCAAGTCGAGCGGCTATGCCCGCACCGACATGATCGCCTTCACCACGGAGTTGCTCGACCTCGTGACCAGCGAGATGAAGCAGGACGGCGCCGAACCGACGACGCCCGCGAACTCCTGAATCGACGCGACCGTTACGCGCGTCGCACGCAGACTGCCGAGGCCCTCCCCGGAGGCGCTTGCGGGACTGGAAGCGATGCGCGAAACGGGTCGCAACCCTTGATGGATCAAGGGTTTTCGCGCTTGACCACCCCGAGCGCAGTCGCTAAGGTGCGCCGCCCTCGCGCCCGGGTCGGCGCGTCGTCGGGCGTCACTCTCACGACCCTTTCGGAGCCGAGATGACCACGAAGATCGCGATCAACGGGTTCGGCCGCATTGGCCGCTGCGTCGCCCGTATCCTCTTCTCGCAGCGCAACCACGACCTCGAGCTCGTCGCGATCAACGACCTCACGAGCCCGGACGTCCTCGCGCATTTGCTCCAGTTCGACTCAGTCCACCGCACCTTCGGCCTCGAGGTCGGCTCGGACGCGAGCGGGCTCGTCATCGGCGGGCGCAGCGTGCCCGTGTACGCGAAGAAGGACCCGACCGAGCTCCCGTGGGCAGCGCTCGGCGTCGACATCGTGCTCGAGTGCACGGGTGTCTTCCGCGACCGCGCGGGCGCGGGCAAGCACCTCGCCGCGGGCGCGAAGCGCGTGATCATCAGCGCCCCCGGCGAGAAGGACATCGACGGCACCTTCTGCGTCGGGATCAACACCGACACCTACGATTCGGCGAAGCATTTCATCGTCTCGAACGCCTCGTGCACGACGAACTGCCTCGCGCCGATCGCCAAGGTCATCCACGAGCGCTTCGGGCTCGTGAAGGGCCACATGGTCACGGTGCACTCGTACACCAACGACCAGCGCATCCTCGATCTGCCGCACAAGGATCTGCGCCGCGCGCGCGCCGCAGCGCTCTCGATGATCCCTTCGACCACCGGCGCCGCGAAGGCCATCGGCCTCGTCCTTCCGGAGCTCAAGGGCAAGCTCGACGGCACCTCGATCCGCGTGCCAACGCCCGATGTCTCGCTCACCTGTCTCACCGCGCACGTCTCCCGCGCGACGACGCGCGACGAAGTGAACGCAGCGCTCGCCGAGTACGCGGCCGGGCCGCTCGCGGGCATCCTCGGTTTCGAGGCGCGCGAGTTGGTGTCGTCGGACTTCATCGGGGACCCTCGTTCGTCGATCGTCGATGCCGCGCAGACGGCCGTCATCGGCGGTGACCTCGTCGAGGTGCAAGCCTGGTACGACAACGAGTGGGGCTTCTCCCGCCGCATGGTCGACCTCTCTTCCCTGCTCGCGTCGAAGGGCTGAGTCGCCATGCCGCTCGCCGACGGGATTCGTTCGATCCGTGACCTCGAGCTCGCGGGGCGGCGCGTGTTCATCCGCGTGGACTTCAACGTGCCGCTCGACGGCAAGAACGTCACCGACGACACGCGCATTCGCGCAGCGCTCCCCACCATCCGGCACGCGATCGAGCAGGGCGCGCGCGTCGTGCTCGCGTCACACCTCGGCCGCCCGAAGAGCGGGCGCGACGCGAAACTCTCCCTCGAGCCCGCGGGGAGCGTGCTCGCAGGGCTGCTCGGGCAAGAGGTCATCCTCGCGGACGACTGCATCGGCGATGGGCCGCGCAAGGTCGTCCAGGATCTCCGCGACGGTCAGATCGCCATGCTCGAGAATCTGCGCTTCCACGCCGAAGAAGAGGCGGACGACGACACCTTCGCGCGCGAGCTCGCGAAGCTCTGCGACGTGTACGTGAACGACGCGTTCGGCGCGGCGCATCGCGCGCATGCGTCCGTTCATGCCCTCCCCCGTCTCGTCGTGGATCGCGGCGCCGGGCTCCTCATGGAGCGCGAGGTCGCGTCGCTCGGAGGGCTGCTCGGCGACGTCGAGAAGCCTTACGTCCTCGTGCTCGGTGGGGCCAAGGTCTCCGACAAGATGGGCGTCTTCGAGCAGATGCTCGGCAAGGTGAGCGCGATCGTCATCGGCGGCGCGATGGCCAACACCTTCCTCGCCGCGCAGGGACACGTCGTCGGGCGCAGCAAGATCGAGGAGGACAAACTCCCGCTCGCGCGCTCGATCGTGCAGAAGGCCCGCGAGCGCGGCGTCGCGCTGCTGCTGCCCGAGGACGTCGTCGTCGCGACCGCGCTCGATGCGCCGAGCGGCAGCGTCGTCGACGTCGGCGCCATCCCGGCAGACGCGATGGCGCTCGACGTCGGACCGCGCTCGGTCGCGCTCTTCCGAGAGAAGCTGATGCGCGCGCGCACGGTGCTGTGGAACGGGCCGATGGGGCTCTTCGAGAAGGCGCCGTTCGCCGCGGGGACGCGCGGGGTCGCGCAGGCCATCGCCGACTCGGGGGCGTTCAGCGTCGTCGGTGGCGGTGACAGCGTCGCGGCCGTGCAGGACGCCGGTCTCGCGGAGCGCTTCAGCCACGTATCGACGGGCGGCGGTGCGTCGCTCGAGCTGCTCGAGGGCCGCAAGCTGCCCGGCGTGGAAGCGCTCCGCGCATGAGCGCCGGCGCGCACACGGCAGACGCATCGTCCACGAGCCATGGCGGGCGCCGCCCGCTCGTCGTCGGCAACTGGAAGATGCACAAGACGGTGGCCGAGTCCGTCGCGTTCGCGCAGGCGTTGCGTGACGCGCACGCGGCGAGCCACGCCGCCGAGGTCGTGATCGCCCCCGCCTTCCTTGCGCTCCACGCCACGCACGGCGTCACGTACGACGCAGCGATCGGGCTCGCCGCGCAGGACGTCCACTGGGAAACGCACGGTGCCTACACGGGCGAGGTCAGCGCCGGGCAACTTCACCACGTCGGTTGTGCGTACTGCATCGTCGGGCACTCCGAGCGTCGCCACCTCTTCGGCGAGCGCGACGAGGACGTCCGCAAGAAGGTCACAGCACTCCTTGCTCACCACATCACGCCGATCGTGTGTGTCGGCGAGACGCTCCTCGAGCGCGACCGCGGCGAGACGATCGACGTCGTCCTCCGTGAGGTCCGCGAGGCGTTCCTCGGTCTCGATGCGTCGGCGCTCGATCATGTCGTCGTCGCGTACGAACCGCTCTGGGCGATCGGCACCGGGCGCACGGCGACGCCTGCCGACGCGCAGCACGTCCACGCCGCGATTCGCACGCTGCTCGTCTCGCTGGCGGGCGCCGAGCGCGCGGCACGCATCCGCATCCTCTACGGCGGCAGCGTGAAGCCGGACAACGCAGCGGCCCTCCTCGCCGAGCCCGACGTCGACGGGGCCCTCGTGGGCGGCGCCGCACTGGACGTGCAGTCGTTCGTGGCGATTGTCGCCGCCGCGCGGTAGACTTCGCCCCCCCTCAAGGCCTCCGGCTCCAACAGGTCCCCATGTTCGCCTTCGTTTCCGTCATCTACGTCATCGTCTGCGTGTTCCTCATCCTCGTCGTCCTGCTTCAGGCGGGCAAGGGAGGCGGCATGGGCGCGGCCTTCGGCGGCGGAGGCGGCAGCCAGACGGTCTTCGGCGGCGCCGGTGCGGGCAATTTCCTCACGCGCCTGACCTGGATCAGCGCCGTGTTGTTCATGCTGCTCTCCGGCGTCCTCGCGTTCATGTCCTCGTCGAGTGACAAGAGCCTCGAAGAGGCTGCACGCGTCGCCCGCGAGCGCGAGGCCGCGCGCGACGTCAGCAACGCACCGACGAAGGCGCCTGCCGCCGCGGGGATGTCGTCGACCGATGCCGATGCGGGCGCGGCTGCCGCGCCTTCTGCCCCGGCAGCGCCGTCGGGTGACGTTCCGGCTGGCGACGCGCCCCCGGCAGACGCCCCGGCGGCTGCCGATTCGGGTGACGATGCGCCCGCGGCAGCACCGGCCGCAGAGGCACCCGCGGCGCCTACCGCTCCCGAGTGAGTGGCCGCGCCGTCCGCCCTCCCCCTCATCCATCCATTCGGTCGCAAGCCCTCGAGTGCAATGCGCTCGGGGGCTTTGCGTTGGTGCGCGTCGCCGTGTGACAGCGTCGGTCCTCTGAGGACGAGGCACTCGCCGCAGACCGCGTTCAGCCAGCGAGCGGGATGGGTTCGCCCCGGTCGAGCGCGGCAAGAGCCTGACGGGCGTCCTCGACGTAGCGAACGTGATTGTGCTCGGCCGCCGTGCGCAGGATCTCCGAGAGCCAGCGACGCGCGTCCTCGGGCTGCCCCTGCTGCTGATCGATGATCGCGAGCAGGTATTTCCCCTGCAGTTGGTCCCACACGTACGCGTTGGCGTGGGCGTAATCGATCGCCTCGAGCACGCGCTGACGGCCATCTTCGGAGCCAAAGCGCTGCGCGTCGATGAAGCCGAGCACGAGCAGATTGTTCATCTGCAGCTTCACGAACCCGCCTGCCCGCGCGACCTCGAAGGAAAAGTGCAGCGACGCGAACGCGCGCTTCGCGTCGCCAACGCGCAAGTAGGCCTCGCCGAGGTTGTGCGCGTTGACGGCGATCTCGTATTCGAAGCCGTATTCCTTCGCGAGCTCGAGGGCGCGCTGCGCACGATCGATGGTCGCGGCGAAGTCGCGCGCGTAGAAGCAGACGAGCGACTCCATCTTGAGAAGCTCACACTCGACGAAGCGATCCGGCGTCGCGCCGGCGAGGCGACGCGCCTCATCGAGGGCGGCCATCCCGGCGTCCTGTTCTCCCATCGCCGCATGCGCGAGCGCCTTCGGGATCAGGCAACGCTGCTGCGCGAGGACGTCCTCCGTCTCGCGCGCGAGCGTGAGCGCCTCTTCGAGCGCGCGGATCGCGACGCGCTGCTCACCGTTCTTCGAAGCGGCCTCGGCCTCGGCGAGCGCGGCATCGCGCAACACCTCGCGCTCCCCGAGACGGCGCGCGATCTCGCGTCCGCGCTCGAGCCAGCGGCGGGCCTCGTCGAAGCGCATCGCGTGCGCGAGGAGGCGCCCACGCGCGACGCAGAAGCGCGCGATGTACTCCTCGCGTCCGAGGCCCTCCGCGAGGTCGATGGCGGCGACCATATGACGCGCGCCCTCGTCGAGGCGACGCCCACGAAACGCGAGATCGCCGAGGCGCCGATACAGCGCGAGCAGACGGTCGCGGTCCGGCGAGGCGATCTGCGCGAGGGTCTGGATGGCGCGCGCGATGTGGGAGATCGCGCCGTCGTAGGCGTGCTCCTTCTCGAGTCGGTCCGCAGCGCGCACCAGATAGCCCACCGACTTCGCGCGGTCGCCTGCGTCACGCCAGTGCTCGGACAAGCGCTCCGCGAGCTCGTCGAGTCGCGCGGGGTACAGGGCCTCGATCGCGTCCGCCACGGAGGCACTGAGCGCGCGCCGCGCCTCGAGCGTGAGGCTGTCGAGCAGGACATCGCGCATGAGGTCGTGAACGAAGGCGTATTCGCTCGCGCCCTCGTGCGCGACGACGCCTCGACGCTCGAGCAATTGCAGCGCGCCACCGACGTCGGCGAGTCGCTCCTCCGCGACGCGGGCGACGAGCTCCGCGGTGAAGCGCGTACCCACGACCGCCGCGATCTGGAGCGTGTAGCGCTGCGCCGGACCAAGCCGTGCGACGCGCGCCGCCATGAGCCCGCGGAGCGACTTCGGCACCTCGACGTCGGCGATGTCGCGCTTGTACTCGACGCGCCCTTCACGTACGTCGACGGCGCCGGCGTCGAGCAGCGCCTTCAGGTACTCCTCCACGAAGAGCGGACTCCCGCCGCTCTTCGCGGAGACGTCGCGCAGCAGCTCGAACGGAACCTCGTCAGCCCCGAGCCGCGTGCCGACGAGGCGCGCGACATCGTCGTCGGTGAGCGCGCCGAGCGCGAGCGATTGCGCGCCGGGGAGATCGCCCCAGGGATGCGCGAGACCGGGACGGTGGGCGAGTACGACCGCAATGCGTGACTCGGCGCCAGCGCGAAGCAACGCATCGACCAGTGCCTGCGATTCCTCGTCCAGTGACTCAGCGGCGTCCCACGCGAGCACGGTGAGACGGTCAGCCGCGAGACGCGTCGCGATCTTCACGAATGCGGCGCGGAACGGTCGCTCGCCGCCGGGCGCGACGCCCTGATCGACACCGAAGAGCGCGGCGACGGCCTCGAGCTCCTTGGGAGACAGGCCGAGCTCGCGAAGTCGCGCGACCTTCTCTCGAAGAACCGCGGGTGGATCGAGGTCGTCGACGGCGAGAATCGCCTGCATCATCTCCTGCACACCGGAGAGCGGGACCTGCCGACCGTGCGGGGTACAGGTGGCGAGATAAACGCCGACGTCGTGCTGGCCGAGCTTCAGTCGGCGGAGCGTCTCGTGCAGGAGGCGTGATTTGCCGCTGCCTGCCTCGCCGGTGAGCGTCAGGAAGCGGAGTCGACCCCGGTTTGCGAGCGCAAGGACCTCGCCGATGCGGCGCAGTTCGTCGCGCCGCCCCACGAACTTCCCGTGCACCTCCGCGACGCCGCGCTCGGCGGTAAGCACGAAAGCGCCCTCCCCGCCGCCTCCTTGCGGTGAGAGTTCGAAGCGCGCGCGCAGAAGGCGCTCGCTCGGTCCGCTCACGCGAATGCGGTCGCTGCCGCTCCCATCGACGAGACCGCGTGCGGTGCGGACGAGCTCCGTGAAGCGGTCCTCCCGTACGGCGTCGCCGTCCGGGGTTACGAGGAGGCGCCCCGCTGCGATGCCGACCCGCGCTGCCGTCGCGCGGCCGCCCTCGAGCGCGGCTCCCGCGGCGCCACGCGCGAGGCGCAACGCGCAGCGTGCTGCGACGTCCGTGTCGCGACCATCCGGGTCGCGCACGCCGAACAGCGCGATGAACTCGTCGTCGCGAAGTTCCGACGCGCGGGCTGTATCGAGACAGATACCGCCGAATCGCTCGAGGATCCGCGTCGCGGTATCAACGCTGAGAACGTCGCCCGGTGGCAGCTTCACGAGCACCACCGTCGCGTCGCGACGCTCGGTCGCCGGGCGCGTCGGCGTGCCCGTGGCCTGCTGACGACCCAGCCCGGTCGTCAGCGCCCGGCGCGCGCTCGCACGCCCGGAAGGGTTTTGCGCGGGGGTCGCAGCGGGTGCCTGCGTCTCCGCCTGATCGAAGGCCGCCAGGATGCGGTCCCCTTCCGAACCTGTCGAGCGGCTCTCGCCGGCTGCGCGCAGCTCGGCGAGATACTCGCTCAACTCGTGCGCGCCCACGCGACGACCGCTCGCATAGAGGAACTGGATGAGGTCTTCGTAGAGGCGGCTGGCGTTCGCGTGACGGTCATCCGCCGAGTAGGACATCGCGCGGCGGACGATTGCTGCGAGCTCGTCCGGGACCTGGGGTGCGACCTCTTCGAGCGGCCGCACGCGGCCTGCGCGGACACTCGCCAGCGTGTCGTACGGCGAGTTCGAGACGAAGGGGCTCACGCCCGAGAGCGCCTCGTAGAGCACGATGCCGACCGCGTAGAGATCCGTGCGCGCATCGACATCGCGCCCGAGGGCCTGCTCGGGCGCCATGTACTCGTACTTGCCCTTGAGGACACCCGCCTCCGTCTCGTCCTCGACGGTCGTGCGTGCCTTCGCGATGCCGAAGTCGGTGAGCTTGACCTCGCCTTCCCACGACAGGAGCACGTTCTGTGGAGACACGTCGCGGTGCACGATGTGCATCGGGCGCATGGCAGAGTCTCGGCGCCGGTGCGCGTAGTCGAGCGCTTTCGCGAGCTCGCTGATGACGTAGACCGCCAGCTCTTGGGGGAGCGGCCTGCCGAGCCGACGCCCGCGGCGCAGCAGCGTCGCGAGGTCCATGCCCGCGACGAACTCCATCGCGATGAAGTAGGCCTCGTCGGCGCGGCCGAGGTCGAAGACCTGGACGATGTTCGCGTGCGAGAGCGTGACCGCGATCTTCGCCTCGTTGATGAACATCTCGACGAACTGCGGGTTCGCGCCGAGCTCGGGGAGGATGCGCTTGATGACGAGGATCTTCTCGAAGCCCTCGACGCCGTGGGACTTCGCCTTGAACACCTCGGCCATACCCCCGCGCGCGAGGCGTTCGAGGAGCTGGTACTTGCCGTACACGACGGCGGAGGCGGACGAGGAAGAAGGCATCACTCCAGGCCTTGGGAAAGCCGTACATCGGTCCCGACGTGCCCTCCCCCGAAGACATGCCGACACGACGTGCGGTTCATGAGCAAGACGAGGGGCTAGCACGGGGCTGCGGGGGCGGCCAAGCGCATCGCCGCCGACTGGAGCGGCGCCTGACCCCGTCCGGAGAGGCTGTCCCTCATCGGGCGCGCCTCGCCGAGGTCAGAAGCAGACGTCTTCGCGATCGACGCGGAGCGGCGTCGCGCCGCTCATGACCGAGAAACCGAGCGAGGTCGTCACCCGGACGTTGGCGTTGCTCGCACCCGTCGCCGCGGTGACGCCGAGCTCGAAGGGGTACCCCGCCTCGAGATGGCCACCGAACGACGGCGACGACGTACAGCTACCCACACAGAGGCTGCTACCGCCACCGCCGAGCGACGTCGGCATCACGAACGCCAGAGCCGGCAGGACGTCGGTCGTGTTGAACCGGACTTCGAAGCGATCGTCCCGGAACAACGTGCGCGGATCGTCGGGCGTGTAGGTGAGGATGAGGGTCTGGTTGATCGTACCCACCGTGGTCGAATCGAGCCGATTGACTGGGGGCACCGCCGTTCCGAGCGTTGTGCGGGCGCCGGAGGCGTCGGTCACGACGACGGCGACCTGATCGGCCTGCGCCGTGACTGCCCCCGTGTAGAAGCGCCACTCCACGGAGAGAGCATTCTCGCGTGAGCGCGGAGTCCCGACGCTCCCTCCGTACCCGACGTCGACGTCCCCGGTGCCGCTCCGGGCAAGGACGACGGACCACCCGTCGGCCGGATACGTCGTGGTGCCTCGGCTCACCTGAGCCTGCACGAGGAAGGTCAGCGGCCCCCAACCCGCGTAGGGCCGCGTCACCGGCGCGCCGCGCGTCCAGAACGCGCCCGATTGGCTCGTCAGCGGCGCGGTGGCGGTTCCTGCGCTGACGAGACGTACCCCGCCATCATCCCCCAGAGAACCGAAGAACCCACACGTGGCCGCGCCAGCGACGGTCAGCTCGCTGCAATTGAAGGTGTCCGAGACGACGCCGGTCGCGATGCTCGCGTCCTTCGTCGTCGCGTCACCGTCGTCCTCGCAGTAGTTGCAGACCTCGGAGGCCGTGTAGCAGGCCGCGTCGAGGTACGTGCAGTTGGTGTTGCAGCGGCGGCGACCGTTGGTGACCGTCCCGCAGACGATGGGGTAGGTGTTCGCGACGGCGGGGGTCGGCGCCGTCGAGGTCAGAGAACACGCCGTGATGCTGTTCTGCGCGCACGCGAAGCCCTCATCGATGAGGCCATCGCCGTCGTCGTCGGCGGCGTTGCAGGTGCCGGCGACGCCGGTACCCTCGCCGGCCGTGAGGCAGGCGTCCCAGCCGCGGCAGTCACCTCGGCAGGCCTGCGTGCCGCCGGCCACCCCGAGAAGCGTCATGCAGGGTCGGGTCTGTCCCTGGAAACAGGGGTCCATCGTACTGAAGCCATCGTCCTTGACGCCATCGCCGTCGTCGTCGCAGCCGTTGCACGTCTCGATCGCGGCGGCGCAGGCCGTGGAAGCGGTGGGCACGCCGCACGCGGCCGTGCACGTGTAGGTGCCAGGCGTGCCGCACACCGTCGTGCACGCGTTCCCGGTGCTGTTGCGAACACACGCGTAGCCATCATCGACGATGCCATCGCAATCATCGTCGGTGGCGTTGCACGTCTCGGTCGGCAGGGTCGGCGAGAACGTCTCGCTCGTGCACGTCGGGCCGCAGATGTAGGTACCGGAGACGCTGCCCGCCGTCGTGCACGCGCCGAAGGTGCCCGTGCCCGCGCGCGCGGTGCCGAAGACGCAGAGGAAGCCATCATCGGCGATGCCGTCGCAGTCATCGTCGAGCCCGTTGCACGTCTCCGTGCGCGTCGGGGAGCGCGCTGCGTTCGAGTCGTTGCAGTCGCCCGCGACGTTCGAGTAGCCGCTCGGGCATCCCATGAACGCCGTGCGAGAGGGGTCGGCGCAGAGCGTCGTGATGGCGGTCCCGATGCCGGCGCCGTCGCTGTCGGCATCGACGAAGCAGCTCGTCGCGAGCAGCGTCTCGTCGGTCAGGCCGTCGCAGTCGTCGTCGAGCCCGTTGCACGTCTCGGTGACGGTGCCCGGATCGATGTTGCCGCTGCACGTCGCCCACATCCCCGCGATGCAGAGCTGCGTGCCCGCGCGGCACACACCGCGTACCGGAGAGCCACCGCCGCACGCGCGGGAGGTTCCGTCCGTGCATGCGCATCCCTCGTTGGCTGTCGAATCGCAGTCTTCGTCGCGCATCGTCGCGTCGCAGACCTCGACGCCGACGGGCGAGCTGCTCGCGCGTGTGTCGTCGCAGTCCGTCGATGTCGCGACGAAACCAGAGGGCGCCGTGCACCCGGTCGCCGGCATCGCCAGCACGCCGAAGCCGTCGCCGTCGGCGTCGCGGTAGTAGCTGCGCGTCACGCCCTCGTCCGTCATGCCATCGCAGTCGTCGTCGACGCCATTGCACGCCTCGGTTCCGCCCGGGCGCACGGCGCCGTTCGCGTCGTTGCAGTCGGTGGTGGCCGTGGTGCCACCTGCGTTCGTGTAGCCGCTCGGGCAGCTGCCCACGGCCGTGCGGGATGGGTCCGCGCACAGGGTCGTGAGGACGGCGCCGCTGCCGAATCCGTCACTGTCGGCGTCGAGGTAGCAGCTTGCGGCGAGGAGCGTCTCGTCGGTGAGCCCGTCGCAGTCGTCGTCGAGCCCGTTGCACGTCTCGGTGAGCGTGCCAGGGTCGATGTTGCCACTGCATCCGGCCCACGCGCCGGCGATGCAGCGCTGCACGCCTGCGCGGCACGCGCCCCGCAGCGGTGTGCCGCCACCGCACGCGCGCGTCGCGCCATCGGCGCAGGCGCAGCCTTCATTCGCTGCGCCGCTGCAGTTCTCGTC
>Ga0172372_10003003_pt1 | contig 25194 bp, 17 predicted proteins | sample LakKiv5m_2_FD_114544 | JGI IMG/M metagenome (GOLD analysis project Ga0172372, IMG submission 114544) | Freshwater microbial communities from Kabuno Bay, South-Kivu, Congo - kab_092012_9.5m | ecosystem: Environmental > Aquatic > Freshwater > Lake | place: Democratic Republic of the Congo...
CGGACTTTTAATCCGTTGGTCGGCAGTTCGAGCCTGCCACGTCCTACCAAAATCCCCGCAAGGGGGCAGAAAGCCTGCTACTTTAAAAGTAGCAGGCTTTTTTGTTTCTGTGGCTGTTGACACTTACGCGTGGCTGGCCAGACCATGAAAAAAGCCCCGACGGCAAGGTCGGGGCTTTTTTCATGGTGACCAGCAGTGGAATCCAGCCAGCAGCGGCTGGCCGCGGTCGTCAGGCCTGTTTCTTTTTCAGGAAACCGTAGACCACCAGCAGCAAAACGGCGCCCAGGACGGAGCCGATGAAGCTGGCCGGTTGTCCGGGCGCATAGAGCCCGAGGGCCGCGCCGCCGTAACTGGCCACAAACGAGCCAGCCACGCCCAGCACGGCGGTCATGATCCAGCCCATGCCGTCGTCACCGGGTTTGATGGCGCGGGCAATGAAGCCGGCAATGAGGCCGATGAACAGGGTTCCGAGGATGGACATCATGTGCGCGTTGCCTTTCGATGAATCGGGTTGAAGCAGTAATTCTTAGATACTAACCCAGCTCCGTATCGGCGATTATTCAAGCGCCAGGCTCACCGTCGCTGGCTGCGGCTTCCAGTTGCTCGCCCAGTTCCAGCCAGCGCAATTCGAGCGATTCCAACTCGTCATTCACCGCCTTGAGGCGGCGCCCCGTGTCTGCCAGCGTCGCGGGAGCGGCGGGTTGGCTCAGCGTGTCTTCCAGGGCCTGTTTCTCGGCGTTCAGTGCTGCCATGCGCTTTTCCGACTGCTCGAGTTCCTTCTTGAGCGGGCGCAGCTGTTCGGCGCGTTGCTGGCGGCGCTGCGCATCGAGCTTGCGTTGCTCGGGGCTTCGGTTGGCGGCCGGTGCGGCCGCGGTCGGCACAGGGGCCGCCGGGCTTGCATGCGCCGGTTCGGCGGCGGAGTTGCGCAGGTCTTTCTGTTCCTGGCGCTGGGTCTCGCGGGCCTGTTTGGCCACGTCCAGCAGGTAGCGCTGGTAGTCGTCCAGGTCGCCGTCGAACGGGCCGATGCCACCGCGCGAGACCAGCCAGAACTCGTCGCAGACGGCGCGCAGCAGGTGCCGGTCATGGCTGACCAGCATGACGGTGCCTTCGAATTCGTTGAGCGCCATCGACAGCGCTTCGCGTGTGGCCAGGTCCAGGTGGTTGGTGGGTTCGTCGAGCAGCAGCAGGTTGGGTTTTTGCCAGACGATCATGCACAGCACCAGGCGGGCCTTTTCGCCGCCGCTCATGCTGCCAACGGCCTGTTTGACCTGGTCACCGGTGAAGTTGAAGCTGCCCAGGAAGCTGCGCAGGTCCTGCTCGCGCGTGGCCTGGCCGCTCAGGCTGCCGCGAGCGGTGCAGTCCTTTACCAGGCGGATCATGTGCTCCAGTGGCGTATCGGCCGGGCGCAGCACGTCCAGTTCCTGCTGGGCGAAGTAGCCGATGTTCAGACCCTTGCCTTCGGTGATCTCGCCACTGATGGCGGCAAGGTCGCGTGCGATGGTCTTGACCACCGTGGACTTGCCCTGGCCGTTGGCGCCCAGGATGCCGATGCGCTGACCCGCGAGCACCGACTTGCTGACGTTGCGCACGATGGTGAGGGGGGCGCCGCCTTCGACCAGCGACGGGTAGCCAAAGCTGACCTCGTGCATGGCCAGCATGGGGTTGGGCAGGTTCTGCGGTTCGCTGAACTCGAAGGTGAACTCCGCCTCGGCCAGCACCGGGCCGATCTTCTCCATGCGTTCCAGCGCCTTGACACGGCTCTGCGCCTGTTTGGCCTTGCTGGCCTTGGCCTTGAAGCGGTCGATGAACTTCTGCAGGTGCGCAACCTTCTCTTGCTGGCGCGCGTAGGCGGTGGCCTGCAACGCCATCTGCTCGGCACGCATGTCTTCGAACCGGCTGTAGTTGCCGCCGTAGCGGGTGAGCTGGGCGCGTTCGATGTGGACCGTGACGTCGGTGACGGCGTCCAGGAATTCGCGGTCGTGGCTGATCACCAGCATGGTGCCTTCGTAGCGCTTGAGCCAGGCTTCCAGCCAGACCAGGGCGTCCAGGTCCAGGTGGTTGGTGGGCTCGTCGAGCATCAGCAGGTCGCTCGGGCACATCAGGGCGCGGGCGAGTTGCAGGCGCATGCGCCAGCCGCCGGAGAAGCTGTCGACCGGGCGGTCGAGTTCGTCGGTGCGAAAGCCCAGACCCAGGATCAGCGCCTGGGCGCGTGCGGGGGCATCGTGGGCGCCGGCGTCGTGCAGCGCCATGTAGGCGTGGGCCATGCGTTCGCCGTCGTCGCTGGCTTCCGCCGCCGCCACTTCCTGCTGGGCGGCCAGCAGCGTGACGTCGCCTTCGATGACGAACTGGGTGGCCGGCATATCGGTCTCGGGCATGTCCTGGGCCACCTGGGCCACCCGCCACTGGGCGGGCACATTGAAGTCGCCCTTGTCTTCGTGAAGCGTGCTGTCGAGCAGGCGGAAGAGGCTGGATTTGCCGGCACCGTTGCGGCCGACGAGGCCGACTTTTTCGCCCGGGTTGATGGTGACGGACGCGCCATCGAGCAGGACCTTCGTGCCACGACGAAGGACCACGTTTCGCAGAGTGATCATGGTTGGGGCGCCGCCGAAGCGTTCAGCGCCGTAAGGGCTTCAAAAGTCAGGAGCAGCACCTGGTCGTCACCCGCACTGGTGGGGAGCCACACGGCTTCGAGCTGCGGGAAGGCGGCTTCGAAGTGGGCGCGTTCGTTGCCGATTTCGAGCACCAGCACGCCGTCCGGGTTGAGGCGGGCGGGCAGGTCGCGCAGCAGCGAGCGCACGAAGTCCATGCCATCGGCGCCACCGGCCAGGGCGAGTTCGGGCTCGGCGCGGTATTCGGCGGGCAGGGCGTCCATGCTCTGCGCGTTCACATAGGGCGGGTTGCAGAGCACCAGATCCCAGGGGCCGGGGCATTGGGCCAGGCCGTCGGATTCGATGAGGGTGATGCGGTCGTGCAGGCCGTGCCGGTCCACGTTGATGCGGGCCACGGCCAGTGCGTCGGTGGACAGGTCGGCGCCGGTGACCTGCACCTCCGGCCAGGCCATGGCCGCCAGCACCGCCAGGCTGCCGTTGCCGGTGCACAGGTCCAGCACCTGGCGCGTGTGCGCCGACAGCCAGGCATCAAAGCCGCCGTCGGCGATGAGTTCGGCGATGAAGCTGCGCGGCACGATGGCGCGGGGGTCGACATAGAACGACACGCCTTGCAGCCAGGCTTCGTGCGTGAGATAGGCGGCGGGCAGCCGCGATTCGATACGGCGGGTGATGAGCTCGGCCACCGCCAGCGCATCGTCTTCACCCACCGGGGTTTCAGCCATCTCGTCCAGATCGCCATCGAGCGGCAGGCCGAGTTGCCAGAGCACGAGCCAGATGGCCTCATCGCGCGGATTGGTGGTGCCGTGGCCGTAGGCCAGCTGGGCCGCTTCCAGGCGCGCAACGGCGCCGGCGAGGATGTCTTGCAGGGTCATGCGCAGGCCTGTTGCGCCAGCTGTTCCAGCGTTCGGCGGTAGATGTTCTTGAGCGGTTCGATGTCGGCCACGGCCACGTGTTCGTCCACTTTGTGGATGGTGGCGTTGGGGGGGCCGAGTTCGATGACTTGCGGGCAGACCTGGGCGATGAAACGGCCGTCGCTGGTGCCGCCGGTGGTCGACAGCTCGGTCTCGATGCCGGTTTCGTCCCGGATCGCGGTGCGCACCGCGTCCACCAGTGTTCCGGGCGTGGTGAGAAAGGGTCGCCCGCCGATGGTCCAAGCAAGGTCGAAGTCGGCGCCGCGCTGCAGGCCGTGGCGCGCCAGGATGTCGCCCACACGCTGCTGCAGGTCTTCAGGGGTGGACTCTGTGCAGAAGCGGAAGTTGAAGTCGATCACCACCGTGCCCGGGATGACATTGCTCGCGCCGGTACCGCCGTGGATGTTGCTGACCTGCCAGCTGGTGGGCGGAAAGAAGGCGTTGCCCTGGTCCCAGACCGTGGCGGCCAGTTCGGCCAGGGCTGGCGCGACCATGTGGATCGGGTTCTTGGCCAGGTGCGGGTAGGCGATGTGGCCCTGGATGCCCTTGACCGTGAGTTTGCCGCTCATGGTGCCGCGACGGCCGTTCTTGATCATGTCGCCGGTGCGCTCGACCGAGGTGGGCTCACCCACGATGCACCAGTCCAGCCGCTCGCCGCGGCGCTGCAACTCGTTGCAGACGATCACGGTGCCGTCGTTGGCCGGGCCTTCTTCGTCGCTGGTCAGCAGGAAGGCGATGTCGATGGCTGGCACGGGCGTGGCGGCTAGGAATTCTTCGCAGGCCACCACCATCGCCGCCAGTGAGGCCTTCATGTCGCTGGCGCCGCGGCCGAACAGCTTGCCATCGCGGTGCGTGGGCACAAAGGGATCGCTGGTCCAGGCCGCCAGCGGGCCGGTGGGCACCACGTCGGTGTGCCCGGCCCAGACCAGGGTGGGCCGCTGGCCGTTGCCGTGACGGGCCCAGAGGTTGGTGACACGGAAATTGGCCGGGCCGCTTTCGATGGTTTCGCAGGCAAAGCCGATCGCCCGCAGGCGGTCGGCGATCAGCGCCTGACACCCTTCGTCCAGCGGGGTGACGGAGGGGCGGGCGATCAGGGCTTCGGTCAGTCGCAGGGTTTCGCTCATCAGAACTTCACGTCCAGCGTGAATTCGGTAAAGGTGGCGTGGTCGCCCTGGTCGTCCTCGCTCGGCTTGGCCGTCTCGTTGGACTTGAGGGCGTTGAAGTCGTTCTGCAGGCGCCACAGGAGGTTGTTGGGCGAGTCGGCGTTGGCCAGGCCTTCGTTGCGCGAGACCAGTCCATCGGTGATCAGGCGTGCCAGGTCCTGTTCGAAGCTTTGTGAACCCTCGGCCAGCGACTTCTCCATCGCTTCGCGAACACCGGAGAAGTCGGCTTTCTGGATCAGGTCGGCGATCAGGGCGGTGTTGAGCATCACCTCCATGGCTGGCACACGTCCACCGGTGTGTGTGCGCAGCAGGCGTTGCGAGACGATGGCCCGCAGCGCGGCGGCCAGGTCGCCGAGCATGGTCGGCCGCACTTCCACCGGGTAGAAGCTCAGGATGCGGTTGAGCGCCTGGTAGCTGTTGTTGGCGTGCAGGGTGGCCAGGCACAGGTGGCCAGACTGCGCGTAGGCGATGGCGGCCGACATGGTTTCGCGGTCGCGGATCTCACCGATCAGGATCACGTCGGGCGCCTGCCGCAGCGCATTTTTCAGGCCGATCTGCAGCGACTGGGTGTCGGTGCCGATCTCGCGCTGGTTCACCACCGATTTCTTGTTGCGGTAGGTGTACTCGATCGGGTCTTCAATGGTCAGGATGTGGCCCGTCGCGTGTTCGTTGCGGTGGTCGATCATGGCGGCCAGCGTGGTGGTCTTGCCGGCGCCGGTGGCGCCGACCATCAGCACCAGTCCGCGCTTCTCCAGCACCAGCTCCGCCAGGATCGGGGCCACGTTGAGCGAGTCCAGCGGGGGCACGTCACCCGGCACGAAGCGCACCACCACCGCATAGCTGCTGCGCTGGCGGAAACCGCTGACCCGGTAGTTGCCCACGCCATGCAGCATCACGGCCATGTTGAGCTCGCCGGTTTCCTGCAGTTCTTCGATACGAGAGGCCGGCACGATCTCGGACAGCAGGTTCAGCGGCGCATCCGGCGGCAGCACCTGGCTGTTGATCGGGATGGTCTGACCATTGATCTTGATCATGGCCGGCGCGTGCGCCGACAGATAGACGTCTGACGCCCTCTTGTCGGCCATCAGGCGCAGGATGCGCTCCATCGTTCCGCTGCTCATGCCTGACCTTTCAGGGACTCAAAAAAACACATATCTCGTCGTAGGCCGTGCCTCGGTCCAGAACACCGCGGAACCGGCTTTGCCGGGCCGCAGGTTTTGTTCCCCTCAGGGGGACGACGCGCAGCGTCGCAGGGGGGAGCGTCAATCAATCTCTGAGCAAGTCGTTCAGGCTGGTCTTGGCGCGGGTCTGTGCGTCCACGCGCTTGACGATCACGGCTGCGTACAGGCTGTACTTGCCACCGTCCTTGGGCAGGTTGCCGCTGATGACCACGGAGCCGGCCGGCACGCGGCCGTAGCTCACGGTGTCGGTGGCGCGGTCGTAGATGGGCGTGCTCTGGCCGATGTACACGCCCATGGAGATGACCGAGTTCTCCTCGATCACCACGCCTTCGACCACCTCGGAGCGGGCGCCGATGAAGCAGTTGTCCTCGATGATGGTCGGGCCGGCCTGCAGGGGTTCGAGCACGCCGCCGATGCCGACGCCGCCCGAGAGGTGCACGTTCTTGCCGATCTGCGCGCAGGAACCGACGGTGGCCCAGGTGTCGACCATGGTGCCTTCGTCCACGTAGGCGCCGATGTTCACATAGCTGGGCATCAGGATGGCGCCTTTGGCCACGAAGCTGCCGTGGCGGGCGACGGCCGGCGGCACCACGCGCACGCCGCTGGCCTTGAGCTCGGCCTCGCTCATGTCGGAGAACTTGGTCTTGACCTTGTCGAAGAAGGTCAGGTCGCCGCTCTTCATGATGGCGTTGTCGTTCAGGCGGAACGACAGCAGCACGGCCTTCTTGATCCACTGGTGGGTGGTCCACTGGCCCACACCCTCGCGTGTGGCCACACGCAGCTTGCCGGTGTTGAGCTGGTCAATCACGTGGGTCACGGCGTCCAGCACTTCCTTGGGGGCGGAGGCGGGCGAGAGCTCGGCGCGGTTGTCCCAGGCGTTTTCGATCAGGGTCTGCAGTTGTTGCGTCATGTGAAGTTCAGCGTTGAGGGTGAAGGGGGTCAGCCGGGTCAGGTATGCGCCTGGCAGAAACGCACGATGCGGTCGGCGGCTTCCAGGCATTCGGCGGGCTCGGCCACCAGGGCCATGCGCACCCGGCCGGCGCCAGGGTTAACGCCGCCCGCGGCGCGCGCGAGGTAGCTGCCGGGCAAAACGGTCACATTGTATTGAGCCAGCAGTTCGCGGGCGAAGGCCTCGTCGGCGCTCAGGCCGGGCACGCGTCCCTCGAAGGCGGCGGGCACGCCGGCCCACAGGTAGAAGGCCGCGTCGGGCAGGGCCACATCCAGCACCTGGGCCAGCAGCGGCGTGACGGCGGCGAATTTCTCGCGGTACTGGCGGCGGTTGTCGATGACGTGCTCCTCATCGCCCCAGGCCGCCACACTGGCGGCCTGGACGGCCGGGCTCATGGCACCGCCGTGGTAGGTGCGGTAGAGCAGGAACTGCTTGATCAGGGCTGCGTCACCCGCCACGAAACCGCTGCGCAGGCCCGGCACGTTGCTGCGCTTGGACAGACTGGTGAACATCATCAGGTTCCTGAAGTCCGGCCGGCCCAGTTTCACCGCGGCCTCCAGCCCACCCAGGGGCGGCTCGTCGCGGAAGTAGATCTCGCTATAGCACTCGTCGGACGCGATCACGAAACCGTGGCGGTCGCTCAGTTCGAACAGCTTTTTCCATTCGTCCAGCGGCATCACCGCGCCGGTCGGGTTGCCCGGGGAGCAGACGAAGATCAGTTGCGTGCGCGCCCAGACCTCGTCGGGCACGCTGTCCCAGTCCACCGCGAAATTGCGCGCCGGCACGCTGGGCACGTAGAAGGGCTGGGCGCCTCCGAGCATGGCCGCACCTTCGTAGATCTGATAGAACGGGTTGGGGAAGGCCAGCACCGCGTCGGGCCGGGTCGGGTCGAGCACGGTTTGTGCAAAGGCAAACAGCGCCTCGCGCGAGCCGTTGACCGGCAGCACCTGGGTGGCGGGGTTCACGGTGACGGCGTAGCGGCGCTGCATCCAGTCGGCGCAGGCCTGGCGCAAGGCTGGCTCGCCCGCGGTGGCAGGGTAGCCGGTCAGGCCGGTGTCCAGTGCCGCTGCCAGCGCGTCCTTGAGCATCTGGGGCGTGGCGTGTTTGGGTTCGCCGATGCCCAGGCTGATGGCCCGGTGGGCGGGGTTGGGGGTGATGCCGGCGAACAGCTGGCGCAGCCGCTCGAACGGGTAGGGCTGCAAAAGAGACAGGCGGGGATTCATCCGCCGATTATCCCAAGGGCGAAAGCCCGCGCCGGCGAGGCCGTCGTGCCAGGGCGCTCACGGTATCATCCGCCCTGCCGTCCGGTTCCATCAGGGGGCGGATTTTCATTACAAATCAAGCAGTTACAAACTGCTACCCGATCGCCGTGCGCCTCAATTCGATCAAGCTCTCGGGCTTCAAGTCTTTTGCCGAGCCCACCAACTTCATGCTGCCCGGTCAGCTGGTGGGTGTGGTCGGTCCCAATGGCTGCGGCAAATCCAACATCATGGACGCGGTGCGCTGGGTGCTGGGTGAGAGCAAGGCGTCCGAGCTGCGTGGCGAGTCCATGCAGGACGTGATCTTCAACGGCACCAACCACCGAAAGCCGGCCAGCCGTTCCAGCGTGGAACTGGTGTTCGACAACAGCGACCACCGCGCCGGCGGTCAGTGGGGCCAGTTCACCGAGATCGCGGTCAAGCGCGTGCTCACGCGCGATGGCACCAGCAGCTACTACATCAACAACCAGCCGGTGCGTCGCCGCGACGTGCAGGACGTGTTCCTGGGCACCGGTCTGGGCCCGCGCGCCTACGCCATCATCGGCCAGGGCACGATCAGCCGCATCATCGAATCCAAGCCCGAGGAACTGCGTCTGTTCCTCGAAGAGGCGGCCGGGGTCTCCAAATACAAGGAGCGCCGCCGCGAAACGGCCAACCGCCTGGCCGACACGCGCGAGAACCTGACCCGGGTCGAGGACATCCTGCGCGAGCTCAACGCCAACCTGGAGAAGCTGGAGAAGCAGGCCGAGGTGGCGGCGCGCTACAACGAACTCAACGCCAGCGCCACGCTCAAGCAGCACCAGCTGTGGTTCCTCAAGCGTGGTGAGGCCGAGGCCGATCAGATCAAGGTCAAGACCGACGCCGCCCAGGCGGTCAACGACCTGGAGTCGCGCACCGCGGACCTGCGCCGCGTGGAAAGCGAGCTGGAAACCATCCGCCAGGCGCACTACGCGGCGGGTGACCAGGTCAACCAGGCCCAGGGCAAGCTCTACGAAGCGAGCGCCGAGGTGGGCAAGCTCGAAGCCGAGATCCGCTTCGTGGTCGAGGGTCGCCAGCGTGTCGAGCAGCGGCTGGTGCAGCTCAAGGAGCAGATGGCGTCCTGGTCCACACGCAGCCAGGACGCCGGCGCGGAGCTGGAGCATCTGGCCGGCGCCATCGTCGAGGCCGAGGAAAAGTCGATCGTGCTGGCCGCCCAGGGCGAAGACCAGGCCGAGGCATTGCCCGCGCTGGAAGACGCGTTGCGCGCCGCGCAGAACCGCGCCAACGAACAGCGTGGCAGCGTGGTGCAGGTGCAGCAGCAGATCCAGGTGCTGGCCGCCGAGCAGCGCAGCATCGAAGAGCAGAGCCGCCAGATTGTGGTGCGGCGCGACAAGCTCAGTGCCGACCGCAACGCCTTGGCCGCGCCCGACGAAGCCCGCCTGCTGGAACTGCAGGCCCAGCTGGCGCAGGCGCAGGAAGGGGCCGACGTGGCCGAGGCCGTGCTGCACGAGTTGCAGGAGCATGTGCCCCAGCTCGATGACGCTCGCCGCGCCGCGCAGCAGGCGGTCAACCAGGAGTCCGCGAAACAGGCCGACCTGTCGGCCCGGCTCGAAGCCCTCAAGGCCCTGCAGGACAAGGTGCGCACCGACGGCAAGCTCAAGCCCTGGCTGGCCAAGCACGGGCTGGACGGGCTGCAGGGCCTGTGGAGCCGGCTGCACATCGAGCCGGGTTGGGAAAACGCGCTGGAAGCCGCGCTGCGCGAACGCCTGTCGGCACTGGAGGTCTCGCGCCTGGAGATGGTGCGCGCCTTTGCCAGCGACGCGCCGCCCGCCAAGCTGAGTTTCTACAGCCCGGTGTCGGCCGCCGCGCCGGCCGCCGGCGGTACCGCCCTCAAGCCGCTGGCCGACTGGCTGCGCCTGAACGACGCCGGGCAGCAAGCGCTGCTGGCCGACTGGCTGCAGGGCTGTCTGACGGCATCCAGCCTGGACGAAGCGCTGGCGCAACGCGCCCAGCTGCAGCCGGGCCAGGTCATCTACGTGCCCAGTGGCCATGCGGTCAGCGCGCACAGCGTCAGCTTCTACGCACCCGACAGCGAACAGGCCGGTCTGCTGGCCCGCGCGCAGGAAATCGAGCAGCTGGAAAAGCAGGTCCGGGCCCAGGCGTTGATCAGCGATCAGAGCCGGACCGATCTGGTGCGTGCAGAAGCCGCGTACAGCGAGTCCTCGCAGCGCCTGGTGACCGCACGCCGCGAAGGCGCCGAAACCCGCAGCAAGGCCCACGCGCTGCAGGTCGAGGCGCTGCGCCTGACCCAGCTGGCCGAACAGACCCGTGCCCGCAGCGAACAGATCGCCGCCGACCTGGCCGAGGTGGACGCCCAACTCGAAGCCCTGCAGGAACGCCGCGTGACGGCCGAGGCCCGGTTTGAAGAGCTGGACATGCAGCTGGCCGACAGCCAGGAGCGCCACGCCCAGCTGGACGACCAGGTGATCGAGGCCGAGCGACGCCTAACCGGCGCGCGCGAACAGCAGCGCAGCCTGGAACGCCAGGCGCAGGAGGCCACCTTCGCCCTGCGCAGCCTGCAGGCGCGCCAGGCCGAACTGCAGCGCTCGCTGGACACCGCCGCGGCGCAGGAACGCTCACTGGCCGACGAGGAGCGGCGTGCCGCGGACGAACTCTCGCGCCTGAGCGACGCCGCGGCTCAGGCCGGGCTGCAGAACGTGCTGGCCGTCAAGCTTGAACGCGAGCAGGCCCTGGCCGCGCTGCGCAGCCAGTACGACGACCTGACCGCCAAGCTGCGCGCCAGCGACGAGCACCGCCTCAAGCTTGAGCGTGAGCTGGACCCGCTGCGCCAGCGCATCACCGATTTCCAGCTCAAGGAACAGGCCGCGCGCCTGGGCGTGGAGCAGTACAGCCAGCTGCTGGCCGAGGCCAACGCCGATCTGGCCGCTGTGGCGCAGAGCATCACCGAAGGCAATGTGCGCCTGGTCGGCCTGCAAAGCGAGATCGACCGCCTGCACCGCGAGATCCAGGCCCTGGGTGCGGTGAACCTGGCCGCGCTGGACGAACTGACCGCCGCGCGCGAGCGCAAAACCTTCCTGGATTCGCAATCGGCCGACCTGGTCGAGGCCATGACCACGCTGGAAGACGCGATCAAGAAGATCGACAACGAAACCCGCGACCTGCTGGGCAGCACCTTCGAGACCGTCAACGGCCACTTCGGCCGCATGTTCCCGGAGCTGTTCGGCGGTGGCAACGCCAAGCTGGTGATGACCGGGGAAGAAATCCTGGACGCCGGCGTGCAAGTGCTGGCGCAGCCGCCGGGCAAAAAGAACCAGACCATCCACCTGCTCTCGGGCGGCGAGAAGGCGCTGACGGCCATCGCGCTGGTGTTCGCGATCTTCCAGCTCAACCCCGCGCCGTTCTGCCTGCTGGATGAGGTGGACGCGCCGCTGGACGATGCCAACACCGAGCGCTACGCCCGCCTGGTGACCAGCATGAGCAAGCAGGGCACGCAGTTCCTGTTCATCAGTCACAACAAGATCGCCATGGAAATGGCCGAGCAGCTGATCGGGGTGACCATGCAGGAGCAGGGCGTCTCGCGCATCGTGGCGGTGGACATGGAGTCGGCCGCCGGCATGATGGAATCCCACTGAACCCTACCTTTCGAGCCCATGAGTTCATTGCAAATCAGTCTGGCGATCATTGGCGGCCTGGTGCTCGCCGGCGTCGTGGCCTACAACGCCTGGGTCACGCGCCGCAGCGCCCCCCGCACCGCGCGTGAGCGCAGCAGCCCCGAGGCCTTGGCCGCTGAACGTGCTGAGCCAGCGGCGGCGGCGCGCGCCGACGCCCCGGGCGGCCTGCACGATCGCATCGAGCCCTCGCTGGGCGAGGGACCCGACGAGCAGGCCGCAGGTATGCCCGCCGATGCGCTGCGCTCACCGGCGGCCGTGCCGGTGACGCTCAACAGCATCGTGCAAGGCCCCGAGAAGCGGCCCGGACTGGACGCGCTGATCGACGTGATCGCGCCACTGCTGCTCGAAGGCCCGGTTTCGGGCGATGCCGTGCTGGCGGCGCTGCCGGGCACACGTCGCGTGGGCAGCAAGCCGTTTGCGGTGGAGGGGCAGCACGAGGTCACAGGCGACTGGGAAGCGCCGCGGCCCGGTCAGCGCTACGCGTCGCTGCAGGCGGGCGTGCAGCTGGCCAACCGCTCCGGCGCGCTCAACGACATCGAGTTTTCGGAGTTCGTGGTCAAGGTCCAGGCCTTTGCCGATGCGGTCGGCGCAGCCCCCGATTTCCCGGACATGCGCGCCGAAGTGGCCCGCGCCCGCGAGCTGGACCACTTTGCCAGCGGGCACGATGCGCAGCTGGGCTTCACCCTGCGCGCGCGCCGCGCGGCCTGGAGTCCGGGCTATGTGGCCCAGCACGCGGCGCGGCTGGGCTTTGTGGCCGGCGTATTGCCCGGTCGCATGGTGCTGCCGGGCAGTGAGCCGGGGCAGGCGCCGATCCTCAGCCTGAGCTTCGATCCCCAGGCCGCCATGGCCGAAGACCCCGAACAGAGCGCGTTGCGCGAGGTTGCGCTGTCTCTGGAAGTGACCCATGTGCCGCGCAGCGAACAACCTTTTGTGCGCCTGCGCCAGGCCGCCGCCGCACTGGCCGAAGCCATGGACGGTGTGGTCACCGATGACGCCGGCCAGCTGCTCAGCGCCGACACCATGGACGCCATCGGCGCCGACCTGGAAGGCCTGTACGACGCGCTGGATGCGCACGATCTGGCGGCCGGGTCAGCGCAAGCCAGACGGCTGTTCAGTTGAACAACTGACCCACCCCCGCCGCGCTGCGCGCGACCCCCTCAAGGGGGCAACGCTGGCGGCCCGGCGGAGCCGGTTCCGCGGCGTTCTGGAATCGTTCCCCCTCTCTCGTCTGGCGGATTTCCGATCATGAGCACTCCCGACCTTTTTGCATCGGCACCATCGCCCGCCGACCGCGCCGCCGAGCTGCGCGCGCAGCTGAACCACCATGCCCACCGCTACTACGTACTCGATGCCCCGGAGATACCGGATGCCGAATACGACCGGCTGTTCCGCGAGCTGCAGGCGCTGGAGGCGGCGCACCCGGAGCTGATGACACCCGATTCGCCCACGCAGCGGGTGGGCGGCGCCCTGCTGGACGAGCTGGCCAAGGTGCGCCACGCCGTGCCCATGCTGTCGATCGAGACCGAAACCGATACCGAACCGACCGGGGCAGTGAACTTCGACACCCGGGTGCGCCGGGCGCTGGGCCTGGCCGATGACGCGCCGCCGGTCGAGTATGTGGGCGAACTCAAGTTCGACGGTTTGGCCATGAGCCTGCGTTACGAGCATGGTGTGCTGGTGCAGGCCGCCACGCGTGGCGACGGCGAGGTCGGCGAAGACGTGACGCACAACATCCGCACCATCGGACAGGTGCCTTTGCGCCTGCCCGCCGACTGCCCCGGGGTCTTGGAAGTGCGCGGCGAGGTCTACATGCGCCGCGATGATTTCGAGGCGCTCAACGACAAGCAGCGCGCCAGGATCGCCGCCGGCGCCAAGGGTGAAAAGACCTTCGTCAACCCGCGCAATGCTGCGGCAGGCGCGGTGCGCCAGCTCGATTCCGCCATCGCGGCGCAGCGCCCGCTGAGCTTTTTCGCCTATGGGCTGGGCGAGGTCACGCCGGTGGAGCAGGGCGGCCCGGTGTTCGACACGCACTTCGGTCTGCTCATGCAGCTCAAGACCTGGGGGTTTCCGGTGGCCGAACAGACCGCCGTGGCCTGCGGGGCGGACGAGCTGATCGCCTTCCACCAGCGCGTCGGCGCCGTGCGCGACCAGCTGCCGTTCGACATCGACGGCGTGGTCTACAAGGTCAACAGCCTGGCGCTGCAGCGCGAACTGGGCTTCAAGACGCGCGAGCCGCGCTGGGCCGTGGCGCACAAGTACCCGGCGCAGGAGCAGCTGACCACGGTGCTGGCCATCGACGTGCAGGTGGGCCGCACCGGCAAGCTCACCCCCGTGGCCAAGCTGGCTCCCGTGTTCGTGGGCGGCGTGACGGTGACCAACGCCACCCTGCACAACGAGGCCGAAGCCCGCCGCAAGGACGTGCGGGTGGGCGACACGGTGATCGTGCGCCGCGCGGGCGACGTGATCCCCGAGGTGGTGGCATCGTTGCCTGAGAAGCGCGTCGCCGGTGCCGAGCCCTTCAACATGCCGCACACCTGCCCGGTTTGCGGCAGCGCTGCCGTGCGCGAGGAGGGCGAGGTGGACTACCGGTGCAGCGGCGGCCTGTTCTGCGCCGCGCAGCGCAAGCAGGCCATCCTGCACTACGCGCAGCGCCGGGCGGTGGAGATCGAGGGCCTGGGCGACAAGCTCGTGGAACAGCTGGTGGACGCCGACGTGGTCAAGACCCTGCCGGACCTGTACCGCCTGGGCCTGATGGCGCTGGCCAACCTGGATCGCATGGCCGAGAAGTCGGCGCAGAACATTCTGGTCGCGCTGGAAAAGTCCAAGCAGACCACGCTGCCGCGCTTCCTGTTTGGCCTGGGCATCCGACACGTGGGCGAGGCCACGGCCAAGGAAATGGCGCGCCACTTCGGCCACCTGGACGCCATCATGGACGCCAGCCTGGAGCAACTGCTGGAAGTCAGCGACGTCGGCCCGGTGGTGGCGCAAAGCATCCGCACCTTCTTTGACCAGCCGCACAACCGCGAGGTGGTGGAGCAGCTGCGCGCCTGCGGCGTGCACTGGGAAGAGGGCGCACCCGCCGAGCGCGCCTCTCAGCCGCTGGCGGGCAAGACCTTCGTGCTCACCGGCACCTTCCCCACGCTCAAGCGGGAGCAGGCCAAGGAAATGCTCGAAGCCGCTGGCGCCAAGGTGGCCGGCTCGGTGAGCAAGAAGACCGACTACGTGGTGGCCGGCGAAGAGGCGGGCAGCAAGCTCGACAAGGCGCGCGAACTCGGCGTGGCCGTGATCGACGAGGCCGGGATGCTGGCGCTGCTCGGCGGCTGATCGGCCCATGTGGTTCGCACTCGGCCTGGTCAGCCTGTGCGTGGTGCTGGCCTGGCAGATCCGCTGGCGCTGGCGCCGCCCCTGGCGTGGCACACCGGGCATTCAGGGGCGCGGCCATGCGCACGAGTACCGTTACCTGACGTACAAGGACAGCACCTACGGCGTTCAGGTCGGGGTGCCGGTGCCGGCGTATTTTCGATTCGAGCTCAAGCGCGAAAGCTGGGTGGATCGCTTCTTCAAGTGGACCGGCCTGTCGGTGGAGCAGCAGTTCGGTCAGGATGGCTTCGACCGGCTCGTGTACGTGGCGTCCGATGACGCACACCTGTGGAACCGCGTTGCCGACAGCGCTGCCTTGCGCCACGCGGCGCAGGCCCTGCTCGTCAATCGGACGGCAGGGTGCAAAGTCCGGCGCGTGTTCTGCGCCAACGGCAAGCTGGTGGTCCATGTGCATCGGGGGCGCTGGTTCAGCCGCCAGGACGACCGCATGCGCCTCGGGCAGCACCTGGCAACCGCCTTGCCATCGCTGCACGACATCGCCAGGGGTCTGCGCGACAGCCGCCGCCCTGAAGGTCTGCCGAGCCAGCGCGACCCGTACCTGTTGCCAGGTGTGGTGGTGCTGGCCACCTCCACCGCGCTGGCCATCAACGGGACGCTGTTCTGGCTGCGGCCGGTGCTGTTCGACGACAACTTCCTGCTCGACCCCTGGCGCCTGTGGCCCCATACGCTGTGGGCGGGCGGCGCGCTTCTGCTGGCGCTGCTGTGCGCGCATCTGGTGCTGCTGGCCCGCAGTGCACGGGCGCATCTGTACCTGCTGGAGTTGCTGCTCGTGGGCTCACTCGGTGCCTTCAGCACGGCAGCCAGCGAGCTGCGTGATGCCAACATCGAATGGGATACCTCACCCGTGGCGGTGCGTGAAGCCGAGGTGGTGGGCAAGTCCTTCAGCCGCAGCCGCAAGGGCGGCACGCGCTACTACCTGCATGTGCGCGACTGGCACAACTCGGACACCACCCGTGAGGTCCAGGTATCAGCCAGCTTCTACGATCAAACGGACCCGGGCCGGCAACTGGTTTTCCAAGAGCGGGCCGGGTACTTTGATGCCGCCTGGGCGCGCCTGGTGGGGGTGCGTTAGGCGGCCACCGCCGCCAGCCGGCACTACTTGAACTTGTAATGGTCGCGGTTGAGCACCGCCGCCACGGCGGTGACTTCCTCGGGGAACAGCCCCAGGTTCATCTGGGTGTTGCACATCTCCACCATGCCCCGCAGCAGGCCGGCGGTGTTGATGCGGCCTTGTGGCTTGTACATGGCGCTGCCGTCGCCACCGACTTTGCTCACATGGCAGGCCACGCACTTGTGTTCCGCGATCAGCTTCTGGCCCAGGGCCAGGTCGGCGTCCTTGAAGATGTCGGCCGCGCGGGCCTGGCCGGCCAGGAAGGTCGCGCCACCGGCCAGCAGCAGGGCGGCGAGGGCGAAGCGCTGCCAGTGGCGACGGGAGGGCACGGGGCGCGTGGCTGTGCGGATCGTGGGGCGGGTGGACATGGTTTTCCTCCTTGAGGGGTTGCAGGGATCCCTGAGGGGACACAGGTCCACTGTATCGCTCGCACAATGTCAGTCCATCAGGGACAACCTTAAGACCTCCCCGGAGTATCAAGCATGGCCATCCACCCGATTCTCAAGATGGGCGACCCGCGGCTGCTGCGCGTGGCCCAGCCCGTGACCGCCTTCGACACACCCGAATTGCACCGCCTGGTGGCGGACATGCAGGAAACGATGGAGGCTGTGAATGGCGCCGGCCTGGCCGCGCCGCAGATCGGCGTGGACCTGCAGCTGGTGATTTTCGGTTCGGGGCTGCCGAATCCCCGTTACCCGGGGGCGCCGGTGGTGCCGCGCACCGTGCTGATCAACCCGGTGATCACCCCACTGGGCGACGAAGAGGAAGAGGGCTGGGAGGGCTGCCTCTCGGTGCCCGGTCTGCGCGGTGTGGTGCCGCGCTGGCGGCGCATCCGTTACCAGGGCTTTGCCCCCGACGGTAGCGCGATCGATCGTGAGGCCGAGGGCTTTCATGCCCGGGTGGTGCAGCACGAATGCGACCACCTGCAGGGCGTGCTCTACCCCATGCGGGTGCGGGATTTCAGCCGCTTTGGCTTCACCGAGGTGCTGTTCCCCGGGCTGGATGTGCCGCTCGACGATTGAGTCTTGCACGCCCCGGCTGTGGCGCGAAACAAAACGACATGTTCATGCCCGGCGGATCGACTAGAATCACGCGGTTGGCATTTGCGCAAGGGAATCCATGAAAAGAAGCCTTGCCGCACTGGGATGTGCGGCCTTTCTGGCGGGATGTGCCGTGTCGCGCCCGCCAGCCACCCCTGAACCCGACCTTCCCACGCAATGGTGGGCGCCCGTGCTGCCGCACCAGGGGCAGGGCGCCGACCTGACCGGCTGGTGGTCGCGGCTGGGCGATCCGGTGCTGACCGACTGGATAGCCCGCGCGCAGCAGCACAGCCCCAGCTTGGCCGCGGCCCGCGCCAACATCGCGTCCGCCCGGGCGGCGGAGGCGGTCACCGAGGTGGCCAACGGGCCCCAGGTGGCGGCGGTGGCCAGCACCTCGCGCAGCAAGCCAGATGCCGCGGCGCCTGCGGGCACTGTGCTGGGCGTGGGTCTGCAGGCGGCGTGGGTGATCGACCTCTGGGGCCAGTCGGCGGCCGAAGGTGCCAGCGCACGTGCCCAGGTGCAGGCGGCCGAGGCCGGCTGGCACGAGGCCCGTGTGGTGGTGGCGGCCGAACTGGCGCGCCTGTATGTGTCGCAGCGCCTGTGCCAGGCGCAACTGTCTGTGGCCACGGGCGACCGCGATTCGCGCGGTGCCACCGCGCGCAGCAGCGCGGTGACCGAACGCGCCGGCCTCACGGCGCCGGCCGTGCTGGCGCTGGCGCAGGCCAGCCATGCCGAAGCCCAGGCCCGCACCCAGGCCCAGGCCGAGCAGTGCGAACGCCAGATCAAGGCCCTGGTGGCGCTGACGGCCCTGCCCGAGCCGACAGTACGGGCGCAGTTGCCGCCCGGCTGGGCACCGGCGAGCATGCCGGCCCTGTCGGTGCAGGCCGTGCCGGCCGAGGTGCTGCGCCAGCGGCCCGACGTGCTGCGCGCCCAGCGCGAACTGGTGGCCGCCGGTGAAGCCGCGGGCGCGGCCCGTGCCGCGCTGTGGCCCAACCTCAGCCTCTCGGGCAGCGTGCTGCGCAACCGCTACAGCACCGCCAGCGGCAGCACCAGCTTCAACACCTGGTCCGTCGGCCCGCTGACGCTGACCCTGCCGCTGGTGGGCCGCAGCGCGCTGACCGGCAACGCCGACGCCGCGCAGGTCCGCTACGAGGCCGCCGCCTCCGCCTACGCCGCGACGCTGCGGCAGGCTGTGGCCGAGGTGGAACAGGCGCTGGTCACCCTGTCGGGCCTGGAACAGCGCCAGGCCGCCACCGAAACTGCCGTGGCCGGCTACACCCGGTCGTTCCTCGCCACCGAGGCCCGCCACCGCGTCGGCCTGGCCAGCCTGCCCGAGCTGGAAGAGGCGCGCCGCCTGCGCCTGAACGCCGACAGCAGCGCCCTGGCCCTGCAGCAGGAGCGCTTCAACGCCTGGGTCGCCCTGTACCTGGCCCTGGGCGGTGGCTTCGACCCCGCCCGCACCCCCACCGAATCCCGCCAAGCGTCATGAAAACCACATCCGTCCGCGCCACTCCACCTGCTTCGCTCTGGCTGACCGCGCTGCTGGTGACCGCCGTCCTGGCCGCCTGTTCGCCGGGTGCCGAAGACCCCGCAGCCGCCAACGGCGCAGCAACGGCGGCCGACGCCGCCGCCCAGAAGCCGGCCATGACGGTGTCCGTCACGCGGCCGCAGCGTGCCGCGCTGCCGCTGTCGCTGGCGGCCAACGGCAATGTCAGCGCCTGGCAGGAGGCCAGCATCGGCGCCGAACTGAACGGACTGCGCCTGTCGTCCGTGAATGTGAACGTGGGCGACGTGGTCCGCAAGGGCCAGGTGCTGGCCACGCTGGCGGGCGAAACCACCCAGGCCGAAAGCCTGCAGGCCAAAGCGGCGCTGATGCAGGCCGAGGCCAGCCACGAAAACGCCAAGGCCGATGCCGACCGGGCGCGGGCCATCCAGGACACGGGCGCGCTGTCGCAGTCGCAGATTGCGCAGTACCTGACGGCCGAGAAGGTGGCCAAAGCCCAGTGGGAAGCCGCCAAGGCCGCCTACGGCGCCACCCAGGTGCGGCTGGCCAACACCCGCGTGCTGGCGCCCGACGACGGCGTCATCTCCGCGCGCAGCGCCGCGGTGGGCGCGGTGGCGGGGGCCGGGCAGGAGCTGTTCCGCCTGGTGCGCGGCAGCCGCATGGAATGGCGCGCCGAAGTGACGCCTGCCGAGGTGGGCCGCATCCGCGTGGGGCAGGCGGTGCAGGTCACCGCCGCCACCGGCACCCGGCTGACCGGCAAGGTCCGGGCCATCGCGCCGTCCGCCGATCCGCAGACCCGCAACGTGCTGGTGTTCGTGGACCTGCCGCGTCACGACGACCTCAAGGCCGGCACCTTCGCTCGCGGCGAATTCGAGTTGGGCCGCAGCGACGCCATGACCGTGCCGGCGACCGCCATCGTGGTGCGCGACGGCCACAACTACGTGTTTGTGATCGGTGCCGACAGCAAGGCCTCCCAGCGCAAGGTGCAGACCGGCCGGCGTGTGGGTGAACGCGTGGAGGTGCTCGATGGCTTGAAGGGCGATGAGTCCATCGCCGTGCAGGGCGCCGGCTTCCTCAACGAGGGCGACCTCGTGAAGGTGACCAAATGAACGTTTCCGCCTGGTCCATCCGGAACCCGATCCCGGCGGCGATGCTGTTCGTCATGCTGACGCTCGCCGGGCTGTTCTCGTTCCAGTCGATGAAGGTGCAGAACTTCCCCGACCTGGACGTGCCCAACATCACCATCGTCGCCAGCCTACCGGGCGCAGCGCCCAACCAGCTGGAAAACGACGTCGCCCGCAAGCTGGAGAACAGCCTGGCCTCGCTGCAGGGCCTCAAGCACATCTACACCAAGGTGCAGGACGGCGTGGTCTCGATCACCGCCGAGTTCCGCATCGAGAAGGACACGCAGGAAGCGCTGGACGATGTGCGCTCGGCCGTGGCCAAGGTGCGTGGCGACCTGCCCACCGACCTGCGCGAGCCGATCATCAACAAGATCGAGCTGGCCGGCGGCGCCGTGCTGGCCTACACCGTGCACTCGGACAAGATGGACGACGAGGCCATCTCCTGGTTCGTGGACAACGACGTGGCCAAGCTGCTGCTGTCGGTGCGCGGTGTGGGCGCGGTCAACCGGGTGGGCGGCGTCAACCGCGAGGTGCAGGTGCAACTGGACCCGCTCAAGCTGCAGTCGCTGGGCACCACCGCGGCCGATGTCTCGCGCCAGCTGGCGCGGGTGCAGATCGAAAGCGCCGGCGGCCGGGCCGACATCGGTGGCAGCCAGCAGCCGCTGCGCACGCTCTCGGCCATGAAGTCGGCCGAGGAACTGGCCGCGCTGGAGATCGCCCTGTCCGACGGCCGTCGCGTGCGGCTGGACCAGATCGCCACCGTGGTGGACACCATCGCCGAGCCCACGGCCGCCGCTTTTCTGGACGGCCAGCCGGTGGTGGGCTTTGAAGTGGCGCGCAGCCGCGGCGCCAGCGAAGTGGAGGTGGGCCACGGCGTGCGCGAGAAGCTCAAGGCGCTGCAGGCCGAGCGGCCCGATCTGAAGATCACCGAGTCGTTCGACTTCGTGACGCCGGTGGAGGACGAATACAACGCCTCCATGACACTGCTGTACGAGGGCGCCATCCTGGCCGTGCTGGTGGTCTGGCTGTTCCTGCGCGACTTCCGCGCCACGGTCGTGTCGGCGGTGGCGCTGCCGCTGTCGGCCATCCCGGCCTTCATCGGCATGCACTACATGGGTTTCACCATCAACGTGGTGACGCTGCTGGCCATGTCACTGGTGGTCGGCATCCTGGTGGACGACGCGATTGTCGAGGTCGAAAACATCGTGCGCCACATGCGCATGGGCAAGTCGCCGTACCAGGCGGCCATGGAGGCGGCCGACGAGATCGGCATGGCGGTGATCGCCACCACCTTCACGCTGATCGCAGTCTTCCTGCCCACGGCCTTCATGGCCGGCATTCCGGGCAAATTCTTCAAGCAGTTCGGCTGGACGGCCGCGCTCGCGGTGTTCGCCTCACTGGTGGTGGCGCGTGCGCTCACGCCCATGATGGCGGCCTACATCCTCAAGCCGGTGGTCACCGCCAAGGATGCGCCGGCCTGGGCGCGCCGCAACCGCGTGCTCGGCGGTATCTGGGGCTGGATGACCAACCAGGACGAGCCGCGCTGGCTGGACACCTACCAGGGCTGGGCGGCCTGGTGCATCCGCCACCGCTGGGTGACCATGACGGGTGCGCTGCTGTTCTTTGTCGGCTCCATCATGCTGATCCCGCTGCTGCCGCAGGGCTTCATCCCGCCCGACGACAACTCGCAGACCCAGGTCTACCTGGAGCTGCCACCCGGCAGCACGCTCAAGCAGACGGTGGCCACCGCCGAGCAGGCGCGTCTGCTGGTGGGCGGTGTGAAGCACGTCAAGTCGGTCTACACCACCATCGGCTCCGGCTCGGCCGGCAGCGACCCGTTTGCGCCGCAGGGTGCGCAGGAGTCGCGCAAGGCGGCACTGACCATCCAGCTGGACGCGCGCGGCGAGCGCCCACGCAAGCAGGTGATCGAAAACCAGATCCGCGAGGTCATGTCCGACCTGCCAGGCGTGCGCTACAAGGTCGGCCTGGGGGGCTCGGGCGAGAAATACATCCTCACCCTCACCGGCAACGACCCCAACGCCATGGCCGGCGCGGCCCGCGACATCGAACGCGATCTGCGCACCATCCCGGGCGTGGGCAGCATCCAGTCGAGTGCGGCGCTGGTGCGCACCGAAATCATCGTCACGCCCGACCTGGCCCGCGCCGCCGACCTGGGCGTGACCAGCAGCGCCATCGCCGAAACCCTGCGCATCGCCACCGTGGGCGACTACGACGCGGCCCTGCCCAAGCTCAACCTGCCGCAGCGCCAGGTGCCCATCGTGGTCAAGCTCGACGCCGCCGCGCGTGAAGACCTGGAGGTGCTCTCGCGCCTGGCCGTGCCCGGTGCCAAGGGGCCGGTCATGCTGGGCCAGGTGGCCACGCTCAGCTTCGGCGGCGGCCCGGCGGTCATCGACCGCTACGACCGCTCGCGCAACATCAACTTCGAGGTCGAGCTCGCCGGCATCGCGCTGGGCGACATGAAGACCGCGGTGGACGCGCTGCCGAGCATTCGCAATCTGCCGCCCGGCGTGCAGGTGCTGGAGATCGGCGACGCGGAAGTGCAGGGCGAGCTGTTCGCCAGCTTCGGCCTGGCCATGCTGACCGGTGTGCTGTGCATTTACATCGTGCTGGTGCTGCTGTTCAAGGCCTTCCTGCACCCCTTCACCATCCTGGCGGCGCTGCCGCTGTCGCTGGGCGGGGCCTTCGTGGCGCTGCTGCTGACCGACAAGAGCTTCTCCATGCCCTCGCTGATCGGTCTGATCATGCTCATGGGTGTGGCCACCAAGAACTCCATCCTGCTGGTCGAGTACGCCATCGAGGCGCGGCGCGAACACGGCCTGGACCGGCTGCACGCCATCCTGGACGCCTGCCACAAGCGCGCGCGGCCCATCGTCATGACCACCATCGCCATGGGCGCCGGCATGCTGCCCATTGCGGTGGGCTGGGGCGCGGCCGACAGCAGCTTCCGCTCGCCCATGGCGATCGCCGTGATCGGCGGCCTGATCACCTCCACCTTCCTGAGCCTGCTGGTCATCCCGGCGGTGTTCACCATCGTGGACGATGTGGCGCTGTGGTTCGGGCGCCGCATGGGGCGCCCGGCGCGCGCGGGTGTGACGCCGCCGGCCGGCACCTAGCTAGCCCTGCAACGTCTCCAGCAACTCCGTCTCGATTTCGATCTGGCGCTTGTTGACTTGCAGCGCCGGACCGCTGATGAGGAAGGTGTCTTCCACCCGTTCGCCCAGGGTGCTGACCTTGGCCAGTTGCACGCTGATGTCGTGCTGGGCCAGCACCCGCGCAATGCAGTAGAGCAGGCCAGCGCGGTCGCTGGCCGAGACGCTGAGCAGCCAGCGCTGGGCTTTTTCGTCCGGGCGCAGGTCCACGCGCGGGGTGATGGGGAAGCTTTTGACGCGGCGCGAGAGCCTGCCTTTGCTGGGTGAGGGTAGCGGCCCGCGTTCGTCGATGGTGCGGGCCAGGTTGTTCTCCACCATGGCGATCAGCTCGCGGTAGTGTTCGGATAACGTCGGCGCAACGACCTGGAAGGTGTCCAGCGCCCAGCCGCTGCGGGTGGTGTGCACCCGCGCGTCCAGGATGCTGAATCCGGCGTTGTCAAAGTAGCCGCAGATGCGGGCGAACAGGTCGTTCTGGTCGGGTGCGTACACCAGCACCTGCAGGCCTTCGCCTTCGGTGGAGCGCCGCGCGCGCACGATGCTGGCGGGGGTGGCCGCATCATGCTCCGTCTGGGCATCGGCGGTGTCGCCCTGGGCAGGTGTGGCACGGGCGTTGAGCGCGAGCTGGCGCGTCAGCACCCGCGTATGCCAGGCGATTTCGTCGGCCTGGTGGCGCATGAAGTAGCTCACGTCCAGCGTGTCCCACAGTGCCTTGTGCGCCATGTGGGGCAGGGCGTGCAGGGCCAGTTGCGATAGCGCCTCACGCTTGCGGGCCTCGATTTCGGCGCCGGGGTCGGGGGCGCGGCCGCCAAGGGCACGCAAGGTGTAGTGGTACAGGTCTTCCAGCAGTTTGCCCTTCCAGGCGTTCCACACCTTGGGGCTTGTGCCGCGGATGTCGGCCACGGTCAGCAGGTAGAGCGCGGTCAGGTAGCGCTCGTTGCCCACGCGCTTGGCGAAGGCGCTGATCACGTCCGGGTCGCTCAGGTCTTCCTTCTGGGCGATGCGGCTCATGGTCAGGTGCTCGCTCACCAGAAACTCGATGAGCGTCGCGTCCTCGCGTGCGATGCCGTGCTGGCGGCAGAAGCTGCGCACATCGTGGGCGCCCAGTTCGGAATGGTCACCCCCGCGGCCCTTGGCGATGTCATGAAACAGCGCGGCGATGTAGAAGATCCAGGGCTTGTCCCAGCCGGCGGCCAGCTGCGAGCAGAACGGATATTCGTGCGAGTGGTCGGCAATGAAGAAGCGCCGCACATTGCGCAGCACCATCAGGATGTGCTGGTCCACCGTGTAGACATGGAACAGGTCGTGCTGCATCTGGCCCACGATGTGGCGGAACACCCAGAGGTAGCGACCCAGCACCGAGGTCTGGTTCATCAGCCGCATGGCGTGGGTGATGCCTTCGGGCTGCTGCAGGATTTTCAGGAAGGTGGCGCGGTTGACCGGATCGTTGCGGAACTTCGCGTTCATCACCGGCCGCGCGTTGTACAGCGCGCGCAGCGTGCGGGCCGACAGGCCCTTGATGCCCACGGTCGTCTGGTAGATCAGGAAGGTCTCGAGGATGGCGTGTGGCTGCTGAACGTAGAGGTTGTCGCTCGCCACCTCCAGCATGTTGGCCTTGTCGAAGAAGCGCTCGTTGATGGGGCGCAGCTGCTGCGGGCCCTGCTCGTCGCTGTTCAGGCGCTCCTCGATGTTGAGCATCAGGATCTGGTTGAGCTGCGTGACCGCCTTGGCCGCCCAGTAGTAGCGCTTCATCAGCTGTTCGCTGGCGCGGCGCACGCTCCGGGCGGTGGTGGGCGGTTGTGCTGTTGGCGTGTCGGCCAACAGCGCCGCGGGCACCTGCGCCTTGTAGCCAAAGGATTCGGCCACCGCGGTCTGCAGGTCAAACACCAGCCGGTCTTCGCGCCGGTGGGCCAGCAAATGCAGGCGGGCGCGAATCAGGCTGAGCAAGGCTTCGTTGGCCTTGATCTGGCGCACCTCCAGCGGCGTGGCCAGGCCTTTGCTGGCCAACTCGTCCCAGCTGCGGCCCAGGCCGGCGGCCTTGGCCACCCAGAGGGTGACCTGCAGATCCCGCAGCCCGCCGGGGGACTCCATGCAATTGGCCTCCAGCGAGTAGGGCGTGTTCTA
>Ga0172372_10003004_pt1 | contig 25190 bp, 19 predicted proteins | sample LakKiv5m_2_FD_114544 | JGI IMG/M metagenome (GOLD analysis project Ga0172372, IMG submission 114544) | Freshwater microbial communities from Kabuno Bay, South-Kivu, Congo - kab_092012_9.5m | ecosystem: Environmental > Aquatic > Freshwater > Lake | place: Democratic Republic of the Congo...
CACCGACACCGACACGGACACCGACACCGACACCGACACCGGCCCGGACACGGGCGACACCGGCGACACGGGCATGGAGTCGGGCGCCGACCCTGGCTCGTGGCTCTACCTGGACGGTTCGGTCCTCACGAACACCGCCCCCGGCACCGCGTCCGTCACGGTGCCCGGTCACTCCACCAGCTACGCCGGGGTGTACCCCTCGGACCCCTCGGTGGTGCTGACGCTGGAGGCCTCGGGCCTGAACGGCAGCTACGACGGCGGATCCACCGCGTTCTCCATCCCGCTGGACGGCGACACGGGCTACGGCCAGGCCACCCACGTGCAGGTGTCCTACGACTTCGACGGGGACGGCTCGGACGACCGCGTCGAGCTCTACAACTACTTCGCCACCGACGCGGCGACCGGCTGGGAGACCTACACCGAGTCCGCGGGCCTGATCTCCGCCACCGGCAGCTTCGCCGACATGGTGGGCGGGTCGGTCACCGTGGCGCTCTGGAAGGCCTTCCAGGCCGACGCGAGCTTCGTGGTGAACTACCAGGCCGGGTCGGCGTACGTGGCGCTGCCCTACTCGGACGGCGGCGCGGACACCGGCGGGGACACCGGCAGCGGCGGCACCGAGACCAACCTCCTGGACAACGCCGACTTCGAGGCGGGCTGGGACGGGAACTGGCTCATCTACCCGTCGTACCTGGGCAACTACGCCATCGTCACCACCGGCGAGACGCTCTACAACAGCACCGACACCTTCGTCGCCTACGAAGGCTCCAGCTCGCTGAAGGTGTGGGGACAGTGGTCCGGTTGGGAGAACGAGACCCCGATCTACCAGGAGTTCTCGGCCGCCGAAGGTGACGTGTACACCTTCACCGGGTCCGCCTGGCACCACCACGACGACCCGCTCACCGCCACCCACACCTACGCGTACCTGTCGCTCAAGTACTTCGACTCGAGCTACAACTACTACGGCTCCGACGACTCGGCGTGGTTCGACGTCTCGACCGCCCAGGACACCTGGACCGTGCTCACCACCACGGGGACCGTCCCCGCCGGTGCCACACTGGTCCAGGCCGCCATCGAGTTCTGGCAGTGCGACGGGGACACGTCCGGCGCCTGCTGGGACGGCAACGGCGCGGTCTACTTCGACGACCTGGTGCTCGAGTGAGCGCCCGGCCGACCGGCCCGCGCCGCCGGTCGGCCGGGATCACCGCGCGCGTCGCGTTCCTGCTCGCCGCCCTGGTCGTGTTCGCGACCCCGGCGGCGGCCGCCACCCGGGTGGAGAACGGGCCGGAAGGCTCGGTGCTCCTCGTCGACGGCGCGCCCTACATGGTCCGCGGCATGAACTGGGGCTACTCACCGGTCGGGACCAACTACCGGTACAGCCTCTGGGTCCAGGACGACGCCTTCGTGGAGTCGGTGCTCCGTCGCGAGATGGCCCTGCTCCGCGAGATGGGCGTGAACGCCATCCGCCAGTACGACGACATCCCTCCCCGTTGGGTGCAGTGGATCTTCGAGAACTACGGGATCCGGACCATGGTGAACCCGCTCTTCGGCCGCTACGGGCTGGAGGTGGAGGGGCGCTGGGTCTCCAACGTGGACTACGCCAACCCGGTGCACCGCAAGGCCATCCGGGACGCGACCATGGCGTCGGTGGAGCGGTTCAAGGACACCCCGGGGGTCCTGCTCTGGCTCCTCGGGAACGAGAACAACTACGGCCTCCACTGGACCTCCTTCGAGATCGGCGATCTCCCCGAGGGGGAGCGCGACCTGGCCCGCGCCCGCCCGCTCTACTCGCTGTACGGCGAGGTGGTGGACGCCATCCACGCCGTGGACACGCAGCATCCGGTGGCGATCGCCAACGGAGACGTGCAGTACCTGGACCTCGTCAAGGAGGAGGCCCCCAACCTGGACGTGTTCGGTACCAACGTGTACCGCGGAATGACCGCGCGTGACCTCTACCAGGTCGTGAAGGACACCCTCGGCGTCCCGGTCCTCTACACCGAGTTCGGGGCCGACGCGTGGGACGCCAAGGCCGGCCGCGAGGACTCGGTCACCCAGGCCCGGTACATGGTGGGCCAGTGGCGCGACCTCTACGAGCAGGCGCGGGGCCAGGGCGGGGTCGGGAACGCGGTGGGCGGCTTCGTGTTCCAGTGGGACGACGGGTGGTGGAAGTACCGCCAGGACGAGAACCTCGACGTGCACGACACCCACGCCAGCTGGGGGAACGGCGGGTACGTCGAGGACTACGTCGAAGGCCAGTACAACATGAACGAGGAGTGGTTCGGCATCTGCGCCAAGGGCCCGCCGGACCCCTCCGGGCACTACCCCCTCTACCCGCGCCCCGCCTGGTACGCGCTGCGCGAGGTGTGGCGCATCGACCCGTACACCCCCGGGGTGGACCGGGCAGCCATCGCCGCCACCTTCGACGCGGTGGACCCCGCGGTCTGGCTCCCCACCTACGAGACCGCGCTCAGCGCCGGCGAGGCCAAGCGCCTCTCCCGAGCGTACGTGCGGGATCTCCGCGTGGACGTGTGGACCTTCACCGGCGCCGACGAGCGCGAGGGCACTCCGGTCAGCTTCGACCACACCGAGTCGGTGACGGCCGACCTGGCGGTGCGCCCCATCCAGGACCTCGAGGCGCACGCCGCGGTCAACGTGCTCGGCAACGTGGCCGGCAACCTGATGGACGAGATCACCTACGAGACGCGCGGACGCGCGCTGGTGGGTGAGGACGGAGAGACGGACCTCTCCGCGCTCGAGCGCGTCCGCCTCTACCAGCTCGGCATGCGCTGGGAGACGCGGCTGGCCACGGTCACCCTCTTCCACCGCGAAGGGCACTTCCACTGGGGCTACCAGGGGGATGCCTTCGGCATCTACCGCGAGGCCTACTACGGCGAGGCCATCGACATCTACAACGCCGACGCGCCCTCGGGGATGGAGATCACCGGGAAGGGCAAGCTCGACGGCGCGGCCCTGGCCTTCGGGCCCCAGCTCTGGTGGGGCGCCAACCCGGCGGTGGTGGGGCGCTACCGCTTCCGTACCGGCCCGCTGACGTGGACCGCCCTGCACCAGGAGGACATCGCGCAGCAGGCGCAGGTCACCTCGAGCCGCGCCATCCCGCAGCCGAAGGGGCGGGTCAGCACGCTCGGGGTCGAGGCGGGCGCGGGCGGCTGGGATCTGGCGGTGGCCGGGATCGTCGGCGGGACCGAGCAGATCGGCGCCGACTTCCAGTCGGTGGTGCCGGCGGGGAGCGGCGAGAGCTACGGCGACAGCGGCTGGCACGTCCTGAGCGACCAGATCCGCTGGTTCGACACCCTGGGCGGTCGGGTCAAGCTCTCGGTGGAGACGGGTCGGGTGCATGCCTACGCGCTCGGCACCTGGCGGGGCCTGGTGGCCGACGGTGGGCCGGACCCCACGCTCACCTTCACCGGCTGGTCGGTCAAGGACAGCGGCTCCGGCAACGTGGCGGCCCTGCTCGCCGGCGTGGCCGTGGACCTCGGCAACCTCCAGGTGGCGCCGAACCTGCTGGTCCAGCGCCCCCTCGTCGGACCGCTGCCCGCGATCGCCTCCACCCTGGACGGCGAGACCGGTTGGTACACCCCCGCCGTCGTGCCTCGCAACGTGGTGGACGACCCCTTCGCGGTGGACGGAAACCGTGAGACCGTCGCAGGGGAGCTGCTCTTCGTCTGGGACCCCACCCCGGGGAGTTGGTTCTGGGCCTGGGACCAGGCCCGCCACGAGGACGCGCCACTCGCCATGGCCCTTGACCTGGTGTACCGCCACCAGCCCACCTCCCGGGACGCGGCGCTCGCGTTCACCGACGACGGCACGGTGTTCACCTTCCAGGGCGCTCCGCCGCCGGCGGACGTGTGGGACGCCACGCTGCGCTGGGTGGGTGCTCCCGCCGACCGCGTGCGGCTCGTGGGCTCCGCCTGGCTGGGGCAGGGCCAGTCCACCGGCGAGGACGCCCGGCTGGTGTTCCGCGGGGGTGTGGACGGCACGGCGTGGTGGGGCGCCGCCGCGCTCCAGTTGGTCGCGAAGTGGCAGGACTGGGGCCCCTACGACTACCACCGCTCCTTCAACCTGACCTACCCCTTCCAGGGGATCGCCGATCTCTCCACCGGGCTGGAGGGGCTGCGACTCCCGGCGCCAGGCACCCGTCTGGGCGTCCGGGCGAAGCTCCGCACCTTCGACGAGTTCTCTCCCGACGCCGAGACCCTCGGCGTCGAGGGGGAGGAGTGGGAGCTGGGAACCTATCTGCGCGTGCGACTGTAGGAGGTCCGATGTTCAGCTTGCTCCTCGCTTGCGCCGTGCCCTCCGCCACCTGGGAGGTGGGGGTGGATCTCTCCACCCTCACCGTGGTGCCCATCTCCTGGGACGAAGGCGTCTACCCCGACGCCTCGGTGCGGGACGACCCCTCCAACCCCTTCGCCGACGGGATCGGGGCCGAGAAGTGGGACGTGCTCGCCACCGACTGCGCCCCCGGGTTCTACGCCTTCGCCACCGCGCTGACGCAGGAGCCCACCGGGGAGCACCAGTACTACGCCTCCTCGTGCCTGCACGCGCTCTACGACGGGGCGCGGCTCGCCCCCGAGGACACCTACTGGGGCTGGTCGGCGGCGGTCCGGGGCTACCAGGCGGTGCTCGACGAGTTCCCCGACAGCGTGACCTACGACTCCACCGGGACCTACGCCTGGCCGGTCGCCCCGCTCGCCTACCACGGCATCGTGGCCCTCGGCGCGACCCCGGAGGGGTGGGTGGAGGTCGTCACCGAGGACGGCGGCACCACCGTCATCCCCGAGGGGGGTGGAGAGTGAGCCTGCTCCTGCTGGGCCTCGCCTGCCGCCCCGACCCGGGGGCGCCCTCCTACCCGGACCCCGAACCCTGGGTCGTCACCGACGACCCGGAGTTCTACGCCGACCCGCTCGACCCGGGCGAGGAGCGCCTCTCCATCGGCGCCTTCTACGAAGGGCCGGCGGACGAGGTGGTGCCCATCGACGACGCGGAGACCCACTTCTACGTCTACGAGAACACCTTCAGCGTGCAGACCACCGACGACCGCTGGGAGGGCTACGTCGCGGACACCTTGACCCACGGCTCGCTGGCCTGGTTCGGCGGGGGCATCCACTGGGACAGCCCCCGTGACCTCTCCGGGTGGGAGGCGCTGCACCTCGTGGTGTCCACCTCCGACGACGCGAGCTGGGACGTGGGCCTCACCGGGGGCGGGGTGGAGGCCCGACGGGCGGTGGCCGACTACGGGCTCGTCGCGGACGGCTCCTGGCACGAGCTCCAGATTCCCCTCGAGGACTTCGCCGGCGCCGACCTGAGCTCGGTGTCGGTCGCCTTCCTGATCGTGGGCGAGCAGGGCGAGACGGGCGACGAGTTCACGCTGGACGCGGTCTACTACACGCGGGGAGGCGCCCGATGATCGTCTGGTTGCTGGCGTGCGCCGCTCCGTCGGCCGACGTCCCCCTCGACACCTCCTGGTCGCTCGTCTGGGAGGACGACTTCTCCGGCGCGGCCGGGAGCCCCCCCGACCCCTCGATCTGGGTGCCCGACGTCGGCGGCGACGGCTGGGGCAACGAGCAGCTCGAGTACAACACCGATCGGGTCGAGAACGCCTCGCTCGACGGCGAAGGCCGGCTGGCCATCGTGGCGCGGGAGGAGAGCTACCAGGGGAACGCCTACACCTCGGCCCGGCTCACCACCAACGGCACGCTCTCCACGGGTGCCGGGCGGGTGGAGGCGGACCTCCGCATCCCGGTCGGAACGGGCCTCTGGCCGGCGTTCTGGATGCTCGGCACCGACTTCGAGGAGGTCGGTTGGCCCGCGTGCGGCGAGATCGACATCATGGAGGCCCGGGGCGAGGATCCCGACACCGTGAACGCCACGGTCCACGGGCCCGGGTACTCGGGGGCGGCCTCGATTGGCGACTCGCTGAGCCGCCGCGAAGGGACCTGGGCCGACGACTTCCACACCTACGCGGTGGACATCGACTCCGAGCACCTCGCCTTCTGGGTGGACGAGCAGCGTGTCCACGTCGTGCGCCCGGGGGACCTCCCCGCGGGCACGCCCTGGGTCTTCGACGGGGAGTGGTTCCTGCTCCTCAACCTGGCCGTCGGGGGGAACTACGTGGAGGAGCCGGACGACCCCTCCGTGTTCCCCGCCACCTTCCTCATCGACGCAGTGCGGATCTACGAACGGACCCAGGCCGGTCCATGATCGGGCTCTTGGCGCTCCTGGCCTGCGCCGATCCCCCGCGCCCGCCCGAACCGGGGGTGCTGACCGTGCTCCAGGAGCAGCAGTCGGCCTGGGTGCGGAACTTCAATCCGCTGCTCTCCACCGGGGGAGCGCGCTGGCCCGCGGCGGCCGGGATCTACGAGCCCCTGGCCATCTACAACCGCATGCGCGGGGAGTGGGTGCCCTGGCTCGCCACCCAGTGGAGCTGGGAGGTGCCGGCCCAGGTGCTCCGGCTCGAGCTGCGCAGCGGCGTGGAGTGGAGTGACGGCGCGGCGTTCACGGCCGAGGACGTGGTCTACACCTTCGAGCTCCTCGCTGCCCAGCCCGCGCTCGACGCCGCCGGGCTCTGGGCCTTCATCGAGGTGGTGGAGCAGGTGGGCCCCCGCGAGGTGCGGGTGCGCTTCCAGCGGCCCTACTCCCCCGGCTTCGCGCTGGTCGCGGGCCAGCCCATCGTGCCTCGGCACGTGTGGTCGCAGGTGGCCGATCCGGTGGCCTTCGCCAACCCCGACCCGGTGGGCACCGGGCCCTTCACCGAGGTCCGGCGCTTCGACCCGCAGGTGTGGGAGCTCGGCCGGAACGAGCGCTGGTGGGGCGGAGCCCCGGCGGTGGAGGTCCTGCGCTTTCCGGCGGTGGGCTCGAACGACCAGGCCCTGCTCGCGCTGGTGCAGGGCGAGGTGGACTGGGCCGGGAGCTTCGTCCCGGCGGTGGAGCGGACCTACGCGAGCCACGACCCCGAACACCGTCGGTGGTGGTTTCCGGCGGTGTCGGACACGGTCTTCCTCTACCCGCAGACCACGCGGAAGGGGCTGGACGACCCGCGGGTGCGCCGAGCGCTGAGCCTGGCGGTGGATCGGGAGCGCCTCGTGAAGGTCGCGCTCCACGACTACGCGACCCCCGCCGGTCCCACGGCGCTCTCGGACGGGTACGCGAGCTGGCGGCGCGCCGACCTCGGCGGGGTGGGGGAGGGCTGGGTCCGCCACGATCCGGCGGCCGCGGCGGCGCTGCTCGACGAGGCCGGCTACTCGCTGGGCGAGGACGGACGGCGGCGGGGCCCCGACGGCACGCCGCTGGAGCTTCCGCTCATCGGGCCGGCCGGCTGGTCGGACTGGGTGCGGGCTGCCCAGGTGATCGGGCGCGATCTGGACGCGCTCGGGGTCCGGGCGCCGGTCCAGGGCCTGGACTTCCCGACTTGGTTCGACCGGGTGAGCCGGGGGGACTTCGCCCTGACGCTGGGGTGGTCCGTGTCCGGGCCGACCCCGTACCCCTTCTACCGGGCGCTGATGGGCACGGGGACGGTGCGCCCGGTGGGCGAGCCCGCGCCGGTGAACTGGCACCGGTACGGCGATGCGCGCGCCGACGCGCTCCTCGCCGAGTGGGAGGCCACCGACGATCCGCAGGAGCAGCGTCGGCTCTCCGACGCCCTCCAGGGGCTCTTCGTGGAGGAGGCGCCGGCCATCCCCCTCTTCCCCACCCCCTCCTGGGGCGAGGCCGACACGAGCCGCTTCACCGGCTTCCCCGACCCGGCGGACCCCTACGCGGTGCTCTCCCCCAACGCCGTCCCCGACGCGCTCCTGGTGCTCACCCGGCTGCGTCCGCGCGACGGCGCGGCGGCGGCACGCCGATGAACCTCGTCCGCCGCCTCTCGCTCTACCTGCTCGCGGCCTGGGTCGCGCTCACGCTCAACTTCATCCTCCCCCGCGCCATGCCCGGCGACCCGGCGCAGGCCCTGTACGCGCGCTTCCAGGGCCGCCTGGACCCCGAGGCGCTCGGCGCCCTGCGCCTCACGCTCGGGATCTCCGACGCGCCGATGTTCGAGCAGTACATGAGCTACCTGGGGCAGCTGGCCCGAGGGGAGCTCGGCACCTCGCTGGTCTACTTCCCCGCGCCGGTGGGGGAGGTGATCGGCGTCGGCCTCGGGTGGACCCTCTTCCTCGCCGGCGGGGCGCTGATCGTGGCCTTCGCGCTCGGCTCGGGCTTGGGAGCCTGGGCGGCGTGGCGCCGCGGCGGATGGACCGACACCCTGCTCCCCCCGCTGCTCTCCTTCCTGGGCGCCTTCCCCTACTTCTGGCTGGCCATGGCCGCAGCCTGGTTCTTCGGCGTGCAGCTCGGGTGGTTCCCCGTGCGGCACGCCTACGGACCCGAGGTCACCCCGGGTTGGAACCTCGACTTCGCCGCCAGCGCGGTGCGTCACGCGCTGCTCCCCGGCGCGACCATGGTGGTCGCCTCCCTCGGGGGGTGGATGCTCACCATGCGAAACACCATGGTCGGCGTGCTCGGCGACGAGCCGGTGCGCTTCGGGCTCGCCCGGGGCCTCTCTCCCCGCCGGCTCTTCGTGGACTACGCGCTGCGCCTCGCGCTGCTCCCCAGCCTCACCTCCTTCGGCATGGCGCTCGGCTTCGTCCTGTCCGGCGCGCTCCTGACCGAGATGGTGTTCGGCTACCCGGGCCAGGGCATGCTCCTCCTCCAGGCGGTGCGCGGCCAGGACTACCCGCTGCTGCAGGGCCTGTTCCTCACCATCACCCTCGCGGTTCTCGGCGCCAACGCGGTCGTGGACGTGCTGGTGGTGGCCCTCGACCCGCGGGCGCGCTCATGAGCCGCGGCGATCTGCGCAGCCGCGTGGGCGCGGCCCTGCTCCTCCTGTTCGTGCTCGTGGCGGTGGCGGGACCGTGGCTGGTCGCGGACCCGGTGGCGCTGGTCGCGAAGCCGCTCGAACCGCCGTCGGCCGAGCACTGGCTCGGCACCACCGGGCAGGGGCAGGACGTCCTCGCCCAGACGGTGGTTGGGGCGCGCAGCACCCTCCTGGTGGGCGTGGTGGTGGGGATCCTGGTGGTGGCGCTCGGCGCCGCGATCGGCGCCACGGCCGGCTTCCTCGGCGGGGTGGCCGATCTCGTCCTCGGGCTGGTCATCAACGTCTCCCTGGTCATGCCCGGGCTCCCCCTGATGGTCATCCTCGCCGCCTGGCTCCCCCCCGGGCCGGTCACCATGGCGCTGGTGCTCATCTTCACCGGCTGGCCCTGGCACGCGCGGGTGGTGCGCGCCCAGGTGCTCGCCCTGCGCAACCGCGACTTCGTGGCGGCGGCGGTGGTCCGCGGCGAACCCACCTGGAGGGTCGTGGCCGTGGAGATCCTCCCCAACCTCGCCTCGCTCCTCGGTTCGAGCGCGGTGGGCGCCACGCTCTACGCCATCGGCGCCCAGGTGGGCCTCGAGTTCCTCGGCCTGGGCGACCTCGCCTCGGTGAGCTGGGGGACCAACCTGTACTGGGCCACCAACGACAGCGCGCTCCTGGTCGGCGCCTGGTGGACCTTCGTGCCCACCGGGGTCTGCCTGGCCCTGGTCGGCTTCGGCCTCGCGCTGCTCGGCTTCGCCCTCGACGAGCGGGCGAACCCACGCCTCGCGGTGTCCTCGAGCGGTGCCCCGGGCCCCACCCCGGTGGAGCGGACCGATGGCTGAGCCCACGGTGCCGGTCCTCGAGGTGCAGGATCTCTCCATCGCCTACGGGCCGGTGCGCGCCGTGGACCGCGTGAGCTTCGCGGTCGGTCGGGGGGAGACGGTGGGCATGGTGGGCGAGTCCGGGTCGGGCAAGTCGACGGCGGTGCTCGGCGCCCTCCGGCTCCTGCCCGCCCCGGGTCGGATCGTGGGGGGGACCGCTCGCCTGGAGGGGCACGACCTGCTCGCGCTCGACGCGCCCGCCCTCCGGGAGCGGTGGGGGGCGCGCGTCGCGCTGGTCCCCCAGGGCGCGCTCTCCTCCCTCAATCCGCTCCTCCGCGTCGGCGATCACTTCGCGGAGACGTTCGCCGCGCACGGGGTGCGGCCGTCCGAGGGTGGCCGGGAGCGGGCCGCGAGCCTGCTCGCCAAGGTCGGGCTCGACCCGCGGCACCTCGACAGCTGGCCCCACGCGCTCTCCGGCGGCATGCGCCAACGCGTGGCCATCGCGCTCGGCCTGGCCCTGGACCCGCCGCTCCTCGTGCTCGACGAGCCCACGACCGCGCTCGACGTGGTGGTGGAGCGGGAGATCCTCCTCCAGCTCGTGCAGCTCCAGCGTGAAGCCGGCTTCGCGATGGTGTTCGTGACCCACGATCTGGCCCTGCTGCTCGAGCTCGCCACCCGCGTGGCGGTGCTCTACGCCGGGCGGCTGGTCGAGGAGGCGCCTGCGGCGGTGCTCGCGGCCGGCGGCGCCCGCCACCCCTACACCCGGGGGCTCCTCGCGGCCCTCCCTCCGGCCCCCGGCGAGGCGCGGCTCCCGGTCTCCATCCCCGGGGTGGCCGCCAACGTGGCCGACCCGCCCCCCGGCTGCCGCTACCACCCGCGCTGCCCGCTCGCCGAGCCGCGCTGCTCCGTGGAGGCACCCGCCACCCGTGGCACCACCCATCGGGTGGCCTGCCACCTCGTGGAGGGCGCGTGACGGCCCCGCTGCTCTCGCTGCGCGGCATCGGGGTCCGGTTCCCGCAGGGGGGCTGGCCCCGACACCGCTTCCTCCGCGCCGCCCACGCGGTGGACCTGGACGTGGGCCGCGGGGAGATCGTGGCGCTGGTGGGGGAGTCCGGGAGCGGCAAGAGCACGCTCGGCCGGGTGGTGGCCCGTCTCCAGGAGGCGCACGCCGGTCAGCTCCTCCTCGACGGGGTGGACGTGCTCCGGAGCGAGCCAGGCGGCGCGTCTCTGGCCTATCGGCGCCGGGTGCAGCTCGTCTTCCAGGACCCGTTCGCCTCGCTCAACCCGGTCCACCCGGTCGGGCACGGGGTCGCGCGTTCGCTGCTGCTCCACGGGCATGCCACCGCGGCGACCGTGCGCGAGCGGGTCCAGGCCGGTTTCGCGGCGGTGGGGCTCGGGAAGGAGCTCGTGGACCGGCACCCCTACGCGCTCTCCGGCGGCCAGCGGCAGCGGGTGGCCATCGCGCGGGCGTTGGCGGTGGAGCCCGAGCTGATCGTCGCCGACGAGCCCACCTCCATGCTGGACGTCTCGGTGCGCACGGACGTGCTCCGGCTGTTCCGGCGACTGGCCGACGCGGAGAGTCGTGCGGTCCTGCTCGTCACCCACGATCTCGCCTCGGCCCGGCTCGTGTCCGACCGCGCCGTGGTGCTCTACGCGGGCCGGGTGATGGAGTCGGGGCCCGCCGCCCGGGTGCTCGCGGAGCCGCGCCACCCCTACGCCCGCCTCCTCGCCGCCGCCTCGCGCCGTCACGACGGGCTGGCCGCGCCGCTCCCCGGGCGTCCGGGGACGCCCCCGGTGGTCGATCCCCCGCCGGGCTGCCCGTTCGCCGCCCGTTGCCCCGAGGCCATCCCGGCCTGCACCGCGGCCGACGCGCCGGTCGTCGCCGTCGCCCCCGACCACCTCGTCCACTGCCACCGCGCGGAGCCCGCCTGATGCCTCCCGTCTCCCTCCCCCGCGACCTGGTCCTCGGGGTAGCGACCTCCTCGTACCAGATCGAAGGGGCGACCACCGAGGACGGACGGGGGCCCTCGATCTGGGACACCTTCTGCCGCATCCCCGGGAAGGTGAAGGGCGGCCACAACGGGGACGTGGCCTGCGACCACTACCACCGCATGGAAGCGGACGTGGACCTCATCGCCTCGCTCGGCCTGGACGCCTACCGCTTCTCGGTCGCCTGGCCGCGGATCTTCCCCACCGGGCTCGACGTGGCGCCCGAGCCGCGGGGTCTGGACTTCTACGATCGGCTGGTGGACCGGCTCCTGGCCCGGGGCCTCACCCCCTGGGTGACGCTCTACCACTGGGATCTGCCCCAGGGTCTGCAGGACCGGGGCGGCTGGGCCGACCGGCGCACGGTGGAGGCTTTCGTCCGCTACGCCGACACGGTGGGCCGTCGCCTCGGGGACCGGGTCAAGCACTGGATCACCCACAACGAGCCCTGGTGTGTGTCCATGCTGGGACACATGAACGGGGAGCACGCCCCGGGGCACCAGGACTGGGCCGAGGCCCTGGCGGTGAGCCACCACGTCCTGCTCTCCCACGGGCTCGCCGTGCCCGTGCTCCGCGCGGCCAGCCCGGGCGCGCAGGTGGGCATCACGCTCAACTTCGCGCCGGCCTGGGCCGCCTCTCCCAGCGCCGCCGACGCCGACGCCGCCCGCCACTTCGACGGCTTCTTCAACCGCTGGTTCCTCCACCCGGTGATCGGGCGCGGGTACCCGGAGGACATGGTGGCGGACTACCGCGCCCTCGGTCGCCTCCCTCCCGGTCCGCTGCCCTGGGTGCACCCGGGCGACCTGGAGGCCATCGCCGCGCCCTCCGACTTCCTAGGCGTGAACTACTACAGCCGCGCGGTGATCCGCAGTACGGCCGTGCCCGAGGCGGAGAACGAGCCGCGGACGGTGCCCGAGCCGGGCCCCGAGGTGAAGACGGACATCGGCTGGGAGGTGTACCCGGACGGGCTCCGGGTGCTGCTCGAGCGGCTCGCCGCCGACGCGCCCGGGCTCCCCCTGGTGATCACCGAGAACGGGGCGAGCTACGCCACCGGCCCCGGCCCCGACGGGAAGGTGGAGGACATCGCCCGGCGCGACTACCTGCGCGACCACCTGCTGGCGTGCACGCGCGCGATGGACGCCGGGGTGCCGCTGCGGGGCTACTTCGCCTGGTCGCTGATGGACAACTTCGAGTGGGCCTTCGGCTACGAGCAGCGCTTCGGGATCGTGTGGGTGGACTACGCCACCCAGGAGCGTGTCCCCAAGGCGTCGGCACGCTGGTTGGCCGAGGTCGCCCGGACCCGGCAGATCGCGCCGGGCCCGGCAGGCGCCTGAGAGGCCCCCGGACGGCTCAGTAGACCTTGGGGTCGGTCTTCTGCTCGGCCGGGGTGCTGTCGGTGGCCTCGTACACGGCGGGGATGCCGTCCCCGTCGGCGTCGATGACCCCGATCACCTTGAAGCTCTTCCCGTCCCCGCTCACCTCGACCGAGTAGCTGCCGCGGAGGTCCCCGGTGGGCGACCAGCCCAGCTGGAGCCATTCGGGCTGCGGGACCCAGGGCACCTGCTCCTTGCCCATCGCGTCCGGCGCGCGCGGGGCGGCGGGGAGGGGGAGCGCGCGGCCGTGGTCGGTGAGCCAGGCCAACTGCGCGGCGCGGATCTCGTCCACCGTGTTCGGGGCCTCGGAGCGTCGCGCCCGCAGCTGCATCTCGACGAAGTTGGGCCCGGCGAGCGCGCCGAGCATCCCGGTCATCATCCCCGCCATCTCGGGCGGCACGCCGGTCACCTCGGCCGAGAGCTCCCAGTAGTCGGCGGCGGTGCGCACACCGAGCCGCGCGGCGGCCTGCCCGGTGGAGGCCGTCTGCACCGACACGGGCCAGGCCTGGATCCAGGTGCGCATCTCCGGGGTCACCCAGGCCACGCCGCCGTCGGCCCGCAGGTCGGCGAGCAGCTCGCCGTCCGAGGCGAGGATGACGCGCCCCTTCTCCACCGAGCCCACGAGCTCGGTGCCCTCGAACTCGCCGCGGAAGCCCGTGGCACCGGCGCGCTTGAGCGTCCCCTCGGACACCTTCACCACGACCCGGGCCACCTTCTTGGGGTTCAGCGCGCTGCCGTCGGGGGCGGTGAGCGGGAGCGTGGCGGCGAAGCGGCGGTCGCGGGGGTTCCCGAAGAAGGCCACCGCGGCGCCGCTGCCGAACGACGCGATGCTGTGGAAGTCCGCCAGGTCGCTGGCGGAGAACTCCTTGGCCAGCATGTCGATCAGGCTGTCCATGGGCACGCCCACCGTCAGGATGGCGGTAGGGGTCTCGGTGGTGTGCGCCACGTCGCCCACGAGCCCCCCCTGCGCGAGCGCCGTGGGCGCCGGCGTGGCCCCGCGGAGGCGGGCGATGAGCGGCGACCCGCCGGAGAGCGGCACGAAGGTCACGAGGTCCATGGGGCCCTTCGCCTTGGGGAGCGGGACGCCCTTCAGGTAGACGGCGCAGCCCGGCACGTCGGGGAGACCGGCGGTGAGCCCGCCGACCGCGGGCGGGACGTCCAGCTTGGGGCCGGCGGTGCCGTCGGCGGGGCCGACACGGAGGGTCCGATCGTCCATCACCGCGGTGAACGGCTTCCCCTTGGCGTGCAGCTTCCAGGCGTTCCCGGTGTCCTCGACGTCGGTGTAGAGCTGGCGCAGGAGACTGTCGGCCTGGGCACGGGTCCCGGCGAAGGGGAGGCGGATGGAGGGGGTGGCCCCCTTGTCGGCGGCCATGAGGATCGTGCCTTCGCGGTCCAGCCCGGCCGCGGCGGCCTTCTCGGGGTCCAGGAGCGCCAGGAGCGCGCGCCCGTTCTCGTCCATCTCCTGCAGAATGGCCGGCGGGAGCGGCAGCTTGCTGGCGACGGTGAACAGCCGGCCGGCCGGCGCGCAGGCCAGCGCCATGCCCTCCTGGAGGGGGGCGGCGGCCGCGGCCACCTCGTCCCCGGTGGAGGCGACGGCGGTGGACAGGAGGAGATGCCACATGGAGAGACCTCGAGGGCCGCGGGAGCGGCGTCAGGCGGATCAGCGCAGTTGGACGCGCGCGGTGCGGTTCCGGGTCGTGAGCCCGGGGGCTTCGGGGACGAGGGTCATGGCGTCGGGGCAGGACCAGACGTGGGCGGTGATGCCCGCGGTCGGGGCCGAGGCGCGGACCCGCTGGGCGAGCCAGGCGTCCACCAGCGCGGTGTCGGTGGCGGCATCGGGCGGGTTGGGGAAGAGCACGCCCCCCTGGGCGCGGTCGAGGAACTCGAGCATGGCCCCGGTGGCGCCGGCCGGCAGGTAGCGCAGCGCGCTCGACCCGTCGGTGCGGCGGAGCGTGGCCAGCCCCACCACCTGATCGCAGGGCACGTCGCCCAGGAAGAGGCCGTCGCACTCGAAGCTCGGGGGGGAGACCGGGGCCGACGAACCGAGGACCAGCCAGGCGGTCCGCTCGGTCGGCGCCGAGCAGGTGGGGGTCCAGGTGATGGCCGCCCACGCGAGGGTGAGGAGCATCCGGTCAGGTATCCGCACCTTCGCGTCCGCGCCCGCGGGCCGGCGGGGGGCGTAATGGATACTTGACGAGTCAAGTCATGGCCAGGTCCTCCAAGCCGCCGCCCGCGGTCAAGCTCAAGAAGAAGGCGAAGCCCTCGAAGCCCGTCGGCGGCGGAGTGCGCCCCTGGCTCGTGGCCTTCCTCCTCTGGCCCACCCTGGGCATCCTCACCGCGGTGCTGGGGCTCTCGGCGCTCCTGTACCGGGGCGCGCTGGCCACGGTGGACGGTCGGCTGGCGGGCGAGGTGTGGACACTTCCGGCGCACGTGTGGTCGGGCCCCATCACGGTCTGGGAGGGGCTGCGGTTGGCCCCGGAGGCGCTGGCCGACGATCTCGTGGCCGCGGGCTACGCCCGGGTCTCCGAGGCGGCGCGTCCGGGCGACTTCCAGCTCGGCGGGGGCGCGCTGCTGGTGAAGCCGAAGGGGGAGGGGAAGCGGGCGGACGTGCTGGTCACCTTCGCGGACGGTCGGGTGCGCTCGATCACGCCCGGCGGCCGGCTGGAGCTCGACCCGGCGGTGCTCGCCACCCTGCGCGGGCCCGACAACGAGAATCGCAGCCCCGTGCCCCTCGCGGAGATCCCGCCCCACGTCCGGAACGCGGTCCTGGCGATGGAGGACGCCCGGTTCTTCGAGCACACCGGCATCGACCCCATCGGCATCGCGCGCGCCCTCTGGGTGGATCTACTCCGCCAGGAGCTGGCGCAGGGGGGCTCCACGCTCACCCAGCAGGTGGCCAAGAACCTCTTCCTCTCCCACGACCGCACCGCGGCGCGGAAGCTGCGCGAGGTCCTGCTCGCTTTCGCTCTGGAGCGGCGGCTCGGCAAGGAGGAGATCCTCCACCTCTACCTGACCGAGATCTACCTGGGTCAGGCGGGCAGCTCCGCGGTGTGCGGGGTGGACGCGGCGGCGAGGGCCTACTTCGGCAAGCCCGTCCAGAGGCTCGACCTGGGGGAGGCGGCCACGCTGGGCGGGATCATCGCCTCGCCGAACAGCTGGTCGCCCATCCGCCATCCCGACGAGGCGCGCGCGCGTCGCGACGTGGCGCTCACCCGGATGGTGGACGCGGGCTTCGTCAGCGCCGCGGAGGCCGACGCGGCCCGGAAGGCGCCGCTCGACGTGCACCCCGCGGTCTCGGCCCGCCAGGCTCCCTACGCCACCGATCGCGCGGTGGAGCTGGTCGAGGCGGAGCTGGGGGAGGGGGCGGTGATCCGCGACGCGCTCGAGGTGCGGACCACGCTCGTCCCGGCCCTGCAGCGGCTCGCCGAGGAGGCCGTGGCGGAGGGCTCCGCCGAGCTGGTGAAGGCGCACCCCAAGCTCGGGAAGGTCCAGATGGCGCTCGTGGCGGTGCGCGCCTCCGACGGCGCCATCGTCGCGATGGTGGGCGGCCGGGACTACGCGGCGAGCAACTTCAACCGGGCGGCGGCGGCGGCGCGCCCCATCGGCTCCACCGTGAAGCCGCTCACCCTGCTCGTGGCGCTCGAGGCGGACCCGTCGCTCTCGCCGGCGACGCGCGTCGACGACAGCCCCATCGAACGGACCCACGACGGGAAGACCTGGCGGCCCGCCAACTACGACGGGTCCTTCCTCGGCCCGATCTCCCTCCGCCGCGCGGTGGCGCTCTCCCGGAACGTCCCGGCGGTGCTGCTCGCCGAGCGGGTGGGGTTCGGTACCCTGCGCGACCGCCTGCGGGCGCTCGGACTCTCCGGCGCGACCGACTACCCCTCCGCTTCACTGGGCGGCTTCGAGGCCACGCCGGTGGAGCTCGCCGGTGCCTACGCGGCCTTCGTGGCCCGGGACGGCGCGCGCCGCCCCTGGCTGGTCCGCGAGGCCACCGACGCCAACGGCCGGGCGGCGTGGAGCCCGACCGCTCCGGAGCCCAGCGCGCGCTACTCCGAGCGCGCTCGCTGGCTCGCCGCCAGCGTGATGGGCACCGTGATGAAGGAGGGCACCGGCAAGGCCGCCGCGGCCTACGGTGTGGGCGAGGGGGTGCTGGGGAAGAGCGGCACCACCGACGGCTACCGGGACGCCTGGTTCGCCGGGGCGGTGCCCACCTCGGCCGGCGGCTACGCGGTGGTGGTGTGGGTCGGCTTCGATCGCAACGAGCCGGTGGGGCTGACGGGGTCCAAGGCCGCGCTCCCCACCTGGGCCCGGTTCGTGGCCGGAACCGGCCTCGGGACCCGCTTCCCTGCGCGCCCGGACAGCGTGGTCGCCGGAGAGGTGTGCGAGGACACCGACCTCCCCCCGTGCCCCGGGTGCGCGGCGACACGTCCGGAGTACTGGTCCGCGGGGCACGCGCCCACGGCGGAGTGTGGGCCCCTGGCCGGGCTCCCCGGGGAGCCAGGGGACGGGCTCTTCAAGCGCCTGGGCGCGCTCTTCGGCCTGAACCGGGACCCCGAGGCCCCCGAGCGGGACGACCGGCTCGGGCCGGACGGCGTACCGGTGCCGGAGTAGCCCCCGTCATCGCGCGGCGGCGGCCCGCTCGATCCAGTGCCCGAGCACCCACTCCCACTTGCAGGTGCTCTCGCGGGGGAAGATGGGCTCCACGACGCGGTCGCCGGCGCGGATCCACAGCCGTCGCCGCTGCTCCGCGCTGACGCTGGAGAGCTCGGTGAGGGGGATCCGCCAGTCCGTCCCGGTCAGCGCCAGGGCGTCCGGAGTGAGCCGCAGCCGGCCCCGGCCGAACTCGCCGCCCGACAGCGGATCCACCAGCACGGTCGGTTCGCTCTCCAGGAGCACACCTTCCCGCGCGCGCCCCGGGTCCCCCACCCCCGCCGCCTCGAAGCCGGCGCGGACCCGGTCCGAGGCGGTCGCCAACGGCTCGGGGGCGCCTCCCTCCCGGGGGTGCAGCAGCGTGTCGCCGTCCAGTCGCCAGCCGGCCCCGCAGGCCCGACAGTCGACCCGGTCACCCCGCTCGTCGAGCGCTTCCACCGCCAGGCAACGGGGGCAGGCGAACAGGAGGTTGGTCACCCCGTGCGCGAGGCGGATCCCCCGGACCGGCCAGCGTGGGCTCGTGGCGGGGTCCACGTGCAGCCGCGCGCGCAGGTGGCCCAGGATGGCGCTGGGCTCGTCGCCCATGCCCCAGGTGACGGGTGGGTCGAAGTCCACCCGCACCCGGCCGGAGCGAGGCACCGCCGCCCACCGGGGCCACTGACGGTCGGCGTTGAGGATCCGCCCGGTCACCACCGGGACCCCGAAGGTGCGCGCCAGCCGCTCGATCCCCGGCAGCAGGGGCAGGGGCCGACCGTCCCACGGCCGCTGGCCTTCGGGGAAGAGGCCCGCGCAGCCCCCCAGCCGGGCCCACTTCCCCAGCTCGCGCACCGCGCGCAGGTCGGCGGTGAACTTCTTCTTGGGGACGATGCCCCACGGCACCACCGCGCGCCCGAGCGCGTCGTCGTCGAGCAGCGCCTCGCTGGCCATCCACTGCACCGGCCGGGCGGCCGCGAGCACGACGAGGATCGGGTCGAGCTGGCTCACGTGGTTGGTGAGCACCAGGCAGGGACCCTCGGTCGGGATGTGCTCCCGGCCGGTCACGTCCACCGAGACCAGCGGCCACAACGCGGCCCGCACCAGGGGCGCCATCCAGCGGTGCCGGCGCCGGATGGCGGTGAGCGCCTCCGGCGAGGGCGCGAGCGGTTCGAGCCGGCCGCCCATCAGCCCAGCCGCGCCGTCTCTTCGAGCTCGCGCGCCCGGGTCTCCGGTAGCCACCGCCAGATCCCGGCCAGGGCCACGCCGAGGAAGAGCGCGGACGCGGCCACGGTGGGGCCCCAGCCCAGATCGGCGGCGAGCCAGCCCACCAGCGGGGGGAGGAACACGTTCGCCTGCCGACCGAGGAGGTTGTTGGACCAGCCGAAGGCGTCGCCGCGCTGCTCGGTGGGGAAGAGCTCGGTGGTGAAGGCCTCCAGCACGGGGAGCACCGCGCTGCAGCCGAAGATCACCAGGGTCATCGCCACGGTCAGGAGCACGGGGTCGGTGAGCGTGAACGCCCCCACCACCCCCGTGGCGGCCACCGGGTAGACCAGGAGCGCGCCGACGCGCCGGCCCCACCGGTCCAGGAGCCGGCCCACGCCGAACACCAGGGGCATCGACACCAGCGAGGCGATCGCCAGCGTCCGACCCACCGCGGCGTCGCCCAGGCGGGCCTCGTGGATCGCGTACTCCTTCCAGAAGGTCAGCGCGAGATGGGTGCCCGCGTAGGTGAAGAACCACAGGGCGGCGAGCTGGAGCACCCGGCCCCGCCACGGGCCCGCGAGGATCCGGCCCAGGGGGGTGGGCGCCGTCGGCGCCACGAAGCGCGCGCTCTCGGGCATGGCCCGGCGGGCCACGGCGAGGAGCGCAAGCGGCAGGGCGCCCACGAAGTAGACCGTCCGCCAGCCCCAGGGGCTCTGGAGGAGCACCGGGGTGAGCGCGGCGCACACCACCGCCCCCACCGCCGCCAACGCCTGCAGGCCACCGATGGCGGTGGCTCGGCGGTCCGCGGGCCAGACCTCCGCCGCGTAGACCATGCACACCGCCCACTCGGCGATGAGAAAGGTGCGGGCGACGAGCTGTGCGAGGGCGAAGGCCCAGGCCGTGGGGGCGAGGCCGCTCGCGAGGCTGCCGAGGGTGTAGCCGGCGATGGTCCAGGCAAGCACGGTGCTGCGCCCCACCCGGTCCGCCTGGCGCACCAGGAAGAAGGCGAGCACCGGCCCGATGTTGCAGACCCCCACGAGCCAGCCGCCTTGGGCCTCGGAGAGCCCCCACTCCGCCCGGAGCTCGGGGAGCACCTGGGTGAGGGCGATGAAGTCGAAGCCTTCGAAGAAGGTGGCGACGCCCAGGAAGGCCCAGAGGAAGGGGGAGGGGCCGGCCGCCCGGCTCACGCCAGCCACGGGGCCGCCCGGGGACTGGCGGCGAGGATCCCGAGGGGGCCCACGCTGACCCACTCCCCGCCGGGGAGGGCGCGGAGCAGGCGGCGCTCGATCCCGTCCATCTCCCGCTCGAGCACCGCGTTCCCGCGCACGGGTTCGAGGATGAGGCCGGTCTCGGGGTCCACCGTGGTGCGCGGGTCGAGGCCGCTCACCTCGGCCGCCACGGCCTGCCCGGCGAGGTCCGCGTAGACCAGCGAGCAGGTCTCGCCCTCGGGGAGTCGGACCGCGGCGTACCGGCCGCCGGTGATGCCCCAGATCCGGTCGGGCGGGCTCGAGAACTGGAGGACGTCCCGACCCGCCGCGGCGGTCCCCTCCCGGAGCGAGCCGGCGAGGTCGTAGGCGGTGAGGATGTGCTCCGCGTCGATGACGAGCAGGTCGGGTCGGCGGTTCACGAAGGCGGCGAGGCGGACCGCGGCTTCGCCGGCGGGCGCCGGGTCGGTGACCGCGGGAGCGCCGGTGGCGGGGTCGAGCACGCGCACGCGGCTTCGGGCATCCACCAGGGCCACCCAGGTGCCGCCGGCCGAGACCACCGCCGCCCGTGCGCCGGGGATGTCCTGGGTGCGGTTCCGGGCGAGGTCCCAGAGCCGCGCCCCCGACCCGCCCCGGCGGGCGGCGACGAGGTTGCCGCCCAGGCTGACCGTGCCCCGTTCGACCAGGCCGGCGTCCAGGAGCGGGGTGCCGGTGGCGACCTCGAGCACCACCAGGCGCCCGTCCAGCCCGGTGATGGCGGCGAGGCGGCCGTCGCGGTCCAGGGCCACGTCCACTCCGTCCGGGATGGGCCAGCGCTGCTCGAGCTGGTCCGCCCGCCAGCAGGCGACGGCGTCGGCGTGGAGGACCAGCCGGCGGTCGCCGAAGCCGGCCACCGCGCGCGTGGCGCCGGCGTGGGCCACGCCCGGGCCGTGGAGGAGGCCGTCGGCGCCGCCGACCCGGGGGGCGGTGTCGATCCACAGCGCCGCCCCCGGCTCGGGCGCGCCGTGCCGCCAGCTCTCGCCGGGCTCGAGGTCGGGGAGCGAGAAGGTGTGCACCGAGCGCGGCGACACGCTGGCCACCGAGTCGGAGCCGGGCGCGAGGAGGAGCCCCACGAGGCCGCTCCCACCCCGGGCCGCCAGCGTCTTCACCAGGCTGCCGTCCACCACCCGGAGGACCGCCAGCCCGGCCGCCCCTCCCGCAACCACCAGGGTACCGTCGGCGCTGAACAGGGCGCGCTCCACTGGCATGGGCAGGCGGTCGAGCGCGATGGGCTGGCGGCTCGCCAGGTCCAGGAGCCGAGGTTGCCCCTCCGCGTCCACGCCGAGGAGCCGGGCGCCGCGGGGATCGAACTCGACGGTGAGGCCGCCGAAGCCCTGCCAGGCCACTTCCCGCTCCCCACGCTCGATGTCCCAGATGCGCACCAGGCCGTCGGCGCCGATGGCCGCGAGCCGGGCCCCCTCGGGCGAGATCGCCACGCCGCGCATCGCGCGCACCCGTCCGCGCGCGCCTTCGCGCACGTCCTTGAAGAGCTCCTCCCCGGTGTCCGCGTCGTACACCCCCACGCTCCCGTCGTCGTCGCCGGCGGCGAACATGGCCCCCCCGCGGATGAGCGCCACCGCGCCCACCCGGGCCGGGCCCAGGCGCACCTGGGCGACCGGGCGCCCCTCGGTGCCGCGCCGCACGCTGACGTGGCCGGTGGCGTCGGCGGTCGCCACCTTGCCCGACTCGACGTCGCCCGCCGCGGCGGTGATGGGCGCGTCGTGTGCGTAGGGCCCGAACTGATCGACGAGGGTGGGCATCAGGCGGGCGCCGGGACGGGCTTGGTGGAGAAGATGCGGGCCACGACGATGCCCACCAGGTACAGGATCACCAGGGGTACCGCCATCAGGGCCATCGACACCACGTCCGGCGGCGTGAGGATGGCGGCCACGATCGCGATGGCCACGACGCTGTAGCGGAAGCCCCGCAGCATGTCGACGTGGTTCACGAGGCCCATGCGGGCGAGGAAGTACACCACCACCGGCAGCTGGAAGGCCACCCCGAAGGCCACCAGGAGCGTGATGGCGAAGCCGAGGTAGGCGTTGATGGAGAGCACGGCGGTGATGTCGGGCCCGTTCATCGAGAGGAAGAAGGGGAAGCCGAAGCGGAACACGCCGAAGTAGGCGAAGGCGGCCCCGCCGAGGAAGAGCGAGGTGGACGCCCCCACCAGCGGGAGGACCCACTTGCGCTCGGCCTCGTAGAGGCCGGGCGCCACGAAGCCCCAGATCTGCCAGAACAGGTAGGGGGAGCAGAGGAACAGGCCCGCCAGGCCGGCCACCTTGGTCTGGACCACGAAGCCCTCGGTCGCCTCGGTCACCGCGAGGGTGCCCGAACCGTGCGCGGCCAGCGCGTCGGCCATGGGTCGCGCCAGCATGTCGAAGAGGGGCTGCGCGTAGGCGAAGCAGAGCGCCGTGGTGAGCACCAGGGCGATCATCGAGCGCATCACGCGGTCCCGGAGCTCGCGGAGGTGCTCCAGGATCGGCATGCGGTAGTCGTCGACCGGGTCGGCGGACGGACGGCTCATTCGACCTCGCCGGGGTCGGTGGAGCGCGCGGCGCCGCGCGCGGCGGCGGCGGCGAGCGCGGCGGTGCCGAGGGTCTCGGCCCCTTCGGCGACCGGCCGCGGAGCCGCGTCGGCGGGGAGCTCGGCGGGGGGGGCGGGCGGCGTCGGCGCGGCGCCCGCGCGCGCCACCGCGTCCGCGGCGGGCTCGAGGCGCCGCTTCTGGAGCTCCTCCCGGCGCCGCTGCAGCTCGTCGCGACGGCGCTCCGACTCCACCCGGGCCACCTCGGTGTTGAAGGCGCGGCGCAGGTCGTCGCTCGCCCCCTTCACCTTGCCGTACAGCCGACCGGCGTGCCGCATGACCTCGGGGAGCTGCTCCGGCTTGAACACGACCAGGACGATCACGCCGATCACCAGCATCTCGCCCAGGCTCATGTCGAACACGGTCGACCTCCGCGGGGCCCTTATCCCGCCCGTGCGCCGGTTCGCGGTTGAGCCGACGGCGCGCTCGACCGATTAGGAGGCACTGCCATGTGTCGGCTGTTCGGCTTCCGCAGCGCCGTCCCATCCCGGGCGCACCGCTCGCTGGTGATCGCGGAGAACGCGCTCTCCGAGCAGGCGCGCCACCACCCGGACGGCTGGGGGCTCGCCTACTTCCACGCGGGCGAGGCCTACGTCATCAAGAGCGAACGCGGAGCGGCGGACTCGGAGAGCTTCCGTCGGGCGAGCGAGCGCCTCTCCTCCCAGACGATGGTGGTCCACGTCCGCCGGGCCACGGTGGGCGAACTCTCCCCCTTCAACGTCCACCCCTTCCGGCACGGACGCTGGGTCTACGCCCACAACGGGACCCTGTTCGGCTTCGACCGGCTGCGGCCCCGGCTCCATGCCGAGCTGCCCGAGAGCCTCCGCCACCTCGTCCTCGGGACCACGGACACCGAGACCTACTTCTTCTGGCTGCTCGCCCGTGTCGCCGAGCGCGGGGTGGATCCCCTGGGGGCCGCGCCGGTGGACGAGGAGCGCCTCGCCGCCGCGCTCCTCGACGCCCACGCCGATCTGCGGGCCCACGCCCGCGCCGAGGGCCTCGAAACCCCCGTCGCCAACTACATCCTGACCAACGGCCGGGTGTTCGTGGCCCAGCGCTTCGGCCGCGACCTGTTCCTCTCCACCCAGAAACGCATGTGCCCGGAGGCGGACACCTGCCCGTCGCCCGACCGCGTCTGCCTGGAGCCCACCCGCCCGGCCGACGGCCGGCTCAACCACGCGCTGGTCGCGAGCGAGCGCATCGGCTCGGACGACGTCTGGGAGGCGGTACCCGACGGCCGCCTCCTCGTGGTGGGGGAGGACATGCGCCTGCGCATGATCGCCCTCCCGGGCGGGCCGCACCTCGCCGGGGACTGCCCGGGGTGCCGGGCGCCGGACCCCTACGCCGCTCGCTACGCGGCGGTCTGAGCGCCGGGGCGCGTCAGCGGGACAGGGCCATCCAGCGGATCTCGTCCTGGTATCGGGCCGCGATGAGGAGCCCCCCCGGCGGCGACGCGACCGCCACCTCCTGCACGCCCGCCAGCCCCGGGTCCAGGTCGATGGTGGTGAAGCCGGTGGACACGCTCCCGTAGGAGAGCCACATCGTTCGACCGCCGTCGCTGGAGACGACGTAGATGGTCCCGCCGTCCTCGTCGGCGTCCACGTGCTCGCCGTTCGGGCCGCTGGCCGTGGCGCTCACCCCGCCGTCGACCACGGCCACCCCGGCCCCGCCCTCGCCGGTGACCAGCACGTCCGTGCCCACCTCGGCGTAGTCCCAGGTCTCGTGCCCGCTGTCCATCGTCACGAAGCTCAGGCCGGAGGTGGTGTCGTAGCTGTGGACCCGCCAGGTGCCGGAGGTCCGGACCGAGCTGTACACGTCCTCGTCTTCGGGCCAGGGTTGGCAGGCGTCGCTGGCCGCGCCGCTGATGTCGTCGCCCACGCCGGTGCCGGCGCTCAGGTCCGCCGGGCTGGCGAGGAGCCAGGTCAGGACGCCGGTGGCGATGTCGCAGCCCACGACGACCACCTGGCCGGAGGCGTCCACCGCGAGCTCCACGTCGTTGAAGGTTCCCGAGGTGGTGCGGGAGTAGATGACACCCGCGATCGAGCCGGTGGCGACGTCGAGCGCGCTGGCGAGGAGCCCCCGGGTGGTGCCGTTGCTGGCTCCCTGCGCCCACACCTGCCAGTCGTCGTCCACCCAGTAGTCGAAGCTGCCGGTCCAGTCGTAGCCGGTGAGGGAGAGCTCCCAGGCCGAGTCGTAAACCACCCCGTCCCACGGGCTGGCCAGCGGGAAGGAGAGGGTGGCCACGCTCGCGTCGAGCGGACCCCCGTACACCATGTCGTCGGCCTGGAAGCTCAGGTAGACGTAGCTGCTGTCCCGCGCGATCTCCGGGCCCTCCACGCCGGTGGCGCTGTAGGTGTCCGCGGTGGTCCAGGTGCCTTCGTCCTCCAGCCCGTTGCAGTCGCTGTCCACCCCGTCGCCGAGCCCCTCCACCGCGCCGGGGTACACCGTCGCGTCACCGTCGTCGCAGTCGTCGCCGAGGCCGGAGGCGTCGGAGTTCTCCCCGTCGCCGTC
>Ga0172372_10003006_pt1 | contig 25179 bp, 31 predicted proteins | sample LakKiv5m_2_FD_114544 | JGI IMG/M metagenome (GOLD analysis project Ga0172372, IMG submission 114544) | Freshwater microbial communities from Kabuno Bay, South-Kivu, Congo - kab_092012_9.5m | ecosystem: Environmental > Aquatic > Freshwater > Lake | place: Democratic Republic of the Congo...
CACCGCCTGTACCTGCAGCACCTGCCAAGGTGGAGTTGCCGTCCTCCAAGGCCGACTACCTGCACAATCCACCACCCGATTACCCGCGCATGAGCAAGCGTTTGGGCGAGCAGGGCAAGGTGGTGCTCAAAGTTTTGATTGGCCCTGACGGCGCACCGCAAAAGGTTGAGTTGGTCACCAGCAGCGGCTTTGAACGTTTGGACAAATCAGCCATGGACGCGTCCATGCGTTGGCGCTATGTGCCGGGCAAACGCGGCGGTGTGGCAGAAGCCATGTGGTATCAGGTACCGATTCAATTCACTTTGGAATAAAGAGCAGTCATGAACAACGAATTTGGACTCATCAATTTATGGACCGAGGGCGACGCTGTCACCCGCTTTGTGGCGCTGCTGCTGTTGGCCATGTCGCTGGCTTCTTGGATCGTCATCATCTTGAAGTCATTGAATTTGTTCACGGCAAGAAAGCAAGCCGCACGAGTGGAAGCGTTTTGGTACAGTGCCCATGTGGCCGGTGGCTTGCAAGCCTTGGGCAACGAAGAGGGCAACCCTTTCAAAGCCTTGGCGCTGCGTGGCCAAGAGGCCGTGGCGCATTTGAAAACCGGTGGTGCGCAACCCGAATTGTTGAAAGAACTCGACACCAGCGATTGGGTCACGCGTGGTTTGCAAAATGCGATTGACGACGCCACCGCCGATTTGCAATCGGGCTTGGCCATCCTCGCTTCGGTGGGCTCCACATCGCCGTTTGTCGGTTTGTTTGGGACGGTTTGGGGCATCTACCACGCGCTCATGCAAATTGGCATGGCGGGCCAAGCCACCATCGACAAAGTGGCCGGGCCGATTGGCGAAGCCCTGATCATGACGGCGCTGGGTTTGGCGGTGGCCATTCCCGCCGTGCTGGGCTACAACGCCTTGGTGCGTGGCAACAAGTTCATCATCACCCGCATGAACCGCTTTGCCCATGATCTGCACGCGCTGCTGGTCACCGGCTCGCGCGTGAAAGCCAAGGGGTAAGCCATGGCCTTCGGCACCCAAGAAGACAACGATCAGGTGATGCACGAAATCAACATGACTCCCTTTGTCGACATCATGTTGGTTTTGCTCATCATCTTCATCATCACCATCCCGATCATGAAGCACGCGGTCAACATCGAGTTGCCCCGCGCCAGCAACCAGCCGCAAAACGCCAAACCGCAAACCATCCGCTTGACAGTGGACGCCGAAGGCCAGTACTTCTGGAACGACGAGGCGGTGGACGAGGCCAAGTTGAACAGTTTGTTGCAAGCCGAGGCGCAGAAAAAACCGCAAGCGCCCCTGCACATTCGCGGCGACAGAGCCGTGCGTTACGAACGCGTGGCGCAAGCCATGGCTGCGGCGCAACGCGCTGGCATGACGCAAATTGGATTCATCACTGAACGCACATCACCCTGAAGGAGAAAACCATGTTGAAACAACTGATCACCGCAATTTGCTTGTTCGCTGCCGCTTCGGCCCACGCCCAAGTCGACGTCGCCGACCCCTGGGCCCGCGCCACCGGCAAAGGCCAAAAAGCCACCGGCGTTTTCATGAACCTGACCGCCAAGAAAGCCACACGATTGGTCGGTGTCAAGTCTGAGTTGACGCCTGTCGCGCAAGTGCATGAAATGAAAATGGACAAGGACGTCATGAAAATGCAGTCCATCAAAGCGCTGGATTTGCCAGCCGGTCAAACCGTGTCTTTGAAGCCTGGCAGCTACCACGTGATGCTGATGGACTTGAAAGCGCCGGTGGCTGAAGGCAGTCACGTGGTGGTCACCTTGATGTTCGAAGACGCTGCTGGTGTTAAAACCCAGCAAGAAGTTCATGCGGTGGCCAAGAAGTCACCCATGGGCGGCGCCGACAAACACAAAAGCGGCGAACACCACAACCATTGAAAGACGCCCATGGCCAGCCAACCTGCATTCAGCTTCGACAACTTCTTACCCGGCTTTGATTTTTTGAAGAAGTTTGCGCAGGCCAATCCGGCGGCCAGCATGTCCTCGGCGTCCCACTGGGTCACGCCCACGCTGGACCCCGAAGAGCTGGACAAGCGCATTCAAGAGTTGAAGTCGGTGCAGTTTTGGCTGGATCAAAACGCCAAGGCGTTGAGTGCCACCATCCAAGCCATGGAAGTGCAGCGCATGACTTTGTCGACGCTGCAAAGCATGAACGTTGGCATGGCCGATGTGGCTGCTGCCATGAGCGGCCCAGCCCCTAAGGCTGATAAGGCCCGCGCCAAAGACGCCACGCCCATGGTGGACCCGATGCAATGGTGGAACGCCATCAGCCAGCAGTTTCAAAGCATTGCAGCGCAGGCTGTGGACGACATGCAAAAGCACGCCGCACACATGCAAGCTGCTGCGCCTGCGGCCCCCAAATCTGCCCGTAAAACTGCCCCCAAAACGGCTGCTCAAAAAGCACCTGCCCAAAAAGCGCCCGCGAAAAAGGCGGCTCGCAACACCGCGCGTTGATGATTCGGCGAGCAAGCCAAGGGTCAAACCCCCCGCGCCCTGTCCACTTTGAACCTCGCCGTCATCCCCGCAAAATCTTCCGCGTCCAGCGCATCCCGCACTTCTTGCATCAGGTTCAGGTAGTAGTGCAGGTTGTGCACGGTGGCCAGCATGGGACCGAGCATTTCGCCGCAGCGGTCCAGGTGGTGCATGTAGGCGCGGCTGAACCCTTCGCGCCCACCATCCATCCAGCTCAGGCCTGAACTGCCCGCACACGCATAACAAGTGCAACTGGGGTCAATCGGTTGCGGGTCGGTTTTGTGGCGGGCGTTGCGCAGTTTCAAGTCGCCGTAGCGGGTGAACAGCGTGCCGTTGCGCGCATTGCGTGTCGGCATCACGCAGTCGAACATGTCCACGCCACAGCGCACCCCTTCGACCAAATCTTCCGGCGTGCCCACGCCCATCAGGTAGCGCGGTTTGTGCGCGGGCAGGCGGTGCGGGGTGTGCGCCATGATCTCCAGCATGAGTTCTTTAGGCTCGCCCACACTGACGCCGCCTATCGCGTAGCCTGGGAAATCCAGGGCCACCAAAGCCTCTAAAGATGCTTGGCGCAGTTGGGGAAACATGCCGCCTTGGACGATGCCGAACAAGGCGTTCGGGTTGTTCAAGCGGGCGAATTCGTGTTGGCTTCGCGCCGCCCAGCGCAGGCTCATCTCCATCGACTTGGCGGCTTCGGCCTCGGTGGTGATGTGGCCGTTGGTTTCATAAGGCGTGCATTCATCGAGCTGCATCACGATGTCGCTGTTGAGCGTGGTTTGAATCTGCATGCTCACCTCGGGCGACATGAACAACTTGTCGCCGTTCACCGGCGAGGCAAAGGTCACGCCCTCTTCGGTGATCTTGCGCATCGCGCCCAAGCTCCACACCTGAAAGCCGCCGGAGTCGGTGAGGATGGGCTTGTGCCACTGCTCGAAATGGTGCAGGCCGCCAAAGCTTTGCATCACGTCCAAGCCGGGGCGCATCCACAGATGGAAGGTGTTGCCCAAAATGATTTGCGCGCCCATCTCGTGCAGGCTGCGCGGCATCACGCCTTTGACGGTGCCGTAGGTGCCCACCGGCATGAAGATTGGTGTTTGCACCACGCCGTGGTTCAGGGTCAGGCGGCCACGGCGGGCCAGGCCCTCGGTTTTGATCAGGTCGAATGTCAGCATCGGGGCAGTTTACGTGCGGGCATGTTCAAGCAGCATGGCGTCGCCATAACTGAAGAAGCGATAGCGCTGCGCAATGGCGTGTTGGTACAGCGCGTGCATCTGTTCAAACCCTGTGAAAGCGGCCACCAGCATCAGCAGGGTGCTCTTGGGCAAATGAAAATTGGTGATGAGCAGGTCCACCACGTTGAACTCAAAACCGGGGGTGATGAAAATGGTGGTGTCGCCCTCGGTTTGCCCAGATTGCGCCCAACTCTCCAAGGTGCGAACCGTGGTGGTGCCCACCGCCACCACACGCCCCCCACGCGCTTGGCAGTCCGCGATGGCTTGCAATGTTTCAGGGGCAATGCTGTACCACTCGCAGTGCATCTGGTGCTCGGCCAGGTTCTCGGTTTTCACCGGCGAAAACGTGCCTGCGCCCACATGCAAAGTCACGCTGGCGCGATGCACCCCCATGGCCTGCAAAGCATCAAGCAAGGGCTCGTCAAAGTGCAGCGCTGCGGTGGGTGCCGCCGCCGCGCCGGGGTGTTTGGCAAACACGGTTTGATACCGCGCCACGTCATCGGGGTTCATGCGGCGCTTGTCGCGGGCGATGTAGGGCGGCAAAGGCACATGCCCATGCGCGCGCATCAACACCAAGGGGTCATCGCTGAAGCTCAAGCGAAACAACGGCCCGTCTTGATGCGGCCAGCGGCCCAGCAACGTGGCTTCATAAGCGGGTGCGCTGCCCGCTTGGTTGAACATTTCCAGCACCGTGCCCACCGGCGGTTTTTTGCTGACCTTCATGTGCGCCACCACCTGGTGCGCGGCGCCATCGGTGTCGGGCAGCACCCGCTCCACCAACAGTTCCAGTTGACCGCCACTGGGTTTTTCGCCAAACAAACGCGCGGGCACCACTTGCGTGTCGTTGAACACCAGCAGGTCGCCGGGTTGCAGCGAGCCGGGCAGGTCTTTGAAAGTGAGGTCGTTGAAGGTGCTGTGGCGACCATCGAGCAAACGCGACGCACTGCGCTCGGGCGCCGGTGTTTGAGCAATCAATTCAGGGGGCAGGTGAAAGTCGAAATCGCTTAATGCGAAGGGGCGAGAAGGCATGTGCTTGAGGGCCGGACGGACCCGTTCCAAGTGAAGGAGGCGCAAATTGTGGCATGTCCGTCAGTGGTAATCGTCTTCGCGCTGGTGCCTGACCGCCAAGATGGTGACATGTTGCGCATCATTGATTTCAAACAAAGCCAAATAACCAGAGGCGCCAAAAGGAATCAGCAATTCTCTGACAAAGGGACCCAATGCGCCAGCAGAGGCTTTGCGACAAGTGAAGGGCGAATGCGCCAAGAAGGAAAAACTTTGTTCAATGGCGTGTCGTGAACGGATGGCCAACTCAAGGTCCAATTCGAGCAAGAAATTGAACAGCCGAAGCAAATCTTCTTCAGCATCGCTGGTCAAGCGGACTTCAAACGACGGCATTCTTTTTTTTCTGGGCAGCTGAAATCAGCCCATCGAGCTTGCTCAAAACTTCAGCTGCAGGAATGTATTGGTTGGCTTGACGCGCAGATTGAGAAGAGCGCAAAGCTCTGGCCACAAACTCGTCGTCTGCTGCGCGTTGAGCAATGGTGTTTTCGAGGGCTGTTTCCATGAGTTTGGAGAGTGTTTCGTTGGGGCGCAAAGCACGTTCGGCAGCTTCGCGAAGCTCAGGGTTGACACGAATCGCGGGCAAGGTGGATGTTTTCATGGTCATGGCCTCCCAGGTTGTGATGCAATTGTAATGCGCGATGTGCGCTGTGCACATCAACAGGCACAATCTCACAGCCATGCCCACCCCAACGCCCGAGCGCAAACCCTTGTCCCTGCCGCAAAAAGCCTTGCGCAAAATGGGTTTGCTGCGCCCGGTGGACTTGGCGCTGCACCTGCCAATGCGCTATGAGGATGAAACCCAGTTGGTGAAGCTGGCCGACAGTCGCGATGGCGAGGTGATTCAAATTGAAGCGGTGGTGAAAAGCTGCCAAGTGGTGTTCAAGCCGCGCCGCCAATTGCAAGCGGTGGTGGACGATGGCAGCGACACCTGCACGCTGCGTTTTTTCAACTTTTACCCGAACATGCAAAAGGCGCTGGAAGTTGGCCGCCAAGTGCGTTTGCGCGGCGAGGTGCGCGGCGGCTTCATGGGCCGCACCATGATGCACCCCACGGTGCAGGCGGCCGGTGGCCCATTGGCCACGGCGCTCACCCCCGTCTACCCCAGCACTGCCGAGTTGCCGCAGGCTTACCTTCGCAAAGCCGTCTTGGGCGGCTTGGCGCAGGCATTGAGAAGCCAAGCCTTTGCCGAAACCATACCCGCCAACCACTTGCCACTGCACAGCTGGGGTTTGGCCCAGGCGCTGCAGTTTTTGCACCATCCCGCGCCCGATGTGTCTTTGGCGCAGTTGGAAGACCACTCGCATCCGGCTTGGCAGCGGCTCAAAGCCGAGGAGTTGCTGGCGCAGCAGCTTTCACAGTTGCAGGCCAAGCGCGAGCGACAGTTGCTGTCTGCCCCGGTGCTGGCGCACCGCCATAGTCCGCAAGGGGTGTTGGCGCAATTGCTCGCTGCATTGCCGTTCTCCCTCACTCAAGCCCAGCAGCATGTGTTGACTGAAATTGCCAATGACGTGGCGCGTGCCGTGCCCATGCACCGCTTGTTGCAAGGCGATGTGGGCTCGGGCAAAACCGTGGTGGCGGCGCTCGCAGCAGCGCAGTGCATCGACGCAGGTTGGCAGTGCGCCTTGATGGCACCCACGGAAATATTGGCCGAGCAGCATTTCGCCAAACTGGTGGGTTGGCTGGCGCCGGTGTTGGCCCCGCTGGGGTTGCAAGTGGCGTGGCTGACCGGCAGCCAAAAGAAAAAAGAACGCGACACCATGCTGGCGCTGGTGGCCAGCGGCCAAGCGGCCTTGGTGGTGGGCACCCACGCCGTCATCCAAGACAAAGTGCAGTTCAAACTTTTGGGCTTGGCCATCATCGATGAGCAGCACCGCTTTGGCGTGGCGCAACGTTTGGCGCTGCGGCAAAAACGCACCGATGAACAAATCAACCCCCAATCGAACGAACCGCATTTGCTGATGATGAGTGCCACGCCCATTCCGCGCACCTTGGCCATGAGCTACTACGCCGATTTGGATGTCTCCACCATCGACGAGTTGCCGCCCGGGCGCACACCCATCGTCACCAAGCTGGTGGCCGACAGCCGCCGCGATGAAATCATCGAGCGCATTCGCGTGCAACTCACCGAAGGACGGCAGATTTACTGGGTCTGTCCGTTGATTGAAGAAAGCGAAGCACTGGACCTGCGCAACGCCACCGACACCCACCAAGCGCTGTGCGAAGCGCTGCCGGGCGTCATGGTTGGTTTGCTGCATTCACGCATGCCGCAAGCTGAAAAAAAAGCGGTGATGTCTTTGTTTGTGCGAGGGCAAATGGGCGTGCTGGTCTGCACCACGGTCATTGAAGTGGGTGTGGACGTGCCCAATGCCTCGCTGATGGTGATCGAGCACGCTGAACGGTTTGGTCTCAGCCAGTTGCACCAGTTGCGCGGTCGGGTCGGACGCGGCGCGGTGGCCTCGGCCTGTGTGCTGGTGTATTCGCTGGGCGAGCAGGGTCGTTTGAGCGACTCGGCGCGGGCGCGTTTGCGGGCCATGGCCGAAACCAACGATGGCTTTGAAATTGCTCGACGTGATTTGGAGATCCGCGGCCCGGGCGAGTTCTTAGGGGCGCGGCAGTCGGGTGCGGCCATGCTGCGATTTGCCGATCTGACGATGGACCACGCACTGTTGAACCGGGCGCGCCAACTCGCCCCCCTCATGCTCGACCAATACCCGGCCTTGGCGGCGCGCCATGTCGAGCGGTGGTTGGGTGGAAAATCCGACTTTCTGAAAGCCTGACACCCATGACCCTGACCGAACTGAAATACATCGTCGCGGTGGCCCGCGAAAAGCACTTTGGCCGCGCCGCCGAAGCCTGCTTTGTGTCGCAGCCTACGCTGTCGGTGGGCATCAAAAACCTGGAGGAAGAACTGCAGGTGAAGTTGTTCGAGCGCAATGCCAACGAGGTGACGGTCACACCCTTGGGCGAAGAAATCGTGCGCCAAGCGCAAAGCGTGTTGGAGCAAGCCGCCAACATCAAAGAGTTGGCCAAGCGCGGCAAAGACCCGCTGTTGGGGCCGCTGCGCTTGGGCGTCATCTACACGATAGCGCCGTATTTGCTGCCCGAGTTGGTGCGCCACAGCATCGACAAGTCGCCGCAAATGCCGCTCATGTTGCAAGAGAATTTCACCCTGAAATTGCTGGAGATGCTGCGCACCGGCGAGATCGATTGCGCCATCATGGCCGAGCCTTTTCCAGACACCGGTTTGGCGGTGGCGCCGCTTTACGACGAGCCCTTCATGGCCGCGCTGCCCAGCAACCACCCGCTGGCGCAACGCGCGTCCATCAGCGCCACGGAGCTCAAAGCCGAAACCATGTTGCTGTTGGGCAATGGCCATTGCTTCCGCGACCATGTGCTCGAGGTCTGCCCCGAATTTGCACGGTTTTCCAGCGATACCGAAGGTATCCGCAAAAGCTTTGAAGGCTCGTCCCTGGAGACCATCAAACACATGGTGGCGGCAGGCATGGGCGTGACCTTGGTGCCGCGCCTGAGCGTGCCCAAAGAAGCTTTGCTGGTCGGCGGCAAAAAGAAAAAAACTCTGGACACCTATGTACGTTATTTGTCAGTGGTCGAGGGCAACGAGAAACCGCCGACCCGCCGCGTGGTGCTGGCCTGGCGGCGCAGTTTCACCCGCTATGAAGCCATCGCCGCCTTGCGCAACGCCATCGTGGCCAGCGAATTGCCAGGCGTTCACCGCTTGACCTGACCCACCTGTTGCCATGACCGACCCCAGAACTGACGTTCCGAGTCAAGACAAGCCTGTTCGCAGTGCGCTGTCGCTTTATCTTGATTTGATTCGTTGGAACCGCCCCGCTGGTTGGCTCTTGTTGTTGTGGCCGAGCTTGGGTGCTTTGTGGCTGGCCAGTGGCGGCTTTCCCGGCTGGCATTTGCTGAGTGTGTTTGTGCTGGGCACCATCCTCATGCGCAGCGCGGGGTGCTGCTTCAACGATGTGGCGGACCGTGAATTTGACAAGCACGTGGAGCGCACCGCCCAGCGTCCCGTCACCACGGGTGCCTTGTCGGTGCGCCAGGCCCTCACAGCGGGTGCGTTGCTGGCCTTGTGTGCGTTTGCCTTGGTGCTGACCACCAACATGGTCACTGTAGTGTGGTCATGTGTGGCGCTGGCGGTCACCTTGGTCTACCCCTATGCCAAACGTTTTGTGTCCATGCCGCAGGCGGTGCTGGGCGTGGCTTTCAGTTTCGGCATCCCGATGGCGTTTGCCGCTGTGAATGGCGGGCCGCTCAGCATCGAAGGCGTTTGGAACGCGGTGCCGCCGCTGGCCTGGGGTCTGTTGCTGGTGAACTTGTTTTGGGTCTTGGCTTACGACACCGAGTACGCCATGGTGGACCGCCATGACGACTTGCTCATTGGCATGAAAACCTCGGCCATCACCTTGGGGCGCTACGACGTGCTGGGAATCATGGGGTTTTACGCGGTGTACCTGCTGGGCAACCTGTGGTTGCTGCACGACCAAGGCTTGGGCTGGCCGCAATGGTTTTCGATTGAAATTGCTGGGGTCCAGGCGCTGTGGCATTTCGGCATGATTTACAAGCGCGAGCGTGAGGGTTGCTTCAAGGCTTTTCGCATGAACCACTGGCTCGGCGCCACTGTGTTCGCCGGCATCGCCTGGGGCTTGCATCTGCGCTAGCCCCATCGATACCCGCCGCCATGGCCAGCAACTCAGGCCCCTCCTAGCTCGTCGCCCAAAGTCACAGCGCGGTCCCGGGCGGCTAGCATGGCTTTTTCAAACAACGCAGGCAGGCCATCGGCTTGCATGCTGCTGATGGCCGCATGGGTGGTGCCACCTTGGGAGGTGACGCGTTCACGCAGCACAGAGGGTTGTTCAGAGCTGGCGCGAATCATTTCGCCCGCACCCACCACGGTGCCCACCGCCAACTGGTGCGCTTGTGTGGGACTCAATCCCATGCGCACACCAGCCGCCACCATGGCTTCAACCACATAAAACACATAGGCTGGGCCCGAGCCCGATACCGCCGTGACGGCGTCTAGCAAGTCTTCGCTGCTGACCCAAATCGACTCACCCACCGCTTGCAGCAGGGCTTCCACGTGTTGGCGTAGCTCGGTGCCGACCGCGCCCCGCGCAAACAAACCGGTTTGACCCAAGCCGACCAAGGCCGGGGTGTTGGGCATGGCCCGCACCACTCGCTGCGTGCCCAGCCAATGGCAGATGCTGTCGCTGCGAATGCCGGCGGCCACACTCAAGTGCAGGGCGTGTGGAAACAGGTCTTTCAAGGGCTGTGCCACGGTTTGGAAGAGCTGCGGCTTGACCGCCCAGACCACCAACTGCGAGTCGCTCAGGCGGTCATCAGCTTGCGGCAGGGCTTGCACGCCATGTTGGTCCAGCAACAATTGACGGGTGCTGGCCAAGGGCTCGATCACGCGGAGGCTGTCGGCAGCAGTCCCTTGCTTGCGCAGGCCCGCGATCAGGGCCTGCGCCATGTTGCCCCCGCCAATGAAGGTGATGGGCGACAAGGCTGAAAGGACAGAGGTCATGAGAAATCCTGTTGCAAGCTGAAAAAGGCAGGCCACCATTGTCGGTGCAACACGAAACGACGCAGTCTCATTCGCAGAAAGACCAATCCAGCGCTGTTGGGAGGGGGTCAGGCCGCCACGGTTTGGCGCACAGCTTTTTCCCAGTGCGCCATCAGTGCCTGCGTTTGGTCGCGCGACATCTGCGGCTCAAAGCGGCGCTCCACTCGCCAATGTTGGGCTAATTCTTGGGGACTTTGGTAGATGCCCGCGCTCAAGCCGGCCAAATAAGCTGCCCCCAAGGCGGTGGTTTCAATCACTTCGGGGCGCAACACGGGAATGCCCAACAAGTCGGCTTGGAACTGCATCAGCAGGTTGTTCACACAAGCCCCGCCGTCGACGCGCAGCTCGGTGACCGGCTGGGCCGCATCCCGGTTCATGGCTTGCAACAGGGCGGTGCTTTGAAATGCAATGCTTTCCAAGGCGGCGCGGGCAATGTGGGCCATGGTGGTGCCACGCGACAAACCCACCATTGCGCCACGCGCATCGGCTTGCCAGTAGGGGGCACCCAAGCCGGTGAAGGCGGGTACCAACACCACGCCACCCGCATCGGGCACGCTTTCGGCCAAGGCCTGCACATCGGCGCTTTTGTCAAAGGCGCGCAAGCCATCGCGCAGCCATTGCACCACTGCACCGCCAATGAAGACCGAGCCTTCCAACGCATAGGCGGGGGTGCGGTCGGCTTGGGCGGCACTGGTGGTGATCAGCCCGTTGTGGCTGAGTTGAAATTGGCTGCCGGTGTGCATCAGCATGAAGCAGCCGGTGCCATAGGTGTTTTTGGCCTGGCCCGCTTGGAAGCAGGCTTGGCCAAACAAGGCGCTTTGCTGGTCACCGGCCACCCCACCAATGGCCATTTCGCTGCCCAACCACTGCGCCTGGGTGCGGCCAAAGTCGCTGGCCGAGGGATGCACCTCGGGCAGCACAGACCGGGGAATATCCAAGAGCGCGAGCAGTTCGTCGTCCCACTGGTTGCTGTGGATGTTGAACAGCATGGTGCGGGCCGCGTTGCTGACATCGGTGGCATGCACCGCGCCCCCAGTGAGTTGCCACATCAGCCAGCTGTCGACCGTGCCAAACGCCAATTCGCCGCTTGCCGCCAGTTCGCGGGCGCCGGCCACATTGTTCAAAATCCATTGCAATTTGGTGGCCGAAAAATACGCATCAATCAGAAGCCCGGTTTTTTGCTGCACCAAGGGCGCGGCGCCCGCCTCTCGCAATCGCAGGCACTCGGGCTCGGCGCGTCGGTCTTGCCAAACGATGGCGTTGTAAATGGCTTGGCCGGTGTCGCGCCGCCACACCACCGTGGTTTCGCGCTGGTTGGTGATGCCCAACGAAGCCACATGGGCCGCGCTGATGCCGGCTTGTTGCAGGGCCTGACGGGCCGTGGCGAGCTGGCTGGTCCAGATTTCTTGCGGGTCGTGCTCGACCCAGCCGGGGTGGGGGTAGATTTGCCGAAACTCTTGTTGCGCCACCGTCAGCACCGAGCCGTCGGGCTTGAAAACAATGCTGCGGGAGCTGGAGGTGCCTTGATCGAGGGCCAGGATGTAGGTCATGGTGGGCAGCTGCGTCGGAGGTCAACCCACCAAGGACAAGGCGGGTGGGGTTTTGCTTTCATCGGCCACAGTGCACTCCACCCCGGATTGCTCGAGCAACTGCACAAAGCTGTCAGGCGGCTGGGCATCGGTGAACAAGCGGTCGATGTGGGACAAGTGCGCCAACTCGACCATGGCGGGACGATTGAATTTGGTGTGGTCGGCGGCCAGCCAGACCTCACGAGAATGTTCGATGATGGCTTTGGCCACTTTCACCTCGCGGTAGTCAAAGTCGCGCATGGTGCCATCGGCTTCAATGCCGCTGATACCGATCAGACCAATGTCCACCTTGAACTGGCGGATGAAATCCACCGTGGCTTCACCAACAATGCCCCGGTCGACGCCGCGCACCACGCCGCCGGTGACGATGACTTCGCAATCCGGGTTGTCGCTCAAGATTTGCGCCACGTTCAGGTTGTTGGTGATGACCCGCAAGCCCCGGTGTAGGCGCAGCTCGCGGGCCACGGTTTCCATGGTGGTGCCAATGTTCATGATGAGGGAGCAGCCATGCGGCACGCTGGCGGCAATGGCTTTGGCAATGCGGGTTTTGCCGTCCAAGGACAGCGCTTGGCGTTGCCGGTAGGCGATGTTTTCGGTGGTCGAACTGGGGATGCGAACGCCGCCATGAAAGCGCGACAGCAAACCTGCCTCGGCCAAACGCTGCACATCCCGGCGCACGGTTTGCAAGGTCACTGAGAAGGTTTCGGCCAAAAACTCAATGGAGGCGACACCTTGGGCTTGCACCAAGGCCAACAATTCGGTTTGTCGGGGATTGGGGTTCATGGTGGGTGACGTGGGGTTCAAGCAACCATAAACCATCTTCGAATGGCACCCACTTAGGGAAAATACCGAATCAATTAAAACAAAATCGAACAAAAATGCGAAAAGAAAAGAAAATTTCCCATGGATCCAAAAGTGTCTGCCAAGCCAGCAATCCCAGTTCTTGAGCCCCCCTTTTTTTGATGACATTGAAACTTCACAACATCAGCCAAACCATCGCCGGTCAGGTGCACATCTATCCCGTCGACATGACGCTGGTTCCGAATGCGGTGACGGTTTTGTTGGGCGCCACACAAGCGGGCAAAACCAGCCTGATGCGCTTGATGGCGGGCTTGGACCTGCCCAGCACCGGCGAAGTCTGGTTTGAGGGTCACAACGTCACGGGTGTCGGGGTGCGGGATCGCAATGTCGCCATGGTTTATCAGCAATTCATCAATTACCCGTCCATGAGCGTGTACGACAACATCGCCTCCCCTTTGCGTTTGCGCGGCGACAGCCAGATCGACGAGCAAGTTCAAGCCATGGCCAAGCGACTGCGCATCGACCCGTTTCTAAACCGTTTGCCAGCCGAGTTGTCGGGCGGCCAGCAGCAGCGGGTGGCCTTGGCCCGGGCCTTGGCCAAACGCGCACCGCTCATGTTCCTCGATGAGCCCTTGGTCAATTTGGACTACAAACTGCGCGAAGAGTTGCGTGAGGACCTGACCCAATTGTTTGAAGCCGGCAGTGGCACCGTGGTGTATGCCACCACCGAACCCAGCGAAGCGTTGCTGTTGGGTGGCTACACCGCAGTCTTGAAGGAGGGTCGGGTCTTGCAATATGGCCCCACCTTGGAGGTGTTTCGCCAACCGCAGTCCTTGGATGTGGCGCGGGCGTTCAGCGACCCACCGATCAATGTGCTGCAAGCCAGGCCTGACGATGGTCAATGGCGCTTGGACAACGGCAGCCGGCTCTCGTTGCGCCAGTTCGCGCGCCATGGCCCAGTTCAATTGGGCTGGCGAGCCACGGCGTTGCGCACCGAGCAACGTGCGGCTGACTTGGCCATCCCGGGGCGCGTGCAATTGGCGGAAATATCGGGCACCGACACCTTTGTGCATTTGGATTGCAGTGGCATCGAGTTGGTCATGCAAAAAACGGGCGTTCATGGGTTTGCCATCGGCCAAGCCATCAGTGTGTATGTCGATCCGCAGGACGCTTATGTGTTTGACCCTGCGGGCAGCCTGTTGCTGGCGCCCTTGGTTTCGTTGCAAGGGGGACATTGAGATGGTGGCGCGCATCGACCTGGACCTCGCTCACGCCTACGGGCCCAATCCACAACAAGACAGCGATTACGCCTTGTTGCCCTTGACGATGAGCTTCCAAGCCGGTGGCGCTTATGCCTTGCTGGGCCCCTCGGGCTGCGGCAAAACCACCATGCTCAACATCATCTCGGGTTTGGTCAAACCCTCCCAGGGGCAGGTGCGGTTCAATGGTGAAGACGTCACCGACAAAACCCCGCAGCAGCGCAACATCGCCCAGGTGTTTCAGTTTCCGGTCATCTACGACACCATGACCGTGGCTGACAACTTGGCGTTTCCACTGCGCAACCGCCACATGCCTGAGGCGCAAATCCGCCAACGCGTGGGCCAGATTGCTGAGATGCTGGAACTCAGTGGCCAGCTGTACCAGCGGGCCGCGGGTTTGTCGGCGGATGCCAAACAAAAAATCTCGTTGGGGCGCGGGTTGGTGCGCCCAGATGTGGCAGCGATTTTGTTTGACGAGCCGCTCACCGTCATCGATCCGCACCTGAAGTGGTTGCTGCGCCGCAAACTCAAGCAGGTTCACCAAGAACTCAAGCACACGCTGATTTATGTCACCCACGATCAGGTGGAGGCACTCACTTTTGCCCAAGAAGTGGTGGTGATGACACGAGGCCGGGCGGTGCAGGTGGGCAACGCCGAGGCTTTGTTTGAGCGCCCCGCACACAGCTTTGTGGGTCACTTCATCGGCTCGCCGGGGATGAATTTTCTGCCCGCCAAAGCCCAAGATGCGGTGCTGCACATTGGCAGTCACAGATTGCCGCTGACGCCCGAACAAGCCCTGGCCTTGGCCCATACCCAAGACTTGAAACTCGGTGTGCGGCCGGAATACATCGGCATGCACACCCAAGCTACAGAAGGTTGCTTGCCCGCGCAAGTGCTGCGTTGGCAAGACCTGGGTACCAGCGCTTTGCTCACGGCACAATGCGGCAGCGAGTTGCTGCGGGTGCGTTTGTCGCCAGACCAGGCGCCGCCAAGCGTCGGGCAGACGGTGTACTTGCAAGTGCTGGGTGCACACAGCTGCTTTTACGAACGCGAGGAGCTGATCGCATGAAGCCCATCAACCAAAAAGCGTGGCTTCTGATCTTGCCTGTCTTGCTGTGCGTGGCTTTTTCGGCCATTTTGCCGCTGATGACCGTGGTCAACTATTCGGTACAAGACATCATTTCGCCTGAGCGCCGAGTGTTCGTCGGTACGGAATGGTTTGCCGCCGTCATGCGCGACCAAGACTTGCACGATGCATTGGGGCGCCAAATGATCTTCTCCTTGGCGGTTTTGGTGGTGGAAATTCCGCTGGGCATCGCCTTGGCTTTGTCGATGCCGGCCAAAGGGTGGCAAGCTTCGATGACCTTGGTTTTGGTGGCGTTGTCACTGCTGATCCCTTGGAACGTGGTGGGCACGATTTGGCAAATCTTTGGCCGCGCGGATATCGGATTGCTGGGGGCGTCCCTGCAAGCCCTGGGCATTGCGTACAACTACACGGGCAACGCCCGCGACGCGTGGCTGACGGTGTTGGTGATGGACATCTGGCATTGGACGCCATTGGTTGCGCTGCTTTGCTATGCCGGTTTGCGCAGCATCCCAGATGCGTATTACCAAGCCGCTCAAATTGACGGCGCCACGAAATTTGCCGTGTTTCGGTTCATTCAACTGCCCAAACTGCGTGGTGTGCTGGTGATTGCCGTGCTGCTGCGCTTCATGGACAGCTTCATGATTTACACCGAACCGTTTGTGCTGACGGGTGGTGGACCGGGCAATGCCACCACTTTCTTGAGTCAATACCTGACGCAAAAAGCCGTCGGGCAGTTCGATTTGGGCCCAGCTGCAGCGTTTTCCTTGATTTATTTCCTCATTATTTTGTTGCTGTGCTTCATCCTCTACAACTGGATGCAAAGCGTGGGCACCCAGGCCAAGGAGCACGAGCATGGATGAGCGACGCTTCAAAAAACGCAACCTGTTTTTGCTGCTCTACATCGTGTTTGCGTTGTTGCCCATTTACTGGATGGTCAACATGAGTTTGCGCACCAACGAGGAAATTTTGTCCAGCTTTGCGCTGTTTCCGGCCGAGCCGACTTTGGCCAATTACGCCACCATCTTCACCGATCCCTCTTGGTACAGCGGTTACATCAACAGCTTGATCTACGTGGGCATCAACACGGTCATCTCACTCACCGTAGCCTTGCCTGCTGCTTATGCTTTTTCCCGTTATCGCTTTTTGGGCGACAAGCATGTGTTTTTCTGGTTGCTCACCAACCGCATGACACCGCCCGCCGTTTTCTTGTTGCCGTTTTTTCAGCTCTACAGCACCGTGGGCTTGATGGACACGCACATCGCCGTGGCGATGGCGCATTTGCTCTTCAACGTCCCGTTGGCGGTGTGGATATTGGAAGGCTTCATGAGCGGGATTCCGCGCGAGATTGATGAAACCGCCTACATCGACGGCTACAGCTTTCCGGCTTTTTTTGTCAAGGTGTTTTTGCCACTCATCAAAGCTGGTGTGGGCGTGACGGCTTTCTTCTGTTTCATGTTCAGTTGGGTCGAGTTGTTGCTAGCGCGGACCCTGACCAGTGTCAATGCCAAACCCATTGTGGCCACCATGACGCGCACCGTCAGTGCGTCGGGCATGGACTGGGCCACCTTGGCGGCAGCGGGGGTGCTGACCATCGTGCCCGGTGCCATCGTCATTTGGTTCGTGCGGCACTACATCGCCAAAGGTTTCGCCATGGGGCGTGTATGAACTTCAGGAGCTTGGCACATGCTTGAGTGGATGGCTTGGACCACCCCGGTGGCGATTTTCTTCAGCTGCATCGTGTTGATGCTGTTCGGCATGACGGTGTGGGAACGACGCTCGCCCACGGTGGCCCGAAAAGGCTGGCTTCCATTGGTGACCACCCGTGGCGACCGCTTGTTCATCGGCTTATTGGGGGCGGCTTATCTGCACCTGATGTTTGTCGGATTAACGGGCGAGATGGTGGGTTGGTTTGGTTTGAGCGAGGAGCCCACGATTTGGTGGGCGACCGCAACGAGTGCGGTTTGGCTGGTTCTTGTGATGCGCAAGGGCTAGCCCAACCAAGTCATGACACGGTCTGAAACTTCCCCAAGACACGTGTTTTTTCAGAGCAAGGGGAATTTTTTAGGAGACGGGCATGAAATTGAAATACCGTGCAATTGCTTTTGCTGCTACAGCGTTGGTGCTGGGACACAGCGCATGGGCGGGCGAGGCAGAAGCGAAGAAATGGGTGGACACCGAGTTCCAACCGTCCACCTTGTCCAAAGACAAGCAGATGGCTGAAATGAAGTGGTTCATTGAAGCGGCCAAAAAGCTGCAAGCCAAGGGCGTGAAAGAAATTTCCGTCGTTTCAGAGACCATCACCACCCATGAGTACGAATCCAAAACACTGGCCAAAGCGTTTACCGAGATCACCGGTATCACCGTCAAACACGACCTGATCCAAGAGGGTGACGTGGTGGAGAAATTGCAAACCTCCATGCAATCGGGCAAGTCAATTTACGACGGCTGGATTTCAGACTCCGATTTGATCGGTACCCATTACCGTTACGGCAAGATCATGAACTTGACCGATTACATGGCGGGTCCTGGCAAAGAGTGGACCAACCCCGGCTTGGACATCAAAGATTTCATTGGCACCAGTTTCACCACCGGGCCCGACAAAAAGCTCTACCAATTGCCTGACCAGCAGTTCGCTAACCTGTATTGGTTTCGCGCCGACTTGTTTGAGCGCAAGGACATCAAAGACAAATTCAAAGCCAAATATGGCTATGACTTGGGCGTGCCTTTGAACTGGAGTGCTTATGAAGACATCGCCGAGTTTTTCACCAATGACGTGAAAACCATCGATGGCAAGCCCATTTATGGCCACATGGACTACGGCAAGAAAGACCCCTCATTGGGCTGGCGTTTCACCGATGCCTGGTTGTCCATGGCGGGTACAGCCGACATTGGCATCCCCAACGGCAAACCGGTGGACGAGTGGGGTATTCGCGCCTCAGCAGACGGCTGTAACCCGCAAGGTGCTTCAGTGGCCCGTGGCGGTGCCACCAATTCACCGGCGGCTGTCTACGCACTCACCAAGTATGTGGACTGGATGAAGAAATACGCGCCCAAGGAAGCCATCGGCATGACCTTTGGTGAAGCGGGTCCCGTGCCTGCACAAGGCCAGATTGCCCAGCAAATCTTTTGGTACACCGCGTTCACGGCCGACATGACCAAGCCCGGTTTGCCGGTGGTGAATGCCGATGGCACCCCGAAGTGGCGCATGGCCCCTGGCCCGAATGGACCATACTGGAAACAGGGGATGCAAAACGGTTACCAAGATGTGGGTTCATGGACCTTCTTCAATGACCACGATCCCAATCGAACAGCGGCCGCCTGGTTGTACGCACAATTCGTCACGGCCAAAACCACGTCGCTGAAGAAAACCATCGTCGGCTTGACACCAATCCGCGAATCCGATATCCGTTCAGATGCCATGACCAAGATGGCACCCAAGTTGGGCGGTTTGGTCGAGTTCTACCGCAGCCCTGCGCGTGTGGCCTGGACACCGACCGGGACCAACGTGCCGGACTACCCCAAGCTGGCCCAGTTGTGGTGGAAAAACGTGGCGGTGGCCGTCACCGGTGAAAAAACGCCTCAGCAAGCCATGGACAACCTGGCCAATGAGATGGACGACGTGATGGCGCGTTTGGAGCGAGCTGGCATGGCCCGTTGCGCGCCCAAGCTCAATCCCAAGGGTGACCCTGCCAAGTACCTGAGTGACAAAGCAGCACCTTGGGCCAAGTTGGTCAACGAGAAACCCAAAGGCCAAACGATCGCCTACGAAACCCTGCTCAATGCTTGGAAGGCAGGCCGCGTTCGTTAAACCAAACCCGGGGACCGTTCTGACGGTACCCGGTGTTGTGAGGGCCTGTGGCCACATCGCTGCAGGCCCCTCTTTGGTGAGTCACCCATGAACCGCTCCGAACTTCTTCAACAGTTGGCAGTCCCCCAAAGTTTTGATTTGGCGGTGATCGGCGGTGGGGCCACCGGCTTGGGCGTGGCACTTGAAGCCAGCCTGCGAGGCTACAAAGTGGTCTTGCTCGAATCCCATGATTTCGCCAAAGGCACGTCATCTCGTTCCACCAAGTTGGTGCACGGTGGTGTGCGTTATTTGGCCCAGGGCAATGTGGCCTTGGTGCGTGAAGCGCTGCACGAGCGCTCGGTGTTGTTGCACGACGCGCCGCATTTGGCGCAACCCATTCCGTTTGTCATGCCGTCTTACCGCTGGTGGGAAACCGCCTTCTACGGCATCGGTTTGAAGTTGTACGATTTTTTGGCTGGCGCTGACGGGCTTGGCCGAACCGAGTTCCTCAGCGGCACTGAGGTGATGTCGCGCATACCGGGATTGAAAGCCCAAGGCTTGCATGGCGGTGTTCAGTATTGGGACGGCCAGTTTGACGATGCCCGTTTTGCCATCAGTTTGGCCCGCACCGCGGCCCAGGCGGGTGCTTTGCTGGTCAATTACTGCCCGGTCACCCAGTTGAAGCAGGCCGATGGACACTTGAACGCGCTGGTCTGTCAGGACCAGGAAACTGGCCAATCTTTTGAATTGCAAGCCCGCTGCATCGTCAACGCCACTGGGGTGTGGGTCGATCAATTGCGGCAAATGGATGCCGTGGTTGAGGGCGTGAAAGTGCAGCCCATGGTGGCCCCAAGTCAAGGTGTTCACCTCGTGGTGGACCGTTCTTTTTGGCCCGGTGAACATGCTTTGCTGGTTCCCAAAACCGCCGATGGCAGGGTGTTATTTGCCGTGCCTTGGCTGGGTAAAGTGATTTTGGGCACCACCGACACGCCGCGCAGTGACATGCCGCGTGAACCCGCGGCATTCGAGGAAGAAGTGGCCTTCATTCTGGGCGAATCGGCCCGGTACTTGGCCAAACCACCCCAGCGCAGCGATGTGCGCAGTGTCTGGGTGGGGTTGCGCCCGCTGGTCAAACCCGTGCAAGAGGAGGGGGTCAGCACCAAGGGATTGAGCCGCGAGCATTCCGTGTGTGTCAGTCGCAGCGGCTTGGTCACCATCACCGGTGGGAAGTGGACCACTTACCGCGCCATGGCCGAAGACGTGTTGTCGCAATGTGTGTCCAGCCTATTGCTGCCAGCCCCCTTGTACCCGAAACACCCAGCGGCGGTGTTCAAAGGTGCCGGCGGCATTCACGGGCGGCCTGTCAGTCTGACGGCGCCTGAAGGCCTGCATCTTTATGGAAATGAACAGAATGTGGTGACAGAAATGCCAGGTGCCGACCACTGGCTGTGGCCGGGTTTGAGCGAAGCCATGGTCCGGTTTGCCGTTCGGTTTGAGTTCGCGCGCACCGTCGAAGATGTGCTGGCCAGGCGCTCCCGGCTGTTGTTTTTGGACGCCAAAGCATCCTTGGGGGTGGCCGCGCAAGTGGCGGCCCTGTTGGCCGAGGAAGGTTGCAACCAAGTGCAACTTTCAGCCTACTTAAGCTTGGCTCAGCGTTATTGCCTGGCCGATTAAGTGCTTTCGCGTTGGCGCGGGGCGGGTCAACCAAAAAAAACACAAAACCGCCAGGCATCCGGCCAAGAAACTGTGTCATAATCGCTGGCTCTGCCCTAAAAGGCAGTGAAACCACGCCCAAACAAACACGCAGCAAATGGTTTGCTGTGGGAATGACGGGCCCAAGACTGATCGTGTTTTCAAAGCCCTTTGGGGTTTTGTGGCCCGGTACAAGTTGGGAAAAACAAATGATCCAGACAGAATCCAGATTAGAGGTCGCCGACAACACCGGCGCAAAGTCCGTTTTGTGCATCAAGGTGCTCGGCGGTTCCAAGCGTCGCTATGCCAGCGTCGGTGACATCATCAAAGTGAGCATCAAAGAAGCCGCCCCGCGTGGTCGCGTCAAAAAAGGCGAAATTTACAGTGCTGTGGTGGTGCGTACTGCCAAAGGCATTCGTCGTGGCGACGGCTCTTTGGTGAAGTTCGACAGCAACGCTGCCGTCTTGCTCAATGCCAAATTGGAGCCTATTGGCACCCGTATCTTTGGCCCGGTCACGCGCGAGCTGCGCACCGAGCGCTTCATGAAGATCGTGTCCCTGGCGCCCGAAGTTCTCTGAGGACCAGACCATGAACAAAATTCGCAAAGGCGACGAAGTCATCGTCATCGCAGGCCGCGACAAGGGCAAGCGTGGCAAGGTGGCATTGCGTCAAGATGATTCGCACCTCGTCATCGAGGGCATCAACCTGGTGAAAAAACACACCAAGCCCAACCCCATGGCCGGCACCACTGGTGGCATTGTTGAAAAAACCTTGCCCATTCACCAGTCCAATGTCGCCATCTACAACGCCACAACCGGCAAAGCCGATCGCGTGGGCATCAAGATCAACACCGATGGTTCGAAGGTTCGCATCTTCAAATCGAGCGGCGAAGTCATCAAGGCGGCATGAACATGGCACGACTCCAACAACACTATCGTGAAAAAGTGGTCCCCGAGTTGACCACCAAGTTTGGCTACAAATCCCCCATGGAAGTGCCTCGACTGACCAAAATCACCTTGAACATGGGTGTCAGTGAAGCCGTGGCGGACAAAAAAGTCATGGACCACGCTGTGGGTGACTTGACCAAAATTGCCGGTCAAAAACCCGTTGTCACCAAAGCCCGCAAGGCCATCGCCGGTTTCAAAATCCGCGAGCAGCAGCCCATCGGCTGCATGGTCACCCTGCGCGGCGTTCGCATGTACGAATTCTTGGATCGCTTCGCCACCGTGGCCTTGCCCCGCGTGCGGGACTTCCGTGGCATTTCTGGCCGTGCTTTCGACGGCCGCGGCAACTACAACATCGGTGTGAAAGAGCAAATCATCTTCCCCGAGATTGAATACGACAAGGTTGATGCTCTGCGTGGCCTCAACATCAGCATCACAACCACGGCCAAGACCGACGACGAGTGCAAAGCACTGCTCGCCGCTTTCCGTTTCCCGTTCAAGAACTGAGGTGTCCTGTGGCTAAAGTAGCTTTGATCGAGCGAGAGCTCAAGCGAGACAAACTGGTCGCCAAGTACGCGAAAAAACACGCGGGATTGAAAGCCATTGCCAACGATTTCAAGCGCAGCGATGAAGAGCGTGCTGCGGCACGCTTGGGTTTGCAAAAGTTGCCTCGCAATGCCAACCCAACACGCCAGCGCAATCGTTGCGAAATCACCGGTCGCCCTCGTGGCACCTTCCGTCAATTTGGTTTGGGTCGCGCCAAGATTCGTGAATTAGCCTTTGCAGGCAATATTCCCGGTATCACCAAGGCCAGCTGGTAAGCAGGCAGGAGAAATTCAATATGAGCATGAGTGATCCCATTGCCGACCTGCTGACGCGTATACGCAATGCGCAGATGGTGGCCAAGCCAACCGTGTCGGTTCCCGCGTCCAAGGTCAAGATGGCCATTGTTCAGGTGTTGAAAGAGGAGGGCTACATCGATGGCTTCCGCGTCAAAACTGAAGAAGGCAAATCAGAGCTGGAAATTTCTTTGAAGTACTACGCCGGACGCCCCGTGATTGAGCGCATTGAGCGCGTCTCTCGCCCGGGTCTGCGCGTGTACAAAGGCCACGACGCCATTCCCCAAGTCATGAATGGCTTGGGTGTGGCCATTGTCACCACACCCAAAGGTGTGATGACCGATCGCAAAGCACGCGCCACGGGCGTGGGCGGCGAAGTTCTTTGTTACGTGGCTTGAGGGAGAAACCAACCATGTCCCGAGTTGCCAAAATGCCCGTCACCGTCCCCGCAGGCGTGGACGTGACCATGAACGAACAACACATCAGCGTCAAAGGCGCTGGCGGTCAGTTGTCCATCGCCAACAGCGCATTGGTCAAGGTGGTGCGTCAAGCTGACTTGCTCACCTTTGAACCCGCCAATGAAACACGTGAAGCCAACGCCATGAGTGGCACCTTGCGCCAATTGGTCAACAACATGGTGGTGGGTGTCACCCAGGGCTTTGAGAAAAAGCTCAACCTGGTTGGCGTGGGTTACAAAGCTGCCGCCCAAGGAGCCAAATTGAATTTGGCGGTGGGCTATTCACACCCCGTCAACTTTGACATGCCTGCGGGCATCAAAGTCGAGACGCCTGCGCCCACCGAAATCATCATCAAAGGTGCTGACCGCCAACGGGTGGGTCAAATCGCTGCTGAAATTCGCGCTGTTCGTCCCCCCGAGCCCTACAAAGGCAAAGGCATCCGTTATGCGGACGAAAAGATCACGATCAAAGAGACCAAGAAGAAATAAGGAGCTGCAACATGCTAAGCAAAAAACAGCAGCGTCTGCGCCGTTCGCGTCAAACCCGCATACGCATTGCCACTCAAGGCGTGGCGCGTTTGATGGTCAACCGCACCAATTTGCACATCTACGCCAGCGTTATCTCCGGTGACGGCACCCAAGTCATTGCCACCGCTTCAACCACCGAAGCCGATGTCCGCAAGAGTTTGGGCGCCGCAGGCAAAGGCGGCAACACGGCTGCTGCGCAAGTCATCGGTACACGCATTGCTGAAAAGGCGAAAGCTGCCGGTGTCGACAAAGTCGCTTTCGACCGTTCAGGCTTCGCCTACCACGGTCGCGTCAAAACCTTGGCAGATGCCGCACGCGCTGCCGGCTTGCAGTTCTAACAGACACGGGTAAACAAACATGGCAAAAGTTCAAGCAAAAGTGCAAGACGACAGTCGTGACGACGGTCTGAAGGAAAAAATGATCGCGGTCAACCGCGTGACCAAAGTCGTCAAAGGTGGTCGCATCCTCGGCTTCGCTGCTCTCACCGTTGTGGGCGATGGAGATGGCCGCGTGGGTATGGGCAAGGGCAAGTCGAAAGAAGTGCCTGCAGCGGTCCAAAAGGCGATGGAAGAAGCCCGTCGCAACATGCACAAGGTGTCCTTGAAAAACGGCACCATTCACCACAATGTGACGGGGCATCACGGTGCGGCCAATGTGCAAATGGCCCCCGCGCCCAAGGGTACCGGCATCATTGCAGGCGGTCCCATGCGTGCTGTGTTTGAAGTCATGGGGATCACTGACATCGTGGCCAAGAGCCATGGTTCCTCCAACCCCTACAACATGGTTCGCGCCACGTTCGATGCATTGATCAAATCCACCACCGCCGCTGAAGTTGCGGCCAAGCGTGGCAAAAACGTCGAAGACCTCTTCGTCTAATCCGGGAGCCTCGACATGTCCACATCTACCTCAACGGTCAAAGTGCAATTGGTGCGCAGCCCCATTGGCACCAAAGAATCACACCGCGCCACTGTGCGTGGCTTGGGCTTGCGCAAAATCGGCAGCATCAGCGAACTGCAAGACACCCCTGCAGTGCGCGGCATGATCAACAAGATCAGCTATCTGGTCAAAGTTCTCTAAAGGTTCGCCATGCAACTCAATGAAATCAAGCCCGCAGATGGCTCACGCAAAGACCGCCGCCGTTTAGGCCGTGGCATTGGCTCGGGTCTGGGCAAAACCGCTGGCCGTGGCCACAAAGGTCAAAAATCTCGCTCTGGCGGCTATCACAAGGTCGGTTTTGAAGGCGGTCAAATGCCTTTGCAGCGCCGCTTGCCCAAGCGTGGTTTCAAATCACAAAGCCTGAAGTACAACGAAGAAATCACCCTCAAAGTCCTGCAAGCCCTGGACATGACCGACATCGACCTGTTGGCCCTCAAATCCGCAGGGTTGGTGAGCCCAATGGCCAAAGTGGTCAAGGTCATCAAGACGGGTGAGATTTCACGCGCCGTGAAATTGAGTGGCGTGGGTGCCACGGCTGGTGCCAAGGCCGCCATTGAAGCCGCTGGCGGTTCGGTCGCTTAAGGTTCAGGAGAAGCAACTTGGCAACCAACGCATCCAAGGCCTCAACAGACAAGTACGGCGACTTGCGTCGCCGGCTGGTCTTTTTGCTGCTGGCCTTGGTCGTTTACCGCATCGGCACGCATATTCCTGTTCCGGGGATTGACCCGAACCAACTTCAACAGTTGTTCAAGGGACAGGAAAGCGGCATTCTGAGTTTGTTCAACATGTTTTCGGGCGGTGCTTTATCCCGCTTTAGTATTTTTGCGCTTGGCATCATGCCCTACATTTCCGCATCCATCATCATGC
>Ga0172372_10003008_pt1 | contig 25172 bp, 31 predicted proteins | sample LakKiv5m_2_FD_114544 | JGI IMG/M metagenome (GOLD analysis project Ga0172372, IMG submission 114544) | Freshwater microbial communities from Kabuno Bay, South-Kivu, Congo - kab_092012_9.5m | ecosystem: Environmental > Aquatic > Freshwater > Lake | place: Democratic Republic of the Congo...
ATGGGCGACTATTCTTGGATAGAAGTAGACGCCCAAAATCAACCTGTTAATTAATCACCGTATATCTCTAATACCTCCTTTACGGCTTGATGACGCTCGATATCCTTGGCTTCAAACCTTACAATATCGATGTGTTCTGTTCTTTTGCGATTTCCCAGTAGGTTGCAAAACTCGATCAAACCGTTGTCAGCAAGACGATCTGCTTGTGCCAAATCTCCTGTGACTACCATACGGCTTTGATCTCCCAATCTTGTTAGCAGCATTTTCATCTGATTTGCTGTAGCATTCTGCATCTCATCGGCTATAATCCAGGCACGCTTAAATGTGCGTCCTCTCATATAGGCCAAGGGGCTGATCTCTATTACTCCTTCACTTAACATTTCTACTATATCTCTTTGACTATAATATTCTCCTAAAACGTCAAATATAGGCTTGGTCCATGGCTCCATCTTTTGATTTAATGTACCAGGTAAAAAGCCAAGATCTTCATCTACACTAACGGCGGGTCTTGTTACTATGAGTTTGTCTACTTTGCCCTCTTGAAAAAACTTTATTCCAGCTTGAACTGCCAGTAATGTTTTGCCCGTACCTGCTGGTCCTATAGCAAATAATATACTATTATCTTCATTCTGTAGTTTTTGAATATATGTTTTTTGTGCTTCATTGCGAGGGTAAAGATGTACCCTGCAATTTTTTTGCGGGATGAATGTGTTAAAATCAATCACATTCACATTTGAGGTAAAGCGTTTTTTCACTCTTTTGCTCATCCAGTAACTCCTACTAAGAAAAGTAGGACTTGTAGTACCGCCCGATATCTACAGAGGTCCTACAATTTTATTTAACCTTCTACGGAATTATCATAAGATTACAGCAAAATTTCGCTTTGATAAATACATTTGTTAATCTGAGCCCATTATGAAAGATATTTTAGACGTTATTCGCAATATTGATACTATCTACAACAACAATAGTAGCCTAGCTGTTCTTAAGGATTTTGAACGTGTACTAGATGAAATGGATATCTATGTTTATGATAACTGGATAGACGGTGAACTATTGAGTGGACCAAAGATAGATCGCCACTGGGTACGTGCTGAATTTATGTGGCCTTACAAAAAAATGCCTGATCCAGATGGTGCCAAACGTCTTATGGAAATAGGCTGTCGTGTAAAGTTTATGCGAGAGGAAATTGTAGAACCACGTAAGATACGCACACCAGATGATTTTAGACCAGGTACTAAAAAAGGTAAACTAGATGCTAGACCAATATGGGTAGTAAAAATACTAATGCCCAAAAAATTAGTATTTGATATCTTTAATAGTTATATGGATCGTATTAGAGAAGAACGCAAGGGTGACACTCCAGAACAACAAAAGATGCCAGCAGCACCAGCAGCACCAGCGGGAGGAGCACCAGCAGCACCAGCAGCACCAGCGGGAGGAGCACCAGCAGCACCAGCAGCACCAGCGGGAGCACCAATGTAATGCAGATCAACGAAACATTACTAGCAGGTGATCTTAAATTCTTAGTCAGTAGTGTGATTGAGATTGACAGTTATAAAAGCAAAATTGGTGACGATGCCAAAATGGTTGTAGTCAGTTTTAATGTTGATAGTAAAGAACCAGCAGATGATCTAGCACGTTTTTTAGAACTTGGCTACGATTGGATTGTAGATGCTGATGCTACTGATGGTCCTATTGATACTGGCAAATACAAAGTATTCGTTGAAATAGAGCGTGATCGTCATGCTCCACAGCGTATAATGGATATGTTGGATGCTGTAAAAAAACTTACTAATATAGATAATTTTAGGTTTAGATATTATAAAAGTTTTAAAACTAATCCAGTTGATGAACAAAATCTTAGATCCTTGGTACCATTAGATAAGGATGCATATGCTATAAGCATAAAAGAAAATAGACTGAATAACTTTAGCAACTTTTTTAATCGTAGTTATTTAGAAAATATCGAAATGCTGGATCACGATATTACATTTAAAAAAATGTTTGCTGAAAGTATACGTATGACAATTAAGGATTTTGGACCTGTTAAAGAAGTTTACCAACGCTTAGGCGGGCGTATTGACATTGGTCAATCTGCTATAAGCGAAGGCCTATTCTTAACCAAATATTTAGGAAACTATAACATAACAAAAGTGGGAGACAACTTTGTTTTTGAAAATGAAGATCAAGCACTAGTATTGGGGAGAGCGAGATGAGTTTTACTTTTGACTTTACAAAAGAACAATTGAAACAAATGATACCAGGTAATCCTTACACTGAGTATTGGTACAATGCCTTACATACTATACTACCTGAATATCAAATTAATACCCCACAACGAGTAGCAGCCTTCATTGCTCAATGCGCTCATGAAAGTGGTGGCTTTAAATTTCTCAAAGAAAACTTAAACTATAAAGCAGCCAGCCTACGCAAAGTATTCCCAAAATACTTTACAGATGATGCCACTGCTGCTGCCTATGCTAACAAGCCAGAAAAGATTGCTAATCGTGTATATGCTAATCGTATGGGCAACGGTGATGAGGCTAGTGGAGATGGTTATAGGTATTGTGGCAGAGGACTGATTCAACTTACTGGTAAAAATAATTATATTTTCTTTGCTGGCAGTTTGGATATTCCAGTTGAAGAAGCAAGTGAATATTTAGAAACATTTGAAGGTGCTGTACAGAGTGGATGCTTCTTTTGGGAAATGAATAATCTTAATACTTGGGCTGACCAAGGTGATATATTGACATTGACCAAAAAGATTAATGGCGGTACTATTGGTCTAGCAGATCGTGAAAAGCACTATAAACACGCTTTACACGTATTCGGAGTAGCATAATGTTGATGTGGCTGGTAGAACACTGGCTACTTAATTTACCAAGTGAGGTTTGGATCTTACTTGCTGGGGTAGGATTTTTAGCATTTTTCTTTGCCAGCATATTCAGCCATATTCCATTCTTGCGTCCTTATATGATGTTTGTCAAACCTGTTGGTGGACTAGTTATAGTAGGTAGTGTGTTTATGTATGGTGGCACAGCTATAAATGATATATGGGAAGAACGTGTCAAAGAGGCACAAGAACAAGTGGCTGCTAAAGAGCGTGAAGCAGAAGAACTTAACAAAAAGTTAGAAGAAGAACGCAAAAAGAAACAGGAAGTTAGAGTAGAATATAGAACTAAGATCAAAACTGAAATACAAACACGTCGTGAATATATAGACAAGGAATGTAAGTTTGATAATGAAGTTAATAAATTACACAATAAGGCAGCAAAGAACATAGTAGATAAAAAGCCTGTGGAGAAGGTCAATTGAAAAAGGCCTTACTACTCTGTTTATTTTTAGGGGGATGTGCCACACAACCTGTACCAATTAAACAAACTTGGCCCAATGTGGATAAAGATAACTTAATAGCCTGCCCTAATCTAAAAGAAGTAGCAGAAACTAATACCAGCCTAACTGACCTATTACTGGTCGTTCAAGATAACTATGGTGAATATTATACCTGTAAAGATCGTGTAGATGCTTGGATCAAATGGTATAATGAACAAAAAAAGAACTTTGAGAAATAATTATGTTTCAATGGATATTAAACTTATTTTTAAGCCCTGATCGTAAGGCCCGTTATGCAATAGCAGAGTTTGATCGTATTAGAAGGGAACTAGGGCAAGCACAGGCTAGAGCACTAATTCAAATAGAACGGGCCTACGAGCGAGATATTAAACGGGCTGAGAAGTCTTCTGATCGTGATATGGACTTATTGGCAGCAGAACATAAGTATAACGACCTGAAAGATAGTGTAGAAATAAAGTAAATACATTATTAGGAGCGAGGAATGTCAGAAGATAAAAAGTTATTTAAATGGTTAGGCTTATTGTTATTTTTACCAGTTGGTCTAGCAGCATTTGGTGGAGATAGGTTTAGATATCCCTGTCAAGATCCACAAAATTGGGATAAACCAATATGCCAATTACCACAATGCGATGTAACAAGAACTTGCCCAGAACACGTATTTAAGGGTCAGATTGATCCTCGCACACTAGGAAAAAAAGATGGAAATCAAATCCCTAATCTCGCCCCTGCAACGCCTGTTTGGGGGGCGAACACACAAGGAGGTAACTGTGGAAAATAATCAACCACTAATTTATACTGAAGAACAATTGATGGCAAGACTCAAGTTCTTTATTGGAATTTGCTTGTCATTGACACTAACTGGTATTGTGTTTGTAGTATTGTATAGTTTGATATTTGTAACACAGCCACTAAACGCTATAAGCCCAATTGATCAAAAGTTTTTTGAATTGATTGTGCCTATTGCCACATTCTTAACAGGTACACTGAGTGGTATAATGTTAGCAGGCAACGATAAAGATCTTCGTGCCAAAGCATTGGAAGCAGCCAACAAACCACCTCCAGTAAGTCCCCCTCCTACTACAATGAGTACAACTACTACAACATATAGTGGAAGTGGTCTTGGATCACCTACTATTCCACCAGCAGGATTCCCAGCACCTAACCCATTTGGTGGACCAACTATTCCACAACCCGATGCTTGGGGTCAAGTAAGCAATAGCAGTCGAGGTAAACCAATGCCTGGTCAACCTCCATTTCCAGAACTATAAGGAACGATTATGAAACAATTTTTAACAGCATTTGTATTAGGTCTAGCACTAACTATTCCTGCCTACGCAGCAGATAAGAAGGATGATGCTAAACCAGAAACACGCAAAATATGTGTTGATGTACAGGGTAAGGATGGTAAGCCAGTAATGGATCCAAAGACCAATAAGCCTAAACAGCAGTGCAAAGAAGTTAAGGCACATCAAAAGCACGAAGCAACAAAGATTGAAGATGCCAAAAAAGACGCAAAAAAATAAACTTATCTCAATCTAGTAGGTTAAATATTAAGGCTGCTATACACAGCCTTAATTTTTATGAACTACTACGACATATTAGGTGTGCAAAGGACAGCAACACCACAAGAAATTAAAACAGCCTACCGTAAATTGGCCATGGAACATCATCCAGACAGAGGTGGTGATGAAAGTCACTTCCAAAAAATTAGCCAAGCCTACGATACATTGGGCGATCCAAATAAGCGCAGTAGGTATGATGATGAAATAAACATACAGGCACAATTTAATACCAACAGTAACTTTCGCAGTTTTGAAAATATTAATAGTGTGTTCAACGATTTTTTTGGTGCTAGTGGTTTTGGTTTTAATGGAAGACAAAGATCTTGGCATGGTCAAACAAGAGCCAAAAATCTTGACCTTAACATTAAATGTAAAGTATCATTGTTAGATAGTTTTATAGGTAAGGATTTAGAAGCCACATACGCACTACCTTCTGGACGCAAAGAGACTGTAGTTATTAATATACCACCTGGAATTAGAAGTGGCGAAACTATAAGTTTTCGAGGAATGGGTGACGATACTTATCCTCAAGTCGCTAGAGGTAATTTAAACGTAACTATAGAAATAGCAGATGATCTAAACTTTATTAGGCGCGGTGATGATATTGTCACTATTATAGAAATTGATCCTATAGAGGCTATGGTAGGTTGCTCTAAACCAATTGAGACAATTGATGGAAAAATTCTACATTTAAAACTTAAACCAGGATCAAATCATGGTAGTGAATATGCTATTCCTAATAGAGGGTTTACAAATATTAGAACTGGCAGGATTGGAAATTTTATAATTGTTACATATATAAAAGTACCTGCTATAAAAGACATACATATTATTAAAAAATTAGAGGACATTAGAAATGAAATTAGTAACATTTCCAAATGATATACTTAGAGAAAGGATGCCAGATTTTGACTTTGAAAATCCTGTTATGAATCCAATACAACTAGAAAAAGAAATGGTTGAATTAATGATCAGAGAAAAAGGTATAGGTCTTAGTGCAAATCAAGTAGGAATACGTGCTAGAGTGATAGCCATATTCCCAAAAGATCTTAGTTTGGAGTTAGGACCTTTGGCCATGTTTAATCCTGTTCTACGTGCTGCCAGTGATGAACAGATTGAATCAATTGAAGGATGTTTAAGTTTTCCAAAAATACTTATACCGGTAAAACGACCAAAGACTATTATGGCGGAATATCTTGACAGCCAGGGTAACAATTGTGTAATATCACTAAGTGACATAGATGCTAAATGCTTCTTACACGAACTGGATCATTTAGATGGAATATGCTTTATAGACCGTGTTAGTAAACTTAAGCAGGATTTAACAAAGCGGAAATGGAATAAATTAAGGAAAAAATATGGTAGAGCCCAGCGACAGTCTTAAAGCAGTATTTGAACATGCTATTGAACTAGCCAAAAGTTATAAGCATGAATATCTTACTATTGAGCATTTGTTGTTTAGTATGCTCAATGAAGAACATTTTATTAAAACTATTCAAGGATTTGGCGCAGACCCAGACTACATTAAAAAGAATTTAGAGCACTACTTAAAAACCAAACTAGATGATATCATTAAAGAGGATCTAATTAAACCAAAAAAGACTCAGGCTTTAGAACGTGTACTTAATCGTGCATTTACACAGGCTCTGTTCAATGGTCGTCAAACTATGGAACTTAGCGATGTGTTTCTAAGCATCATGGGTGAAAAACGTAGTTTCGCCAGTTACTATATTCAACAAGCAGGTATTGAAAAAAATAAGTTTGCTGATTACTTAAACAACGAAATTCAAAATGAAGAAGAAGAAATTAACGATGTGCAAGTTGATCGTGCGTTAAAAGCATTTACTAGCAATTTAAATGAAAGTGTAAAAAAACAAAAGATTGATCCAGTTATTGGCCGTATATCAGAACTTGAAAATATCGCCTTAGCCATGGGCAGACGTAGTAAAAATAATGTATTATTAGTAGGTGACCCTGGTGTAGGTAAAACTGCCATTGCAGAAGGATTGGCTTATAATATTGTTAAAGGTCATGTACCAGAGTTCCTAAAAGATTATACCGTTTATAACTTAGATATTAGTAGTTTACTGGCAGGTAGCAAATATAGAGGAGATTTTGAAGAACGATTTAAATTAGTACTAAAAGGTCTACAAAGTAAAGGAAAGACTATCCTGTTTATTGACGAGGCACACATGATTAACGGTGCAGGTAGTGCAGGAAATAGTGCTAATGATCTTGCTAATATGATGAAACCTGCATTGAGTAAAGGCAATATTAAAGTAGTGGCCAGTACAACTTGGGAAGAATATCGCAAGTACTTTGAAAAAGATCGTGCTCTAATGCGTAGGTTCCAACGTATTACTATTGATGAGCCCAACTATGAAACATCTATTCAAATCCTAAAAGGTATTAAGAAGTATTACGAACAATTCCATAAAGTTAAAATTACAGATGAAGGTATCAATGCTGCTGTAAAACTCAGCGTAAAATACCTAACTGACAAAAAATTACCCGATAAGGCTATTGATCTAATTGATTGTGCCTGTAGTCGTTTTAATCTTAAAATGGATCAGGAACGTATTATTGGCGAGGAAGAAATTCAATATGAATTAGCGCAAGTTATTCAAATACCTGAAGAACAAATTGCTGAAACTGAAAGTAATAACTTAGCCAATCTTGAAAAGCAAATCAATGATGAAGTGTTTGGACAGAATGATGCTATTACAGAACTAGTGGATAAAATTCTTGTTGCTCGTGCTGGACTTAAGCATGAAAACAAGCCTATTGGATCATTTGTGTTTATGGGCCCAACTGGTTGTGGTAAGACTGAAACTGCTAAGACCCTGGCCAAACATCTTGGTGTAAAACTTATACGCTTTGATATGAGTGAATATCAAGAAAAGCACAGCGTTAGCAAGTTGATTGGAAGTCCTCCAGGATACGTGGGCTTTGAAGAAAACGCAGGATTACTTATCACTCAATTACAAGAGAATCCATATTGTGTATTATTATTTGACGAAGTAGAAAAGAGTCATCCAGATGTTAGTACAATCCTATTACAGATGATGGACAATGGTTTTGTAACTGGTAGCAATGGTAAGAAAGCAGATTGTAGAAATATTATCCTAATCCTTACTACAAATGCTGGTGCTCAGGCTGCTGAGAAGAATCAAATTGGTTTTGGGAAACAGGAAAAGGACTATGATGACAAGGATCTAAAGAAATTCTTTGCTCCTGAGTTTAGAAATCGTTTAGATGCCATAATCACATTTACTAAGTTGAATAAGGATACAATGTACAAGGTTGTTGTTAAGTTTATTGATGAACTTAAACAACAAGTACTAGACAAGGGCATTCGCATACGTATCAATGATGCTGCTATAAATCACTTGATTGAAAAGGGGTTTGATAGTAAAATGGGTGCCCGTCCACTACAACGTGTTATAGACAAGGAAATTAAACGTCCTCTAAGCCGTATGATGCTGTTTGGTGAACTTAAGGATGGCGGTAGCCTTGCTATAACCCTGGTAGATGGAGTTATCACTTTAAACAAAAAAGTAAGACAACCTAAAGTAGCAGAAAATGAATCATCTGACATTGTTATCCACGAAGAAAACTAATAAACTATTCCTAGACAAATATAGGTACAAAATAGTTCTTGTAACTAAATTTGCACCTATGTTTAGGAATAAAGACCTTGATGTTGTTATTAAAAAAATACAATCTTGGAAAAGTGTAGACAGATTCCCACCCTATATTTGGGGTGGGCAAAAGTCAGACTACGATATTGGACTATTAATTGCCAATACACTTAACACTAGCAATAGTGAGTATAAGGTTATGGTGAGTAGTCCATTCATCAGTTTTTATACGGATGACTACAATGAGTTCTACTCAGTTAGTAAAACTCTTAAAAATCAAATCAAATATGTAAGTGTTCCTTATGAAACTACTCCAGTTTTAGAAAAGAACACAGTTTATCTCAAACGCATTAACTATGATTATAAAGTTACCATTAGTAATCGTATAGATAATAACGAAAGTTTCTTTAATTGGTGTAGAGATAATGACAAAATTCGTATGCCAGGACGCTGCCAACGCCACGTAAAGCGTGGTTATAGGGTGGGCGACAGTTACTTTTATGTTAAAGATGCTAAAAGTTTAAGCATGGTACAAATGTTTATTGGGTCAAATATACAGCGTATCGACCATGTGATTAAAATCAAAGATTAAAACGGCTATCCCAAACATTACAATATCGATAAATATTAAGTAAGACTGGCTATGGGTAATTAACATAGCATAATAAGGCTTGATAATATGAAACTATTTGAAATGTTTGGGAACCAAGAAATACCAGTTGAGGATATGCTAAAAACAGATTCTCACAATAAAGTAAAAGATGAAAAAAATAAACTAGGATTTAGCCTTGCTGAAGATCTAGTATACTTTATGCATCACAATGATGACTTTTATCGTCGCCATTTCTTTCCAGTAATTAAGACCTGTAAAGCACATTTTGAGAGTGGTGGTAAATTTAGTCACAGAGTATTTAAGCCTATTATCAATAAGGCCTATGAAGCATACAAAAAAGAATTTCCCATACGTGAATTGGATGAAAGCCTCGAAGAAGACTTTACAGAAGAAGTAGCAAAAACAATATACGATACAGAACTTAAAAATCTTGAGGACGGTCTTTATAAATGATGCTTCGTGAACTGTTTCGTAGACCACTTAAGGAAGGTGGCAATATTTGGGACGATGTTGAACCATTTGACCAAAGTCTAGCACCTAGGCTCGAAACAGAATTGGAACGCTACCTACAGGGTACAGGTATTAAACTATATCGTATAGGCAGTGGTGCAACACCTACACCAGGCGTTATGAGTGGTGATCTTGATGTTATGGCAGATGCTAATGTAGCGGCCAAGGTTTTTCAACAACAAGACGCTAAAGGTGTTAGAGTAGAATTAGAAAGATTCCTACAAGGTAAAGGACTTGATACTAAAAAGAGTGGTACACAAGTCCATATTAAATTACCATTTGGACGCAGTTTTCATCAGATAGATATAAAAGTTGTGCCCAATGCACAACAGGTACACAGATACCATGTTCATAGCATACCAAAAGATAGTCCTTATAAAGGTGTACACAAGCAGATGATTATGAATGCTCTCGCCAGCAGTCAAGGTATGCTATGGAGTCCAGATGAAGGATTATTTGCTAGGGACGATAAAGGTAAAAAGGCTAACCTCATAAGCACAGACATGGATGAGATAGCACAGAAATTATTGGGTCCAAGAGCCAGTAGTCAAGATTTAGGCAGTGTAGAAAGTATAATGAATGCACTACCGCCTACACAGCGTGAACAAATATATAGTTTAGCCAGTAGTGGACAAAGTTGGAAAAGTGCTCCATTAAAAGGTCCTGAACGTAAATTTTTCGAAGCGGCACCTGCAATAGGACGTAAGTATCAACACATTGAAGATCTTGTGTTTACTAATGGAGCAGAAGGTGGGCTACATGCTGTTGAACGTCTACGTCATATGAGTGGAGAGGGTGGTAATATTGAACTCAAGTGGGACGGTAGTCCTGTATTATATTGGGGTAAACAGGACGGAGTGTTTTATCTAATACCTAAAAATGCCTGGGAATACCTCAAACGTGGAAAAACAACTACAGCCAATGGCATAAGTACCACGCCACGTAGTCCAAAAGAAATGCAGGCCTTTTTATTAGGCACTGGTAAAACTGAACCAGAACAATTAGCACAGCGTAAACAGTATGCCAAACAACTAAGTGACTTATGGGGATACTTTGAACAGGCCAGTCCAGAACAAGGATTCGTAGAGGGTGGCTTATTATTTTATCCTGGAACTAAACCGGATGGGCAACCCGCTAAACCTACTTTTAATACTCAGTCACAAGAATACGAATTCACACCAAACATAACTACATTCCATGTGGCTAAAAATAGTGACTTAGGTCGCAGAATTAGAACTGCTAAAGTTATGGTAGCAGTCACAGGATATTATTCAGAATTAGGCAGTAGCGAAGAAGGGAGAATGCCAGAAGCAGAAAGCCTTAGTACCAACGATGTTATTGTGCAGGGTACAACATTTGTTGAAGAACCTCCTGCTATTACTGAAAATAGTCTAGATCAAATACAAGAATTCATTAGTAATAATTATAAACAAATTGATAACTTCCTTGCTCCTAAGCCAGGACTAAGTAAACCTGGTGATTTACTCTACAAGTTTTATAATCAAAACCTACGTATTCCTGGTATTAGACAAAAGTTTATTGATTGGGTAAGTGCTAATACCAGTGCCAAGCAGGCACAAATTATTCTACAAGATCGTGGTGGTATGGAAGCAGTATTACAGACCAGTGAACTACTGACCAAGGCCAAACTTGAAATGATTCAAAATCTAAGCAGTGGTACACATAGTGGTATAAGACAGACCAAACCAGAAGGATATGTCAGCGCACACCCTGGAACACAATTTAAACACGACTTACCAGGACAATTTATTAAGGCTATAGATCAAGGTAATTGGGCTCCAAGGAGAGATGAATGAGACTCAGACAGTTATTTGAACTTGATCGTACAGGAGAAGGATCAACTGCTGTGGTAGGTTGGGGCAGAGGTATGGGACATAAAGGTCATATGATGTTGGCTAGCAGTGTTATAACTTATGCGGATAAACTAAACGGTGATCCATATTTTGTAGTGAGTAGGACATACGGTCCAGATGATCCTTTACAACCTGAAGAAAAATTGGCCATATACAAAAAGGTATTCCCGGAACAAGGTCATATATTTCAAACTGCTACAGATGAACTACCTGATCTAACTAGAGTATTGACTAACCTAAATCAACAAGGTTATAACAATGTTACAGTAGTTGTTGGTGCTGATCAAAAACAGGCATTCCAATATCTTAAACAATATAACGGTAAACCTAATAAGGCAGGCGACATTCCATTTAAGTTTGATAACTTGGATGTTATAGCCCGTCAAGAAACAGGTGATCCCAGTGCTGGTGAAGAAGGCCCACGTGCTACACCAATGCGTCAAGTATTAACAGATCCTACTAAGAGTGAACAAGAACAATTTGCAGTATGGCGTGATGCTATGAGTCCAGAAATAGATGATGATCAAGTTATGGATCTAATGCGTAAGGCCAAGGAGCGTATGGGTCAATTCGCTGCTGCTAAACCAAAAAAGAAGGCTAAAGAAATGAGACTATATGAATTAGAACAGCCCAGTGGCACACTATACATTATATTCAAGCTAAACCCAAGAACTAATCTAATACAGGTTATAGGTGACTTTGCTACATTCCCAGAAGAAGTTGTACAGCGTAGTCAAAATGTAGGTATTAGAGATAAGAAGGGTGGCAAAGGTCGTCCACTTAAAGTAAATTTTGAATTTACAGATGCTAGTAGTGCTCTTGGTGAATTGGAAGATGCTGTTCGTGATGTAGATTTTGTTGGTGCAGAGGCAGCTGAACTTGTATTCCCTCTAAGCGCTCTACGCAGTGACTTTGGTCCTGAACTAAAGGAATTAAAAAGTCTTATAGGTGGTGGTGCTGATGAACGCTTTAAACTATACAAATATAAAGATGTTGGAGTAGAACCAGAAACTAAACCTAAAGGTGTAGATCATTTTATCGTTGGTCTAGATGGTAAACGACGTCGTGCGCCCATACCTGGTAAACCAAATAGCCAAATGGGTGGTCATGCTGTGGCACAACTAGATACATTTAAATACAAGTTATTGACTCCTGATCTAATGCCTAAACTAAGAAGTATGGGTTACAAATTTGACAATGGCATGATAATACTAAGAGCAGACCAACGAACTAAATTAAAAAATATGTTAGGTGATAAGTTTGGCCAGATATTTGGATCAAAAGAAGTGTTCGAACAATGACATTAAAAGAACTACGTAAATTGGCAGGTGTTAATGAATTTAAGGGGTATGTAAAATATGACCCTGTAGATCCTTACGGTGGTAGTAATATTAGTATAACAGGTGATGAAAAAGGGCAGTTACAAAAAAAATTAAATATACTACCTGGTAGTAAAGAATGGTTTCAACTATGGTTTAGCCTTCCTTACCTTACTGGTGAAAAACCTATAGGCAAGGGTATGAGATGAGACTAAGAGAACTTATTAGCGAACGTAAACAAGGCAAATTGACTAAACGTCAAAAGGAATCTACTCGTGGAGTAAGCATTTATAGCGATGCTGAACGTTGGAATAGTGATTACGTTGCCTTTAAGTTGGCCCAAGCTATGGCTGGCACTGATGGAAAGAGCGTTCCTGAAATCGATGCTAAGAGTTGGATTGGTAAAAGTAAAAGCATACACCCTTACACTGAAGTTGAAAACGATATGTTTAAACAGGCTAGTAAAGCAGTAGGCGCCAAATATACAGATCTAAACAAAGGCGATATGCGTAGTTTAGAACTAAAATCTACTAACACTGTAAGTCCTGTTGCCAGTCCTAAAAAGAACAAATACGGAATATGAAAATACGTGAACTATTAGAAACCGCTAGTGCTGGTGCAACAAGTGCAGGTAATATCGCAGCAGTGGCTAATCCACATATTGCTATAGGTAACGTAAAACAATATGGTAAAGGTAAAAAGCCTAAACCACCAAAAGTTGTTACCCCACAAAACAAGGATGGAACAGCCAAAAACGGTCTTGATAGCGATATCAGCTTATTTGGACAAACAACATTAAAACGATAAATATTATAAATTCGGAGTAAGATATGGATCCTATTATGCAGCAAGGCGCAATGCCAGAACCAGAACCCAGTGATGAAGGTAAAATGGCTAAGGCCGACCTTTATAAGACTGCCAAATATGCATTAAAACTATTTAAAATGATGGATGATAATGCACAATTAGAAGGCTGGGTACAGGCTAAAATCACTAAAGCAGCAGACTATATGGCTAGCGTATACCATTATATGGAATACGAAATGAAATTCAGTGAGTATGGACAAAAACTTGAAATGAGTGATATGTATACTCCTGAAGAAAAACGTATCCTTAAAAACAAACTAATGGAAGCCAAGGACAAAATGAAAGCCCTTAAAAAGGCCCAGGCTGAAAAGATGAAGAAAAAGGATGACAAAGAAAAGAAAGTAGATGAGGCTACTGGATTTACTGCTAAGGACAAGCGTAAAGGCAAGGTTGATACCAGTACTAAGAGTCAGTACAGCGTAAAACTTATGCACAAAGATGGCAATAAAACTAAAAACGTACACTATGATGCAGATGAAGGTGAAAGCGAAGGCGAAGTAAGTGATCGTGCAGGTCGTGATCATAAGAGTCAAGGCTACAGCGTAGATAGTATACGTAAGAAAACTAGTGAAAATACTATGGCACAACCAAAGCCTACTAATAAACTATATCCAAAAGGTGGCGTAACTGGTAATGTACCAAGTCCTCCAGATGGTGCTAGTGCTCCACCTCCAAGTAAAAATGTAAAAACTAGAGAAGGTCAGAAAGTAAGTAAAAAAGATTATGATGGTGATGGAAAGAAAGAAAGTCCTAAAGATGAAGTATGGGGCAGTCGTGCTAAGGCAGCAGCTAAGTCAGGAAAGCCATTTGAAGAAGGCAAAAAGGCTAAACCAGACTTTTTAGATATGGACAAGGATGGTAATAAAAAAGAGCCAATGAAAAAGGCTGTGAAAGATAAAAAAGTGAAAGAAGTAGCATAATGACTATTAAAAACTATATCCAACTAGTTGAGCAGGCCGATATCCCTAATATGCAGATAATAGGAGAGTTGGGAGATGGTTTTGCCAATATACGTTATAACGGTATGGCTGGCGTATTAGATCAACAAAGTAATAAAATGATCTTGATTAGTCAAAAAGTACCCGATGCTTATCAAATAGTCACCGTAACTGGTGGTAGAGAATCTACTGACTATGTAGGTGCTGATCAGATTGGACCTGCTACTAAGAAAGCACTAGATAGTATTATTCCAAGACAACGTCCACGCCCACCTGCTCCTCTACCTGTAAAAGAAACTTACGAAAGTAACGATCAGGTTCGTAGTATTGTACAACGTATGATGGAGGATACTCGTGTTCCACAAAAGCCAAGACAGGGTCCACTACGTCCACAAACTGGAGCAGGTAAGCATAAGGACAAAAAGAAAGATCAAAAGCAGGGTAAAGAAAAACATAAAAGTAAAAACTTAGATGAAAATAGTATACCCTTTGCTGGTTTAGGCAAACACAAAATTGGACAGGCTGGACAATTACGTAGTCCAGGACCAACAGGTTATCCCAAGGGCAAACTGGTAGGTGGAGCAGCAGAGAGTAGGTTTGGTCGTGATAGAGATCCATTTTATGGTGGTGATGACTTTCGTAATAGAGAGCGTAATGTAGGAGTAGAAAATGAAAGAAATAATTATCAAGTAGTGGTAAATGGAAAACTTTGGAAAGTTTTCGCTGATAGACAGCAAGCCATTAATATAGCTAGAAGTTTACAAAAGAAAGGTAAGGATGTAGAAGTTTTTCCTACTGGAGCTCCCCCATCAGAAAGTATAAGTGAAGCAAGCAAAAAACCTAATGCTACTACTCGTAATCTAAGAGACTATCCAGTAAGTGATAAGGATGTGGCTAAACCTGTTAAGCCTGAGAAGAAGAAGGATGAAAAGAAAAGTGTAGGAGAAGCACATCCAAATAGCAAAATATACGACAAATGCTGGAGTGGATATAAAAAGGTTCCAGGTAAAAAGCGCGGCGAAGCAGGTTCATGCAAAAAGATGGAAAGCATAAGTGAAGGTATACTGGTTAGTTACGGACTGATGGAAAAAAGCCCACCTGGTTTTAAGGGCACGGTAAAGGCTATGAAAAAACATCCTGAACTAACCAAGGGTAAAACCAAAGATGGTAAAGAAAAGAACCCATGGGCATTGGCCTGGCATATGAAAAATAAAGGCTATAAGAGTCATAAAAAGGCTGATGGATCAAATAAGGATTAAATGATGGATATGAAATCAATGATAGCACGTATGGATGCTATTGAAAATAAAAAAGTTCTAAAAGAAGATGCTACACCTCCAATGGAATTAGACAGCCAGGTAGATGAATTTATCAAAGGTACTGCTCCAGAAAAAATTGCAGCCTGGATGAAACATATCAAAGACTTTAAAGATAAAGGTATGTATAAGGCTGCTGACGATGCCCAACAGGCTATGAAAAAGGTACATCCTGATTATAAAAAGCATAGTGCTCCTACTCCAGAGTTTAGAGGTGGTATTGCCAAGGCACTTATGCAGGAATTTGGAATCGAAGAAGAAGCCAATCCTGAGCCAGTGACAGAATTTGTAGATAAAATTACCAATTTTTTTAAGAAAAATGCTGCTGATTATAGAGCTAGACAAGCATCAGGCGAACTTCCACCAGACGGTTATGATCCTGAGAGATTTGGTCCATGGATGGGCCCAACTAAACAAGTTCCCGTAACCACTAGCGATGGATCTGCTTGGCAAACTGGTTCAGGTGGTAATCTTGTTACTAATGTACCAATAGGACCTGATGGGGGTCAAGCACCTGCTCCTATAGTAAACAGAGATCCAAAGAAGCCTGATGCAGTAGGTGTCAATCCAGAACCACCACCAGCTCAACCAACTAATCCTAGAACACGTGATCAAGATGGACAAGCAGACATGGACGGCAGTTCACAAGGTCCAAGTCCAGTAGCAGATGCTACTCCAGCACCAGCACCAGCTTACCCAACTAATCCTAGAACACGTGATCAAGATGGACAAGCAGACATGGACGGCAGTTCACAAGGTCCAAGTCCAGTAGCAGATGCTACTCCAGCACCAGCTCCAGCACCAGGACCAGGACCAGCTCCAGCACCAGGACCAGCTCCAGCACCAGGACCAGCACCAGGACCAGCTCCAGCACCAGGACCAGCACCAGGTGCTCCTCCTATGGAACCTGCTAAGATTCAACGCTTTCAAGAATTACTTAGAAAAGCACAAGGTGGAATGGCAAAAGCTGCGGCGGCAGGTGGTGGAAGTCAAAGACCAGGTGGTGGAAGTCAAAGACCAGGTGGCGCTGCTAAACCTGCTCCTAGTGCAGGTCTAAATCCTAAAGTACCTGCTGCTAGTGCTGGTGCTGCAAGCCCTGCATACGATGCACAAGATCAATCAAATATTAGTTCATGGCCAGCAGCAGAAAGTGTTAAAAGATCTGATGATAAAATATTAGAAATGATAAGAACAATAAGATGAAGATACATGAAGTCACTGCTGGACAAGTAGCAGGAGCAGCAGATAATTTAAGCACTGGTGCTAGTATAGGACAATTTGGTGCTATGGGTGGAGCAAAAATTGCTAGTAAATTAGCACCAGCAGCTAATGTAGGTAGTAAGTTTACTAAATTCATTCCTGGATTAGGCTTAGTTGCTAGTGGAGCAGATGCTGTTCGCAGAGCCAGTGCAGGTGATTGGGCAGGTGCAGGACTTAGTGCTGCTAGCGGTGTTGCAGGCCTAGTTCCTGGTGTTGGTACTGCTGCTAGTTTAGGACTTGCAGGTTTACAAGCATATCGAGATAAACAGCGTACAGGTAGTTATATGCCTGATACTGACCAAATTGCTCAGGCTTCAGGTAAAGGAACAGTAGATGGATTTAGAGATCAAGCACCCGCAGCCGCAGCACCCGCAGCCGCAGCACCTACTGCACTACCACCAGGAGCAGATCCTAAAGTATACGCACTACAGCGACAACTTATAGCCAAAGGTGCTAAAATTACAGCAGATGGTAAGATGGGACCACGAACACAAACAGCCATGAAACAATTTGGCATGGTGGAAGGATTAAAGGAAAATACGATGAGTAATAGTGAAAAAATGGCACAACTTCGTGATCGACTAATAAAAATTGAAAAAGGAAAAAGTGAGCCACTTAATGAAACACCAAATCCATTACCAACAGTAAATAATATTTGGAACACTGCGAAAGGCGCTGTTTCAAACATCGGAAAAGGATGGGATTGGGGAGTAAAAAATCCAAAATTGGCAGCTACTATTAAAAATGCCCCTAATGCCACAGTAGGTCAAAAAGCGGCCAATACCGCTGCTAAAACAGCAGGTGCTATAGCTCGAAACCCAGGAAAATCAGTGGCAGGTGCCGCTGCTGCGGGTGCAGCACTAGGTGCAGGTGGTACATACTTAGCCACTAGACCAAAGGGAGGTGGAGAACAAAGACCACCTCCAAAACCACCAGGTCCAAAACCACCAGGTCCAAAACCAGCACCATCAGCAGGCGGTCTAACCCCAGAAGAACTAGAAGAATTGGATGCTATTGCTCAAGAAATGGAAAATATAAACGACCCATTGATTATCAGTTTAGCAGGTAGTTATGCTCAAGTTAGACCAGGACTACCAGCACCAAAAGCACCAGCGCCAGTTCCTAGTCAAGTGCCTAACCAACCTGGTGTACCACCAAGCGGAGGACAAACTGGCCCTATAACAAAGTGGGTTAAAAGGACCGACCTTGGTCCAGAATACATCCCTGGTGTAACACCTGCTGCTGGACCAGGTGATCCTAGTGCAGCGGGTATTGACTTTAAATAACTTTAATGCCAACTGTGCTGAAAACAGTGCCGCAATTCGTGGCCAATATCATGCATGGTTGGTTTCTTTTTAGTATAAATGGTACATTCAGTACCTAACCAAAAACTACAGGCCTCACTAACAGGTACCCAATTACGATTGGCGAAATCTTTAAGTCTTTTACGACCTTCGTCAGCACATACTTTACTTATATTATCTACTGGAATCCAAGTTACTTTAACTGTTTTGTGTAAATTGGCTTTAGTATCAAAAGGAACATTTGGATTATCCCAGTCATTGGCTAATACATTGGCAGATAAAATAGCAGCGATTAGAGCAAGTTTTTTCATAAAAGTATTGACTTAGTTTAACAATACATGTAGTATATACTCACTATAGAGGATTGTCAATGAGTACAAGGATTTACGGACCCGAAGAAAAAGCAAAATTGGAGAAATTGATCAACGAAGGAAGCACTGTTCTTCGTGAAATTGAAGATCTCCAAGAGGGTCTAAAAGAAACCGTTAAAGCAGTAGCCGAAGAACTAAACGTAAAAACCAGTGTTATCAATCGTGCTATCAAAATCGCACATAAGGGTGATTGGAGCAATTATGATAATGATTGGAAAGAAGTAGAAGCAATTTTGGATATTACCAAAAAAATCTAATGCTAGTAGCATTTGAGTGGCTCTGTGCCATTGTATTACTTGCAGGTGTAGCTCTGACCAGTTTCAATATATTTCCCTTAAACCTTTGGGTGCTGTTTATAGGAAATTTAGGTTGGATAATACTTGGCGTAGTATGGCGCAAATGGAGCCTAACATTTATGCAGATAGTTATTACTTTAATTTATGTAGTAGGAATAATTAAAGTATATGTGTAAGGCCCAGTGAGCCATAAGTCACTACAATGGTATTTGTGAGCCTGAAATCACAAGGAGATTATAATGTATGTAGATGCCTATTTTGATCGGGACAATGATATTGTCAAGGTCGTAGAACGTGACCGCAAGGGTCAACGTATTTTTAAAGAATATCCAGGTAAGTTTGTATTTTATCATGATGACCCTAAGGGGAAACATACTAGCATATATGGTACACCAGTTAGCCGTGTAGTATGTAAAACACAAAAAGACTTTCATAAAGAACTTAAGATAAACAGTCATAAACGTATCTATGAAGCAGATATTAACCAAGTATTTGTTTGTCTAAGTGAAAATTATCTTAATGCAGATGCACCAAAACTCAATGTAGCATTTTTTGACATTGAAGTAGACTTTGATCCAGAACGTGGATATGCTAGTCCAGATGATGCTTTTATGCCAATTACTGCCATCAGTGTACACTTACAATGGCTTGATACATTGGTAACTTTAGCAATTCCACCTAAAGGCCTAAATATTAAAGAGGCAGAAAAGTTAGTCAAAGACTTTCCTAACACACACCTCTTTGATAATGAAGCAGATATGTTGGATACTTTTTTAACACTTATTGAAGATGCTGATGTACTAACAGGTTGGAACAGTGAAGGCTATGATATTCCATATACTGTTAATCGTGTAACTAAAGTGTTAAGCAAAGATGATACTCGTCGTTTTTGTTTATGGAATCATTATCCTAAACGTAGAGAATATGAAAAGTTTGGTAAGACTGCTGTAACTTATGACCTAGTTGGTCGAGTACATCTTGATAGTTTGGAACTTTATCGTAGATATACTTATGAAGAAAGACATACTTACAGGTTGGATGCTATTGGTGAGATGGAAGTTGGTGAACGAAAAACAGTATATGAAGGTTCATTAGACCAACTCTATAACAATGACTTTGCCAAGTTTATTGAATACAATCGTCAAGACTGTGCTCTATTAAACAAACTAGATAGAAAACTTAGATTTATTGATTTAGCCAATACCTTGGCACATGAAAACACTGTACTACTACAAACTACAATGGGTGCCGTGGCTGTGACCGAACAGGCCATTATCAACGAAGCACATCGTAGAGGACTAGTAGTTCCTAATCGTACCAAAAAAGCAGAGCGTGATGATGGTAGTGCTGCTGGTGCCTATGTGGCACAACCTAAAGAAGGTATACATGATTGGATTGGTAGCGTGGACATTAACAGTCTATACCCTAGCGCAATTCGTGCTCTTAACATGGGTCCAGAAACTGTTATAGGCCAACTACGTCAAAAAATGACTGACACTTATATAAAAGATCAAATGAACAAAGGAAAAAGTTTTGCTGGATCATGGGAAGGACGTTTCGGCAGTCTAGAATATGAAGCAATAATGAATAATGAAATCGGCACTGAAATTGTTATTGATTGGGAGGACGGTAGTTCTGATAATGTCAGTGCCGCTGAAGCATATAAACTGATCTTTGAAAGTAATCAACCATGGATGCTCAGTGCTAATGGTACAATATTCACTTATGAGAAGGAAGGAGTAATTCCAGGATTACTTGAACGTTGGTACAAAGAACGTAAAGAAATGCAGGCCAAACTTAAAGATGCTATTAATGCAGGTAATAAGATTGAGGAAGAATACTGGGATAAACGACAGTTGGTTAAAAAGATTAACCTTAACAGTCTTTATGGCGCTATTCTTAATCCTGGGTGTAGGTTTTTTGATAAGCGTATTGGGCAAAGTACTACCCTTAGTGGCAGGCAAATTACCAAGCACATGGCTGCTAAGATAAATGAAGTGATCACTGGAGAATATGACCATGTTGGTCGTAGCATAATTTATGGTGACACTGATAGTGCCTATTTTAGTGCCTACAAAGTATTAAAGAAAGATATAGAAAAAGGTGACATTCCTTGGACTAAAGATACTGTTATACAACTTTATGACGGTGTAGCAGAGGAAGTGAATAAGTCATTCCCAGAGTTTATGACACATGCATTTCATTGTCCCAAATCAAGAGGAAATGTTATTAAAGCAGGACGTGAACTTGTAGCCAGTAAAGGTTTATTCATTACCAAGAAGCGTTATGCTGTACTATATTATGATAAAGAAGGTAAGAGGCAGGATATAGAAGGTAAACCTGGCAAGATTAAGGCCATGGGACTTGATCTTAAACGCAGCGATACTCCAGAATTTATACAAGACTTTTTAAGTCAAGTATTAGAAATGGTACTCACTGGACAAGACGAAAAGACTATACTAGACTATATACGTAATTTTAGATTAGACTTTAAGTTGCGTCCAGGTTGGGAGAAAGGTAGTCCACGTCGTGCTAATAATATTACTGAATATCAAGAAAAAGAACGAAAACAGCATAAAGCCAACTTACCAGGACATGTTAGAGCAAGTATTAACTGGAACAGTTTAAAACGTTTGAACGATGACAAGTATAGCATGAATATAACTGATGGTGCAAAAGTTGTAGTCTGTAAATTAAAAAGTAATCTTTTAAACTATACTAGTGTAGCATATCCAGTAGATGAACTTAGACTACCACAATGGTTTAAGGATTTGCCATTTGATCACGAAGCGATGGAAGATACCATCATAGATAATAAACTAGATAATTTAATTGGAGTCCTTAAATGGAAAATATCAAATACTAAGGAAACGAGTACAATAAACAAATTTTTTACATTTTATACTTGACAAGCATTTTAATTCTAAATATAATTATGCAAGGAGAAATATATGATTAGAGACATATTAACAGACATTGTAGCACATACTTCACCAGTTGGGTTTGTAAATGCTAAAATAGTCAGTGACAAAAAAGAAACAACGATTCAATCTGTGGCTAAAGATGTTATGCTAGAGGCTGTTACGCATTTTCCTGTAAATGAATTTAAAGGAACATTTGGATTGCCTAACTTATCCATTCTAAACTTATTATTAAAAAATCCAGAATATAAGGAAAACCCTAAGATTGATTTAATTACTGATCAGACGGATAATAAACTAAAAAGTATCTATTTCCAAAACGAAGATCAAGATTACTCTAACAATTATCATCTAATGAGTACAGAAGTAGTAAACTCATTAATCAATTTTGAATTTAGCGGACCTGATTATGATATAGAGTTTGAACCAAATTTAAATAGTATACAACGACTAAAATCACAGCAAACAATTCATTCTGGTGAAATCTTATTCCAAACTAAATTGGAAAAAAGTAATCTAATTGTAAGCATTGGCGGTGTTTCAAGTGTACACATTGGTAACTTTGTATTTCAGCCTAATGTTAAAGGTAAATTAAAAAATATATTTAACTGGCCCATACAGGAAGTAATTTCTATTCTTTTAACAGATGGAGACAAAAGTATTAAAATTTCTGATCACGGCTTGATGCTTATTACTGTAGATAGTGGGCTAGTTATCTACAATTACATTCTTGCTGCTCAAAGCAAATAAAATATGAATACTAATCTCACTAGTACTCAACTAGATTACGCAAAATTTTTACCTGCTTGTAGTACTTTTTATGCTACATTTGTAGGTAAACAGCGTTATATGAACTATGTAGACCCGGCACGTATACCACCTAGTTTCACTAATGGAATGGAAAGTTTAAACTTTCTTGACCCTGTAAAAGGTCAATTTTATTACCAATGGTGTTTATACAGTGCAGGTCATGCTAATTTAGACCTTAATAAGGTTAGCTGGCGTGAGGATATGTTTCGCAATCGTAATCGTACAAATAGTTGGGTGCTTGGTGATAGTGGTGGATTCCAAATTGGTAAAGGTCGTTGGGAAGGTGACTGGAAAAATCCTAACTGTCCTAAAGCCAGGAAAAAGCGTAAGCAAGTATTAGAATGGATGGATACTCTAATGGACTATGGAATGATATTAGACATTCCTAGTTGGACTAAAGACAAAGTGAAAACAGGTATTAATACATTTGATGATGCTATAGCAGGCACACATATAAACAATGAATACTTTATACGTAATCGTAATGGCAACTGCAAATTCCTGAATGTACTACAAGGTGAAAGTCAACCTGATGCCAAAATTTGGTATGATGAAATGAAAAAGTATAGCGACCCAAAACAATATCCTAATGAGCATTTTAATGGATGGGGTATGGGTGGTCAAAATATGTGTGATATTGAATTAATATTACAACGTCTTGTAGATTTAAAATTTGATAACTTGTTAGAACCAGGTGTACATGATTGGATGCACTTTTTAGGAACTAGTAAATTAGAATGGGCTGTACTACTTACTGATATTCAACGTGCTATTAGAAAATATCATAATCCTAATTTTTCTATTAGTTATGACTGTGCTAGCCCGTTTCTTGCCACTGCTAATGGTCAAATTTATTATCAAACTGAAACTATTGATCGTAAAAAATGGACCTATAGAATGAGCGCAGGAGCGGATAATAAAAAGTATAAGAAAGATACTAGATTATATAAAGATGCAGTAGTACAGGATAAATGTCTGCCAGTATTTGAAAATAGTCCTATTATGGATAAAATTAAAATAAATGACATTTGTGTATATGGCCCTGGAGATCTAAATAAATTTGGTAAAAGTAATAAAACTAGTTGGGATAGTTTTAGTTACGGAATAATGATGGGGCATAATATTTATTTGCATCTTAATGCAGTTCAAGAAGCAAATAGACAATACGATAATGGATTGTGCCCAGATATGTTGGTTTATGAACAAACCCATAGAAAATATTTTAAAGACATTGTAGATGATATTTTTTCAACTAGTAGCAAAGGTGTTGCTCTAAACATGATCGAAAAATATAAAGTAGAATTAAATCGAATTAGAGGAACTAGAGGAACTAGTGGTCCAGGTGCATATAGTAATAAAACTTATCTATCGAAATTTATTACATTTAACCAGCCAATATCTACAGATATAATAGATGGTGAGTTCAATGAATATCATCAAAATATTCTCAATAATCTTGAAGAAGAGGTAATAGATGACGCTGCCTGACGAACGCTATCGCAATATTGTTCAAACTAGGAAGTTTCTAATGGAACTTACTAGCCCACTTATGACTCCAAAAGTTCCAAAGGTTGTACGTGAACGTGCTAGGCTTTTATTAAAGCACTACCTTACTGACTATCATTTGGAAATGATGACTATACATATGCCTAATGATTTTGCTAAAGACATGGAACCTGTGACACGCATGTTTATGAAGTATGAGGATAAAAATGCGTAGTATAGTTATTGGTATGGGTATAGGTCAATTGTATAAAGACGTACTGGAAAATATGAACCATGAAGTTGTGACCGTAGATACTAACCCATTAAGTCACGCTGACTATACAAGTTTAAACCAAGCACTGGCAGAAAATGATAAGTTTGATACAGCACATATTTGTACACCTAACTTTACACATGGAACTATAGCACTTGAGGTAGTTGATCATACTAGTATATTGTTTATTGAGAAACCAGGCTTACCTACTAGTGAAGCATGGGACTTGCTAGTTGAAAGTCATCCTGATACACGTATTATGATGGTTAAGAATAATCAATATAGAGATAATATTGATGAAATTAAACACTTGGCCAGTGCCAGTGTTATTGTAGATATAAATTGGATTAATGATGATCGTGTGCCGAATCCAGGTAGTTGGTTTACTAACCGTGAACTTGCTTGGGGTGGAGTTAGCCGTGACCTTATGCCACACTTATTAAGTATTTGGTGC
>Ga0172372_10003009_pt1 | contig 25163 bp, 21 predicted proteins | sample LakKiv5m_2_FD_114544 | JGI IMG/M metagenome (GOLD analysis project Ga0172372, IMG submission 114544) | Freshwater microbial communities from Kabuno Bay, South-Kivu, Congo - kab_092012_9.5m | ecosystem: Environmental > Aquatic > Freshwater > Lake | place: Democratic Republic of the Congo...
ACGCGTCGATGCCAGTGACCGCCGCGACTGCGCCACGGCCTCGGCCAGCGCCGACGTCGCTTCTGCGCCCTGGGGGGTGGACGAGGGATCGTGATTCCCGAGCAGTTGGGGCGGGGTGCGCGGTACCGTGAGGTCTTCGGCAATCGCGAGGATGTCCTCGGCGACAAGATCGCCGTCGTACAAGGCCAGCCACAGCTTCACCAGACGACGTTCGCGGGAGCGGGCCGGTAGCAGATGCCACCAGTTGACCCGGCCGTCTTCTTCGGCCTCGGTGGGTCGGCGCAGCAGGCGGCAGACGCCCGTGGCCTCGGCGTAATAGCGGCTCATGAACCCGCTGGCGGCCTCGCCCAGCGTGCGGTGAATGATGGCGTTGATGACGGCGTCGGTTGCGATGTTTTCCTGCGGGGTGACGGGTGTGCGCTGCTGGGTGTGGCGCAGCAGCACATGCAGGAACTCGTGCATGATGACCGCGCGCACCTCGGCATCGCCACGGCAGTGCTGTGTGAGGAAGGCCAGGTTCACCTTGAGCACCGGCCGGTCTTCGCACGTCACGGCCAGCGTGTCGACGCGCTCGGTGAATTCGACGTCGAGCAGCTTGAGCACGGCGCGGGCCGCGAGCGGATTGTCGGTGATGAGTTCGCGATAGATCGACAGAAACTCGTGGCGTGTCATGCGTAGAACCCTCCGCCGTCGTAGAGCACCAGCGATCTCGACAGGCTCGTGCGTGTCCACAGCACCGGCCGTCGAGGGTCGTAGTAGGTGGACGTGCACAGGCCGAGCACCAGCGCCAGATACAGTCCCTCGGCCGCACTGAGGGCGGCGGCCTCGACCGGCACGGGTGACCGATCGGGCTGGCACAGGCACGGCCTCGGCGGCAACGCCACCCGGGCGCGGGCGTCTTGCTCGTCCGCATAGCCGCAGGCCCTCAGCCACTGCGCCACCCAGGTCAGCGGCGAGCGACGACCATAGGTCAGCGAGATCCGCAGGATCCGGGGACACCGGATGGGTCCCTCGTCATGTCCCAGCACCGTCGCGCGCACCACCTCCGAACGGCTGCGGCTGCTCGGTCCGCCGGTGTTGCAGTCATAGAGCCACGGAGGCAGGCCCGACGGGCCTGCCCCCTCAGCGTGCCCCTGCAGGTCGGCGATCACAGGGCCTCCCCGGTGCGGAACACCTCGATGCAGCGGTGCAGTTCGGCCTCACCGCCTGACGCATCCCCGACCTCGAGCGACTGCACGGCGCAGTGAAACAGCCACTGCTGCGCACGCAGGCGCCTGGCCCCGGTCACCTTCTCGAGCACCTGCGCAAACTCGGCCAGTCGCGGGTGCGGCCGTTGCGGACGTCCCGGTGCCTCGGACCAGCGCACCACACCGTCCACGTCGAGCACCGGCTGCGCGATGCGGCCCAGGTCGTGCACCGCTTCAGCGCCAATCGGCAGTCGGCCTTCGACCGCGGCCGGAAACGCGGCCAGCGCAAATGCCGCCGCACGCGCCGGCGTTTCGGTCGCGAGAATCTGTTCAACGGCCAGCGTGCCCAGATCGGGATCGGGCGCCTGCAGCAGCAGCCGTGCCTTGCCATCGAGCGTCGTCTCGTGCTGCACCCGATGCAGCCAGCGGTCGCGGCCCGTCAGCACGGCATAGCCCCACGCCGCCTGGTGCGCCGCGAGAATCCGCTCGGCCGGCACCTGTTCCCCCCACGCCTGCTGGGGCAGGCTGCACGTCAGCACCTGCAGGGCCACGGTCGCCGCGTCCTGAGGCAGAGGCCGCAACTGCCGGCCGAAGCGCACGATGAGCGCCGCCAGCAGCGTGCGGGCCAGCAGGCGCGCCCGACGCGGTGACACGCGCACCCCCGCGGACGTCAGCACCGTAGTGACTTCTTCGGCGTAGCCGATGATCGAGTCGGGGCACTGCTCGACTTCTTCCTCGAAGATAGCCTGCCACTCTGCCACCTGCACACGCAGCGCGCCGCCATCGTCGGCCACACGCCCCTCGCCCGCCGGATCGGCCACCGCACGACGGTCGGCCTCGCCGAGGTCGGTCCAGTCACCGACCGACACCAGCAGCGCAAAGCGATCGGCGAGCGCGGGATCGAGCGGTTCGACGCCGGCATAGCTGTCGACGGCCGTGTCATCGAGCACGCACGGGTTCATGGCCGCCCAGCGATACCGCAGCGACGGCAGGGCCACGCCCTGAATGCGTCGCTCATGCACGAGCGAGAACAGCCGGTTCTGGTGTTCGGGCTTGCAGCGGTTGATTTCGTCAATCAGCACCGACTCGGCCGACCACACCGTCGCCGGCGTTTCGAGGAAGCGCACCGTCGTGCGCGCCTCATCCGGATACGGAAAGCCCACCAGATCATCGAACGACAGCAGGCTCGCGTTGTAGTGGCGATGGTTGAGCTGCAGCGCTTCGCTGATCGAGTTGAGCAGGAACGTCTTGCCCGTGCCGCTGCGGCCAATCAGCAGCAGCGGATCCCCGGTGACGAGGGCCGCGAGAATGACAGGTTCCTGGGCCCCGAAGCCATAGGCGCCCAGGCGTGCGAGTACAGACGGCGAATGGAAATCAGACACGATCTACCTCATCGATCGCAGCAGGACCACCCATCTGGCATGGGTTGGTGACCGTCGTCGGGCTGCGCCCCTCGGGTCGTCTGGATGAGATCACGCACACACACGTGTGCGTGACAGGGCTCCTGGAACAACTGCGACTGGAACAACTGCGGGTGCAGCAGGTGAACTACTGCACGAACTGCTGCGGGGCTATGTTGGGATGGCCGTCACTGGTGTCCTCGTATCTCTCCCGGTTGCCCGGGCGGAAGTGAGCACCTTGCCTGATGGCTCGGGCAGGTTGCTGTGGCGTCGACGGGTCCGGTCCCTCAACCACTCTTGATGCGATCGCACAACGGCGATGAATGGATTCTGATGAAATCGAACGACGCTGTCAAGCATCGCGGCAGCCGCACGCAGGGGATGCGTGCAGCTGCCGTGACGGGGACTGCGTTACTGCTTGCGGTAGGTGGCCACGGGAGGCAGGCGCGACCCTGTGCCGCCCTGAGGGGCTGACTCGCCCACCACCGGCATGCGCAGCGTGCCGATGCCGTCGATGCTGGCCTCGAGCACTTCACCGGGCTTGAGGAACCGGCTGCCGGCGCGCGTCTGCGCCGAGCCGGCCGCCGTGCCACCCGAGGTGCCGTTGTTGATCACATCGCCCGGATAGAGCGTGACGATCGACGAGCCGTACTCGATGAGTTCCCACAGCGAATGAATCATGTCGCCGGCGCGTGCTTCCTGCAGCGTCGTGCCGCCCACACTGAGCGTCTGCCTGAGGTTCTTCATCGGATCGCCGTAGAACTCGGCCGGCACGATCCACGGCCCCTGGGGCGCGAACGTGTCGTGGCCCTTGCCGACGAACCAGTCTGAACCCGAGCCATATCCACCGGGAGGACGGCCCCCGCGGTCAGACACGTCAATCGTCACCATGTAGCCGAACACATAGTTCGGAGCACTGTTGGCGTCGACATACTTCGCCGTGCGTCCGATCACTGCCCCCAGTTCCACTTCCCAGTCCGTCCGATCGCGGCCGTACGGAATGACGATGTTCTCGCCATTGCCGATGACGGCACCGCGCCCCGGCTTGAGGAAGAGATATGGCACCCCGCGCTGCTCGCGGCGCAGCCGGCGGGCGGCGGCCTGCTCTTCGGCCGTGCCGGCTTCGTTGACGTGACTGAAGAAGTTCACGGCCGCGTTCAGGATTTTGCTCGGATACAGGATCGGCGCGAGGGTCTTCACCTTCGCCAGATCGTGCACGTAGGCCGGCCGCGCCGCGCCCAGACGGTCGCCCGCCACGAGATAGTTGGTGATCGCCACCAGCCGCGCGCGCACGCCACTGTCATAGCGCTCGATGAGATCAATCATGTCGCGCGGCGCTGCAAGCGCCCCGCCGTTCGGCACGGCCTTGTGGGCCGCTCCGATGTCGACCACGAACCGGTCGCGCAGCACCAGACCCACCGTCTGCGTGCCGCCAATCTCATACGTCCCGACCTTGTAGGGTTCCGCTGCCATGGCTGTGCCCTGCGCCATGGCGGGGGCTGCCATCGCTGCCACGATCACCATCACCGCAAACAATCGCATGCTTCCTCCTAGAGGTGCGGTTGTACGCGGCCCTGCAGTAATTGTCAAGAAACGTCAGCGGCGAGCGACGCTCAACCTGGCACCGGGGTCGCATGCAGGCGAAGCCCGAGCGCCTGAATGACGCGGAGGACCGTCTCGAAATCGGGCGAACGCTCGCCGGATAACGCCTTGTAGAGGCTCTCGCGCGACAGACCAGCGTCTCGAGCCACCTTCGTCATGCCTCTGGCGCGGGCAATGTCCCCCAGCGCCTTCGCCACGAACGCGGCATCTCCCTCTGCGACCTCCAGGCACGCCTGAAGGTAGGCGGCCATCTCCTCTGGCGACCGAAGATGCTCGGCGACGTCGTAGCGCGAATGTGAAGGACGTCCGGTCTTCATGGTGTGCGTTCCTTGAATTGCGTCGCCAGCGCGATCGCCGCTGCAATGTCTTTCTGCTGCGAAGACTGTGATCCGCCCGCCAGCAGCAGCACGAGACGCTCGCCAATCTGGCAGAAGTAGACCCGGTAGCCAGGACCGGAATCAATCCGCAGTTCCGAGACGCCCTGCCCCACGGGCTTCACGTCTCCGGCGTGCCCGGTGGCCAACCGTTCAAGACGAGCCAGCACTCGCGCACGTCCATGGAGATCGGCGAGGCCATCCAGCCGCTGGGAAAACCGCTGAGTTTTTCGAAGCTCAACGGCCTCCCTCGGATAGTAGCCTCGTGGCTACACCCCGTCAAGCATGCACCACTGCCGCGCCAGCGCCACCAGCGCATCACGGCACTGGCACACGCTGCGGGCATCGACCCACTCGTCGAGGCCGTGCAGGCCGGCTCCGGTGGGCCCGAAGAGCAGCGAGGGAATGCCCGCATCGCCCAGCACCGAGGCATCGGTCCAGAAGCTCATGCCGGTCAGGCCCGTGGTGACCCCAGCCGACGCGGCCGCCTGCGCCATGGTGCGCACGAGCAGGTGATCGTCAGCAATCTCATACGGCGACCGCGTGAACAGCTCGCGTGACGAGGCCCGGAGGTGCGGATGGGCAGCCGTCAGTTCCGCCAGGATGCGGGTGACCTCGTCGGCCGCACAGCCCCGCGCTTCTCCGGGAATGGTGCGTCGCTCGAGCTGCAGCTGGCAGCGATCGGGATAGGAACTCAGCTCGCGACCACCGCTGATGAGCGACGCATGCAGTGACGCGGTGCCCAGCAGGCGGTGCGAGACACCGCCCTGCAGCCGGGTATCGAGCGCATCGAGTGCCGTCAGCACATGCCCCATCATGCGGATGGCGTCACGTCCATCGCGGGGGCGGCTGCCGTGCGCGGCGACGCCGTGCGTCTCGATCTCGACCCACTCGAACCCCTTGTGCGCCACGGCAATCTGCAGGTCGGTCGGCTCGGTCACGACGGCCCCATCGGTGCGCCACTGCGTGACCAGCGCATCCGCGCCGAGGCTCGCATGCTCTTCATCGACGACGCAGGCCACCACCAGCCGGCCTTCGGCCAGCCCGCCGGTCTGCTGCAGCACGCGCGCCGCATCAACCATGGCCGCCACGCCGCTCTTCATGTCCTGCGAGCCACGACCGCTGATGCGTCCGTCGCGTGCGACCGGCACGAAGGGCTGCGCCATGCCCTCGACGCCCACGGTGTCGATATGCCCGCAGAACATCAGCGACCGCCCGGGGGCGCGCCCTTCGAGCACCCCCACCACATTGGGCCGACCCGGCGCGGCCTCCTGCACGTGCACCGCGACACCCGCGGCCTCCAGAGCCGCCACCAGCGCGCGCGCCACCTCGGCTTCCCCCCGTGCGCCGGGGACGAGCGAGGGATTCACCGAGTCGATGGCAATGAGATCGTTCAGCAACGTCAGTGCGGCATCCATGGGCGACAGCTTGCCACATGGACGCATCGCGCGCGACCACTGCCAGCCGCACCGCATCCGATGGCCCCTCGCCCCCGCCGCAACCCCGTCGCGTCAGGCCCCCACGCGCGCCAACCGCAGCGCTCGCCACAGAGGCCTGCGCCGCCATGAAAGAATGCAGGGCGTGACCCTGCCGCCCGCCATACCGAATCGCTCCCCGGAGGCCGAGGCCCGCCGCATCGCTCTCGCCGTGGCCGAGGCCGGTGGCCGGGCGCTGGCGGTGGGCGGCTTTGTGCGCGATCGCCTGCGCGGCCACGCCGCCAAAGATCTCGACGTCGAGGTCTTCGGCCTCGAACAGGCCCGGCTCGCCGAGGTGCTGCACACCCTCGGCCGCGTCGAACCCGTGGGCCAGGCGTTTCCTGTCTACAAGCTCGGCACCGTCGATGTGGCCCTGCCCCGCCGCGAATCGAAGCAGGGCCGCGGACATCGTGGTTTTGTGGTGGAAGGCGATCCGCACATGCCGTATGTCGAGGCCGCACGGCGCCGCGACTTCACCATCAATGCCATCGCGTGGGATCCGCTCACCGACGCGTACCTCGATCCGTTCAACGGCCGCGCCGATCTCGAGGCCCGACTGCTGCGCGTCGTCGATGCGCGCACGTTCACCGATGACTCGCTGCGCCTGCTGCGCGCCGTGCAGTTTGCGGCGCGCTTCTCTCTGACGGTTGACCCCGGAAGTGCCACCCTCATGCGCGGCATGCGCCTCGATGACCTGCCGGCCGAGCGCCTCTGGGGCGAGGTCGAAAAGCTGCTGCTGGTTGCCGAACGGCCCTCGCTCGGGTTCCAGGTCGCGCGCGATCTCGGGGTCATTCCCCAGATCTTTCCAGAGATGGTGCCGCTCTACGACTGCCCGCAGGATGCGGAATGGCATCCCGAAGGCGACGTGTGGACGCACACCCTGATGGTCATCGACGAAGCCCGCCGCCGCAACGCCGACCTGACGCGCGGACCGCTGGCCGTGCTGATGCTGTCGGCCGTGTGCCACGATCTCGGCAAGCCGCTGACGACCATCCATGTGGATGGCCGCATCAAGTCGCCCGGACACGAAGCCGCAGGCGTGCCGCTCGCCACCGCGCTGCTCGATCGCTTCGGCATCCACACACTCGACGGCATCGACGTGCGTCGCGAAGTGCTGGCCATCACGGCCGAGCATCTGCGTCCCTCGGCATTCTGGAAGGCGCGCGACACCGTGCGCGACGGCGCGTTCCGGCGGCTCGCGCAGCGCGTCAACCTGGAATGGCTGACGCGCTTTTCAGTGGCCGACTGCCACGGCCGCGGCAGCACATTCGACTGCAGCTTCGCCGAGTGGTTCATCACGCGCGCACGGGCCCTTGGCGTCGAGCACCAGCCCCCGGCGCCGCTGCTGCTGGGACGGCACGTGCTGGCCCTCGGCGTGGCCCCGGGGCCGGCGGTGGGCCGCGTGCTGGCGACCGTCTACGAATGGCAGCTGGACGGACGCGTGCGCACCACCGACGAGGCCGCCGACGCCGCCGCCCGCTGGCTGCACGACCCGTCGTTCACGCCACCGGGCACGTCAGGCGACAGCGCCGGCACCTAGTGCCACATAGCGCGCGAACGCCTCGGGCGCGACATTGCCCCCGCTGACAATCGCCACCACATGGCGCGCATCAGCAGGAAGTCCCAGGCCCATCCGCACGGCTGCCGTCGCTGCGGCCCCGCTGGGTTCGGCCACAAGACGCGCGTACCGCGACAGCCACGCCACCGCGTCGGCAATGGCCGTGTCGGGCACGGTCACCACCTCGTCGAGAAACGCCTGCGCATGTGCAAAGGTGATGTCACCTGCGCGAATCGTCAGCAGGCCATCGGCAATCGACGCCGTTGACGGCAGCGACACCGGAGCCCCGGCCGCCAGCGCGGTCTTCATGGTGGGCGCCCCTTCCGGCTCGACGCCCACCACTCGCACCGACGGACGCACCTGCTTGATGGCTGACGCCAGTCCCGTCGCCTGGCCGCCGCCGCCGATCGACACGTAGATCACGTCGGCCTCGGGGCACTGCTCGAGAATCTCGAGGCCCACCGTGCCCTGCCCCGTGATGATCGCGTGATGGTCGAAGGGAGGAATGATGGTGAGGCCACGCTCGGCTGCCAGTGCCTCAGCCGCCACCTTCCGATCGGTCGACGTGGTGCCGGCAAAGATCACCTCGGCCCCGTAGCTGCGCGCACCTTCCACCTTCACCAGCGGCGCCGTCGTCGGCATCACGATCACCGCCGGTGCCCCCAGCAGCTGCGCCGCCAGCGCCACGGCCTGCCCGTGATTCCCTGATGAATACGTGATCACGCCGCGCGCACGCGCGTCCGCATCGAGCTGCGCGACCATGTTGTAGGCCCCGCGAATCTTGAAGGCGCCCATCGGCTGCAGGCTCTCGCACTTCACAAAGAAACGCGCGGCCTCGCTGGTGCGCGGTGCACCGGCCGGATAGGGCACTTCGAGCAGCGGCGTGACGCGGGCCGCCGGACGGATTCGTACGTGCGCATCGCGAATCTCATCAATGGTCACCAGCGGCATTGGCTGAGGGGCACTCATCGCTGCCCCGCCCGTGCGTTGGCGAACTGATCGCCGTCGTGATAGCGCGGCATCTCGGGCGCGGCGGCAATCTGCCAGCCGAGCCGCGCCAGCACCGTGAGATCGTTGAGGCCACCGGTGAAGTCCCACGTCGGGTCGTACTGATCGGACGGCTGATGATATTCCTTGCCGTTGTAGGCCTCCTGCCGCTTGAGCAGTGCCTCGGCATTGGGACCGATGAACTGCTTCGGCTCGCTGATCGACAGCGCCGGCACACCAGCCTTCGCCAGCGGGAAGTGATCCGAACGGAAAAAGTAGCCGCGCTCGGGATGGGTGTCGGTGCCAAGCACACGTCCTTCAGCGGTGAGCAGCGCCTCGACCATCGGCCCCAGCGTTGAGCGGTCAGACCCGAGCTGCACCATGTCGGTCGTGGGCCCGAGATAGTTGAGGCCGTCGATGTTGAGGTTGGCCGCCATCTGCGCCGGCGGCAGCGGCGGATGCGCAATGAAATGCTCGGAACCCAGCAGGCCCGACTCTTCGGCCGTGGTGAATACGAAATACATCGACCGCCCCGGCTTCGTCGTCGCACGCGCCATGGCCTTGGCCACTTCGAGCAGTCCGGCCACACCCGAGGCATTGTCGTAGGCCCCGTTGTAGATGCGGTCCAGATCCTTCGGTTCGCCGGGCAGCGCCTCACGCACGCCGAAGTGATCCCAGTGCGACGTCCACACGACGGCCTGCTGATCGTTGGCACCACGCAGCCTGGCGACGACGTTGTGTGCGGTTTTCCGTGCCGTGCGCTGCTGCAGCGTGGCAGCCGCCCTGATGCCGAGCGGTGCGGCCGTGAACCCGCGACGGGTGGCGGCGCGCCGCAGCGCATCGAGATCCTTGCCCGCGCGCTTCGCCAGATCGATGGCAGCCTCTTCGGAAATCCAGGCCTTCACGCCGAGCGCAGGCGCACCCTCGGCCGGCGGCAACGAATACTGCGTCCCGCTCCAGGACGACTGCACCACCTGCCAGGGATAGGTGGCCGACTCATACGTGTGAATCAGCAGCGCACCGGCGGCCCCCTGCCGCGCCGCTTCCTCAAACTTGTACGTCCAGCGGCCGTAGTACGTGAGCGCCTTGCCCCCGAACAGCGTCGGCTCATCGTCCGGGGCCGGCGGGTCGTTGACCATCATCAGCACCCACTTGCCCTTGACGTCGACGCCGTCGTAGTCATTCCACTTGAGCTCGGGGGCATTGATGCCGTAGCCGACAAACACCACATCGCCCTGCACCTGCACGCGCGCGGCTTCCTTCCCAGAAAACGCCAGCACGTCGTTCATGTAGCGATACGTGGCGCCGGGAATGCTCAGCGTGAAGCCGCGGTCGACCATCGACTCGACAATCGGCACCGCCTGCAGGAAGGTGCCGTTGTCACCCGCGGGCTCGAGCCCGAGGGCCTCGAGCTGTGTGGCGATGTACTGCTCGGCCAGTTGACCTCCGCGTGTGGCCGGTGCGCGCCCTTCGAACAGATCGGACGACAGCATCTTGAGGTGCACCGTCAGCGACGCGGCGGTCATGGCGTCGAGGGCCGGCCCCGGCGGTGGAGCCGGAGGCGGCGGCGGGGCAGAGCACGCCGCCAGAGACAGCGTCAGCAGGAGGGCAGCAGGATGTCGCATGAGCGACAGCATACCAAGCCGGTCTGCCCCGGCCCATGCCTTGCCTGCCGGGCTGCGGGGTCAGCCGCTGTTCGTGTTCCGATACTCCTGGAACAGCCGTGCCACGTGCGTCGAGGCCCCCCGCACTGTCGGCTGCCAGCCCAGGGCGTGCGCGCGCGTGCTGAGCACCCGCTGATCGAGTGCCAGCGCATCGGCAAAGGGGCCCAGCTTGGTGCGCGCTTCCTCGAGCGGCATGTGCCTGATGTCGGGGCGCTGGGCCAGGTGGTCGGCCAGTGCCAAGGCGATGTCGTTGACGGTTTCCTCCGCACCATCCGTACCGTGATACACCCCGTCGGCATCGGCCGTCTCGGCAATGCGCAGGTAGAGTTCGGCGAGGTCACGGTGGTGCACACCCGACCAGTGATTGGTACCGGGGCCCACGACCCTGATCAGGCCATTGAGCGCCTGCTTCACCAGATCACTGACGATGCCTTGCCCGCCCCCGAAGACGATGCCGGGACGGATGATGGCGGTGCGAAGGGCCCCGCTCTGGGCCGAGCGCACGAGGGCCTCGTGCGGCGCACGCCAGGCCGAGATGGCGGCCGGTGCCACCGGTGCCGATTCATCCACCGCCACCGGCGCCTGGCCGAGCACCCAGATGCCCGACGTGTAGAGGAACGCCCTCGGGGCCGCGGCCTGCTGCAGCAGGGGCAGCCATGCGTCGAGCAGCGCGCGCTCGAGCGCGGGTCCGCGCGCCGAGCCTTCGAATGCCGTATGCACCACCACATCGGCACCCGCTGCGACCTCGATGAGGGCGCCCGGCTGTTCCATGTCACCAGGTATCGCCTCGGCACCGAGCGACTCGAGCAGGCGCAGCCGTTCCTGCGACCGCCCCATGGCCACGACCGCGTGGCCCGCCTTCACAAACGTCTCGACAACCGACGACCCGATATATCCGGTGCCGCCGATCACACACACACGCAACGCCATCAGTACAACCGCCTTGCCTCGCGTGCCAGCGCCGGGACTAGATGTCCCACACGCGGCCCTGATCGAAAAAGGTAATCATTCCGTCTTCGCTGACCTTCAGCACCGGGCCCGCCTGACTGGCGGCCAGGGCGGCCGTCGTGCGCGCACCCTCGGTCTCGACCCGCGCCGCCGACGCGGGCACCGGGTGCCGCAGAATCGCGCCCACCGCCAGCAACTGCCCGTGCGGGTCACACACCACCGCACCGTCAAGCGTGGCCAGGGAGGCCAACACACTTTCATCGAGCTCGGTCGCCGTGCGACCGGCGAACAGGTGGAACAGGTGTCGCCGCTCGAGTCCGCTGTCGTTGCCCGAGGCCGGCACCGGCTCCATGTCGAGTCGATCACTCGGCGTCACCAGCGTGCCCAGACTCTCGAGGGGCCGCCGCAGCACGACAAACAGTGCCCCGTCCCGCGCATCGGACAGGTCGAGGGCCGTCTGGAACAGGCGCCGTGCCAGGGCGCGATCGCCGACCGCACTTTCCCACAGCTGATACTTGGCTGACAGATCGAGCAGGTGCCAGTTGGCGTTACGGAACGCGAACACCTGCTCACCGCCCGCAAACACCTTGATCTCGCGCTGCGGGCTCAAGACCACCGCGACATGTCCACCGAGCAGCGTCGCCCGCGCATGCGCCCGGTAGTCGGCCCCGCATGGCACGGCCAGCGTGGCCCCCTGGGCCATCTGCGTGGCCCAGCGTTCGACGTCGACAATGCTCAGCAGGCGTCCGTCGCGTCCGGTGAGAAACACGGTGTGCTGACCGTCGGCCAGGCGGAAGAAACTCTTGATCGAGGTCAGCGCCTGTGAGTAGTAGGGACCGGTGGCCACCACTTCGGGAGGCGACACCGGGTCATAGTCGGTACCGAGCAGCAGCACCCCGGTCGAGATGGGACGGTTCTCGTAGGTCGACAGCGCGGCCATGCGCAGCACGTCGATAATCTCGACGACACGGTCGACCATGGGCGCGGGCACGGGCAGTTCGTAGTGCGTGGGGTCGAAAAAGGCGCCGATGTAGCGGTCCTCGATGGCTCCGCGGAACAGTTCCCCCTGCTCGATCATGCCGGCCGGATTGAGAATGGCTTCGACCCGGGCCGACAGCACCGCTCCGATGGCGCGCGCCGAGCGGCGTTCGTTGTCGGTAAAGGGCCGGCCCTCAGGCACACGCAGGCGATACCGGCGGCCGTACCACAGCGCCGACATCACCGACGGATCGGCACTCGGTTCGATGGTCAGCCGCCCCTCGGCCGCCTCCAGGTCAACCGGTTCCGATTCGAAGACAGCGCGCTCGAAGAAGCGACGCAGGGCCCGTTGCAGGAACCCGTCGTAATGCGCCCCCACGGCCCTCGCCGGTGGCAGCCGTGATGTATCCACGAGACAATCATGATACCCGATGGATACATCGCCCCACGCAGCCCCGGTTTGCGTGGTTCCGCCTCACCGTGACACAATCAGCGGGATTTCATGAGTAAAGACGACCTGATTGACATGCAGGGCACCGTCATGGCCGTGCACAGCGGTGGCCTCTACCGCGTGCAGGTCGATGCCGGCCACGAAGTTCTGGCGCAGCTCAGTGGACGCATGCGGAGGTTCCGTATCAAGGTCGTCCCCGGCGACCGCGTCACCGTCGGCATCTCGCCCTACGACCCCCAGCGCGGCATCATCACCTTCCGCGCCCGCTAGCACGCACGTTGACCTCTTCCTCAGGCGCTCCTCGTCGTCCCAGACGCCGCTCCGGCGGTGGCGGGGGCCGCGGTCCACGCGGACCGCGGCGTCCCATGACCATTCCCACCCCGGTGGCGCCGCCACCCGACCTGCCCTGGCAGGCCGTGGACGCGACGGCTGCACCTATTCCCTACGACTCGCTCAACCTGGACCCGCGCCTGTCGGCCGGGCTCAACGATCTGGGCTTTGAAGGCACCCGCCCCGTGCAGGGTGCGGTCATTCCGCTGGCCCTCGCCGGTCACGATGTCGTCGCCTGTGCCGAAACCGGCACGGGCAAGACGCTGGCCTTCGCCGCCCCGCTGCTGCAGCGCCTGCTGCTCGAGCAGCCGCATTACGGCGATGCGGCCCGCGAGGCCTACACGCGCGCACTCATCCTGGCCCCGACGCGCGAGCTCGCCGTGCAGATCGAAGACACGCTGGTGGGCCTGACCTATCACGCCCCGGTGACGACCGCCGCCGTCTATGGTGGCGTCGACATGGGGCCGCAGGAACGCGCCCTCAAGGCCGGCGTCGACATCGTCGTCGCCACGCCGGGGCGACTGATGGACCACATGCGGCACGACGGCATCGATCTGGTGCGCGTGCACACGCTCGTGCTCGACGAAGCCGACCGCATGATGGACATGGGCTTCTGGCCCGATGTGCAGCGCATTCTGGCTGCGCTGCCGCCCGAACGGCAGACCCTGCTCTTCTCGGCCACGCTGCCCGGCGAGATTCTGCACCTGGCGACCGAGATGCTCAAGGCGCCGAAATTCGTGCAGGTGGGCCAGCGCGGTGCGGCCCGCACCATCCGGCACGAGATGAAGGCCATCGAGACCGACCAGAAAATCGACTGGCTGGCGCAGTTCATCAGGCGCGAGCGCACAGGCCCGGTGCTGGTCTTCGTCCGCATGAAGGTCGGTGCCGATCGCGTGGCGCGCCACCTGCAGGCCCGCGGCATCAGGGCCGCCGCCCTGCATGCCGATCGCTCACAGCAGGATCGCCTCGCCGCCGTCGAAGGCTTCCGCTCGGGTAAGCATCCCGTGCTCGTGGCCACCGACATCGCCGCACGCGGCCTCGACATCGAAGGCATCGCGCACGTCGTCAACTACGAGGTGCCGGACACCCCCGATACCTACGTGCACCGCGTGGGCCGCACGGGACGCGCAGGCGCCTCGGGGCACGCCGTGACGCTGGTGGCGCCCGTGGAGGAGCGCAACTGGCAGATTATTCAGCGGGCCGTCGGCATGACGGTCGAGCCGACCTCCGGTGAGCCCGTCTGAGCGCTTTGCCAGCTGCCGCTGGCACCAGGCCGCGGCCGATGGCCTGCCGGCGCACTGCACCCATCGTGATGTGCTGCCGGTGACCGGCGCCCAGGGCTTTTCGCCCGACGCCTGGTGCGGTGACTGCGCCTTCTACAAGGCGCGGCGCATCGTCCGGCGCCCCGATCGTCAGTCGACCGACGACTGGGCCAGATAGCCCCGCGCCCGGGCCGCCCACTCGCCCTCGGGCTCGAGCGCGAGGTAGGCCTTCCAGTGGGCCTGCGCCGCGCGAGCCCGTCCGACCTGCTGCCACAGCAGGGCCAGCCGCAGATGCGTATCCACATGATCGGGGTCGAGCGCCAGCGCCGCGGCGTACCACCGCTCGGCCTCGGACACGCGCCCGTCATCCGCATGCAGGTTGCCGAGGTTGTAATGCGCTTCGACCGACTCGGCGTCCAGGGCCGCAGCCCGCTCGTAGAGCGGCCGTGCCTGCGCGGCCTCACCGGCCTCGTAGTGCAGGTTGGCGAGGTTGATGAGGGCCGGCACCAGCGCCGGGTCATGCGACAGCGCGGTCTCGTAGGCCGTGCGCGCCGCCTCGCGCGCCTCGGGGCCCTCGTCCTCGTGCAGCGACGCGCGCAGGAACCACTGCTCGGCCAGCGACAGCGCCTGGTCGTCCGTCGCGGCATCTGGCAACGGCGGCACCTCGGGCACGCGGCGCTGCGGCATTTCGACGACGCGCGACTGCGTGACCTGCGATGAAAAATCAAAGCTGAGCTGGCCGGTGCGCACCGCGCGCAGGTCATCGAGCACCGCCCTGAACGACTGACCGCGCGCCAGCGCGTCATGCACGCGCCGCAGCAGCGAGGCCCCGTCAAAACGGACCCAGGCGTCGCGATCATTCTCGAAGACCACACGCAGCCAGCCGCCCGCGCGCAGCTGTCGCACGTGCGGGGCCTGCACCAGCGGATAGCGCGCGCGCAGCTCCGCCACACCGAAAATCTGTGCGCGCTCGTCGAGAAAGTCGGGGATGCCCAGCCAGCGGCAGAAGGTGCGCTCGTCGATGGCCCGCGCGCGGAATTCGACTGCGGGCGCATCGCCGCCCTCCACAATCACCGTGGCCTCGCCTGGCGAGCCGACGAGCCGTGCACCGGCGCGGGTCAGGGCCGCCCCCGCCTCGCGCCGCGACAGCGACCACAATCGCCCGACAATGGCCACGAGCGCCCCGGCGAGCGTCGGGGCTGGCCCGTCCGGGAACGGCAGGCCCGCCGTGATGATGGGCTCAGGCATGCGTCAGCGCAGGGGCAGCCGACAGCACGCGGTCGAGCCACAGGTTCGACAGCTTCTCCTGCACGCTGTTCTGACGCAGCCGTGCGTAGAGATTGTCAAAGTCGACGCGATCGAGTTCCTGATCCTGGTTGTAGCACGAGAACACAAACTCTTCCCGCCCGGTCACCGGATCGACATGCCGCTGCAGGCACTGCGCGCACACTTCCTTGAGCATGCACTGCATCGGCGAATTGATGCTGCCGATGCCGACATGCGACGGCTGCAGATAGGGCTGCAAGACGCCGTGCCGCGCCTGCCGCACGGCATTCATCATGCGGTCTGATCCGATGGCAATGATGCGCGTCACCTCGCCCATCGGCACCACCTGGGTGCCGAGCCGGCCTTCCGCATAGGCGACCATCGCCTGCACGATGTTGCCCCGGAAGTGTGTGTCCTGCGGCCGCGCGGGTGCGATGACCGGGCCGGCATCGCTGGCCCAGATCACCTGATCGGTCGACGCCTCGATGTCTTCGCGCTTGAAGACATCGGCCCCGTTCTTGTAGCCCGCGAAATACATCACGCGGTTGCCGCGGGCCTTGAGGGCCCGCGCAATCGAGAAGAGCACCGCGTTGCCCAGCCCGCCGCCCGCCAGCAGCACGGCCGATTGATCGGGAATCTCGGTGGGGGCACCGGTCGGCCCCATCACCACGACAGGTTCGCCAGGCTGCAGGTAGGCGCACAGCCGGCTCGATACACCCATCTCGAGCGTGATGAGTGACAGCAGGCCCTGCTCGGCATCGACCCACGCACCGGTGAGGGCAATGCCCTCGAGGGTCATCGACGCCTCGTGCCCGTCGACGAGCACGCGTCGGCTGTCGCGCTCGAAGTTCTGCAGGCGATAGAACTGACCGGGCTTGAAATGCCGTGCGGCCGCCGGCGCGCGCACGATGACTTCGATGATCGTCGGCGTCAGCCGCACCACGCGTTCCACGCGCGCTTCGAGCTGATCGGCACAGTGCCTCGTCAGACGCTGCCAGACCTGCTCGCGGGCCGGTTGCCCGGCAGGGTCCTGCCGCCGGATGTCGTCGGCGAAGAGCGCTACCACGTGCGGATAGCCATGCTTGGCTGAGGCCATGGCCTTGACCACATTGCCGTTATAGCGCGGATGGTTGTCGCCGTAATACGACACGCAGCGGCCGTCGGCCGTCAGGTGCGATGTGAAGAAGCCCTCGGCATCGGGTACGAGCGCCACCTGCCCGTCAGGCCGACGCGTCGCGCGATAGCCCTGGAAAAAACGCTGACGGCCATCGAGCGCGAACGTCCCCGGATATTCCTTCTCATACGTGACGTTGGGCGCCGTGCCCGCCGCCACGAGCACGGTGCGGGCCGGCAGTTCGATGGGGGCGTCGTGGTCGGCTCCGTCCGTGCGCGTGAAGCGCATGGCACGCACGTGCCCGAAGGTATCAGGCACCGCTTCCACCGGATTCATCTGCTCGGCAAACGCAATGCCTTCCTCGAACGCCTTCGTCACTTCCTCGTGATTGAGCCGATACGCCGGCGAGTCGCTGAGCCGCTTGCGATACGCCAGCGTGACGCCCCCCCACGACCGCAGCAGCGGCACAAAATCGGCGGCCTCGCCAGCCGCCGCCGCGCGGACACGCTCGGCGCGCACCGCACGTCCGTGCACGAGGAACTCATCAAGAATCTGCTGCTCTTCTTCGTCGAGCTGGGCCCGCACGGCCGACTCGCCGAGCGCGGCCGAAAGCGCCTCGTGCCGATCGAGAATCTTCTCGACCTGCAGCGGGTAGTAGGCCATCAGCTCGGTCGCCGTGTCGACGCCGGTGAGCCCGCCGCCGACGACCACCGCCGGCAGTCGCACCTGCAGGTTCGAGAGCGACTCGGGCTTGAAGGCACCCGACAGCTGCAGCCCCATGAGGAAATCGCTGGCCTTGCGGATGCCGCGCAGCAGGTTATTGCGGATGTCGATGATGGTCGGGCGACCCGCGCCTGCGGCGATGGCCACGTGATCAAATCCCCACGCCCACGCATCGTCAATCGGCAGTGACCCGCCGAAGCGCACGCCGCCGTGGATCGCACACTTGCTCCGTCGGGCCAGCGTGAGGTGAATGAGGCTGAGGAAGTTCTTGTCCCACCGCACCGTGATGCCGTACTCCGATACCCCCCCGAAGCCTTCGAGAATGCGCTGATCGAGCGGTGCATACAGCTCGGCCCAGTCGCGTACAGGAGACGGCGGCTGACCGTTCGCACCGGTCAGCGCGCGCGGCAGCGGCTCGATCTTGAGGCCATCGATGGCCACCACCCCGAAGCCCTCGTTGAGCAGGTAGTGCGTCAGCGTGTAACCGGCCGGGCCCAGGCCCACCACCAGCACGTTCTTCCCATTGTAGGGCAGCGCATAGGGGCGGGCGATGTTCAGCGGGTTCCAGCGCGTCAGCAGCCCGTAGATTTCCACACCGAACGGCAGCGCCAGCACATCGGTCAGCACGCCGGTTTCCACCTGGGGAATGTTCACCGGCTCCTGCTTCTGGTAAATGCAGGCCTTCATGCAGTCGTTGCAGATGCGGTGGCCGGTGCCCGGGCACATCGGGTTGTCGATGGCGACAATGGCCAACGCCCCGATCGCGTCGCCGTGCTTGCGCACGGTGTGCATCTCGGAAATCTTCTCGTCGAGCGGACAGCCCGCCAGCGGAATGCCCAGGGCATTGCGCGACACGGTGCCGACCTTGTCCCGAATGCCCTTCGAGCAGCTGTCCTTCTCGCGCTCGTGGCACAGCACGCAGTAGTGAATCTCGCTGAGCACTTCGCGTGGGCTGTATCGACCGTCGGTCAGCGCAAACCCCTGGCGGCGCCGCAGTGCGGCGTCGGGGCCCGTCATCAGTTCGGGCACGTCGGCGCTCGGCCGCTGCACGCGCACCAGCTGGTCGGCATTGATGGTTTCGGGGAAACGGAAGACGACCCACTCGCGCAGCTGCGGCGCGTGCACGTGCGCGGCCGCCCAGCGCCGCAGTGCGTCGATGTCGGCGGCCACCGAGGCCTTCTCGTCAGCCGATCCGTCGGTGCCCGCAGCCGTCAGCGCTGCCTCGTGATCGAGCAGCGCGCAGCCCGCCCGGGCCAGGGCCAGTTCCGACGCCGCAAGGTCAGACCACAGGTCACTGATGCCCTCGGCCTGCAGCAGTGCCTCGACGCGGGCATGGTCGTCGGCCGAGGCCTCAACGTGCGCCCCCGCCTTCAGCAGCGGCAGCGCCCGTCGGCGCACCAGATCGATCTTGAAGCGGAAGAGCTGATCGTAGGCGGCCGTCGAGGCCTTGAGCGACTGGGCCGCGTCACCCACCCCGAAGAGATGCGCAATGAAGCGCGACACGTGCGGGGCCATCTGCACCAGCAGGTGGCCCCGGGCCGATGCCGTCAGCATCTCGGGTACCTCGGCGTACTGCGTCCAGGCCTGCCACAGCTCAGGCTCTGCGGCCGCCACCTCGCGCGTGAACGCCTGATACAGGTCGCGCAGCCGACCCGGGTCGTGCAGATCGGCGAAGGTGAATCCGTCGAGGCCCAGCGGATCGGACGCGCGCACAGCAGCTGCCATAGCCTTCCAATTATACGTTCGCACTCAGACCACAGGGGTGGCACCGGGCAGCACTCAGAGTCGAGTCCCCCCTGATGCCTGACGGCCCCTTTTAGACGCGGCTTGACCCCCGGTCGGTGCGGTCACTACGCTCAGAGGCACCGTGACGCTGCAGATCAATGGCGACCCGCATCAGGTGCCGGCGGGACTCACCGTGGCCAGCCTGCTGGCCCACCTCGGCATTGACGCCCGCCGCGTCGCCGTAGAGTGCAACGAGGCCGTCGTCAAGCGTGCGCGCTATGACGAGACCGCCCTGCACGATGGTGACCGTATCGAAATCGTCAATTTCGTGGGCGGCGGGTAATACAATTCCCCGATGGCCGATCCGTTTGTCATTGCCGGCCGCGAGTTCCGCTCGCGTCTCATTGTCGGCACCGGAAAGTACCCGTCACACGCCATCATGCGCGCCGCCCACGAAGCCTCGGGCGCCGACATGGCCACCGTCGCGGTGCGGCGGGTCGACATCACGCGACAGACCGAGTCGCTGCTCGACTACATCGATACCTCAAAGATCTTCCTGCTGCCCAACACCGCCGCCTGCTATACCGCCGACGAGGCCATCCGCACGGCGCGGCTGGGGCGGGAAGCCGGCATGTCGCACTGGGTCAAACTCGAGGTCATTGGCGACGAACGCACGCTGTATCCCGACACGGCGGCCCTCGTCGAGGCGACGCGTGTGCTCGTCAAGGAAGGCTTCGTCGTGCTCCCCTACACCAACGACGACCCGGTCGTCTGCCGCCGCCTCGAGGACGCCGGCGCGGCGGCCGTGATGCCGCTCGGCGCACCCATCGGATCGGGGCTCGGCATCCAGAACCCGAACAACATCGCCATCATTCGCGAGTTCTCGCGCGTGCCGGTCATCGTCGATGCCGGTGTCGGCACCGCCTCCGACGCCGCGATCGCGATGGAACTCGGTGTGGATGCCGTGCTCATGAACACCGCCATTGCCGGGGCCGCTGATCCGGTCGCGATGGCGCGGGCCATGAAGCTGGCCGTCGACGCCGGCCGACTGGCACACCTGGCGGGCCGTATTCCCCGGCGCCGCTACGCGACGGCCAGCAGTCCGCTCGACGGAGTCATTGGCCGATGAGCATCGTCGAGCGGCCGGTAATGCCCGAAGAGCTGGCGCGGCTCAAGCACCAGCGTGAAGAGGCGGATACCCGCTACAACGACGCCCTGACCGCCTTGGACGAGGCCATTGCCGCCCTCCAGGCTCCGGTGCTGCCCGAGGCCCCGCCACCACCGGACGAGGCTCAAATCACGCCCCTCAACGAACGCTTCGCGATTACGGCCCATCCTCCCTCGCTGCCCGAGGGCTGGCGCGGACGTGCCGCGGCGTTTGTGATGAGCCTGATGCGTCCCTACCTCGAGCGGCAGGAAGCGTTCAATGCCACGCTGGTCGACCACGTCAACCGCAGCGTGCTGCCGGCCCGGGCGCACGCCGAAGCCGCACGCGCGTCACTCGTGGCCCTGCAGGCGCAACACCAGCACATCGAGCGGCTGCAGTCGAAGCTCATCCTGCTGCTGCAGCAGGTCACGCCCTTCGTCGACTCGAAAGATTACGAGTTCTATGGCTTCTCGCAGCAGATCGCCGACTCGGTGCAGGGGGTCGCGGCCGCCCTCAGCGATGTGTCGGACGACATGCTCAAGCGATGGGAAACGGTCGCCACGCTGCAGGGCGCCGTGCAGGCACTCCGTCGTGAACTCGCACGCCGTCCCCCGTTGCCGCCCCACGACGAACGCTCGCACGCTGGAGGCGCCGGCACCGAACGGCCTGCCCAGTCCATGCCCGCTGAGGCCACTGCCGCAGGCGCATCCGTGCATCTGTCGTCTGACCGACTGACGGCACACACGTATGTTGCCTTCGAGAACCTCTTCCGTGGCGATCGCCGCCTCATCGCCGAACGCCAGCAGTCGTATGTCGAGCTGTTCCGCGGCCGCCAGGATGTGCTCGACATCGGGTGCGGTCGCGGCGAATTTCTCAAGCTGCTGCATACCCACGGGACATGGGCCCGCGGCATCGACCTCAACCACGAGATGGTCGCCCTGTGTCGCGCCGACGGCCTCGACGTCACCGAAGCCGATGCCCTGACGTATCTGCGCCAGTGCCGCGACGGCGAACTCGGCGGCCTGATCGCGCTGCAGGTCGTCGAACATCTGCCACCGGATTACCTGCTCGAGCTGATCGACGAAGCCCATCGTGTGCTGTCGCCGGGCTCGCCGATGCTGCTCGAGACCATCAACGTGGCCTCGTGGTCGGCATTCTTCTCCAGCTATCTGCGCGACATCACGCATGTGCGTCCGCTCCACCCTGACACACTGCGCTTCCTCGTCGATGCTGCGGGGTTCGCCGACATCGACGTGCAGTTCCGCGCGCCGATTCCTGCCGACCAGCAGCTCCTTCCCGCACCGGACGCCCTGCGCCAGTTGGCCATGCACGATGCCGGTCGACAGGGCCTGGTAGCGCTGTGCGACCACCTCGACCGCAACGTCGAATGGCTCAACCGTCTGATCTTCGCCCCGCAGGACTACGCCGTCATCGGCTGGAAGCGCTGAGCCAGCAGCGCCCCGAAGGCCTCGGCTTCGGGCAGCGCCGGCAGCGTGAGCCACGGCTGGTGTGCGTCGAGTTCCTCGACCGTGTGGGTGTTGGTGGCCAGCGCCAGCGTCGGAATGCCTGCGAGGCGCGCACCTTCAATGTCGTGCGGCGTGTCGCCCACCACCAGCATCTCAGAGAGCTGCAGGGACGGATCGAGACGACGGGCGGCGTCAGCGGCGCGGGCGACGATGGCGTGTCGCGGTTCGACGCGCGTCGAGAAGGCCCCGCGCAGTGGCTGGCCCGGCACTGACGCGAAGAAGTGCGCCAGCCCGTAGTGCTGCAGCTTGGCCACGGCTCCGGCCTCGACGTTACCGGTCACCACCCACGACGTGAGCGTCGCCTCGCGGTCGATGCACGCGAGGGCCTCCATCACGTTCGCCAGCACACGCCCCTGCCGCTGCGGCAGTACCTGCGGCAACCGGGAGGCATACGCAGACACCAGCACCCCGGCCTGCTGTTGCAGCGCCGCACTGACCTCGCCGAACGGCCCGGAATGCCCGAGCAGCAGCCACGCGGCAATCTGATGATCGGTCATGCCGTCGGGCCGCACTGGCGGAAACACGCGGTCGTCGCCTGACGCACTGTAGGCGTCTTCCCACGCGATCATGCCGGCGCGGGCGGTCAGCAGCAGCGTGCCGTCAATGTCCCAGAACACCGCGCGTGTCGGTGCCTTCGCGACCTGCATGGTCATGCCCGATCACACCCGGGAGCCATCACGCGGTAGCCCCGTAAAACGCGGCGATCTGCTCGACGACCCGCGTCTGCTGCTCGACCGTCAGTTCCGGATAAATCGGCAGCGCCAGCACCTCGGCGGCGGCCCGCTCGGCATGCGGGAAGTCACCGGTCTTGTAACCCAGTGATGCAAAGCAGGCCTGCTGATGGAACGGCACGGGGTAGTAAATCTCGGTGCCGATGCCGGCAGCGTCGAGGTGCGACTTGAGCGCGTCGCGCTTCGGCGCGCGAATCACAAACTGGTTGTAGATGTGATACCGGTCGGGCCATTCCTTCGGCAGTCCAACGGTGCCGACGAGACCGGCCTCGGCGAACAGTGTCCGGTACCGCGCCGCATTGCGCCGCCGCCCTTCCGTCCAGGCCGGCAGATGGGGCAGCTTGACGCGCAGCACCGCGGCCTGAATGGCATCGATGCGGAAGTTACCGCCGATCACCGAGTGGTAGTACTTGGGCTCCATGCCGTGGTTCCTGATGAGCCGCACCTTGTGCGCCAGCGCATCATCGTTGGTCGTCACCAGTCCGGCATCGCCGAAGCCACCCAGATTCTTGCTGGGGAAGAACGAAAAGCAGCCCAGGTTGCCGATGCCGCCGACCTTGCCCCCGTGGTCACCGGCACCAATCGCCTGCGCGGCATCTTCGATGACCTGCAGGCCGTACTCGTCGGCCAGCGCCAGCACCGCGCTCATGTCGGCGGCCTGTCCGAAGAGGTGCACTGGCATCAGCGCGCGCGTTCGCGTCGTGCACGCACGTGCGGCACCGACGACATCGATGTTGTACGTGTCGGGGTCGATGTCGACCAGCACCGGCCGCGCACCGACGCGGGCAATCGACCCGGCGGTGGCGAAGAACGAGAACGTGCTGGTCACGACCTCATCGCCAGGTCCGATGCCCAGCGCCATCAGGGCCGCCAGCAGGGCATCGGTGCCCGAGGAGACGCCGACGGCGTGTTTCACGTCGACCGCGGCAGCCACGTCCTGCTCGAACTGGTCGACTTCCGGGCCCATGATGAAGCGGCCGCTGTCGGCCACCCGCGTGAGGGCGTCGATGAACTGATCGCGCAGCGGACGATACTGCGCCTGAAGGTCGAGGAGGGGGACGTTCACAGACTTTCGATGGTAGTCTGGAGCGATTCCCGGACGCAATTGATGGCCGACACTGAGATTGACATTGCCGTAGTGGGTGGCGGGGTCATCGGCCTCGCCTGTGCGCTGGCGCTCGCCGAACAGGGCCACGCCGTCTGCCTGCTCGAACAGCACCCGCGCATGGGACACGAAACCAGCACCCGGAACAGCGGTGTCATCCATGCCGGCATCTACTATCCCGCGCAGACGCTCAAGGCCGCCCTGTGCGTCGACGGGCGCGATCGCCTCTATGCATTCGCCGCCCAGCACGGCGTGCCGCACGACCGCTGCGGCAAGCTGATTGTGGCCGCCACGGCGGAGGACATTCCTGCCCTCGAGCGCCTGGCTGAACGGGCCGGTGTGAACGGGGCTCCGGTCGAGATGGTCGACCGCGCATTCATCACAGCGCGCGAACCACACGTGGCCGGCGTCGCCGCGCTGTGGTCGCGCACCACGGGACGCATCGAACCCGAGGCGTACGTGCGCACCCTGCAGCGGCTGGCCTCGGCCGCGGGCGTGCATGTGCTGCCGGCCTCACCGCTGATCGGTGCCGATCCCCACCCGTCAGGCATCGCGCTGCGCACCCCCCACGAGTCGATCGCCGCGCGGCTGGTCATCAATGCGGCAGGCCTGTGGGCCGACGCTGTCAGCGCGACGCTGGGAGGCGAGGCCTTCACCATCTATCCGTGCCGCGGCGACTATGCGGAACTGGCAGCGTCACGCCGAGACATGGTCAACGGCCTCGTCTACCCGGTGCCGCACGCGCCGGGCCATGGCCTCGGGGTCCATCTCACCAGGACCACGTGGGGCAGCGTGCTGCTGGGGCCGACGATCCACTATCAGGATCGGAAAGACGACTACGAGTCGAATCGCCTGCCGCTCGAGGCATTTGTCGACGAAACGCGGGCGCTGCTGCCCGAGGTCACGCTCGCCGACCTGCAACCGGCCAGCTCAGGCATCCGCGCCAAGCTCTGCCCGCCGACTGAGGCCTTCGCTGATTTCCTGATTCAACGCGACACGGCGAATCCGCACATCGTGCAGGTGGCAGGTATCGACTCGCCGGGCCTCACCTCGTCACTGGCCATTGCCGCTCGGGTAGCGGCGATCGTCAGCGACGCAGCGTAACGCTGCCGGGCGCCTTTACGATCTGTGTGGGGCTCGTGTGCGGAAGGCCAGCGGGGCGCGGGGCGCGCGCGCCTGCTGGCGCCCTGCGGGGCGATCCGAGCTGGTTCGCACTCGACGGGCCCCGAAGGCTGCGGTCCGCACTGATGACTGGTTCGGAAGCCTGCGCCCCCGTGAGGGATCCGCGTGGAACGCGCGGTCAGAGCGCGGCGATCTTCGCCTCGCGCGAGTGGCGCGCGATATCGGCATCGACCATCATCTGCACCAGCCGCGTGAAATCGACCGACGGCTGCCAGCCCAGCTGACGCTGGGCCTTCGAGGGATCACCGATAAGGTGATCCACTTCCGCCGGCCGAAGGAAGCGCGGGTCGGGGCGAACGTGCTGCTGCCAGTCGAGGCCCGCATGCGAAAACGCCGCTTCGACCAGGTCTTTCACCGAATGGGCCACGCCCATCGACACCACGTAGTCGTCCGGCTGATCCTGCTGCAGCATGAGCCACATGGCCCGC
>Ga0172372_10003010_pt1 | contig 25153 bp, 15 predicted proteins | sample LakKiv5m_2_FD_114544 | JGI IMG/M metagenome (GOLD analysis project Ga0172372, IMG submission 114544) | Freshwater microbial communities from Kabuno Bay, South-Kivu, Congo - kab_092012_9.5m | ecosystem: Environmental > Aquatic > Freshwater > Lake | place: Democratic Republic of the Congo...
CGGCGCAAGTGCCCGTGAAGATGCACCCCACGTACGAGCTGATCGTCTCGCAATCGCCTCCTGCCAGGTAGATGGTCAGCGTCAGGTTCGCGTTGCTGATGTTCGTTGCATCGAAATCGAACGTGTCGTAATCCGACGAGTTGAACGTGAACCACGTTCCGTAGTTCGTTGCTCCGCCGCCACCCGTGTAGCTGCCGAAGCTGATGGGCGCCTGGCAGCACGTCGTGCCTTCAAACGTCACACCGTCGATTTGCGGCGTGGCTTCTTCGCACGATGCGCCTACCGCGACATCGTCGCAGTCTGAACAGGTCACTGCGAGCAGGAAGTCCGTTCCTACCGTGTTGATGGTCTTCGAGACGTAGATGTAGTAGTTCTCACCCGTTTCTGCGAGCCATGCAATGCGCGGCTGGTTGCCACAGCTGTTGTCGTTGCCTGCGATGAGGTTGAGTGAACCGTCCGTGTTCTGGGTGTAGACGTGGAGGCGTCCGTTCAGGACCGGTGAAGCGAATCCAGCAGCACCGGTGCCGCAGAGGTCGGCGATGACTTGGCCATCCGCAGCTGCGTTGTATTCGTACCACACGCCGCCCGTTTGGACCACGACAGGAACCGTCAAGGTTCCGCCCACGCCTTGGCCCACGATGCCTTCAGCGTCGAAGGCATTCACGAGGTTGCCGCTGACCGTCAGGCCGCAGTTGATGCCTTCCGCCGTGTCGACGAACGAGTTCGCCGGCGGGCAGATGCACGAACCGTCGTCCACCGTTGCAGAGATGTTGAAGTTGAAGCAGAACGGATCCGTGCAACCACCGAAGTTGCAGGTGCCGGTCAAACCGAAGTCGAGGGGCTCCTCGGAAGCGGCGCCGCTGCCGGCGAGGTAATCCGTGCCGAACTGATCGGTCACTGTGTACCCTGCCGCAGCGAGGTCCGCCGCAGAACCGCCTGCCACCGTGAAGGTGTAGCAGCCCAGCGCGAGGCAGTACAAGTCGGTCGCGTTCGAACCTGCGATGACGTTTGCCGTCTCGAAGTCGCCGGAATAGGTCGCGCCGGTGGTGAGGTCAGAAATGGTGTATTGCGCGCCTGCCCAGCCGCCGCCGTTCGCGTCGGTCATGCCGATTTGGATGACGTAGGTGTTCGGCTCGCAGTACACGCAGGACTGGGCCCCTTGCATGGTTGCACTGGGGTCGTAGTTCGCTGCCGTCACATCCATGCAACCGATGCAGCTGTAGTCGCAAGAGCCGTCGTTCCAGGTTGCCGCCGGGTCGTAGTTGCAGGACATTGCATCCGTGCAGCCGATGGCGTTGCAATCCCAAGACACCGCCCACTGCATCGGGCCGTAGCTGCCAGCAGCGCACGAAATCGAGCCGTCCGTCTGCAGCGTCGCCACAATCACCCCGGTTTGCGAGTGAACTTCCAGGCCAGCCAAGTTTGTGGTCGAGGTCCCGTTTTGGTAAATCAAGTTCGCGGGCGTCAAATCCGTGCTCTTGTAGATCCTCAGCTTGTCCCATGTGAACGACTCGATGGTGCCTTGGTTGAAGGTCACCGTAATGGGCGTGCCGGGCGAAGAGTAGCTGAACAACACGTTGTTCGCCGGTAAGTTGTTCGGGTAGCAGTAGCTCGGTTGCTGGATATCGCAGTACGTGCACGTGCCGGCCTGGGTTCCCAGCGGACCGTAGTTCGAAGCAAGCGGATCCAAACAATCCACACAAGAAACGTAGTCACACGTTCCTGCGACCGTAGCGCAGGAGTTGTAGTTGCACGCCGCCGTGTCCATACATCCCGTAATGGGGCAGGAACCGTCGTCGTAGATCGCAGCAGCGTTGTAGTTGCACGACGTCGGGTCGGTACATCCACATCCGCTGAAGGCGAGGGTGGTGAAGTTCCACCGTGCCGTGCCTCCGCCGACTTGCTGGTAGCAACCGCCGGTGCAGCTCGACGAGGTGAAGGTCACGCCAGTGGCCGCCGTACCGAGCACGTAGAGGTTGTCGCTCGAACGACGGATTCGCAATTGACCGCCGTTCCAGCCGTCGCCCCAGCAGTCGTACCCGATGATCGTATACGTGGTGCCGGCATTCAAGGTAACCAGCGCCGTGGCCGCTGCGTTCGCAGAGACGACACAGCCGGTTCCTCCTTGCGACGTCGGGCCGCCTTGTTCCCCGGTTTGGTACACAATGGTACCGTTCGGGGCCACAATCCTGTACCCGCGTTCGTCCGCAAACGACCCCCCACCGAGGGTCACGGTGTACTGCACGGTCCCGGAACACTCCGGAGCCTGTGCCACCCCCAGCAGTGGGAGCAAATAAAGAAGGGGCGCGAGCGCGAGGACCCTCCTACAACACTTGTCAAGTAACATGGTCGAAAAGGTTTGGTTAGAACGATTCGGGTGAAGGCTCCGAAGTCATCGCAATGACCTCGGACACAGCAACCCCGCGAACGCGTTTGCGTCCTCAGGGTTTACTGCGGGTTAAATATAGATGTCCTTTGCCGCCTTTCCAAAATTTTGGGAAAACTTCATTGCACGTTTCATTCAAGTTGAGAATCAGGCGAAGGCCGTTTTACCCCTTCCCAAACGACTATAAACTGCCGCGCGCCGTTCACAAAATCGTCCGCGCAAGTTGCAGGTTCTCGTCGCACCTTTGACTGCGCAGCCCTCGACCATGCCTTCTTCTGAACGCCCCTTCCTCGACGCCGCTGAATGGAAGCCCATTTTGAAGCTTTTGGCGAAAAATGCATGGATCCTCTTTGTGCTCGGAGCCGCGGGATTTGTCCTCGGACGGCTCAAGACCCATCGGCAGCTCGACATATATAGTGCAACGGCAGAAATCCTCCTTCGCCCGGAAGAAGGGCTGGACTACCAGAAACGACTCCTGTCCGACTTCGGTGCGCGGAAGGGAACGGACGATGTGCAGAACCAACTGCGCATCCTGCAGTCCTTTGACCTGGTGGGCCGCGCAGTGGACCGGCTCGCGGCCCCGGTGGATTACTTCTTCGTGGGACGCATCCGCACCACGCAGGTACCCGGCTTCAGCAACCTCGACATCACGGTCCAGCCCGAGTTGTTTACCCCGGCCTTGCTCGGGCAGGACGTGGACTTGTTCGTGCTCGACGGGCAGCGCTTCAGGTTGGTGTATTCCGATGCATCGGGCCAGGAAGTGACGTCTGAACACCGCTTCGGCGAGCCCATCGAAGGACCGGATGTGGCGATGACCGTTCGGTTTACGGACGCTGCCGACCGCGTCGCGCCGGCCACCCGCCAACATTTCCGCATCCGGGTGTACGACCGCGCAGGCCGCATCGCCCAACTTCGCGGGGGACTGACGGTCGAGAACGTCGAGCGCACGAGCATTTTGACCCTCCGGGCCACGAGCACCCTGCCGGGGCGCAGCAAGCAGTTCCTGGACACCCTCGCAGCTGCCTACATCACCTACACGAAGGACGCAAAGCTCGAAAGCAGCCTGCGCACCGAAGAGTTCATCGACCGCCAACTCGGCGAATTGATGGGCATTCTCGACAGTGTGGAACAGCAAGTGGATCGGTTCAAGGCCGCAAACCAAGTGTTGGACCTCAACCGGGAGCAGTCGGACGCCTTCAATGCCCTCGTCAACTTTGAAAGCGAGCTGCGCCAAACCGACCTCCGGCTCGGCGGCATGGAGGCGCTGCAACAACACCTCACCGCGAGCCCCGCTGACGCCGGCCTCCCTCCCACGCCCTACCTGTCAGATCAGGACCCGCTGCTGGTGCAGCAAGTGAGCCGGTTGTTCGAGTTGCGCAACGAGCGCACCGCAGCCCTCATCGATGTCACGGAAGAGAGTTACACGGTGCGTCGGCTCGACAGCGCCATCCGCAACACCCGATTCACCATCGCCCGGTACCTGGAAGATTCGCGGAAAGCCCTCAGCCGACGCCGCGAAACCCTTGCCCGCGAAATCAGCTCCCTGGAACGACGCCTCGGCGGCCTGCCCGCCACCCAGCGCGATGTCATGACGCTCGAGCGGAAGCTCAAGGTCAACGAAGACCTTTACGTCTTCTTGCTTCAGGCAAAGGCCACCGCCGTGATTGACCGCGCAGGGATCGCCCCCGCCGCCTCCCTGATCGAGCAAGCACGCCACGGCGGCCGCGTGGGCCCGGACAAACAGCGGACGATCGGCCTGTACACCGGGGCCGGGCTGCTGATTGCGCTCGCAATTGCTGCTGTGCGCTTTTTGTTCTTCGAACGCATCGACCGGTTGGACATGTTGCGCGATTTGACCCGCCTGCCCGTCGGAGGCGGAATCCCCCACTACCCCCTCATCTCTACCCAACCGATTTCTGTGCTGGCCGATGGCCGTTCCCAGGTCACCGAGGCCTTCCGCAGCATCCGAACCGGCCTGCACTACCGCCTGCCCGCGGAGGGCTGCAAAATCATCCTCGTCAGCTCACTCCATCCGGGAGAGGGGAAGTCCTTCGTTTCTTCCAACCTCGCCGCCCTCCTCGCGAAGGCCGGGAAACGGGTCGCGCTCGTCGACGTGGACCTCCACAAACCGAAGATCCACAAGAATTTCGACCTCCCCAACCGCAAGGGGATGAGCACCTACCTGAGCGGCCACGATGAAGCGGAAGGACTTGCAGTGGCCGGCCCGCTGGAGCATTTGGACATCTACACCGCCGGACCCGTGCCTCCAAACGCCTCAGAACTGTTGCTGAGCCCTCGGTTGAAGGAATTCATTGAAACCCTGGCACAACGGGCCGACTACATTGTACTCGACTCTCCCCCCATTCTGCTCATCAGCGATGCGCTGGTGCTGATGCCCCAAGTGCACGGGGCCTTGATTGTGCTTAACGCCCAACGCACCACGCGGGCATCCATCCACCACATCGAACGCATCCTCGGAGAAGTCGGCGCCCCCAACGCCACCTTGGTGCTCAACGACATCCGCATCGGCCGCTGGGAGCGGGTGTGGTCCCAGTACGCCGCGAAATACGGCTACGGCTATGGATACGGGTACGGATACGGCGCAGGCGGGTACGGTTCGGGGACGGATGCCACCGGAGAAAAGCCGTCGTGAAGGCAACTTCTGACGGAATGTGGACGTTTGAAGGGATGTACCTTTGGCAGAGATGCGGTTGAACATTTGGGGTCGGTCGATCGGTTGGCTGGGCGTGCTTTTTGCAGGTCCCGCTGCGGCGCAACTGGACGTGGCGATGCAATGTGCTGCCGTCAACACCGCAGGGAATACGACGGTTTCGTGGTCGCATCCCGGAGATGCTGCAGGGGTGTTTGCCGCGTACGTGGTGCACATCTTAGAGCCGTCGAGCGGTTTGGTCATCAACACGGCCTCCCTCACGGATGTGAACACGCCCAGCTATGTGGAAACCACGTTCAATGCGAACGCGACCTCCCTCTGTTATTATGTGGTCACGATGGGCACGGACGGCTCGAGCGCGAGCAGCGACACGTTGTGCAGCATTCGGCTGACGGCTCTGCCGTCTGCGGTGCCTAGTGTGGCAGACCTCGACTTCAACAGCCCGCGGATCCTGTCCGGCGCGGCCGAAGGACCGCTGACCGTGCAGCGGCTCACCTCCCCCGGCGTGTGGAGCGACGTGGTGACGGTTCCGGACAACGGCGGTATGATGCACCACGCCTACACCATCGACAACTGCGCGGAAGATTTGCTCTTCCGGGTCGTGCGGGAAGAGGCGTGGGCAGGATGTGCCCAAACTTCCAACCAAGCCGGATCGCTCATCAACGACGAACTCGACCCGGACGCCCCGGCCGTCACCGCCGTGCACACGAATCCGGAAACCGGCGACGCGGTGGTCACGTGGGAGGCCAGCACGGCCGCAGACGCGGCGGGATACATTGTGTACCTGTGCGCTGCGGGCTTTCAGTCCGCCATTGACACGGTTTGGGGCGCGGATGTGACTTCGTATGAGAACATTCAATCGAACGCGGACCTCTACCTCGAATCCTACAACGTCGCCGCCTTCGACAGCTGCTACGTGAACGGCTTGCCTGATCCCGGACCGGCCGGATTCGCCTGCGCCACGACGCTGCAGCTGAATGCCTTCCGCGCGAATTGCTCCGACGCGGCGGTGCTGACATGGTACGGGGCATACGGCTGGGCGGGCGGTTTGACCGGTTTCGAAGTGCGCGCCGCGGAAGAAGTTCCGTCTGGCAGCGGGGTTTGGGGCAGCGAAACGGTGCTCGCCACCCTCCCCCCGACCGCCACGGAATTCGAACACGAGGTGGCCACGTTCGGCAGCACCTTCCGCTACCGCGTCCTCGGCCTGACCGCATCGGGTGCGAGCGGCGGCTCCGACGTCGAGGAACTCGCCTTCACCTACCCCGGCGCACCGGCCTTCACGGACCTGCGCAGGGCGACCGTGGTCGACACGGGCGGGGTGGACCTCGTAGTGAATTTGGACCCCGGCGCCTTCGAAGTACACGACTACCGCCTCGAACGGTGGGTCGAATCCGAAGCCACATGGGAAGACCTCGGCGGGCAGGAAGGCGTGGGCAACATGGTGCTGGCCTTCAATGATCCGTCCGCGCGCACGGACGACCTGAGCTACCGCTACCGCATCCGGGTGGTGAACGTTTGCGACGACGTGGTCGGCTACTCGAACGAAGCTTCTACGGTCTTTGTCTCAACGGTCTCCGACCCCCAAACCGGCGCCACCACCGTCCACTGGAACGCCTACGACGACTTTCCGGAACCCGGCGGCACCGCGGCCTACAAGGTCTACCGCCGCGAAGGCGCCAGCGGCGCCCCCCAACTCGTCGCCACCCTGCCGGCCTCCATCCGCTTTTACGAAGACCGCTCGAACACAGAACCCGGCGCCTCCGGTTCCTGGTGCTACCTCGTCGAAGCCGTCGATTCCGCCCCTTCCCCCGGCGGCGGCGCAAACTACGCGCTGTCGAACACGTCGTGCGCCACCCGCGAGCCCTTGCTTTGGATTCCCAACGCCTTCACCCCCGGCGGCGCGAACCCCGTGTTCTTCCCCGTCGTCTCTTACGCCGACACCTCCGACTACCTCCTCCAAATCTTCACGCGCTGGCAAGAGCCCCTGTTCACCTCCACCTCCCTCGAACAGGGCTGGGACGGAACGCGCGACGGCACCCGCGTCCCCGACGGCCCCTACGGCTACCTCATCCGGGTCCGCGACGGCTTCGGCAACTTCCACGAACGCTCCGGCTGGGTGGTGGTGCTCGAAGGCGAAGAGTGAGGGAACAGGCGCCGGCTGTGCCGGCTTGAGGGAACAGGCGCCGGCTGTGCCGGCTTGAGGGAACAGGCGCCGGCTGTGCCGGCGAGAGGCGCCGGCGTTGCCGGCGAAAGGGAACAGGGATGAGGCGCCTGCTTCGCAGGCTGGAGGCGCCGGCGTTGCCGGCGAAAGGGAATAGGGTTGAGGGATGAGGCGCCTGCTTCGCAGGCTGGAGGCGCCGCTGCGCGGCGAGAGGGCGCGGCTTCGCCGCTTCCAGGTTTCCGGAACGGTGATTCCCTCGAAGAACGTCGTTCCCTCCCCACTTCACACTCAACCCTCCACACTCAACCCTCGCCCCTCAGGCGCGAAGCGCCCCCTCCACACGCATCACTTCGACAAGGTTGAGGTGGACGCTGGTGGCCGCGCGGACGATTTGGTCCATGGTGAAGAAATCGCAGCGCGTTTCGAAGGCGCATTTGCGCATGTCCAACGTCCACTTTCGGGCCAAATCGAGGACCCGAAAATCGCCCCTAACCTGCTGAAATTTCATACGTTAAGTTACGAAATCTCGCCCCTACCCACCGAAATTTCCGCCCGGAAGTTGTCCACAATCTCCCCCCTCACACTCATCCAGCATCCCTCATCCCTGTTCCCCGCGGCGAAGCCGCGCCTCACACTGTTTCGCGGCGAAGCCGCGTCTCAATCTCAAACTCATCAGAAGGCGGTTCGGTTTGGGATGTACATTTGCACGAATCGTGAAACGGCCCCACGGTTCACGGGTCAAACGAAGTGTGCGACACCCATGACCTCGAATGCAAAGATTGTCGGAGAAGGTTGGACCTTCGATGACGTGCTGTTGATCCCGGCGTACAGCGAAGTGCTGCCGCGGGAGACCCGTTTGGAAAGCCCTTTTTCGCGAAATATCCAGCTGAAGACGCCGGTGATTTCCGCGGCGATGGACACGGTGACCGACAGCAAGATGGCCATCGCCATGGCGCGTGAAGGCGGCATCGGGGTGATCCACAAGAACATGAGCATCGAGGAGCAGGCTTCCGAGGTGCGGCGGGTGAAACGCTCCGAGAGCGGGCTCATCAAAGATCCGGTGACGTTGCGGCAGGAGGCGGTAGTGGGCGATGCACTTGCCATCATGCGGGAGCATGGCATCGGGGGCATCCCGGTCGTGGATGCGGCGGGGTACTTGAAGGGCATCGTGACGAACCGCGATTTGCGGTTTGAGAAGGACCCCACTCGGCCGATTCCGGAGGTGATGACGAGCGAGCACCTGATCGTGACCCGGGATGGTGGAAATTTGGAAGAGGCAGGCCAAATCCTGCGCAAACACCGCATCGAGAAACTCCCGGTAATCGACAGCGAGGGCAAGCTCATCGGACTCATCACCTACCGCGACATCATCAAACTCAGCGAGTTCCCGAACGCGTGCAAGGACGGCTTCGGCCGGCTGCGCGTGGCGGCGGCGGTGGGCGTGACGGCCGACACCGACGAGCGCGTCGGAGCCCTGGTCGCGGCAGGGGTGGATGCGGTCATCATCGACACCGCCCACGGGCACAGCAAAGGCGTCTTGGACACCCTGCGCCGCGTCAAGCGGAATTTCCCCACCATTGATGTCGTGTGCGGGAACATCGCCACCGGCGCCGCAGCCCGCGCCCTTGCGGAGGCCGGAGCGGATGCGGTGAAGGTCGGAATCGGGCCGGGTTCCATTTGCACCACCCGCGTCATTGCCGGCGTGGGCGTGCCGCAGCTCAGCGCGGTGATGGACGTGGCCGAGGCGTTGAAAGGCACCGGGGTTCCCGTCATTGCGGACGGCGGCATCCGGTTCACAGGCGACGTCGTGAAGGCCATCGCAGGCGGAGCCCACACCGTCATGGTGGGTTCGATGTTCGCGGGAACCGAAGAAAGCCCCGGCGAGACCATCATCTACGAGGGCCGACGCTTCAAAAGCTACCGCGGCATGGGTTCGCTCGAAGCAATGCAAAAGGGCTCGAAGGACCGCTACTTCCAAGACGCGGAAGACGACCTGAAAAAACTCGTTCCCGAAGGCATCTCCGGCCGTGTGCCGTTCAAGGGCAGCGTCCGCGAAGTCATGCACCAGCTCATCGGCGGCCTGCGGGCCGGGATGGGCTATTGCGGAGCGCAGGACGTGGCCGCCTTGCAACAAGCACAATTCGTGCGAATTACGAGTGCAGGCGTGCGCGAAAGCCATCCGCACGATGTGATGATTACGCGCGAAGCACCGAATTATAGCATCCGTTGAATACGTTGAAAATGAACATCCTACGAATGTTTGGGGCCGCCGCGTGTGCGGTCGCGATGTCCCTTGCGGTCCTCCCACACGCGGCAGGCCAAACGCCCGCTCCGGCCGGAGCGCCCTACGTGCTCAAGGTGGGCGAGCAGTTCGTATCCCTTGCGGACTTCGACCACATCTTCCGGAAGAACAACCGCGACGGCGCCGCGACGGTGGAAGCGCTCGACGCGTACATGGAGTTGTTCATCAACTTCAAGCTGAAGGTGCTCGAAGCCCAAGCGCAAGGACTGGACACCGCCGCCACGTTCAAGAAGGAACTGGCCGGCTACCGGGCCCAACTCGCTCGGCCCTACCTCATTGACAGCGACTTGCTGGGCTCGCTCGTTGAAGAAGCATGGCGGCGCTCGAAAGAAGAAGTCCGCGCCCGCCACATCCTCGTAAACTGCGCAGAAACCGCCTCGCCGGCGGACACGCTCGCGGCCTGGAAACGGGCGGATGCCCTCCGCAAGCGCATCTTGACGGGCGAGGACTTCGCAACCGTGGCAAAGTCGAAGGGCGGGTCGGACGATCCGTCGGCGAAGGACAATGGAGGCGATTTGGGCTGGTTTACAGCCTTCCAAATGGTTTACCCCTTCGAATCCGCGGCCTACAGCACGCCGGTCGGGCAAGTCGCTCCGCTCGTGCGCACGCGCTACGGCTACCACGTCGTCGAGGTCACGGGCCGGCGCAACGCGCAAGGCGAAGTCCGCGCGGCACACATCCTCGTGCGGTCTTCCGCTTCCGACGACAAACAGAAGCAACTCGCTGCCGAACAGCGGATCCGGGAAATCAGCCGCGAGCTCGCCGCCGGGGCGCCGTGGAATGAGATGGCGCTGAAGTACAGCGAAGACGGGACGTCCGCGTCGAAGGGGGGCGAGCTGCCGTGGTTCGGGACGGGCCGGATGGTCGAGGAGTTCGAGGCGGCCGCGTTTGCGCTGCAAGTGGACGGGGAAGTGTCGCAACCGTTCCGCACGTCGTACGGTTGGCACATCGTCAAGCGCCTCGAATTCCGCGGACCGCCCACCTTCGAAGCGGTGAAGAAAGACCTCGAGAAAAAGGTCAGCAAGGACAGCCGCGCCGCCATGACCCGGGATTCCTTCGTGGCGAAGTTGAAGCAGGAATACGGCTTCGTGCTGAATGCGTCGGCGCTGGAGCCGTTGCGCAAGTTGGCCTTCGCCACGGACAGCGCATTCTACGAAGGACATCCGCTGCCGGCGTTGCCTGCGGTGGATCGGGGCCGCGTGCTGCTGACGATGGCGGGCAAGAACTTTACGTGCGGGGAGTTCGCGGACCATTTGGCCGGGACCCGGGTGCGGAATCCTGAAGTCGGTGCGATGGCGGTGTTGGATGCCCAGGTGAAGGTTTGGAGCGAGCAGCGGCTCCTCGACCACGAGGACGCGCGGCTCGAGCAGAAACACGCGGATTTCCGGCTGCTCATGGAAGAATACCACGACGGAATTTTGCTGTTCGAACTCACCGACCAACTCGTCTGGAGCCGGGCGGTGAAGGACAGCACGGGCCTTGCAGCCTTTCATGCGGCCCACCCCGACCGGTTCATGTGGGGCCCGCGCGCGGACATCCGCGTGTTCACCTGCCGGACGCCGGAAATCGCCGCCCAGGTGCGCAAAACGCTGAAAAAAGGCGGCGACGTGGAGGCCCTGATTGCCCGGTTGACGGCCGAAAACGCGCTGGCCGTGTCGATGGAACGCGGGCGCTACGAAGCGGGCGTGAACACCTGGGCGGACCGGGTGCTCGAAGAAGCCGCAGCCGGCACGCTCACCTTGGCGAAGAAAGGCAGCACCTTCCGGGAATACACGGCCGGCGGAACCGAGGTGATGTTGGTGGAAATCAATGGGATCAGCGGGGCAGAGCCCAAATCCCTCGCGGAAGCCCGCGGCCCGGCCATCGCCGCCTACCAGGACGCGCTGGAGGCCGAGTGGATTGAAACCCTTCGGGCGCGGTACCCGGTGACGGTGTACCGCGAGGCGCTGCACTCGCTCGCCGGCCGATGAACGTGCGCGCGGCGGTCGGTGCGGCGGTTGCTGCGGGGATCCTGGCCGCGTGTGGCGGGGACGTGCCGCAGGCCGACCTCAGCGCGGCGGCCGCCGAGGCCTTCGGGCGGACCTTGCCGCTGTCGGAGGTGGCGGACCGGATTCCGGACGATGCCAGCCCCGAGGACAGCCTCGAGCTGGCAGAGCGCATCCTCGACGCGTGGTTCAGGGAGCAGGTGCTCCTCGAGCAGGCGTTGTCGAACCTCTCGGAGGAGGAACTCGACGTCGAGCGCGAGGTGGAGCGGTACCGCAACGCATTGATCCTGCACCGGTACGAGGACCTGTACGTGGCGCGGCGGCTGGACACCGAGGTGTCGGACAACGAGGCGCGGGCGCTCTACGACGCGCAGCCCGAGCTGTTTCGCCTCAACGACTACGTGGTGCGGGCCCAGTTCCTGCACGTCCCGGAGGCGGAGGCCCGTGAGCTGCCGAAGGTGCGGAAGTTGCTGCAGTCCAGCGATCCTGCTGAGTTTGGCAAGCTCGAGGCCTGGTGCATCGCGCACGGCGCGGTCCATTCGCTCGATCCGGACACGTGGTGGTACCTCGACGATTTGCTGCGCGAGGTTCCCCTGCAGGTCTACCGCCCGCAGGACCAAATCGCAGACCGGCGCCTCATTGAATTCTCTTCCGGCGGCAGCATCTACCTGCTCCGCTTCCGCGCCCATGCCATGAAGGACGCCCAGGCCCCCTTCGACGTCGTCCGGCCGCGCATCGACGAGCTCATCCTCCACAGCCGCCGCCAGGACCTCCTGCGCGAACTGGCCGACGAGCTCCTGCGCGACGCCTGGGCCAGCGAAGACCTGCAAATCCTGGCCAACGACTCCCTGCCCGCCGCGGATTAAGCGAGGTCGCCCTCGGTGTCCTTGCGCATCAACATCCACGCCCCGCCGGCGGCCCCCAGGACGGCAAGCACCCACAGGTGGTCGGTGAGGGGGATGGGGGTGTTGCACTCAGGGCATAGACTGTAATCACAGGCGACTCCATCACAATCTGGGCCGCCAAATTCACTCACAGATGTCCCATCTGGACACGTCGGACAACAACATTGTCCGTTCCCCTCCACAGCAAACAACAACAAAAACGAAGCAACCAGCGCGCCAGCGGCGACAGCGCGTCGAAGGAAATGGCCGAATGTGTTCATGTTGAGGTTCATCGCATCTTGTGGGGTCAAAGGTAGCAGGATTGTCGGGGCAAAAGGACGCCCGTATCTTCGGCGAGTGAAGCAACACATCAAGGGTGCAGTGAGGGGGTGGGTGGCCGCGGCCGCCCTGTGCGCAGCGGGGTCCGCACACGCGCAGGGAGATTCGGCTGCGGTGGCCGAAAAAGTAACCCCGCAGTGGGAAGTGCTCGATGCCATCGTGGCGGTGGTGGGGGACGAAATCGTGCTTGAAAGTGACGTGGAAGCGGCGGCCTTTGCGCTGCTCGCCGAACGCGCACAGCAGGGGAAGTCCGGAAATTTGGCCCCCGCAGAACGCTGTGCCCTGCTCGAGGAAACCCTGTTTACGAAGCTGCTCGTGCACCAGGCGCGCCTCGACAGCGTGGAAGTGACCGATGCGGATGTGCTCGCGGAAATCGACCGCAGGCTCGCGTACTACATCCGGATGCTCGGGAGTGTGGAGGCGTTTGAGCGCGAGTATGGCCAAACGGTGAGCGAGTGGAAAGACGAGTTCGGCAAGCCCATCCGCGATCAGCTGCTCGCCCAACGGATGCAGGGGGAAATCAACAAACAAGTCCGCGCCACCCCGGCCGAGGTGCAGGCGCGGTACGCTTCGACGCCCACCGACAGCCTCCCCTTGATTCCGGAAGCGTTGAGCTACAGCGAACTCGTGCTGCAGCCCGCCATCACGGACCTCCAAAAACTCGCCGTCCGCGACCGCCTCGACTCCATCCGCACCCTCGTTGAAACCGGCAAGCTGTCGCTCACGCTGGCCGCTTCCCGCTTCTCCGAAGACCCCGGCTCGAAGTACAAGGGCGGCTGCTACACCGACGTCGGGCGCGGGCAGTTCGTGCCTGAGTTTGAAGCGGCGGCGTTCGACACGCCCGTCGGGGACCTCTCGCCGGTGTTCGAATCCGACTTCGGCTACCACTTCCTCCGGGTGACCGAGCGGCGCGGCGAACTGTACAGCGCCTGCCACGTGCTGCTTTCCCCGAAAATCGATGCGAACGAGCTCGAGCGGATGGGTGCTCAGCTGGATTCGCTGGCGGCTGCGCTGGCAGCGGGGACGCTGCCGTTTGGGGAGGCGGTGGAGCGGTTTTCGACGCGGGAGGACACGAAGAATCAGCGGGGGGTCGTGGCAAATCCGGCCGATGGCGGGACGCGCTGGGGGGTGGACGAGTTGGAGGCCGATGTGTATTTGGTGTTGGCCGGTTTGGCGCCCGGGGCGACGAGCGTACCCGTTTCGCTCGTGGATGCGGACGGACAGGGGTACTGGGCGGTGTTCCGGCTCGACGGGCGGCATGCAGCCCACCGGGCGAATCCGAAGGACGATTACGCGCTGTTCCAAACCCTCGTCGAGAACGACCTCGCTGCCCGCCAGCTGAACCGTTGGATCGACCGCCGCCTCGCAGAAGTGTACGTCCGCATCGATGCGCCCTACGCCGACTGCACGTTCGAGCGGCCGTGGGGCAACTCGCCCGGAACGGCCCGCCGATGAAGCTGTCCGTGGTGACCGTGGCGTACAACGCTGCTGCCACCCTCGGTGCCACCTGCACCTCCGTCGCGGCGGCCGCGGCGGCAGGAATCGACCTCGAACACCACGTGGTGGACGGCGGATCGACGGACGGGACGCGGGCCGTGATTGCGGCCCACGAGGCCGGGTTGGCGTCGTGGGTTTCCGAGCCGGACGGCGGGGTGTACGAGGCCATGAACAAAGGGCTGCAGCGGGCGACGGGCGAGTTCGTGGCCTTTCTGAACGCGGATGACGTGTATGCGGATGCGGCGGTGTTGGGGCGGATGTTGGAGGTGCTGACGGAGTCCGGGGCGGATGCAGCGTATGCGGACCTCGAAGTGGTGGACGGCGGGGGGCGCGTGGTGCGCGTTTGGCGCGGCGGGAGGTACCGGGAGGGGGCATTTCGCAGGGGCTGGATGCCGCCGCACCCCACCTTCATCGCCCGGCGGACCGCGCTGCTCGCAGCCGGGGGGTTCAACACAACATTCAAGATTTCAGCAGATTACGAATTGATGCTGCGCCTGATTTACGTGGAAGGAATTCAGACCGTGTACCACCCCGAAGTGCTGGTGCGCATGCGGGCCGGCGGGCTGAGCAACGCATCGTGGCGGGGCCGGTGGCGGGCGCACCGAGAAGATTGGAAGGCGTGGAGAATCAACGGGTTGCGGCCGGCGGTGTGGACCCTTCCCCTCAAACCCCTGCGCAAGGTCAGCCAATTCAAATTCCGGCCGTTTACCTTGAGGGCATGAAGTGGAAGCGCTTTCAAACCCTTGTGCTCGCAGCCGCCTGCACCTGCGGCGCGGCGGCCCAAACCGTCCTCATCCCCCCCGCCCTCGACGCCTCGCAACCCGTCACATTGACGCTGCAAGCCGGTGAACACAGCTTCGACGGCGGGCCGGCCACGATGACGCTGGGCGCAAACGGCCCGGTGCTGGGGCCCACCCTCATCGTGCACCGCGGGGATTTCGCCGACTGGACCGTGGTGAATGCCCTGGACGACTCCACCACGCTGCATTGGCATGGGATGCACGTGGCCGCGCACCACGACGGGGGGCCGTATACGCCGATTGCACCGGGGGCGACGTGGAATCCGGAGTTTACGGTGCTGGATCCTGCGGGCACGTTTTGGTACCACCCGCACTTGCATCACATGACGGAGCACCAGGTTTCGATGGGGGTTGCGGGCCAAATTTGGGTGCGAGACCCCGTCGAGCAGGCCCTCCCGCTTCCGCGCAGCTACGGCGTGGATGAATTTCCCATCGTGCTCCAAACGAAGGACTTCGACGCCATGGGCATGGTCCTCGCGGGCACCAACGCCGACGACGTGCCGATGGCCAACGCCACCGTCGGCGGTACGCTCCCCGTGCCCGCTTCGGTCGTGCGCCTCCACCTGCTCAACGGCGCCTCCCAACGCGTCTTCCAACTGGGCTTCACCGGCGACCTCCCCTTCCACCTGATTGCCACCGACGGCGGCCTTCTCCCCGCGCCGGTGGAGCGCACGCGGCTCCGGCTCGCCCCCGGCGAACGCGCTGAAATCCTGCTCGACTGCGCCGCCCTCGAAGGGACCACCTTCGACCTGCGGTCGTTCGCCTCCGAGCTGCCCAGCGCGACCTACGGCGCGGCCCAACCCGGCATGGGACCGGGCCAAGTCCTGACCGGATACGCCGGCAACCCCCTGAACGGCAACGACTTCTGCTTCATGACCCTGGCCGTCGGTCCCGCCGCCCCGGACGCCGTCTTCTCCCTCCCCGCGGCACTCGACCCCGCCCACGTCGTTCCGTGGAGCACGGGCGACGTCACCCGCGGCTTCACCTTCAGCCCCAGCGCGATGGGCCCGGGCGCACTGAACAGCCCCTTCCTCATCAACGGCGCCCCGTTCGACATGGAGGTGGTCAATTTCGAGGTGCTGCTGGGCGCTGTGGAAGTTTGGCAACTGACAAACAACTCCCCCATCGGGCACCCGTTCCACGTCCACAACACGCCGTTCTACCTGCTCGACCGCAACGGAGTCGCCCCCGGACCGGAGGAAGCCGGCCTCAAGGACGTCGTGTTCGTTCCGGCCATGCAATCCGTGCGTATCGTGATGCAGTTCAACGACTTCGCCGATCCGGTGATGCCGTACATGTACCACTGCCACATGCTCGTGCACGAAGACGGCGGGATGATGGGGTCGTTCGTGGTGGTCGATCCTGCAGCCGGGGTCGCCGGTGCAGCCACGGCCGATGAACGCGCGCGCGCCGTGCCCAACCCGGCGACCGAGGCGGTCTTGCTGCGCGGACTCGACGGGCCGGTGCGGGTGTGGGGGGCCGGAGGCGTGCTCGTGCTCGAAACGACCGCCGAGCGGGGCGGCACGCGGGTGACCTGCGCCGGATTGCGGACGGGGATCTACGTCGCGGTGGACGCTTCCGGGCGGTCCGTCCGGTTTGCGGTGGAGTGAGGGAGATGCTCGCGGCGGGCGTACCTTCGGGCTCGTGAAGTACGGATCGGATCAGGAAGCGCTGGGCGCGCTGCAACAGAAGCACCGCGCGCTGGTCGCGGAGGTGGGCAAGGTGATGGTGGGCCAAGACCACGTCATCCGGGAAGCCACGACGGCCATTTTTGCCGGCGGACACGTGCTGCTCGTCGGCGTTCCCGGGCTCGCGAAGACCTTGCTGGTGAACACCATCGCCCGGGCGCTCGGACTCACCTTCAGCCGGATCCAGTTCACGCCGGACCTCATGCCGAGCGACATCGTGGGCAGCGAGATCCTCGATGAGAACCGCCAGTTCCGCTTCGTCAAAGGGCCCCTCTTCGCGCACATCGTGCTGGCGGACGAAATCAACCGGACGCCGCCGAAGACCCAGTCGGCCCTGCTCGAAGCGATGCAGGAACGCGCCGTGACCGCCGGGGGCACGACGTACAAGCTGCCGGAGCCCTTCTTTGTTTTGGCCACCCAAAACCCCATCGAACAGGAAGGGACCTATCCGCTGCCGGAGGCCCAGCTCGACCGCTTCATGTTCAACACGTGGGTCGATTACCCGAGCCACGCGGAAGAACTGAGCATCGTCAAAGCCACCACGTCGGACGTGCGCGCGGACGTGCAGCCGGTCCTGACGGGCGAGGAAATCGTGGCCTTCCAGCAGCTGATCCGGCGGATGCCCGTGGCCGATAACGTCCTCGAATACGCCGTCGGGCTCGTGGGAAAGACGCGGCCGGGCCGGGACCGGGCTACGGCCGAGGTGAACGCCTACGTTAGCTGGGGTGCCGGGCCGCGGGCTTCGCAGTATTTGGCCATCGGGGCGAAAGTAAACGCCGCGCTTTCAGGGAAATACAGTCCCGACATCGAGGATGTGAAGGCCGTGGCGATGCCCATCTTGAGGCACCGGGTGGTGCGCAATTACAAGGCAGAGGCGGAGGGCATCGCGGTGGAAGACCTCGTGCGCGGGCTGCTCTGAGCGAGTGGCGGCGTGCGCTTGGCTGCAGGGCGTACCTTGGGGACCATGCGGGGATTGCGCGGATGGTTTGCAGTGGGGGCATGGATTGTCCAGGTGGCGGTGCATGCCCAAACGGATGACGCGTTCTGGTTTGTGGCGCCAGAAGTCACCTCGCAACACGGCGATTTCCCGGTCCTGCTGCGTTTTGCCACCTTCGATGCCGGAGCGACGGTGACGGTGGACCAGCCAGCAAACGCTGCCTTTCCGCCCCAAACCCTCGTCATCCCCCCGGCCTCCGCGGCTTCGTTGGACCTGACGCCTTGGCTCGCGGCGGTCGAGAATGCGCCCTTTGACCAAGTGCTCAACAAAGGCCTGCGCATCGTGTCCACCGCCCCGGTCAGCGCCTATTACGAGGTGAACCCCAGCTGCGGCTGCAATCCGGACATCTTTGTGCTCAAGGGCGAAAATGCCCTGGGCACGTCGTTTTTTATCCCCGCGCAGAACTACCTCGTCAACGGCTACGCCGCTTCCCCCGGTGGGTTTGACATCGTCGCCACGGAGCCGAACACCTCCGTCACCATCACCCCCACCCAAGCCCTGATCGGCCACCCTGCAGGCGTGCCCTTCACGGTGGTGCTGCCTTTCGCCGGTTCGACGTACTCGGCACGCGCGGCCTCCACCGCCGCCGCCGCGCACCCCACCGGCACGGTGGTCACCACTACGAAGCCCGTGGCCATCACCCTCCACGACGATTCGCTCAACGGCGCGCCGTTCAACGGCGGGTGCCTCGACCTCACCGGGGACCAAATCGTCCCCGTGCCCGTCGTGGGCCGCGAGTACATCGCCATCCGCGGCTACCTCAACACGAACACCGACCGCCTCTTCGTCGTGGCCACGGCTCCGGGGACCCAAGTCAGCATCGGCGGCGTGCCGGTGGCCACCCTCGGGGCCGGGCAGTCCTACATGCACATCCTCGCGGCGCCGGTGGCGCTGATCGAAGCGACACAGGACGTGTACGTTTGGCACCTGACCGGTTTCGGATGCGAAGTCGGAGCGGCCCTGCTGCCCAGCACCGAATGCACCGGTTCGGAATCGGCGGTCTTTGTGCGGTCCACGGGGGAATTCCTCGGGATCAACCTGCTCGTCCCCACGGGTGCGGAAGACGCCTTCCTCTTCAACGGAGCACCGGGCCTCCTCCCCGCGTCCGCCTTTGCCCCGGTGCCCGGATCCGGCGGCACGTGGATGTACGCCCAAATCACGGGCACGGGCTTCGTCCCGCAACTCGATGCCTCCCGCATCACGAACACGGAGGACTTCTTCCACCTCGGAATCATCAACGGCGGCGCCTCGACCGGGTGCCGGTACGGCTACTTCAGCGACTACGGCGAGCGGTCGTACCAAGCCGCGGCTGAAGGCCTCTTCATCTGCGCAGGCGAACCCCTCGCCCTCGCAGTCGCTCCGGTCGAAAACGGACTTTACCAGTGGACCGGGCCCGCCGGTTTCTCGGCCACGGGCCAAACGGTGACCGTAGGCATGGCGAGCGCGCCGCTGGCCGGCAGCTACGTCGTCTCCGGTTGGACAGGCACCTGCCCCATCGCCAGCGACACGGTCGAAGTGGCCATCTTGCCGGTGGGGACGGCCGCCCTCTCTGCCGCCATCTGCGACGGCGCGACCTACGCCTTCAACGGGGCACTCCTCGATGCCGCCGGGACCTACACCGCCGCCCTCACCACGGCACAAGGCTGCGACTCCACACTCACTTTGACCCTCGCAGTGAACCCCTCGCCGTCCCTGACCTTCGCCGCCACGACCTGCCCCGAAACGCCGTACGCCTTCGAAGGGGCCCTCTATTCCGCCTCCGGCACCTATTCGGTGACCTACACCACGGCCCTGGGTTGCGACAGCGTGCGCACCTTGGAACTCACGGTGCCTCCGCCCATCGAGGTGGTGTATCCCATCACCGCGTGCGACAGTTGGACGTGGGAAGGCACGGTCTACACGGCTTCTGCCGAGCTGACCGAGACCTTCACCGCCGCAAACGGCTGCGACAGCACAGTCACGGTGGCCCTGACCGTCCACCCCTCCACCTTCTTCTCGGAATCCGTGGCGCTGTGCCCCGGCGAATTCCACACACTGCCCGACGGCACGCCGGTTTCTGCGGCCGGCACCTACACCACCTCGGTCCCTTCCCCCACCACGGGCTGTCCGTCCACCACCACGACCGAAGTCGCCCTGTTGCAGTCCTTTGCTTCGAGTACTTCCGTGGTCTTGTGTGCCGGAGATGTGCACGTGCTGCCGAACGGTGCGCCGGTGAGCACCCCCGGCACGTACACCACGGCGCTGGTCTCGGCGCTGACCGGGTGCGACTCGACGGTCGTCACCACGGTGGTGGAGGCGCCGCGGCCGGCGGTGAATTTTTATTGGACCCCGGTCCCGGTGGATGCCCTCGATCCGGAAGTCTCGTTCGTCAACACCACGACCGGCGCGGCGGAATGCAGCTGGAACCTGGGCACGCTGGGCACCTCGACCGCCTGGAATCCGGAAGTGCAGTTTCCCGAGATGGAGACCGGCGAGCACTTGATTTGTTTGGCGTGTGCGTCGCAACTCGGCTGTCCCGCCGAGGCGTGTGCCGTCCTGGTCATCGAGGGGGACGTGACGTTTTTTGTGCCCACCGCCTTCACCCCGGACGGGGACGGACTCAACGAGGTGCTGGCGCCGTCGATGACGGGAGGCGGGGCGGCGGGCTACCGGTTCGTGGTGGTGGACCGGTGGGGCACGACGGTGTTTGCGACAGAGGACCCTGCGGGTTTTTGGAACGGAAGTGTACAAGGGGGGACGCACTTTGCGCCGGACGGAATCTACCTGTGGCGGGCGGTCGTGCCTTCGGCGTTCGGGCCAGAGCGCTTTGAATTCACGGGCTCGGTGCAGCTGCTGCGCTGACCCGACGGGCGTACCTTGCAGGCATGGAACTTGCCGCCGAACAGGACCAAGTCCGCACGCTGTTCGAACGTTACCTCGAGGAACAAGGCCACCGGAAGACGCCGGAGCGGTTCGCGATCTTGCAGGAGGTCTATGCCTTCCCCGGCCACTTCGACATGGAGACGCTGTACGGGCACATGAAAGCCCGGAATTACCGGGTGAGCCGGGCGACCCTGTACAACACGATGGAGTTGCTGATTGCCTGCGGGCTGGTGCGCCGCCATCAGTTTGGGGACAAGATGGCCCAATTCGAAAAATGCCACCGGATTCGGCAACACGACCACGTCATCCTCGCCGACACGGGCGAGGTGCTCGAGTTCTGCGACCCTCGCATTCAACAGATTACCTCGACGCTCGAGGAACTTTTCGGCATCGAAGTGCTGCACCATTCGCTGCATGTTTTTGCGCGGAGGAAGGAGGCTGACTCCGGCAAATCCTCCGCAGACCGCCCTACCTTTCGGGCATGAAGGTGGACGTACTCCTCGGCCTGCAGTGGGGCGACGAAGGCAAAGGCAAAGTGGTCGATGTGCTCACCCCCGAGTACGACGTGATTGCGCGGTTTCAAGGCGGGCCCAACGCCGGACATACGCTGATTTTTGACGGCGTAAAGCACGTCCTCCACACCATCCCCAGCGGGGTGTTTCGCCCGGAAGCGCTGAACGTCGTAGGCAACGGCGTGGTCATCGACCCCGTCATCTTCAAGGGAGAAATCGACCGGTTGCTCGCCCGCGGCATCGACCCGCGCCCGAACCTGTACATCTCGCGCCGCGCCCACCTCATCCTGCCCACCCACCGCATGCTCGATGCGGCCAGTGAGCAGGCGAAGGGGAACGCAAAAATTGGGTCCACCCTGAAGGGCATCGGTCCGACGTACATGGACAAAACCGGGCGCAACGGCCTGCGCGTCGGCGACCTCACCTCCGGCCGATTCGAGGAGCGCTATGCCGCGCTCAAAGAGAAGCACCTCGGCTTGCTCGCCGGCTTCGACCTCGCCGGCTTCGACCTCGCCGCGGTGGAGGAAGAGTGGCTGGCCGCCGTCCGCGAGCTGGGCACCCTGAACCTCATTGACGCAGAGCATTTTCTCAACGACGCCCTCGACCGGGGCCTCCGCGTCCTCGCAGAAGGTGCGCAAGGCACGATGCTCGACATCGACTTCGGCACCTACCCGTTTGTGACCTCGTCGAACACCATCGCCGCAGGGGCCTGCACAGGACTGGGCATCGCCCCGAACCGCATCGGCGAGGTGATCGGGATTTTCAAGGCGTACTGCACCCGGGTGGGCTCGGGGCCCTTCCCCACGGAATTGCACGGCGAGCCGGGCGAAGCGCTCCGGCAGGCCGGCGGAGAGTACGGCGCAACGACCGGGCGGCCCCGCCGCTGCGGGTGGCTGGACCTCGTTCAGCTGCGGTACGCGTGCCGGGTGAACGGGGTGACGCGGCTGGCGATGATGAAGGCGGATGTGCTGGCCGATGCGGTGGAAATTCCGGTGTGCCATGCGTACCGGCTGCCGAACGGGGCGACGACGACCGACCTGCCGTACGGCATTGAGCCGGACGAGGTGCAGGCGGAGTACCGGTCCTATCCGGGGTGGGCGTGTGACCTGACCGGCGTGCGCAGCGAGGCCGCGTTCCCGGAGGCGTTCGCGGACTACGTGGCCATGGTGGAGCGCGAAACCGGCGTGCCCGTCGGCATCGTTTCCGTGGGGCCGGACCGGGAAGCCACCGTCATCCGTTGAGGACCCATGGGCTTTAATACGCCCGATTTTCTGCTGTTTCTGCCGGTCGTTTTTGCGGTTTACTGGCTGTGGGGGTGGGCCCTCGGCAGCAAGGCTACCGCGGGCCAAAATGCCTTCATCCTGGCCGCCAGCTACCTGTTCTATGGCTGGTGGGATGCGCGGTTTTTGGGGTTGATTGCCGCCTCGACGGCGCTGGATTATGCCGCGGGACTGGGCATCGCACGGGCGGGCCGGGGGGTCGGGCGGAAGGTTTGGCTCGCGGCCTCGCTCGCGGGCAACCTCGGAATGTTGGCGTACTTCAAATACGCCGGGTGGTTCATCGACAGCTGGGTGGCCGCCTGGGCCGCGGCCGGCATCCCCATGGAACCTGCGGCGCTCGACATCGTGCTGCCGGTGGGCATCAGTTTTTACACCTTCCAAACGCTCTCCTACACCCTCGACGTGTACCGCGGCCGCCTCGCCCCCGCGCGCGACCCCGTCGCATTTGCGGCATTCGTGGCGTACTTCCCGCAACTCGTCGCCGGCCCCATCGAGCGGGCCGCCGAGCTCCTGCCCCAAATCACCCGCCCGCGCACCTTCGACCCGGTCCTCGCCCGCACCGGCCTCCGGCTGATCCTCTGGGGCCTGTTCAAAAAGGTGGTCGTCGCCGACACCTGCGCGCCGCTGGCCACCGCCGCCTTTGCCGACCCTTCGGCCTACTCCGGCGCCGGACTGGCCCTCGGCGTGGCCTGTTTCGCACTGCAGATCTACGGCGACTTCAGTGGGTACAGCGACATCGCCGTAGGAACGTCCCGCCTGTTCGGCATCCGCCTGATGACGAACTTCCGGACGCCTTACTTCGCGCGGAACATCGCAGAATTCTGGCGGCGGTGGCACATCTCGCTGACGACCTGGTTCCGGGACTACGTCTACGTGCCGCTGGGCGGTTCGCGGGGCCGGCTCGCACGCACGGCCGCCAACACGGCGGCGGTGTTTCTGGTGAGCGGACTTTGGCACGGCGCGAATTGGACGTTCGTGGCCTGGGGCGCGTTCCACACCCTGCTGTTCCTGCCCCTCCTTGTACGCGGCACGAACCGCCGCTTCGCCACGGGCGTCGTCGCTGCGGGTCGAATGCTTCCGACTCCTGGGGAAGTGGTCCAAATGGCAGGAACCTTCGCCCTGGTGTGCATCGGTTGGGTCTTCTTCCGCGCGGATTCCCTCGAAGCGGCCGGGGCGTACTTCGCCCGGTTGGCGGCCTTCCCGGACGGTGCGTTGCCCGGAGCCCTGACGCCTGCGTTGCTGCGGTCTGTCTTCGTGCTGGTGGGGGTCGACTGGGCCTGCCGGTCCGGCGAACCGCCGCGGTGGTGGACGGCCCGGGGAGCGACCCCGGTGCGGTGGGCCGCGTACATGTGGGCCGCGGCGCAGGTTTGGTTCAACTTCCACTCGCCGCAAGGCTTCATCTACTTCCAGTTCTGAGCAATGCGCACTTCGACCTCTCCCCTTCTGCGCTGGCTGGGCCGGCTGGCCTTGTTCGCCGGCGTCGTGCTGCTGGTGTCCGCGCTGCTGCTGCCTATGCTGCGCATCCACGCGCTGGACGCCGCGTTGCCGGAGGCCGCCGCGAAGTTCCAAGGCTTCGTCACCCACCCCGACCGTCCGAATGCCATCGTGTTGGGATCCAGCGTAGTCCGTCACCATGTGGTCCCCGCCGTGTTCGACAGCCTCACGGGCCTGACGTGGTACAACGGCGGCCTCAGCGCCTCCTTTCCCCCGGAGGCGTTCCTCGTCGCCGAGGAATTCATCGCCGGCGTGGAGCCGGGCCGGGTCCAAGCGCTCGTGGTCGACGTGTTGCCCTCGAACGCCCCCGCGTGGGAAAACGCGGGCACCCTGCGCGCCGCCTTTCCCGTCACCTTCGGCGAGATGGCCCGGCGGGTCCGCTATGCCCGCACCTTCGACGAGGCCCGCATCGCCGTGCATACGTGGGTGACCCACGTCCTCGACTTTGCCCGCCACCAAGAGGCGGTAGACGCCGCGGTTCCGCCGGCAGAACTCGCCGCCCGCGGATTTGCACCCCTCACGGAAGCGGACAACCCCGGCCCGTGGATCCTCGCCGAGCGGGCCCGGCTGCAAGCCGCACCCGACAGCGTCCTCGGCGTCATCCGGGCCACGGCGGCAGATTTCAGGTTCCGCGCACAATCCGAAACGCCCACATCCGGCTGGACCTGCGACCGACGCACCGACGAGGCCATCGCCCGGATGCGCACCCTGATCGATGCCGGCGAAGCAAAAGGCATGCGCGTCATTTTCCATTTCCAAAAGCTGTGGGACACCAACGGCTGCGTGTACTTCCGTGCGCAGGAGGCCTTCGGGCCGTGCCACGTTACGGAATCGATGGGTTGGCCGGGGGAGGCGGACTCCTTATCGGCGGCCGACTGCTTCGACCCGGCACACCTCGGCCCTGAAGGCGCGGCCAAATGGAGCCGGTATGCGGCGGCCCGAGTGGCGGAGGCGTTGCAGCAGACGTGTGAGTGACCGCGGCTGCGCCGGCGTGAGGGAACAGGCGCGGCTGCGCCGCGGAGGGCGCCGGCAGAGCCGGCGGAGGGAACAGGCGCGGCTGCGCCGCGGAGGGCGCCGGCAGAGCCGGCGTGAGGGAGCAGGCGCGGCTGCGCCGCGGAGGGACGAGGTTGGGGTTGGGGGGCGCCGGCAGAGCCGGCGGAGGGAGCAGGCGCGGCTGCGCCGCGGAGGGACGAGGTTGGGGTTGGGGGGCGCCGGCAGAGCCGGCGTGAGGGAACAGGCGCGGCTGCGCCGCGGAGGGCGCCGGCAGAGCCGGCGGAGGGAACAGGCGCGGCTGC
>Ga0172372_10003011_pt1 | contig 25148 bp, 22 predicted proteins | sample LakKiv5m_2_FD_114544 | JGI IMG/M metagenome (GOLD analysis project Ga0172372, IMG submission 114544) | Freshwater microbial communities from Kabuno Bay, South-Kivu, Congo - kab_092012_9.5m | ecosystem: Environmental > Aquatic > Freshwater > Lake | place: Democratic Republic of the Congo...
ACCACGCCAAGCACGACCCCGACCACGCCAGCGGCAAACGGTATCGGCAGTCCCTGGCCTCCACCACCGGCGAAGTACGAGAAGAACTACTTCCCGCGCTGGAAGGACTGGATCGGAAAGCCGTTCCGCGACCAGAAGCTCGCGCTCGCGATCGACGGCCCCATGCCCGCCGATTTCGAGAAGGGCGACTGGCTGATCGCCTTCTCGCGTCAGGACTGCTCCGATTGCCAGTCCATGTTCCGCGCATACTTCGCCGAACCACGGGCCGAGCGCGTGATGAAGGTCAACGTGCCCGACGCACGCGGCACCATGCTCGGCATGCCCTGCAACGGCTGCGAGGAGCGCAAGCTCTACCACGTCCGCGCCGGCGAGTCGCACAAGGGGAAGAGCCCCGAATACGTCTTCCGAACCCCGGTCATCGTGCGCATGAAGGACGGCATCGTCACCGGTGTCTGCACCGATCGCGCGAACGCGGAGGAGTTCGACTCGGTGTTCCCGAAGAACTCGGGTGGATCGGCCGCGGCGCCCACCGCACCGGACACAACTCCGCCCGCCGCGGAGACCACTCCCACCGAAGCCAAGCCCACTGCAACTTGGCCCGGTTTGCCGGCAACGCTGAAGAGTTTTTACGTGGCCGAGTTCGGCGAAGCGGTCGGCAAGCCGCTTGCGGAGATTCCCTTTGCGCTCCTCATGGAGAACAAGCTGCCCGCCGACTTCCTGAAGGGCCGCTGGATCGTCGTCTTCTTCCGCGAGGACTGCGACCACTGCTACGAACTGCTCGCGACGCACTTCACGGGCAAGCTCAAGTATCCGACGCTCACCGTGGCCATCCCCGACGCCGATCCGAATGGAATCCTCGGCAACCCCTGCGACGAGTGCGCGAAGGTCTCGCTCGTGAAGGGCCCCAACTACGTGATCGCCACACCCGTGGTGCTTGCGATCAACGACGGCGTGGTCGAGTGCGTGGTCGAGAATGTCGACGACATGGCCGCGCTCGAGGCGTGCCTCAAGTTCAATGAGTAAACCGCGCATCGCGCCGAACCGCACGATGACGACCACGACCACCGTTCCCCTTCTCCGTCGACCGCGCGTCGTGTCGCTCGCCGTTGCGGCGGCGCTCGCCATCGCAGCGATGCTCCAGTTCCGCGGCGCCGTCACCGCGGTTCCCGACCCGATCGTCGAACTGCTGCGCGCGCTCTTCGAGTACCCACCTGAACTCTGCGCGCGCCTCATTTCAGCCGCCACCGCGGCAGGCGCAGTGGCGATCCTCCTCTACAGCGTGCTCGGGACGAACCGATTTCTCCCAATCGTCGCCTGCGGTGTCTCGGCCTTCATTTCGCTCGCCTGCGTGTCGCGCGCGATTTCCGCGGGCGGGCTCGGATTCCCGGCGCTTTCGCTTGTGGTCTCGGGGACGCTTCTCTGGGCGATGCTTCGCACGCAGCCTGGCGAGTCCTCGGCACGCCGCGGACTCTCGCCTGCATGGACCGCCCTTGGCCTGATCGCGCTCGCGACGGTGGCGGGTGGAATCGCCGGACGGGCGACCGACCCCAATCGACCTGATCCGGCGGCGACGAAGGCCGCGGAAGCCGCCGCGCGCGTGGTCAACATTGATCTCGACATGCATCCTTACGTGGGTCGGCGCGTCGAGGAAACCCCGCTCGCAAACTACCTCCCGAGCCTTCCCGCACTGGTGCGCGGCAAGACGACGTTTGTCGTCTTCTCGATGCCCAACTGCAACGCGTGCCAATCGATCTATCGCCAGTTCTTCTCCATGCCGCGGCTTGAGCAGGTGTTCAAGGTCGTGATCCCACCAGCCGACGGCGTGCCGAACGTCAGTACGGGCGAGGAGATCGACCCCGTCGAGTGCGTCGGCTGCGAAGCGCTGTTGCTCGCGCCCGGACCGAACTACCTCGTCGCGACGCCGATGGTCGTGAAGATCGAGGACAGCGTGGTGACGTGCGTCAGCGACCGATTCAAGGGTGAGTGCCTGCTGTCGCAGTGAAGGGTGAGTGCCTGCTGTCGCAGTGAAGGGTGAGTGCCTGCTGCCGCAGTGAAGGGTGAGTGCCTGCTGCCGCAGTGAAGGGTGAGTGCCTGCTGTCGCAGTGAAGGGTGAGTGCCTGCTGTCGCAGTGAAGGGCGAGTGCCTGCTGCCGCAGTGAAGGGTGAGTGCCTGCTGCCGCAGTGGGTTCCGCGTGAAGCCTCAGCGCTTGATCTCGACGATGTCGCGAGCAAGCACGATTTCCGCTCCATCTGAGCAGGCGAAACGACGCACCGCACGCGGCTCGCTCGCCGCGGCATCCACGAGCACCGTTCGAGCGACCGAGACGCCCGTCGACGCCGCGATCCGGGCAAGGAGCGCTCGGCGGGCCGTCGGAGGCAATGCATCGAATGCCTCGCGCCGGCATGAAACGCCACCTGAAACGCCTGCCGTAGAGAGCGCCTCGGCGACCAGTGCATCCCGAAGCGCGAGGAGCTCCGCCGCCTCGTCGCTCGCCGTGGAAAGACCACCCGCGATCTCCGCAATCAACGCGCGCGTCGCGGGATCCGCGCGCATCGCGCCGCGACGATGCGCGGCGTTCGAGGGATCGTCGATCCATCGGACACCGCAATCCCGCAGGAAGCCGCGCAGCTCGTCCCGGGTGAAATCAAGCAGCGGACGCGCGACCTCTGCGCCCGCCCAGTCTGCAAACTCGCGCCTCGGCATGAGTTTGCTGCACGCGGCAAGCCCCTCGCGACGCGCGAGGGCCATGAGAAACGACTCGGCGCGGTCTTCGGCCTGATGCGCGGCCACGATCTTGGCGGCACCGATCCCACGGGCGATCCGAGTTGCCGCGCTGTATCGGCCCGCTCGTGCAACCTCGAGGATGTTGCCACGCACCGCGGGTGCGAGGCGTTCGGCGAAGACATCGATGATCCCCACGGCTCGTGCTGCGGCGACGACCGATGCGGCCTCAGACACCGCTTCTGCGCGGAGCCCATGATCGACGGTGAGCACTGCGAGACCTTCGGGAAAGGTCGTTCGCCGAGCGCGCAGCGCAACGACAGAAAGGAGGAGCGCCATCGAGTCGCTGCCGCCGCTCACGAGCAGAAGCAGTCGATCGCCCTCCACGATCCCGGCCGACTCGAGCCCGGTCGCGATCCGGTGCGTGAGCGGGTGCCGCGATGCGCGGAGCAGCGCTTCAGAGGGACGCTCGACCAGCGCGATCTGCCCGTTTGCACCAAGGCCCGCTCCTCGGTCGTCGACGCCGGCGGACTGGCTCACCGAGCGCCCCCGGCGGCAGGAACCGCGGGCGGGTGCGTTGCAGCCCGACGTTCGGCCGCAAGGCGACCAAGTGGCTCGAGTTCTACCGTCGCCTGCAGGCGACCAACACCGGGCGCGGTGTAGGAGAAGCGCATGCGCCCGAGTTCCTCGACCGTCGCCGCCAGCGCATCGATGCCGCGACCTACGCGATCATCCGGCGCGTCACCGGCCAGTGGACGCCATCGACGGAGCACCGCCGCCGCGCGCGGACCATCGCAGAACCCAAGTCCGCCGGCCTTGCGCTTGCCCTGCTCGGCACAACTTGACTTGACCAGTTCTCTCGACACGTCGGCCATCCACGCTGGATCGCTGGCATACAGCTGCCATCCGCCGCACGGCGTGGTGACGGTCTCCCAGCAGAGCACTGCCTCGCCCAGCTTGAAGGGGCGGCCGAGATACCGGTCGAGGAAAGGACCGAGGAGTGGCGAACTGCGCACTGCGGGCGCCGTGACCGCCGTGATTCGATCGGCGTCGTTTGCATCTCCGGAAGTCCTTCGCTGCGCTGCACTCGCCGCGGAGGTTCCGGCCTCGCCATCCTTGCCTGCTTCCGTATCGCCATCTACGGCGGTCTCGACACCCCGCGCGAGTCCGCAGAGAACGCCCCGCATGTGCTGGTCTTGATCATGATTCGCCTGCACCGCATCGTCGACCCGCCACGCGACGGCCAAGGCCGGCGCCACACGATCGGGTGACGTGCCGAAGAGCACAAGACGCTCACCCGCGAGATTCGCGCGCATCGTGGGCGTCGGACGAAGTTCCGGAACGATCGCGAGCCAGAACGCGTCGCTCGTCCCCGGCCGTCCATTGGCCGGGTTCGAGACGGCGAAGACCGCGCGCTCCTCGAGTGCGCGGATCAGTGTGCCGTCGAGCACGCCAACCACATTTGTCTCCCCGAGCGGCGGATCGTCATACTGACCATCGATCTCGGCACGCAGCCCTCCGCGCGCGTCCTTCCCTTCGTCGCGGGCGCGCACGCCGATCGTCGTTGCCCCACCGATGGGCGGATCGTGTCGCACGAAGATGCGCACGGGCGCGTCCGACACCAGGAGTTGCTGCGCAAGCGGCTCGCCGAGCAGGCTCGATTCGGCATCCTCGACCGCGATGCGGCGCGACGCGGCATCAAGCGCCTCTTCCCCGCCACGGGACGGCGAAACGAGCAGCCATCCTCCGACGCGACGGATGGTGAGTTGTTCAGTCGGCGCATCGAACATGCCCGGCGCACGCATCTTGGCCCCGAGCATCGCAAGGACGCGCGCGCAACGGTCATCGTCGGCCTCGATCCCGAAGATCCACGACGGGTTGCCCGCCACGTCAATCAGCGAGAACGCGACGCGTCCGGAGAAGACCTCCTGGGCCACGATGTCTCCCGCGGCGTTGCAACGGCGCGCGAGCGCATCGAAGGTGACGAGCGCGTCGCGGCCGGAGAGCGCCTCGATGATCGGGCGCACGCCAGAAGCGTTCTCGCGCCCGAGGAGGGTGGAGAGCTCGCGTGCATCGAAGGCAAAGGTCGCGTTCTTCGGCGCAAGTGCGAAACCCGCGTTGTCCGCCTGCGCGGACCGCGGACCGAAGCACACGAGAAGGATGGCACCGATGAAGGCAAGGAGCGCGGGTGCCGGGCGGATCACGAGCGAAACTCCCGAGGCATCAACTCTGCCTGAAGGGTGCGGTGGCAGCCTCAAGGCTGACCTCAGAAGACTCGTCGATCGCGGTCTCCGCGCCGGGCGCGGCTGCGCTCGATGCGCCGCCCGCAAACGGAGTCATGATTGCCCGGAGCGCCTCGATTCCATCGCTCATCGCCTCGCCCTGCGTGCGCAGGCCCGACTCGAGCGCGGTGGCGACCGGCGTCGACTGCGCGCCGAGGTGCGCCGCGGGCAACGCGTCGCGGACGAGCGGAAAGGAGCACGCGAACACCACGATCGCCACAGCCGCGAGGCCGATCGGAAGCACGCGCCGCGGGAAGTCTGCAAGGATGCGGTCGGCGAGCAACTCGGCGCGGCGCGCGTCGCGGGCCGGGCCCGACGTACGGCGCGACTCGCCCCGCAACGCAAGGAGCACCCGCACAAGCAGACGCTGCGCGCGAACCGACGCGTTTGGACCGCGGCGCTCAGCGCCGTCGCGATCACCGGCATCGAAGTCGTCCGAGTGGCTCACTGAAACACCTCGCTCGGATTCGGCGTCCCACTCAGTTCGATCGCCTCAAGCATGCGTCGACGGGCACGGAAAAGATGACTCTTGACGGTGCCCTCGGGCATCGACAGTTCGGTCGCGATCCGATCGACGGGCCAACCCTGCTGGTGGAAGAGAAGCACGATCTCGCGCTGCGGCGAGACCAGCGAGTCGAGCGCCACGCGGATCATGTGACCCATCTTCTCGCTGCGTTCGTGCTGCTCAAGTTGGTGCTCGGGGCGGCGAACATCGTTCGCCCTGCTCTCGACCATCTCGCTGTCAGCGGATGGCTTCATCTTCTGGTGATAGTTGACGAGAAGACGCTTGCCGATCGTGAAGAGCCACGTGGAGAAGCGGAAGCGCTCGTCGAAACGATCAAGCGACTTGATGACGCGAACGAACGCCTCCTGCGCAATGTCCTCGGCAAGCTCCGACTTGCCGCAGAGGCGGAAGAGGAAGCTCTCAAGCGGGCGCTGGTACGCGCGGATAAGCTCGGCGATCGCCTCGCGGTCGCCGCGGCGCGCGCGCTGAATGGTCTGGCGTTCGGTCTTCGGGTCCAGCATGGTTTGGCCCTCACGTCCCGCAGGACTCCCGCGGGAGAAAGGTGGCGTCGAGTGTACGGGGACGGCGTGCCCCCGTTCCGTTCTTTCGCCGGGTTTGAGCACGATCGTTCTTGGAGTCGAACGGCTGGGTTCGAGAACGATTGCGCGCGTCGGCGACGCCTTCGCGACTCCAGCACGTTCGCCTTCGGGATCGGACCGGAAAGAACCCGAGCAGCCCCGTCCGGGGACGGGACTGCTCGGGGCGGGGGCCTATCGCCTCTCTCGGGTCGAGAGGTGCGCGGCACAGGTCGCCGAGAGGCCGGAAAGCCCCGCAGCGGCGTTCGGGCGGTTGGTCTGGGCGATTGCCTGGGTTCGCTCAGGCTGCCTTGGGGCGCCTTTGGAGCGGCGTCTTGCGGGCGGTCGGCGATTCTTCGAGGCCTTGGAGCGTCTCGAGCATCGAGAACGGACACGGAGCCTCGAAGTCGGCCCCGATCTCGTCGCCAAGACCGGCAGCCCGGTTGAAGACCCCCCCGCCGACGCCGAATCGAAGACCGGGAACTGGGTCCTGGGTCCGGACCATGGTGATGAGACGACGCAGACGCGGCGCGTCCGGGCCCGCCGCCGCAAAGCTCACGAAGTAGGCCGGGCGTCGGGCCGAGAGGGTCGCGAAGACCTCGTCCGATTCGATGCCTGCACCGATGAAGTGGACGTCGAAGCCGTCGGCCTCGGCGATGCCGGCGAGGATTTCTCCCGCAAGCTGCTCGGTCGCGCGCGGTCCGGTCGCGATCATGACTTCCCGACATCGCGCCGGATGCTTGGTGAGTCCGCACTCGATCCGCTGCACGAGCTGCGCAAGCAGCACCGTCGCGGTCTGCTCGGTGGCGGTACTGATCTGATCGCGGCGCGCGAGCGCATCGATCGTGCCGCAGGCCGGCCACGCGAGGTCGCGCAGTGCGTCGGTCGCGTCGTGCGAGCCGCGGGTGTCGAGGTACTCGCGCACGAGGTCGCGCGCGCCGACGCGGTCACCGTTGATGAGAAGTTGCACCAGCCGCTCGAGATCGCGGGAGGTGCGAGAAGAGCCGTTATTGCTGCCGTGGAAGTCCGTGGCCTGAGGCATGGCCGTGCTCCAACGCTGGGAGTGTCTCTGGCGATCCCCGCCTCGACGCTCGATGCCGTAGAGCCGGATCCTCCGGCGGTGTGGGTGCGGTCCGATCCATCGAACCAACAGCGACAACCAGCGTGCAAAGCACTGCGTTTTGGGTACTTCACCTCATCTAGCGGATTTTGGATTCGGCCGTAAGCGCGCGTCCTGCGTGTGCGCGAGGCTCACGCCTCACGACGCTTCCCTTCACGACGCTTTCCCCTCACGACGCTTCCCTTCACGACGCTTTCCCTTCACGACGCGACCCGGGCATACGACACGACGCATGTTCCGAACGTCAGCGCCTTCTGTTCGACGGCCGAGAACCCGCTCGCGAGCATCGCTTCGCGCAGTCGGTCCCGATCGAGGAACGTCTCGACCGAGCGCGGCAGATACCGATAGGCGCCTGAGCGATCGCGCGCGAGCATCGATGCCGTCCAGGGCATGATGCGGTGCGTGTAGAGACGGTTGCACCAGCGGATGAAGCCGTTGCGCGGTTCATCGAACTCGAGCACGACCAGCCGTCCGCCCGGGCGGAGGATTCGGCGGAACTCGCGCAGCGCGACCATCGGATCGTGCACGTTGCGAAGCCCGAACGCGATCGACACGACGTCGGCGCACCCATCGGGGAGCGAGAGCGCGGTGGCATCGCCCTCGCGGTACTCGGGCTCCACGCGTCCGGCGCCTCGCGAAGAAGCGGTCGAGGAAGCGTTCGCGGAACTCCCCGCGACCCTCGCGCTCTTCGCGCGCGCGATGTCGAGCATCGGGGCGGTGAAATCGATGCCCAGCACCGATCCGGCGCCCGACGCCGCGAAGAGCTCGGTGAGGTCACCCGTACCGCAGGCGACGTCGACCACCGCATCGCCCGCGCGCACCTTCGCCATGCGGACCGCGACACGCCGCCAGCGCTGGTCGAGGCCGAACGAGTGCACTCGGTTGTTCAGGTCGTAGGCACCTGCGATCGACGCGAACATATCACGCACCTTCTCCGCCTTGTCGCTGCGGGAGTGCGGGTCCTGCGAGAGATCCTGAGGTTGCCAGACGGATTTCGGCATGGGTCGCGAGTATAGGTCCGCAGCGAGCCGCGCCCCTGCACGGAGTTGCGACCTCCGCTACATTCCGCCGCGGATGATCGTCGATCTCGAGACGCGACTCTGGACCCGCACCGACGATCTCGGCGACGAGCTCGCCGCCGCGGTGCGCCGCGGTGCCGCGAATCGGTGGTTGCAGCCAGACGCCTCCAGCGAGTCTTTCGGAAGCGCCATGCGTGCGGTGGACGCCGCGGTGGTCGTCGGCTACCGGAACCTCCTCGGCCGGGGCGCGATCGCAGAATCGATCCTCTTTGAGCAAGTGGCCCGAAGCGACGGAAGGCTGATCTACGCCCGTGCCATCGATCCCCTTGCCTCTGACGCGGCCGCACAGGTCGAGTCGGCCCGCAAGGACGGCGCCGCAGCGATCTGGGTCGACCCGGCGCTCCAGGGCTTCCATCCGGCGGATACGCGCGCCATGCGCGTCTTCGACCGTGCCGAGGCGAACCAGTTGCCGGTGCTGATCGGGTGGTCGGGGCCCGCACCTGCCTCCGCCCGACTCGAGTATGCGCGGCCCTATCTGCTCGACGAGGTCGCCCGCGCATTCCCGCGTCTCTCCATCGTGATCGGCGGATTTGGCGCACCGTTCCTTCAGGAGACACTCGCGCTGCTCGCGAAGCACGACCGCGTCTTCACCCACACGGCAGGCGTCGCCGCGCGGCCATGGGAGCTGCTCCAGTCGCTCGAACTGTGTCGCGACCATGGCGTCGATCGCAAGGTGCTCTTCGCCTCCGGCTTCCCCTTCGACACGCCGACCCGCGCGATCGAGGCGATCTACGGCGTGAACGCGATGGTGCATGCGACCAACCTTCCACGCGTCGCGCGATCGGTGCTCCGCGAAATCGTCGAGCGCGACAGCATGAGTCTGCTCGGACTGGGTCGTCCTCCGGCGCCGCGCGAACGCGATGCGAGCCGGGCGCTCGCCAGCGAAGCACCGATCCGTCTTGCGGAGGACACACCACAGGCAGCCCTCCCGCCCGGGAGCACCTCTTCGGAGACCACACGATGACGAACCGCGCACCCATCTCCGAAACGGCGCGCGCCCACGCACGCATCGCGATCGCGACGCTCCTGCTCGCCGGCGGCATGCAGGGCTGCTCGACCCTCGACGGGCTCTTCGAGGAGAAGCCCGGCACGGTGGAGCTCGTCGCGCTTGGCGCAAAGCCCCTGCTCCTCGGCCGTGAACTTGTCGCGGCCGCGTACGTGCGCAAGGAGAGCGAGGACAGCTACTGGTTCTCCGATGTGCCGTTCGAGGCGCTTCTCGCGCACGAGCGCGGCGAGCGGCTCGAGAACGCGCTGTTCGTGCATGCGCAGCTGCTCTGGACACCCAAACCAGGACTCACGCCGCTCGATTCGACCGCGACCAACCTCGCGCTGCGCGTCGTGGTCGTGTCCGGAGGAGAACTCGGAATCTACGGCGGCGCGGGCTTCGCCCGACCAGACGGCGACCCGACTGTTGGTCCGATGTCGATCGAGGTCGAGGGCGCGACTCTGACGCTACTCGAGAAGACCGCGGGATTCCACGACCTCCTGAGCCCGGCCGGATTCGAGGCCACGCTGCGCGCACCGCTCGCGCCCGAGGAGGCGAACCGTTGGCGGCGCGGGGTCTCCCAGTTCGCGACCAACGCGCTCGGAAAGTCGATGTGGGTGCGCGACACCACGCCACTCGGTTCCCGCGCTGATCGCGATGGCGCGCTGGTCGCCCGCCACGACTCCTGACGCCCCACCTAGCGCTCGACGTCCATGCACGCACGCAGCCGCGCGACGAGCGCCGGCGCGATTCCTCCCATCGCATCGGGTGCCCGGTCTTCCCGACCCGCATTTTCCGCGGCACGCGAGAGGATGCGAACCGGTCCGTCCTCGCGCGCGATGCGCAGTCCGCACGAGATCAGCTCGAGCGCTGCGCGCGTCCGGGCACCGCCGTAGTCGACATCGCCGAGAAGCGGCGCGCCGAGATCAGCGAACATCACGCGGATCTGGTGAAAGCGCCCCGTCTCGAGGCGGATGAGCGCATGGGCGTCGGTCGACCGATCGGGCGCGGGCTCGATGGCAATCACCTCAAGCGCCGAAGGGTCCCCGCCCGAGCGAACGCAACGCGCGAGCCTGCCCTCGCGACGCAGATAGCGCCGATGTGTTCCGAGTAGATGGCTGCGGGCATCCGCCGCGGCGATGCGCGCGACGTACCACTTTCGCCAGCGTCCCTCGCGAATCTCGCGAGCGTGATCCGCCGCACGCTGCCGATCGGCGGCGACGAAGAGGATGCCTGAAGTCGGTCGATCGAGTCGATGCGGCAGCTGTGCATCGGGCCAACCGAACTGCGCCCTCGCGCGCGTGATCGCTGAGTCGCTCGGCGCCGCCGCGCCAGCCGGTGCCCCGTTCGGGCGCTCACTCGAGAGTCCGGCAGGCTTCTCGACCGCGACCTCGCGGTCTCCTGTCCAGAGAACGTCCAGCGATTGGGCCCGCCGCTCGCTGTTCACGCGCTGATGAACCCCTCGCGCACGGCGTAGAGCGCGAGTTCGACCCGGTCGTGGATATCGAGTTTCTCCATCACGCTGGTGACGTGCTTGTCGACGGTCTTCACCGAGATGCCGAGCATCTCGGCGATCTGCTTTTTCGCGTAGCCGCGACCGACGTAGCGGAGCACCTCGACCTCGCGCTCGGAGAGCGCTGCGCCGCGCGTGCCGACCACCTTGCGCCGACGCATGTCGGCCGCACTGCCGCGCACGCGTTCCGCGGCTCGCGGCGAGAAGTACTGTTCTCCTCTTGCGACCGCGCGAACGCCGGTCGGAATGCCGCTCGGATCGTCGCTCTTCACCACGTAGCCGAGCGCCCCCGCCTTCAACGCCTGCTCGATCGCACGGTCAGAGTCGGTTGCGGTGAGGAACATGATGGCGGTCGCCGGCCGCAGCTGAAGGATGTGGGCCGCCGCGTGGAAGGCATCCACCCCAGGCATGTCGACGTCGAGTAGAACGACCTGGGGGGAATGCTTGTGCGCAAGTTCTACGGCGTCCGCCCCATTCGACGCCTCGGCGACCACTTTGATGTCGTCGGTCTCCTCGAGAACCGAGACAAGCGCTGCACGGATAAGCGCATGGTCATCGACGACGAGAACGGTGATGGTCTTGGTGGCTGCCATGAGTGAGGGTGGAGCATACACACTGCTGTTTCCTCGCGCGAATTCGGTGGTTTTCTCGTTGACTGCATGCATGGGCGCGACTCCTTCGACAACAGATCCGGATCCGGCTCACGACCGACCGCGACATTGCGACGATCGACGCCGATGACAACACTCCAACAGTCCCACACTCTCTTTGGGGTGCGTGCCTCATGGAAGGAATGCCGGACATCCGTATCTTCATTTTGCCTGATGCGAGAAGGGCGGTTCCCGCATCAGACGAACAGTGGATGGCCTTTGGGCCCCTTCGCAAGGATCCAAGACATGGTGGTCTCCCAGCAACGAACGTCGCTTGTGCTCGAACTCTTCGATTCGTACTACGAGCGCGTTTACGCGTTCCTCCGCAAGTCGACAACTCCGGATGTGGCCGAGGATCTCGCTCAGGAGGTCTTCCTCCGGCTCATGCAGCACCCGGAGCTCGAGCGGCTGGAGATCTCGATCAGCTACCTGCTCAAGATCGCCCACAACCTGCTCCGCCGGCGCTTCTCGCGTGCCTCGCGGCTCCGGGAGCTCCTCGAGGAGCGCGTCCACCGTGACGGTGGCGACCCTGAGCTCGGCACCGGCCACCCGGAGCCCGACTCCCTCTGCCTCACCGACGGCGTCCTCAAGACCGCCCTCGGCCTCCTCGGTCGCGATGAGCAGGATGCCATCCGTCTGATCGTCTGCGAGGGCAAGAGCTACCAGCACGCGGCGGAGGCGCTCGGCGTCTCGGTGACCACGATCAACAACTGGAAGCACCGCGGCATCGTGAAGCTGCGCAAGTACATCGAGCAAGCCGGCGAGGCGGCCACCGTCGTAACAGAGAAGGAACTCTCGACGTCCCGACGACTCCCCCGCCGCCTGCCCCGCATCGAGACGGCGAGCGACTTCGGCGCCGAGCCAGCCCAGTTCAAGCCGCGGTCGCGCACCGCGGCCCGCTGGCACGCGCGCTCAGACGAGGTCGCCTAAAGCACACCGCGCGACGGCGCTCCGCCCCGCGACGTCGTGCAACGAGCACCATCGAAACCCGCTGGCCCCGTGCCGGCGGGTGTTCCTTTGGGGTCGGCGAGTTCCGTCGGTCAGATCCACTGCCGCAGCACGAAGGCGCCCGCGCCGAGCAGCATGGTTCCGATCAGAATCCACACCACGATGCCTCGGATCCGCTCCCGGCGCCGCGCCTTTGGGTGCCGAACCGTCTCGCCGTTGATCCAGGTGAAGCACTTCGGGCAGACATCGGCCGCGTCGTAGACCTCGGCACCGCATTCGGGGCAGAAGGCGGTGTCAGACGCGAATCGTTGACGATCCCGCTCTGCGTGCCCGTCGTCTTCGCTCTCATGTTCGACACCACCATCGTCCCACGACCCGTCGCGGTGATCTTCCGGTCCCTCGTCGTCGGAATGGAATCGTCGATCAGGCAAGGCGGAACCTCGGGAGAAGTAAGATACCGACATGCCTCCCCTCCAGAGCACGCAGACCGCGATCGGCACACCCTGTCCGCACTTCGATCTTGCCGATCCCCGTGGATTTCGCATGACCGACCGAGATGCGGCCGGCAAGCCCCTCCTTGTCCTCTTCCTCTGTAACCACTGCCCGTTCGTCAAGCACATCCGCCACGAGGTGGCGGCGCTCGCGCGCACCTACATTCCGCGCGGCGTGGCGGTGGTCGCGATCAGCTCCAACGACCCGGTGCAGTACCCCGACGACGGTCCGGATCGCATGGCTGCCGAAGCCTGCGATGCGGGCTACTGCTTCCCATACCTCTTCGACGGGACGCAGGAGGTGGCCCGGGCCTTCGACGCCCAGTGCACGCCGGACATCTACCTGTACGACCGGGATCATCGACTGGCGTACAGAGGACAGCTCGATGCGAGTCGCCCGAAGTCCGACATCCCTGTCACCGGACGCGATCTGCGCGCGGCCCTCGACGCGATGCTGGCTGGGCGGGCGGCGCCTGCGGAGCAGTTTCCGTCGGTCGGATGCAGCATCAAGTGGCGGGAGTAGCGACGGGCGCGCGGCAGGCTCAGGGTCCACGCGGGAGCGAGCCGGATGCAAGCCGAACGGCCTCCATGCACAACCGAAGAGGCGGAACATACAAAGCAAAACCCCCGAGTCGGACTCGAGGGTTCGTGCGTTTGCGAGCGAGGCGGACGGGAATCGAACCCGCAACCACCGGCGTGACAAGCCGGTACTCTAACCAATTGAGCTACCGCCCCAACACCTTCGGCGTCGCCGCCGAGGGACGGAAAGAGTAGCAGATCCCCCTGCGCCGTCAAGGGCTTGTCATTGGGCGATCCCAGCCTTCTGAGGGGCTCTGTGTGGGGCTGAACGTGAGGGGCTCAACCCCGGCCAAGCAACACAACGGACCGGCGTCGGGACCGCACGAACGGGGCCCGACTTCGGGTCGGCTGCGGCACTCCCGCCGCAGTCGCGGAGCGTCGCCAAAGCCGCCTACGACGTCCGTCGCTGTTCAGACGTCCGACCAACGCGCGCCGATCGCCGAAGATACCTCCAGCGGGACCTTCAGCGTCATCGCCCCTCGCATCGTGTTCGAAAGGAGCGAGGCGACCCGATCCGCCTCGCTCACGGGCGCCTCGATGAGCAGTTCGTCGTGAATCTGCAGCAGGAGGCGCGCTGATACAGCGCTCTCTGCGAGCGCGGCATCCAGCCGGACCATCGCCAGCTTGATGAGATCGGCCGCCGAACCCTGCACGACCGTGTTGATCGCGATCCGCTCGCCGAAGGCGCGCTCGGCGGGGTTCCGCGACTCGATCTGCGGGATCGGCCGACGGCGGCCGGCGATCGTCGTGGCGTGACCCGTCCGCTTCGCCTCCTCGACGCAGCGGTCGAGGAAACTGTCGATTCCACGGAAGCGCGCCCGGTAGCTTTCGATGATCTCCTTCGCGCGAGCCACGGTCCAGCCCGGACCGAGGCGGCGCGCGAGGCCCGACGCCGTGATCCCGTAGACGATGCCGAAGTTCACCATCTTGGCCGCCGAGCGCTGGGTGTCGTCAACCTTGTCGAGCGCCACGCCGAAGACCTGCGCCGCGACCGCGCGGTGAATGTCCTCGCCGCGCGCGAACGCCTCGCAGAGTCCCGGATCCTCGGAGAAGTGCGCTAGGAAGCGCAGCTCGATCTGCGAGTAATCCGCGCTCACGAACGTCATCCCCTCGCCGGCGACGAACGCACGACGGATGGCGGCTCCGACCTCCGTGCGGATCGGAATGTTCTGAAGGTTCGGCTCGCTCGATGAGAGCCGACCCGTCGCGGTTCCCGTCTGGTGGAACGAGCAGTGGATCCGGCCGGTCTCGGGCAGGACCGCGGCGTCGAGTGCCTTCAGGTACGTCCCCACGAGCTTCGCGAACTGTCGGTACTCGAGGATCTGCTCGGGCAGCTTCGAGTGGCACGCCGGGTCTTCCGCAAGCTTCTCGAGCACCTCGCTGTCGGTGCTCGCACCCGTGGTCGTCCGCTTGAGGATCCGCAGTCCAAGGCCCGGTGGCTCCGCATCGGGAGCGTTGAAGAGGACCTGCGAGAGCTGCTTCGGGCTGTCGGGATTGAATGGCCACGGAGCACCCGACGCGATCTCGTCGCGGAGCTTCGACAGACGGATTTCGAGAGCGCGCCGCTGTGTGCCCAACTCATCGCGGTCGATGCGAATGCCAGCGCGCTCCATCCGCGCCAGCACCGGTACGAGCGGGATCTCGATGTCGTCGTAGAGCCTCCGCTGGCCGCGCTCCTCGAGCACGGCCTCGAGCCGTGCGCAAAGGGCCAGCGCGATCTCGGCGTCCTCCGCCGCGTACGGCGCCGCGATTTCGAGCGGCGCTTCATCGAAACGCCGTTGTCCCGGCCCTCGTGCGCCAAGCACCGCCTCGATCGGGATCGGTCGGATGCCAAGCACGTGCTCGCACGTGGCGTCGAGTCCGTGCGAGGGACGCGTCGGATCCACGAGGTAACTGGCGATCATCGAGTCGCCGACGATCCCTCCGAGCGCGATACCGTGATTCGCGAGCACCGCGCAGTCGAACTTGAGGTTGTGTCCGACCTTGCCGATCGCGTGGTCGGCAAGCACCGGCCCGAGCTGCGCGAGGACTTCGGCCGTCGAGAGGTGCGACTGGGGTGCTGGCGACCGCACGGGCACATACCACGCCTCGCCCTCCTTCGTAGCGAAACTCAGTCCGACAAGCCGCGCGATCGGGAGGATGAGTGAGTCGGTCTCGGTATCGAATGCAAAGCGCCTCGCGGCGCGCAGCAGGGCGACCAGTTCGGCGAGATCAGCCTCGGTGCGCGCCACACGCACGCGCATCGCGCGAGCGGAAACCGGCGGCCCCTCGCTCGCGGCAACCGCGTCAAACAACGTCCCGAAGAGCGCGTTCTCGTGTCGTGACGCACGCGCGGAGTCGTCGGGCGACGGAGCCGGCGCTTGCGCAGGCTGCGTACCGAAGAGTCCCGCAAACTCGTTGTCGTCGCCGCCCGCGCCACGCGCTCCGGACTTCGATCGCGCGCCTCTCGCTCCTACGCTGCTTGAGCCGATACTGCGCGACCCTGCGCCTCCCGCAGGCACACGCGCTTCCGTCCCACCGTCGACGGGCGCCCCACGGTCGTCGCGCTGGTCCTTGGCCGCGAAGATCTCCTTCGCCTCCGACTGCAGGCGGCTGAAACCAAGCACGCGGAGGAGCTCGAGTAGCTTCGGGAGATCGCAGCGCGACGGCTCGAACCTCGCGCTCGCATCGTCGAAGTCAAACTCGCAGTCGTCCTTCAGCGTGACGAGCGTGCGCGAGAGGTCGACGAGGTCGCGGCTGGCGGCGAGCGTCTCGCCCCGCTTTCCCTTGATTCTTGCGAGGTTCTCGTAGATGCCCTCGATCGAGCCGTATTCGGCAAGCAGCGCGGCGGCCGTCTTCGGCCCGACGCCCGGCACGCCAGGCACGTTGTCCGCGGTGTCTCCCATCAACGCGAGGAGATCGATGACCTGATCCGGTCGCACGCCCTTCGAATCAAACAACTGCTCGAGTCCGAGGTCGCCGCCCTTCTGCGGATCGAAGAGCGTGACCTTCGCATCGACCAGCTGCGCGAGATCCTTGTCGCGGCTCAGCATCCGGATGCGCTCGTCGGGCTGCGTTCGGCGCATGCGTCGAACGACGGTCGCGATCACATCGTCGGCCTCGACGCCTTCGATCGCGAGCACCGGGATCCCCATGAGGCGCAGCGCCTCCAGGCAGCGCTCGACCTGCGGGTGAAAGTCCTCGGGCGCGGGATCGCGATGGGCCTTGTACTCGGGGTAGAGCTCGGAGCGGAACGTCTCCTTGTCGCCCGCCGCGTCGATCACGACCACGAGCTCCGTCGGCCGCTGGCTGCGGACGTACGCGAACAGCATCGAGAGGAAGCCGAAGACGAGATTCGTCGGCTCGCCGGTCACCGAGCTCGAAAGCCCTCCGCGGATCGCGTAGTACGCGCGGAAGAACTGCGCGTGCCCATCGATGATCGCGCAGTGCGGGCCGATCGCTGTCGGCGTGTGCGGTGCCGGTTCGCCCGCCGTCATGCGCCCCCCGCGCAGCGGGCGTGGAGCGCCCGAAGACGCGCTTCGGCGGCTGCGCCCGGTGCCTTTCCGCGCCGAGACATCATCGCGCGCGCCGTCTCGAGGAACTTGTCGATGCGGAAACTCTTCGCGCCGTCGGCGTGATCGGTGAGCCACGAGAATCGCGGGATGAGCGTCGCGGGTGCGCGCGACGAGGCGATCATCGCGCCGGTGCCGATCGTGGTGCCCGTCATGAGGCGCGTACCGATCGCAAGCTTCACGTGATCGCCGAGCACTGCGCCCCAAAACTGGCGGCCGGTCTTCATCAGCCCGCCGTCGGGCTCAAGTCGCACGATCACCTCGCCGTAGGTGTTGAGGAGGTTCGAGTTGTCGCTACCCGCGCCAATGTTCACCCACTCGCCGACGAAACTGTCGCCGAGATGCCCATCGTGCGACTTGTTTGAGTAGCCCTGGAAGATGGTGCCGCCGATTTCACCGCCCGCCCGGCAGTGCGGGCCGATGACGGTCGATGCCTTGAGCAGCGAACGCTCGGCCACCGTGCTGCCATCGAGAACGGCGCAGGGTCCAACGAGGACGGCCAGCGGACGCACGACAACGTTGGGGCCGATCACGACGGGCCCCTTCGACGCGTCGATGACCGCGAGCGGCCCGATCGAGGCGCTCGGATCAATCGCGATCGGATGCGTTCCAAACGACTGCCCTTCATCCGGCCGGAGCCCACGGCAAACCGGCTGCGGGAAGATCCGGAGATCCTCATCAAGCGTGACCGCGATCGAGGTCGCGATGTCCCACGGCGTCGCGGCGAAACGTGCGGACGACACGGGCACCCCGCCACCGGCCCGACCGTCCATCTGGCCACGATCGGCGAGCACCCGCTCGGCGTCCGGGCGGGAGAACCAACCGGCAACCAGAGTTCCGTCGGAGGCGACGTGTACCTCTCCTTCGGGGACGCGCGCGGCGGTCGCCGAGAGAAGCCTGCCGTTCACGAGAAGGATGGACGGCGCCTCCGGCAGGACGTTGACCGGGCGACCGAGATTCTCGCGGACGACGTCGGCGATCGGTGCGTCGCACACGAGGGCGTCGGCGCGGCGATCAAGCACGCGCTCGAGGCGCTCAAGCAGCGTTCCGAGACCCGCGCGCAGTTCGAAGGCGGCGCGAAGATCGACGAGCGGTCCAAAGGTGCCCCTGCCATCATCGAAGACGACGAGCGGAGCCTGTGCGCGGTCCTGAGCCATGGCCGCACTGTACCGTTCCGAAACATGTGCGACGGCGGGCGCGTCACAGGCCTTCGCGCGCCACACCCGGCGCAAGCCGCGTCTTCGACTCGAATCCCCAGATCGGCTTCGTGCGCGTGAGCACCCAGAAGACGACGAGCCCAAGCACGCCATCGGCCAGCGCCGACATCAACTGTACGAGGAGTTCGCCGACCCCCGACGCCGGCCACCAGGGAACCGCCGACCCGAGCACCGCACTGCGGACGATCGAGATCGAGATCCACCCGAGGGAGGCAAACGCCGAGAAGACGACGACCGCGGCGGCATTCGACACGGGATTCTGGCGGTAAAGAAGGCCCCGCAGCGGGACCACCGCGGACGCGCCGAGCGCGAAGGCGAGGATGTGCGGGCCGGGAACGACCAGCGCCGAGCCGTCGGCAAGCACGGTCGGGGCGAAAAGGTCGCAGGCCAGTCCACCGGCCATCGCCGCGCGCATCACGATCCGCTTTGGGGCCGCGAGCGCGACGAAGACGACGACCGATGGAAGGATGCTCGCGCGAATCGATCCGATCTCGAACAGTCCACCGAGACCGGCGTCGAGCGCCGCCGCGAGCAGCACCGCGAGGAAATGGACGCTCCACCTCATCGCGGCCCCCCTTCGCCGCCGTCAGACCGCCGTTCGATCACAACGACCGCCGAGATCGCGTCGCGCGCCTCCGTGATCGGCTCGACCTCGATACGTCGCGCAAGCGGCACCTGCTCGATCGGCTCGACCGCGACGATCCGGCCGATGCGCGCACCGAGCGCGGATCGCGGCAGTCGTTCGTCGGTGACGCGCGCGATCATGCCGACGGCGATTTCGCCGGCACTCGCGACCTCCGCCGTCCACGTACCGCGACCGGTCGGCTTGAGCACCGCGCCCGGGGCGATCGCGACCGTACGCGCTGGATCGCTCCCCTCCACCGGAAACAGTCGGCATCCAATGCTCGGAAGCCGCGTCGATGGGAGGACCGTCGAGATGAACGCGCCGACGTCGTCGGTGACCAGGCCAGCGAAGACGTCGCCACCCACGAAGACCGCGCTTCCCGCGGCGACGCCATGGCGCGATCCGGCGTTGATGCGCACCACGCCGTGAGGACCGTTCGGATCGCCTGCGACCACCGATCCGGTCGTCGCGCCGACGTCGAGCAGCGCTCCGCCGCCGGCACGCGTGCTTGTCGCCTGCAGGCCGCGGATCACCTCCTCAAGCCGCAATGCGTCGAGCCGGCTTGTCTCGTAGAGCGTGCGCATGCGCTCGACCTCGGCCTCGAGGGCGATGGTTTCGGGCGACTTCGGATCGAAAGACTCGATCGAGGGACGGATGCGATCGCGAAGGGACGTTCCGAGATGCGTGACGGGAACGAACGGCACGAGCACAAGCCGCGCGAGATCGTTCGTCCACGGCCGCAACATCCGGACGGGCGCGACCGACACGACAAGCGCGCACGCAAGCAGCGTCCAGTCCAGACGTCGGCCGGTGAGGAGATGTTGCACGCGGGCCGGGAGCATGTCGCACGCTCGATGGGGTTGCGGTCAGGGCGATCGACCGCGTTCATGGCGCGGATCTTTCCCTCGACGTCCGACGAGACGTCAGCCGTCGTCGACATCGCTGTCCATGGTCGACTTCCACTCCTCGAGATTCTCGAGGTAGATCGACGTGCCGCGCGCGACGCAGGTGAGCGGATCCTCAGCGATGCGAACGGTGAGGCCCGTCCGCTCCTCGATGACCTTGCCGATGCCGCGGAGAAGCGCGCCGCCACCCGCGAGCACGATGCCGTTGTCGACGAGATCCGCGCTCAGTTCGGCCTCGGCGTTCTCGAGCGTGCGCAGCACCGTTTCGACGATCTGTCCGACGGGCTCGAGCAGCGCCTCGCGGATCTCCTCGCTCCCGACCACGACCTTCTGCGGAAGTCCGGAGACCATGTTCTGGCCGCGCACGTCCATCGTGATCTCTTTCGCAAGCGGCGCGACGCTGCCGATCTCGATCTTGATGCGCTCAGCGGTCTGTTCGCCGATCATCAGACCGTAGTTCTTCTTCATGTGGTTGATGATCGCCTCGTCGAACTCGTCACCCGCCACGCGCAGCGACTCACAGGTGACCATGCCGCCGAGCGAGATGATGGCGACGTCCGTGGTGCCGCCGCCGATATCGACGATCATATTCGCGGTTGGCTCGGCGACCGGGAGCCCGGCGCCCATCGCCGCGGCCATCGGCTCCTCGAGGAGGAACACCTCGCGCGCACCGGCGCGGGCCGCACTGTCGAACACGGCCTTGCGCTCGACGGCGGTGATACCGGAAGGAACCGCGATCACGACGCGCGGCGCGATCAGACGACTGCGGCCCGTCACCTTGCGGATGAAGTACGCGAGCATCGCCTCGGTGACGTCGAAGTCCGAGATCACGCCGTCCTTCATCGGACGGATGGCGCTGATCGTGCCGGGGGTCTTGCCGAGCATCTCCTTCGCGGCGGTGCCGACGGCAGTGCCGTTCTTGAGGACCCGGTTGGTTCCCTTTCGGACGGCGACAACCGACGGCTCGTTGAGCACGATGCCCTGGCCTCGCACGCACACGAGCGTGTTGCAGGTGCCAAGGTCGATCCCCATGTCGACGCTGAACCAACCGAGCAGTTTCTGAAGGATCACGGTATCTCCCTAACTCTCCACGATGGGTGTCCACCGCGGGCGCCCGTCACAGACCAGCATGGCCCACCGCCGCGCGGAGAGTAGCACGCACCCGACGACATGGGTGGGATGAAAGAACGGGTGGGATGAAAGAGGCGCCGCCCACGATTCGGCCGCGGGCGGCGCCTCAAACTCAGTCTGTGCGTCCTATCAGTCTGTGCGTGCGGCGACAGCCATCCACCCGGCGACCGCGTTTAGCGGATCACCGAGAATGGCATGCCGTCGGACTGTCCGGCAGCCTCGAGCTGTCCGACATTCGAGACCCAGAGGACCCCGATGCCGCCGACGAGGACGAGCGCGCTGACGACGAGAAGCACGGTGTAGACGGTCATGTCTCCGCCGGACGAGCGAGCCTTGCTAGTGGTCTTGGCCATGGAAACTCCAGTTCTGGCGGGAAACGCCTGGCTGCCGCCATCACTCGCCAGCGCGCGCGATGGCGCGCTGACCGACCTTGACCTCGCCACGCGCCGAAGCATCTTCAAGCTCGATCACGCCAACGGCGCGATTGACATCGACCTCGGTGATCCGAAGGTTTCCGATGAAGGTGCTGCCCTCGCCGATGGTGAGAACCCAACCCGGCTTGATGCCGTCGCGGGAACCCGCATTGATCTCGGCGAGCGGAGCCGTGTCGCCACGGCGGACGTTGATGATGGTGGCGGCGAGGTTGCGGGTGGCAACGACGCGCTGCGTGTCACCGACCGCACCGGCGCGGGCCTTGGTGAGCTCGCCGACGCTCGCGACGTACTCGGCGATCGTGGCGACCGCGCGGTCCTTCTCGTCGGACAGACGCTTGACCTCTTCCTGCAGCGCGCGGCGGGCTGCGTCCGCAACCTCAAGGCTCGACTGCGAGGCGTCGAACGCCTCCTGGAGCTGGACCAGACGCTTCTCAGCATCCATCGCGGTCGTGCGGAGATCACGGAGCTCCTTGACGAGCGTCTCGTTGAGTTCACCCTTCGTCTTATCGTTCTGCGCGATCAGTTCGAGGCTCGACGCGATTGACGCGGCCGCGGCCTTCGTGCCGGCGAGCTCGGCTTCGACCTTCCGGGCGGCGCTAGCCTTCGACTCGACCTGCTTCTGCAGATCGGCAACGGCGGCCTTCGCGGACTGAAGATCAGCCTCGAGCTTCTGCTGTTGCGAGAGCCACGACGTGCGCTCGCTCGCGAGCATTGACTCGGCGGTCGCGGCGCGGCTCTCCGCACCCTTGAACTTCTGCTTGAATGAACTCTCGTTCGTCGCGTTGACCGCAACAAGCGGCACGATGGCCACGGTGAGGAGCGCAACAAGGACGACGAAGATCTTGGTCAGGACATGCACGGTCTGGGTTCCTAGCGCTTGATGGGAACTCGTCCGGAGACGTTCGAAGGCGTTGTGAGCCGCCTCGCTCGGGACGTTGAAATGCGTGAAACGATTGCTTCGAAAGGTTGCGTGTTGTACCGATAGGCTGCGAGGGTGTCAACGGCTGGATATCGGTCGCGTCAATCGCGGGACGGATACGCGGCCCGTTCCGAGCCGCCGAAGCTCGCGTTCGGCAGCATTTCCACGCGGTTAGTCCATCGCCTCGAGGCCCGCCGCCGCCGCCACCTGCACGGTCGGATCGGTGTCGCGGATCAGGTTCGTGAGGATCGTGGTTGCTTCCGGGCATCGCGCCTTTCCGAGCAGGACCGCGACCACGGCGCGGATGCGAGGATCGCTGTTGCCGAGGTATTCCTGCGCAACCGCCACGGCGAGCTTCGGATTGCCGCCGAGTTCCATCAGCGCGGTGGCGGCGGAGAGGCGAATCTCCGGCGAACGACGCGCGTCGCCGCCGACCGTCAGCAGCCGCTCGAGCATCGGACGCGCGACCTCGTCCTTGAGGCGTCCGACGGCGCCGCAGGCGACAACCGTGAGTTCCGATTGCTCCGGGGGCGCGAACAGCGCCGCGCGAATCGGCTCGATCTCGCCCGCCTGCCCGAGCTTCACAAGCGCTTCCGACGCTGCGAGCCCGATGAGACGCACGCGCACCGGATTGACCAGTTCGAGTCCCTTCGTCAGCGAGTCGTAGATCAGCGGGACCGCCGTTCGGTTTCCCATCTCGCCGAGCACGAGATACGCGTTCGAGCGCACCTCCGGGTTGTTCGAGAACGCCATCGCCGCGATCGGGCCCGGATCGATCGACTTGCCGCAGCGGCTGAGCGCAAGCATCGCGGACGCCTTCACCGAGTCGCTCTCATCGCTGACGAGCGGCTGGACGAGCACGGCGAGGTCTGCGCTCGGCTTCTCCGCGATGGCCATGCAGGTGACGAAACGCACGCCACGGTTCTCATCGGCCAGCCCGGCTGGCGCGAGTTCCGCGAGGAGTTCGGGGTTGGCCACCGCCGCCTCGATCGCGTGCGCGCGCAGCGCTGCCCACGAACTGCGCGCTGCGGCGCGAAGGAGCGACTGTGCATCGTTCGACTGGAGGCGCGCGATCTCGCTTGCCTCGCGTGCGCGCGCCTCGGTGCCGGTTTCGATCGTGGGTGCGCCGAGCTCGACCGGGCCTGATCCGAATGGTGGAAGCACGGGGGTCGGCCGATCGGCCGACTGCGCACTCGCGATCGACTGGTTCTTGGAGCTGAACTCCGCGCGTGCCTGCTTCGGATCCATCTGCTGCATGCAGCCGGACAACACGCAGGCGGACGCGAGAAGGATCGACGCGCCGAGCGCGGTGACGCCCGCGGAAATCCCGGGCGAACGCGCCGAGTGTGCGAGCGAACTGCCGGAACGGGTGACTGCGTTCATGGAAGGCCTCCGTGCCCGAAACGCGATCGCAACCGATCGCCTTCTACTGCGTCCGTCACGCGGTGCGAACCGACGAGCCGTCGGCGATCCGATCTCCGAACCGACGCGGCAAGAACGATACCACCGCAAGGACGAGCGCGCACCATGCCACGCCGTCTCCGACGCGCGCAGCGGTCGGGACGCCCTCCGATGGCTCGAGGCGGGCCACGATCGACCCGGACTCGTTCGCGCCGAGCATGCGCCGAATCCGGCCGCTTCGGTCGATCCACGCGCTGTAGCCCGTGTTGACCGACCGGAGGACGGCGGTGTCGAGTTCGATCGCGCGCAGGCACGCCACCTGCAGGTGCTGCCGCCGCCCGAGTTCGGAGGGACCGAACCAGCCGTCGTTCGAGAGGTTGAGGAGCACGTCCGCCACGCGCTTCCCGTCCGCGAAGGCGATGCGCCGCGAGGCCCACGGCATCGTGATCTCGAAGCAGATCGGAACTCCGGCATCGAACGCGCCGTCGCCCGTTCCGATGCGGAAGGGTCTCGGCGCGTCCGCTGCCTCAAGATCAAAGGTCATGCCGGCGGCGCCGAGCGCGAGCAACTGCGCCTCCAGCCAGTCCGAGCGCGAGATGAGCGGCATGGTCTCGCCGAAGGGCGTCAGGTAGATCTTGTCGGTGCGCGTGGTGGGTGGCGCGCCGTCGCGGCCGTCAACGAGATAGGCCGAGTTGAACTGCCGGTTCCAGACGAAGCGGTTTCCCTCGACGCGCAGGCCCTCGTATGCAGGGCTGCCGGCGAGGAGCGGTGCATCGATCGCGCGAGAGAGATCGGTCACGGCTTGCGCAAATCGGTCGCCCGGGTAGTAGCCACCGCCAACGAGCGTCTGAATCGACTCGGGCTCGAGGCCGAAGCCGGGCACCATCGTCTCGGGCCAGACGGCGACCGCGACGGCGTATCCATCATTGCGCGCCCGCTTCGCACCGTCGATCGTCAGCCGCGCGCCGGCGAGAAAATCCTCGACCTGATCCTCGGGGCTCCAGGCGAGTTTGTTCGACATCGGCACATTGGTCTGGACGAGCACCACGGCGGGCTGCCCCGCCTCGGAGGGGCGCGCGGCCAATGCATCGAGCGGCGCAATGCGCGCGCTTCCGAAGAAGTGCGACGCGATCAGCAGTGTGCCGGCGACCAGAGGCGACACGACGCGGCGCGGTCCGCGGGCGACGAACGCGTCGAGCATCCCCCCCGCCACGACGCCCGCGAGCGCGCTCAGCGCCCATCCACCGCCGAGCGACGCGACCTGCGCAACCTCGCGCCATTCGACAAGCGGGTGTGCCGCGAAGAACCATGCGTAGCCGGTGCGGACGATGTCTCCCCGCAGGAACTCGACCGCGACGAGCGCGATCGGGATTGACGCGATCCACGGCAGTCGCGCGGCGCGTGGACCGCGCGAACCACCGAGCCGGGCGAGAAGCCACGCGAGGACGACGGTCCACGCCGTCAGATAGACGACGAGCACCGGCATCCCGAACACGGTGACCTCGTGCATCCACCAT